>Ga0196972_1000171_pt1 | contig 50571 bp, 54 predicted proteins | sample S1v_2013CmetaG_FD_148618 | JGI IMG/M metagenome (GOLD analysis project Ga0196972, IMG submission 148618) | Soil microbial communities from Anza Borrego desert, Southern California, United States - S1+v_20-13C | ecosystem: Environmental > Terrestrial > Soil > Desert | place: USA: California...
CGCCAGGCGGCCAACCAGTTCCATGCCTTCGCGGTGCCCTACGTGTGGATCGCGAACGAGGAGCAGCGGCGCCGCGGCCTGCACGTGATCGTCAGCGACGTGCACCGCATCCCGCCGTCCAGCGTGGACCCGCGGGCCAAGAACTACCACTGGAACGACCTCACCATGGGCCTGCTCGGCGCACTCGATGCCGGCGGCGACACGGTGCTGCTGTCCGACGCCGCCGGGAACGTGGTGGAGGGTCCGGGCTTCAACGTGTTCGCGGTGGTGGACGGCACCCTGGTCACGCCGGCCGAAGGCGTGCTGGAGGGCATCACGCGGCGCACCGTGATCGAACTGGCGCAGTCGCTCGGCATCCCGGTGGCCCTCCGTCCCCTGCCCGCCGGCGAACTGCGCGGCGCGCAGGAGGCCTTCCTCAGCAGCTCGGGCGGCGGCGTGCTGCCGGTCACGCGGGTCGACGGGCAGGCCGTCGGCAGCGGCGCGGTCGGGCCGCTCACGCAGCGCCTGCTGCAGGCCTACTGGGACCTGCACCGCGATCCGCGCTACAGCACCCCGGTCGAGTACTGAGCCAGCGCGGCGGGAAGAAGAATCACTCGGCGGGTTCGCCCTCGCGCCGGATCGTCTCGCGGCCGCGGTGCTCGCGCCGGTCCAGCTTGCCCAGGGTGCGCTCCAGCAGGTGGGTCAGCCGCTGGGTCGCGCCGCGGAAGGCCTCGTCCTGCGAGGGAGCATGGTGCGTGGCCGCCACCGGCTCGTGCCCGGCAATGCGCGCCTCGAGCATGCAGCGCTTGTCGTGCGAGCCGCTGCGGCTGCTGTTGGTGTCGCTCAACTGGACCTCGATGCGGGTGACGTCGTGGCCGAACCGCGCCAGCGCGTCGTTCAGGAATTCGGAGGCCCAGCGCTCGAGGCTGTCCTTGTTCTCGATGCCATTGCTGGTGTTCACCAGAACCTGCATGCGGCTGTCCTTTCATGCTTGTGCTGCAGCCACCAGTGTGGCCACGTGCTTGCGCACGAGGTGTAGGACAACGCAGGCTGCTGGCGCGGGGTCAAACTTCGCCGCCGAAACGCTTGGCGAGGTTCGAGAGGTATTTCTCGACCAGCTTCTCGAACTCGGACTCGACCACCGGCGCCACCACCACCTTCATCAGGGCCGGCAGCGGAACCGTCAGTTCGCCGTCGATCTTCAGCTCGATGTGGGTGGAAGTCTTGCGGTCCGTGATCTTCCAGCCGCCGCCCACCTGGGCGTTGCCGATGCCGGGCACCGGCTTCCAGGTGATCGTTCCCTTGGCCTTGCTGGCGCTGTAGCGGCTGGCGTAGATGGTCTGGATGTTCACCTGCGGGGTGCCGACCTTGTCCATCTCCCACTGGTACACGCCGTCGCCCAGGTCGGTGAGCTTGTGGACCTTGGGAAAGAACGACACCGAAGCCGGCACGTCCGACAGCAGCTCGAACACCTCGGCCGCCTTGGCCCTGACTTCGAGCTCGTAGCCCATGTGAACGGGAACGGTGATCGCCATCCGGCTCTCCTGTTGTGCTGTCCGGCGATTCTGCCAGCCGCCGGCGCACGCCCGCAGCCCGTGTTTAGCCCAACTGCGATTCCCTGTGGCGGGCGCCGGGATTTCGCCGATGGTGTTACCTTCGTGGCAGACCCCGACGCGCGATCCGCCCCTCCCATCCTTCCATGAGCCGACTGCAACAAGCCCTGAACCGACTGTCCGCCGACCGGCTCCGGGGCGTGCGCCGCGGCGTCGAGAAGGAAAGCCTGCGGGCCACCCCGGAAGGCAGCCTGGCGCTCACCCCGCACCCGGCGGCGCTCGGCTCGGCGCTGACGCATCCCCACATCACCACCGACTACAGCGAGTCGCAGCTGGAACTGATCACGGGCGTGCACGCGACGCCCGAGACCTGCCTGGAGGAATTGCTGCGCATCCACCAGTTCACCGCGCGCAGCCTGCAGGACGAGATGATGTGGGCGTCCAGCATGCCGTGCCGGCTGCCGCCCGCCGAGACCATCCCGATCGGGCGCTACGGCTGCTCCAACGTCGCCCGCGCCAAGAGCGTCTATCGCATGGGCCTGGCGCACCGCTACGGCCGCCGCATGCAGACCATCTCCGGCATCCACTACAACTGGTCGATGCCGGGCGTGGGCAGCGACGAGTACTTCGCGCTGATCCGCAACTTCCGGCGCCACGCCTTCCTGCTGCTGTTCCTGTTCGGCGCCTCGCCGGCGGTGGCCTCGTCCTTCGTCGACGGCCGCCCGCACGAGCTGCAGACCTTGGCGGAGGGCACGCTGTACATGCCCTACGGCACCTCGCTGCGCATGGGGCGCCTGGGCTACCAGAGCGAGGCCCAGGCCAGCCTGGCAGTGAGCTACAACGGGCTGGACGGCTACGCGGCTTCGCTGCACGAGGCGCTGACCCGGCCCTATCCGCCGTACGAGGCGGTGGGCCTGACCAACCCCGGCGGCGAATACAACCAGCTCGCCACCAGCCTGCTGCAGATCGAGAACGAGTTCTACGGCACCATCCGGCCCAAGCGCGTGATCCGCCCGGGCGAGCGGCCGCTGCATGCGCTGCGCGAGCGCGGGGTCGAGTACGTGGAGGTGCGCCTGCTCGACCTCGATCCCTTCGTGGCGGTGGGCCTCAAGGCCACGACGGTGCGCTTCCTCGACGTCTTCCTGCTGCACTGCCTGCTGGCCGACAGCCCGCCCGACACGCCGGCCGAGATCGCGCAGATCGGCCGCAACCAGCACAAGACGGCGGCCTTCGGGCGCCAGCCGGGGCTGCGGCTGGAGCGCGGCGGCCAGGAGGTGGCGCTCACCGACTGGGCGCACGAACTGCTGGACGCCTTCGCGCCGGTGGCGGCCGCGCTCGATGCCGCGCACGGCGCCAGCGACCATGCCGATGCGCTGCGTGCCGCGCGCACCATGCTCGAGGATCCGTCCCTGCTGCCCTCGGCCCGCGTGCTGCACGTCATGCGGCAGGACTACGGCAACTCCTTCCTGCGCTTCGTGCGCGCGCAGTCGCAGCAGATCCACGCCAAGCTGGTGTCGCTGCCCTTCAGCACGTCCGAGCAGGCGCGCTTCGCCGAACTGGCGCGCCACTCGCTGCAGGAGCAGAAGGACATCGAGGCGAGCGACAAGCTGGACTTCGAGGCTTATCGCCAGCAGTACGTCTCGCCCCAGCGGCTGGAACTGACGCGCGCCGCCGTCGAACCCGCCTTGGCCGCGGTCTGAGCGCGCCCCGACGGGGCTGCTTTTGGTAACAGGTCTTGCCCGGCCGGACACCGGGCGCCGATACGGCCGAGCCAAACTGCATGCCTGAGCTTCCACGAGGGGAACGAATGAACAAGCGACGAGCCAACGGCGCGCTGGTGGCAGGACTGCTGGCCATGGCCCTGGGCCCTGCATGGGCCGACAAGCCGGAATGGGCCGGCCAGGGCAAGGACCGGCACAAGGCCGGCAAGGACAAGCACGGGGGGCACGGCGACCGTCGCGAACCGCGCGTGGGCCGCTATTTCGACGACCGTGACCGGCGCGTGGCGCACGGCTGGTACGACGACCACTACGGCGGTGGACGCAAGGGCTGCCCGCCCGGACTGGCGAAGAAGAACAACGGCTGCATGCCGCCGGGGCAGGCCAGGAAGTACGCGGTCGGCCGGCCGCTGCCGGCCGGCGTGGTGATGTACCCGGTACCGGCAGCCATCGTGGTGCAGCTGCCGCCCCCGCCGCACGGCCACAAGTACGTGCGGGTGGCCACCGACATCCTGCTGATCGCGGTCGGCACCTCGATGGTGGTGGACGCGATCACCGACCTCGGCCGGCTGTGAGGGCGTGACGCATGTCGAGGACGGCTGCTGCGGCCGTCCTTGCCCGCCATCAGAGCGGACCGCGGATCGCCTTCAGGCCGATCCAGGCCGCCAGCGTCACGGCGGCGACCGGCACGCTGAGCGCGCTGGGCACGTAGAACAGCAGCGACAGCACGGGTGACTCCAGGATGATCTCGACCACCCCGCCCAGCCCGTAGAAGAACAAACCCCATCCCATCCAGCGCCAGAGGTAGGTGGGCAGCCAGCGTGCCTGTTCGCGGTTGTGGCGCCAGGCCGCGGCCCGCTCGAACACGCTGCCCCGGGTCACGTCCCTGAACAGCCAGCCGAAGAAGAAGTAGCGATACAGAAGGGTGCCGAACGTCAGTTCCTGCACGACGCGAACCCCGTTGCCGATGATGCCGCGCCAGTGTCGGACGCAGGCTGGCGGGGCTTTGTAGGAGCCGGCCGGCCGCATCCGTGAGCCAGCGGCGCGCGCGTCGACGTAGCCCTGCCTCGGCGCTACCCGGTGCAGGTCGCCGCTTCGCTGCGGCGGAACGAGGTCCCGCGCGCCAGCGCGATCGGGCCGTCGCCGCCGGTCACGCGCAGTTCGTCGCCCTGCTTTTCCAGCACCAGGGCGCCGACCTTGGTGGACTGGGTGCGCAGCACCTGCCCTTCGATGCGCCCCTCGATGCTGCGGCTGCGTCCCTTGCGCAGCAGTTCGCCCTCGACCTGCTCCTCGCGCTGGTTCAGCCGCAGGCTGAATTCGTGCAGCAGCCCGTCGCCGCACCACAGCCCCGCCACCTCGGCCGGTGGACGCGCATGGGTGTCATCGCCGTTCGCATGCGCGCCGATGGCGGCGCCCAGTCCGAGGGCACAGGCCAGCAGGGTCAGCCGGTGGAAAGCCATGCCGACACGATAGCAAAGCGGCGCGTCCTCGCGCGCCAGACAAGGCCGCATGGTGGGGTGGAGCGGTTGGGGCAGCGCGGGCCCGGACTCGATGTCCGCACGGGCACATGGCTTGCTGCCGGCCGGGCAACCGGAGGCATCCATGACGCCCTGCATCGACCGCCCCTCCCGTCGCGACTGCTGTGCTGCGCTCGCGATGCTGCTGCTCGCCGGCTGCGCCACGACGGGCCGGACCTCGCGCCTGGCGCCGGACGACGAGGAGCAGGCGCTGCGCGCCGCCGGGATCGGCCTGTACGAGCTGTCCGCCGGCCGGCTCGCGCAGGTGCACGCGGGGCGGAGCGAACTGCAGGCCTTCGGCCGCCTGCTCGCCGAGCACCACGAAACCGCCAACGCATCACTGCTCAGCCTGCTCCAGTCGCGCGGCGTCGAACCGCCTCGCGCCATGCCGGCCTGGCTGGAACTGCGGCTGGCGCGGCTGCGGCCCGGTGGCGGCGCGGGCTTCGACCAGCACTTCGTGCAGGTCGCCGGACTGGAGGACCACGAGCGCCTGCTCGCCGAGTACGCCACTTCGGCGAGCACCGTGCAGGATGCCGGCCTGCGCGCCTGGTTCGCCAGCCAGTTGCCGGCCCTGCGAAGCCACCTGGCGGTGGCACGTTCGCTGGCGGCGGCGCCCGCCGCGTGAAGCGGAAGACCTCCTACACCACGGCCGCATCCCTGACTACAGACCGTGCCGGTGTGCCGCCTACAGTCAGCGCGCGCACGGGTGCACGGTGTGCCACGGGCGCACATCCCAAGGAGAGAGCCATGCGATCGTCCAAGACTTCTTCCCCCGGCGCGAGCCGCAGCAGCGGCAATGCCGGAAGCCGCGGCAGCCGCGGCCAGGCCAACAGCGGCAGCATGGGCAGCAGCGAAGCCAGCAGCACCAGCCGCCCCGAGTCCGGTGGCAAGGGCGCACGCACCGCCAGCACCGGCAACCCGTCCCGGACGGGCAGCAGCAGCCGCAGCAAGAGCCGCTGAGCCGCGCGCCGCCGGCGGCGCGCCTGGCACGCCCCGCCCGGCGGGCGGGGCCACCCCCGCGACAGGCCAGGGGCCTCCCTTGGCCGACAATGGGGGCAATGTCCGCAGTCTTTCTCCCGATCACCCACGCTTCCAATTTCCGGGACCTCGCCGCCAACGTCCGCAGCGTGGCCATCCGCCCCCAGGTCCTGTTCCGCTCCGACCACCTCGGCGCCCTCGATGCGAACGACGCGCAGCAGATCCGCTCGCTGGGCGTGCGCCGCGTGCTCGACTTCCGCGGCGTCGACGAACGCACCGCAGCCATGTGCGCGCTGCCCGACGTGCAGGTCCACTCGCTGGCCATAGAGCCCACCATCGTGCAGGTGCTGTCCGAGCTCCTGGAGGGCGGCCACAGGCCCAGCGAGGTCGAGGTGGTGGGCCACATGCAGGACACCTACCGCGGCTTCGTGCGCACCAGCAGCCACCGGTTCGCCGAGTTCTTCCGGCTGCTGCTGGCGTCGGACGAACCGACGGTCTTCCATTGCACCGCCGGCAAGGACCGCACCGGCTTCGCGGCCGCGCTGGTGCTGCATGCGCTGGGTGCCACGCGCGAGGAGGTGATGCACGACTACCTGCTCACCAACCAGCGCATGAAGCCGCCGTCCTGGGCCTGGCGCGGCCTCGAGCCGCACGTGGCACGCGTGCTGTGGGGCGTGCAGCCGGAATTCCTGCAGGCTTCGCTGGACGCGATCGACCAGGATTACGGCGGCCTGGAGGCCTACCTGCGCGAAGGCCTGGGCCTGGGCCCGGCCGAGCGCGATCGCCTGCGCGCGCTCTATTGCCGCTGAGCGCGCGGGTCCTGCGCCTGCAAGCAGCGGGCGTCGCGGCCGGCGCATTCATCGACTGGCGGCGCACGCCAAGCCCTGCCGTTCTCCTACTCCGTTGGCCGCGCGGCGCCGACAGATGCGCCGTCCCGCGCGTGCCCACCATGGCGGCAACCATGGGCAAGCTGCTGTATCCCCTGATCGGCGTGCCCGCACTCGGTGCGGCGCTGTATGCAGCGGCGCTCACTTGGCTGTGGTTCCGCCAGGAGCGGCTGCTGTTCGAGCCGGCGCCGCTGCCGGCCGACGAACCCCTGTTCGACGATCCCGACGTGCGCGAATTCATGGTGGACGTGCCCGGCGCCCGCCTGTCCGTCGCCCAGCTCAGGCTGCCGCAGCCGCGCGGCGTCGTGTTCTACCTGCATGGCAATTCGGGCAACCTGCGCAAGTGGTTCGGCGGGCTCGATGCCTTCCGGGAACTGAACTTCGACCTGGTCATGCCCGACTACCGCGGCTACGGCAAGAGCACCGGCTGCATCGAGAGCGAGGCGCAACTGCATGACGACGTGCGGGCGGTGTGGAATGCCGTGGCCGGCGACTACGCCGGGCGCCGCATCGTGGTCTCCGGGCAGTCGCTCGGCACCGCCCTGGCCGCACGGCTGTCGGCGGAACTGGGCGCCGCCGGGCAGCCGCCGGACCTCACCCTGCTGATCTCGCCCTACAGCAGCATGCGCGCCCTCGCCGACGAGCTCTATCCCTGGGTGCCCAGCCGGGTGCTGCGCTACCCGCTGACCACGGCCGACCATGCCTGCCAGGTGAAGGGGCCGCTGATGCTGGTGCACGGGGACCGCGACGAATTGATCGGCCATCACCACAGCGAGGCGATCCGCAAGCTGCTGCCCCAGTGCCGCATGCTGCTGGTGGAAGGCGCGGGGCACGGCGACCTGCATCGTTTCCCGTCGTTCCGGCAGGCGGTGGCGTCGGCGCTGGCCGGACTGGCGGTGCTGGGCGCGACCCCGGCCTCCTACGCCGCGTCCGGCGAGGCGCCTACAGCCGCCGCGCGCTGAGGGCGCAAGGATGGGGATCACCCATCCGGAGGCCCGATGAGCAAGCAGACCCCATCCACCGGCGGCGCGCCGCGCCAGGACGCCGCCGACCGATCCGAAGGCCGGCAGGACCGCCGCGGCCAGGCCCCTGAAGCCGAGGGCAAGGTCGGCCTCACCAGCGATCGCCAGCCGGAGCTGGTGGCGCCCAGCGGCGTCAACCAGCGCGACCACGGCGCGGCGGAAGACAAGCCCATGGCCGGCGGGCCGGTGAACCTGGACGACGACGACGAGATCCGCCCGCGCGGCAACACGGCGCGCAGCCAGGGCACCTGGGAGGCGCAGGGCGGCGACGGCGGCGAGCTGGGCAAGGCGCCCGGCCCGGGACTGTCCGACCACAACGGGCCGAGCGACCCCGACGCGAAGAAGACGCCGCGCACGCCGCGCTCCTGAGCCGCGCGGCCTGCCGTGGTGCCGCGTCCTACAGCAGCGGCAGAGGCAAGCTGACGAGGCCGGGAATGCCGCCTGCCTAGAGTGCAGCCAATGCCATCCATGGCCACAACAGGAGGTCCCGTGAATTCCCCCAGACAGCCCCGCAGCGGCGAGCGCGCGCCCGAATCCGAGCAGGACCGCACGCGCAACACGCCCGCGCCCGACATGCAGCCCGAGGATGCCGGAACGGCCGAGAGCGGCAACGACCCGGCGCCGCGCCAGGGCACCGCCGCCGAGAAGGCGATGAAGCAGGCGAGCAAGACGGACGCCGAGTCCGGCGAGCGGCGTCGTTGAGCGCGGGCGTGCCCATGACGTCCACCGTGCCGGACGCACTCGAGTTGCTCGAGTCCGACCACGAAGCCCTGCGCCAGTTGTTCCGGGACTACGAGGTGCTGGCCGCCAACCGTGCGGCCGAAGCCCGCCGCAAGTCGCTGGCCGAACAGATCTGCCTGGAACTGACCATCCATGCCAAGCTCGAGGACGAGCTGTTCTACCCCGCGGCGCGCGAAGCGACCCGGGCCGGGGAGTTGATGGACCGTGCGGAGGTCGAGCACGCCACCTTGAGCGACCTGGTGGGGCAGATCCTGGCCATGGACGCCCACGAGGACCTGTACGACGCCAAGGTCCTCGTGCTGGGCGAGTACGCGCGACACCACTTCATGGAGGAACGCGACGCAGTCTTCCCGCGGCTGCGCGCCAGCGGCCTGGACCTGCTACGGCTGGGCCAGCGGCTGGCCCTGCGCCGCGGCGAGCTGCAGGCCGTGCCCGAGGCGCTGCGCGAGGAACTGCTGGCCTCGGCCATCGCCTGAGCAGCCGGGCTCCGCAGGCCCGTGCTCCCGGCCTGCGCTTGTCCTACAGAGTTCGACAGTGCGAGACGACAGCCTCCCCGTTGGGCACCCCTAGAGTGGGCGCAGGCAGCCACGGGCTGCCGGCAGTCCTCGTCTTCCCAAGAGACATCAACCAAGGAGATCCAGATGAACGCATCCCACTTTCCGCGCGGCGCCGCGCTGGCCGTGATCGCAGCAGCAGCCCTGACACTGGCCGGCTGCGGCCAGAACGGCGGCAGCGACACGGCCGGCACGCGCTCCGGCAGCAGCACGGCCGGCACGAGCGGCAGCACCACTTCGCCCTCGAGCAGCGGCGGGTCCACGAGCATGGGCAGCAGCGGCAGCACCGGCGCGTCCGGTTCGGCCAGCGGCAGCAGCACTTCGCCCAGCACCTCGCCGAGCACCGCGGGCAGCTCCGGCTCCTCCGGTTCCTCCGGCACCAGCGGCATGGGCGCCAGCGGCAGCTCCGGCAGCAGCACCAGCCCGAGCACCAGCGGCTCGAGCGGCTCCAGCGATTCCAGCACCTCCGGCAGCAGCGGTTCCGGTTCCGGCTCGATGGGCGCCTCCGGCTCCACCAGCAGCACCAGCACGTCGACCCGTTGATGCTGCCTGCCTTCGCCGCGGCCATCCTCGCGACGGCCGCGCTGGTGGCCTGCGGGCGGGGCGCCGACAGCGGCGCCACCGCCAACCCGAATGCCCAGGGCAGTCCGGGCACCGGCAATCCCACCCAGGCACGGGCGCCGCAGGCGCCCGATGGCCCGCCCGGCGGCCCGTCGGGCGTGAAGGGCTCGGCACCGCATCCGGGCTCGTCCGGCGGCGAGCCGGTCGCCGGTGCCACCGGGAGCGGCACCCAGGGCAGTGGCTCCGGTGCCGGCCTCGGCGGCGGATTGGGCGAGGGGCGTACCGCCATGGGGGCCGCGCCGGCGGCATCGGCCCCGAGCGGGTCCGCGGCGCCTCCCGGAAGCAGCAATCGATCCAGCGCCACGGGCAGTCGCTGACCGCCCGTCCGGCGCCGCGTCGTCAGCCGCCGGTGGCGACCGGCCGCGCCGGATCGCGCGACCACTCGCTCCAGCTGCCGGCGTAGAGGCCGGTCGGGCCCAGGCCCGCCAGTTCCATCGCGATCAGGTTGGGCACCGCACTGACTCCGCTGCCGCAGTGATGGACCACGCCGGCCGGGTCGCGCCCCTGCAGCAGTTGTTCGAACTCGGCGCGCAACTCGGCCGGCGGCCGGAAACGCCCGTCGGGGCCGATGTTCAGCGACGACGGCCGGTTCAGCGCGCCCGGAATGTGTCCGGCGATGGGGTCGAACGGCTCGACCTCGCCGCGGTAGCGCGCCGCGGCACGGGCATCCACCAGCGTCTGCCGCCCGCCCTGCAGTGCCGCCAGCACGTCGTCGGTGCGCACCAGCCGGCGCAGCGGTGCGCCGAGCCGGAAGTTGGACTGGAAGTGCGCGGGCTCCTCGCCCGCCACCACCTCGCCGCCGGCGGCCTGCCAGGCTTGCAGGCCGCCATCGAGCACGGCCACGGCGTCGTGGCCTGCCCACTTGAGCATCCACCAGAGGCGGCCGCAATACGCGGCGTTCTGGCGGTCGTAGACCACCGCCTGCATGTCGTTCGCGAAGCCGACGCTGCTGAGCCACATCGCGAATTTCTCGCGGCTGGGCAGGGGATGGCGGCCGCCCGAGGCTGCATCGGCGTGGGGGTGGTGGCGGCCGTCGGGATCGACCACGCCCTGGTCCGACAGGTCGGTGTCCAGGTTGGCGTAGACGGCCCCCGGCAGGTGCGCGTTGCGGTACTGCTCCTCGCCGGCCGCCGGGTTGGTGAGCTCGAAACTGCAGTCGAACACCATCAGGCGGGCGTCCGGGACGCGCAGCGCCATCAGTTGCTCGGCGGTGATCAGGGTGGTGAACATCCTCAATGCTCCTCGGCCGGGGCGTGGGGTGCCGCACGCGCGCGCAGCACGGTGCCGGCGATGCCGCTGGCGATGATCAGTGCCATGCCGGCCCAGCCGATCGGCGGGATGATCTCGCCGAACAGCAGCACGCCGTACAGGGCGCCGAACACGAGTCCCGAGTATTGCAAATTGGCCACCACGAGTGTGGCGCCCTGGCTGTAGGCGCGCGTCATCGCCCATTGGCCGAGCGAGGCCAGCAGGGCCATGGGCAGCAGCCAGAGCGCGTACCAGCCCCAGGGCGAGGCGCCGATCACGAGCATGCCGCCGCCGCCCGCGACGGCCGACCCGACCCCGAAATAGAACACCGTGCGCGCCTCCGGCTCGCCGATGCGGCCCAGCGCCATCACCTGCATGTAGGCGAAGGCCGCCCCCAGCCCCGACAGCAGCCCCACCAGGCCCGCGAAGACCTGGTTCTGCTCGATGGTGGGTCGCAGCATCATCACCACGCCGACGAAGCCGGCCAGCACCGCCAGCGCCAGCGGCCCCTGGCGCAGCGCGCCGGCCCTCGGGTTCCAGGCGAGCAGCGCGCCACCGACCAGGAAGGCGGCGATCCAGACGCTGCTCATGTAGTTGAGCGTCATCGCGGTGGCCAGCGGCAGGCCGGCAATGGCATAGAACCAGGCGCCCAGCGACATCACGCCGACCAGGCTGCGCCAAGCGTGCATGCCCGGATAGGCGGTGCGCAGCGTCGTGCCCTGGCGGCGCGCCATCAGCCACATCAGCAGCATGCCGACCAGGCCGCGGTAGAACACCAGCTCGGCCGCGTTGAACCATTCGGAGGCCACCTTCACGCACACCGCCATCGAGGCGAACGAGAAGGCCGCCAGGATCATCCAGAGGGCTTGCACGGGTCGTAGCCAGTTCTTCAACGGTGCACGGAACGAGGCGCGGTGTACGGAATCGCATGGCCCAAGTCCAGTGCCACCGCGGAACCGGCTCTGCCGGGCCGCTGGTGGCGCCCCTTGAGGGGAGGCGCCGCAGGCGCTTCGGGGTGGTCCATCACTCGGGCCAGGTTCGCGCGAGCCACGGCTGGGCGGCCAGCCGCCGCTGCTCGAAGTCGGCGATGCGCTCGCGTTGGGCGAGCGTGGCGCCGATCCAGTCGATGTCCTCGGTCAGCAGCAGGGTCTCGCGGGCGCTCAGCGCGAAGGAAAAGGACTCGCCGCCGGCGGTTACCCGGCGCTGCAGCACGTCAATTTCCACCCGCAACGGTGCCGCGGCGGCCAGCGCGAACAGGCGATCGACGGCAGCCGGCGCCAGCACCAGGGCCGCAACGCCGTTGAGCGGGCAGTTCTGCCGGAAGATGTCGCCGAAGCTGGGCGCCAGCACGGCGCGGAAGCCCTGGTCGCGTAGCGCCCACACGGCGTGCTCGCGGCTGGAGCCGCAGCCGAAGTTCTCGCGCGCCAGCAGCACGGTGGCGCCGCGCAGTTCCGGGCGGTTGAGCGGGAAGTCCGGGTTGGGTCGGCGCCGCGAGTGGTCGCTGTCCAGGTCGCCCGGATCCAGGTAGCGCCAGTTGTCGAACAGCACGGGGCCGTAGCCGCTGCGCGCGGTGGACCGGCCGTACTGCTTGGGGAAGATCGCGTCGGTGTCGACGTTGGGGCGGTCCAGCGGCACCACCGTGCCGCCGTGGCGACCGTCCGGGAAGGAAGGCATCAGATGGCGAAGCGTCCCGCACCGACGCGCCGGCGGTACCACTCGTGGAAGTGCTGCATGCCGTCTTCCATCGGGCTCTGGTAGGGGCCGACCTCGCTCTCGCCGCGCTCCATCAGGGCCCTGCGGCCCGCGTCCATGCGCAGCGCGATCTCGTCGTCCTCCACGCAGGTCTCCATGTAGGCGGCCTGCTGCGCCTCGACGAAGCCGCGCTCGAAGGCGGCGATCTCCTCCGGGTAGAAGAAGGCGACCATGTTGAGCGTCTTCTGCGGCGATACCGGGTGCAGCGTCGACACCGTGAGCACGTGCGGATACCACTCCACCATGATGTGCGGGTAGTAGGTCAGCCAGATCGCGCCGTACTTCGGCGGCTCGCCCTTGCGGTAGGCCAGCAGCTCGTTCTGCCAGCGTTCGTACACCGGGCTGCCGGCCTTGCCCAGCCGGTTGGCGACCCCGACCGTCTGCACCGAGAAGTGCTCCTTGAACTCCCAGCGCAGGTCGTCGCAGGTGACGAAGTTGCCCAGGCCGGGATGGAACGGGCCGACGTGGTAGTCCTCCAGGTAGACCTCGATGAAGGTCTTCCAGTTGTAGTCGCACTCGTGCAGCTCGACGCGGTCCAGCACCATGCCGGTGAAGTCGAGGTCGGCGCGCTGGCGCATGCCGGCCAGCTCGGCCTCGATGTCCACGCCGTTGTCCTCGAACAGCAGGCCGTTCCACTCGCGCAGGCGCGAGTTGTTCAGGTTCAGGCAGGGGTCCTGCGGGAAATGCGGCGCGCCCATCAGGGTGCCGGCCTGGCTGCCGTTGCTGCCGGCGCTGTAGGTCCAGCGGTGCAGCGGGCACACGATGTTGCCGCCGGCGCCGGCGGTCGAGCCGCTGCCGCGCAGCATCACGGCCTGGCGGTGCCGGCAGACGTTGGAGATCAGCTCCACGCCCTTGGGAGTGCGCAGCAGCGCACGGCCTTCGCCCTCCTGGGGCAGGGCGTAGTAGTCGCCGACCTCGGGGACGGAAAGGGCGTGCCCCACGTAGCGGGGCCCGCGCTGGAAGATCGTCTCCATCTCGCGCCGGAAGAGCGCCTCGTCGAAGTAGCTGCTGACGGGAAGTTGGCTTTGGGCCTGCTGGAACTGAAGACTTAAATCAGACATTTCACCTGACCTAGAGACTCCCCCTATGAAGGGGCAGGGAAAGCGCATGGTCCTGCGGACAGGGGCGCGCAAAGGGAGGGCGATTGTAGCCCTGGGGTCAGGATGGGGCCCGCCGCCCTAAAATCCACGGTTTTTCCCCGAGAAATCCATGCCAGAGGATCCGTCCAACCCGCCCGTGAGCTACGAGGCGGCCCTGCAGGAGCTGGACCAGCTGGTGCAGGTGATCGAGTCCGGCCAGTTGCCGCTGGAGCAGCTGCTCTCGGGCTACAAGCGAGGTGCCGAGCTGCTGGCCTTCTGCCGGGACAAGCTCGAAGCCGTGGAGAACCAGATCCGGGTGCTCGACGAAGGCACGCTCAAGCCATGGACGCCGCAGTGAGCGCGACCCCGGCGTTCGCGCCGTTCGACCTGCCGGCCTGGAGCACCGCGCGCCTGGCGCAGGTGGAGGCCGCCCTGTCCGACTGGGTGCCGGCCGATGCGCCGGCGGGCCTGGGCGAGGCCATGCGCTACGCCGTGCTCGACGGCGGCAAGCGGCTGCGGCCGCTGCTGGTGCTGGCGGCGGCCGAGGCGGTCGGCGGCCATCCGCAGGCGGCGCTGCGCGCGGCCTGCGCCGTGGAACTGATCCACGCCTATTCGCTGGTGCACGACGACATGCCCTGCATGGACGACGACGTGCTGCGCCGGGGCAAGCCCACCGTGCACGTGCGCTTCGGCCAGGCCCAGGCGCTGCTGGCGGGCGATGCGCTGCAGGCGCTGGCCTTCGAACTGCTGGCGCCGGACGGCGTGGGCATCGCCGACGCGGTGCAGGCCTCGCTGTGCCGCCTGCTGGCGCGCGCCGCCGGCGCGCAGGGCATGGCCGGTGGCCAGGCGATCGACCTGGCCAGCGTCGGCCGGGCGCTGGACGAAGGCCAGCTGCGCCGCATGCACCGCTTCAAGACCGGGGCGCTGCTGCAGGCCAGCGTGGCCATGGGCGCCGCCTGCGGCGCGCCGCAGGCCCGGGCCCGCGAGGCCCTGGACCGTTACGGCGCGGCCATCGGCCTGGCCTTCCAGGTGGTGGACGACATCCTGGACGTCACGGCCGATTCGCAGACGCTGGGCAAGACGGCCGGCAAGGATGCCCGGCAGGACAAGCCCACCTACGTGTCGCTGCTGGGCCTGGAGCCCTCGCGGGCCCATGCCCGCGAACTGCTGGCCGAGGCGCTCGCCGCGCTGGACGCCAGCGGGCTGGCCGACACCCGCGCGCTGGCCGCGCTCGCCCGCATGGTGGTGGAACGCAAGAACTAGATCCATGGCATCGCTGCTCGAATCGATCAACTCACCCGCCGACCTGCGCCGGCTGCCGCGGACCCAGCTGCCCCAGCTGGCCGTCGAACTGCGCAACTTCGTGCTCGAGAGCGTGTCGCGCACCGGCGGGCACCTCAGTTCCAACCTCGGCACGGTGGAACTGACCATCGCGCTGCACTACGTCTTCGACACGCCGCACGACCGGCTGGTGTGGGACGTGGGCCACCAGACCTACCCGCACAAGATCCTGACCGGGCGGCGCGACCGCATGCCCACCCTGCGCCAGCTCGGCGGCCTGTCGGGCTTCCCGCAGCGTGCCGAGAGCGAGTACGACACCTTCGGCACCGCGCATTCCTCGACCAGCATCTCGGCCGCGCTGGGCATGGCGATCGCCGCGCAGCGCAAGGGCGAGGCGCGCCGGTCGGTGGCCATCATCGGCGACGGCGCCATGACCGCGGGCATGGCCTTCGAGGCCCTGAACAACGCCGGCGTGGCCGACTGCGACCTGCTGGTGATCCTGAACGACAACGACATGTCGATCAGCCCGCCGGTGGGCGCGCTGAACCGCTACCTCGCGCAGCTCATGAGCGGGCGCTTCTACGCGGCGGCCAAGAACGTAGGCAAGAACGTGCTCAAGGTCGCGCCCCCGCTGTTCGAGCTGGCCAAGCGGCTGGAGGAGCAGGCCAAGGGCATGGTGGTGCCGGCCACGCTGTTCGAGAAGTTCGGCTTCAACTACATCGGCCCGATCGACGGCCACGACCTGGAATCGCTGGTCCCCACGCTGGAGAACATCCGCGACCTGCGCGGCCCGCAGTTCCTGCACGTGGTCACGAGGAAGGGCCAGGGCTACAAGCTGGCCGAGGCCGACCCGGTGGCCTACCACGGGCCCGGCAAGTTCGATCCCAAGGTGGGCCTGCGGCCGCCGGCCACGCCGCCGCGCCAGACCTTCACCCAGGTGTTCGGCCAGTGGCTGTGCGACATGGCCGCGCAGGACAAGCGGCTGGTGGGCATCACGCCGGCCATGCGCGAGGGCTCGGGGTTGGTCGAATTCGAGAAGCGCTTCCCGGAGCGCTACTTCGACGTCGGCATCGCCGAGCAGCATGCCGTCACCTTCGCCGCCGGCCTGGCCTGCGAGGGCCTGAAGCCGGTGGTGGCGATCTATTCCACCTTCCTGCAGCGCGCCTACGACCAGTTGATCCACGACGTGGCGCTGCAGAACCTGCCGGTGGTGTTCGCGCTCGACCGGGCCGGGCTGGTGGGCGCCGACGGGGCCACCCATGCCGGCGCCTACGACATCGCCTACCTGCGCTGCATCCCCAACGTCAGCGTCGCCTGCCCGGCCGACGAGAACGAATGCCGCCAGCTGCTGACGACTGCCTTTGGCCAGGACCATCCGGTGGCGGTGCGCTACCCGCGGGGCGCCGGCGCCGGCGTCGCCGTGCAGCCGGGCCTGCAGGCGCTGCCCTTCGGCGAGGGCGAGGTGCGCCGCACGCGAACGGGCGAGGCCGGCAAGGGCATCGCCATCCTCGCCTTCGGCACCCTGCTGTACCCGGCCCTGGAGGCCGGCGAGCGGCTGGATGCCACGGTGGCCAACATGCGCTGGGCCAAGCCGCTGGACACCCGCCTGCTGCTGGAATTGGCGCAGCGCCACGAGGCGCTGGTCACCGTGGAGGAAGGCTGCATCGCGGGCGGCGCCGGCAGCGCGGTAAGCGAGGCTTTGCATGCGGCGGGCATTCGCAAGCCGCTGCTGCAACTGGGCCTGCCCGACACCTTCATCGAGCATGGCGATCCCGCGCGCCTGCTGTCGCTGCAGGGGCTGGATGCCGCCGGCATCGAAGGATCGATCCGCAGCCGCTTCGGCGAGTGGGTGGTGCGGGCGGCGCCCGCGCTCAAGGTCGTGGGCTGACCGCCCACGCCGAGCCCTGCACGGGGCGACTGCAAGGCTGAAGGTTTTCTGACGCCTCTCCTCTAGACGAAAGTACTCGGGTGGACCCGCAAGGGAAAACCCCTGAGTACCTTGGTGTGCGCGTTTCTAGAATGGCGCCGACATTCGTTGTCATCCCTTTTTCGTATCGACAGAGGAGCTCCCACACATGGATCGTCGTTCATTGATCAAGCACGCCGGCATTGCGGGCGTGCTCGCCGCCGGGGTGGCTCCCGCGGTACACGCGCAGGCCGCCATCCGCTGGCGCCTGGCTTCCAGCTTCCCCAAGTCCCTGGACACCATCTACGGCGGCGCCGAAGTGTTCGCGGCCAAGGTCAAGGCCATGTCGGGCGGCAAGTTCGAGATCTCCACCCACGCGGCCGGCGAGCTGATGCCCGCCTTCGGCGTGGTCGACGGCGTGCAGCAGGGCACGGTGGAAGTGGCGCACACCGCGCCCTACTACTTCTTCGGCAAGGACGAGTGCTTCGCGCTGGGCTGCGCCATCCCGTTCGGCCTGAACAGCCGGCAGATGACGGCCTGGATGTACGAGGGCAACGGCCTGAAGCTGATGCGCGAGTTCTACGCCCGCTACAACATGATCAGCTTCCCGGCCGGCAACACCGGCGCCCAGATGGGCGGCTGGTACCGCAAGGAGATCAAGAACGTCGACGACGTGAAGGGCCTGAAGTTCCGCGTCGGCGGCTTCGCCGGCAAGGTGATGGAGCGCCTGGGCGCGGTGCCGCAGAACATCCCTGGCGGCGAGATCTACCAGGCGCTCGAGAAGGGCACGCTGGACGCCGCCGAGTGGGTGGGCCCGTACGACGACCAGAAGCTGGGTTTCAACAAGGTCGCGCCGTTCTACTACTACCCCGGCTGGTGGGAAGGCGGCCCGCAGCTGGACGTGTTCATCAACCAGAAGGCCTTCGACAGCCTGTCCGCCGAGAACAAGGCCATCATCGAGACCGCGGCGACCGAGGCGCTGGTGGTCATGCAGGCCCGCTACGACGCCCGCAACCCGGCGGCGCTGAAGCAGCTGGTGGGTGGCGGCAGCAAGCTGCGCCCGTTCCCGGCCGACGTGATGAACGCCGCGTTCAAGGCCTCGCTGGAGCTGTACGAGGAGCTCAACCAGAAGAACGAGATGTGGAAGAAGATCTACGCGGACTACAGCAAGTTCCGCGCGGACCAGAACCTGTGGTTCCGCTTCACGGAAGCCACCTTCGACCGCTTCATGCAGAGCCAGAAGCTCTAAGCGGCCCCCGCTCGAAAGAAAAGCCGCACTCGGGTGCGGCTTTTCTTCTTCCGGGATCGCATAGGTCCAAGGAACTCAATCTCATGCTGAAGCCGCACGATTTGCGGCTTTTTTCATTCGTGGATCGGGTCGTTTGAATACGCGTCCTGCAACCGATGCCAGCCTTCTGCAAGGGTTGGGGCATGGGCCAGCCCATCATCAGCGCGCCCTTTTTACAAGCGAACTCACAGGAGTACCCCATCCATGGATCGTCGTTCCATTCTCAAGCACGGCGGCATCGCGGCCGTGCTGGCCGCGGGCGCCGCGCCGGCCGTGCACGCTCAGGCGGCAGTGCGCTGGCGCCTGTCCTCGAGCTTCCCGAAGTCGCTGGACACCATCTTCGGCAGCGCCGAGACCCTGTCGCGCACCGTCAAGGCGATGTCGGGCGGCAAGTTCGAGATCTCCGTGCATGCCGCCGGTGAGCTGATGCCGGCCTTCGGCAACGTCGACGCTCTGCAGAACGGCACCATCGAGATGGGGCAGACCGCCCCCTACTACTTCACCGGCAAGGACCCCATCTTCGCCTTCGGCTGCGCGGTGCCCTTCGGCCTGACCGCCCGCCACATGGACGCCTGGATGGAGCATGGCAACGGCCGCAAGCTGATGGATGCCTTCTATGCCAAGTACAACATGAAGAGCTTCTCGGCCGGCAACACCACCACCCAGATGGGCGGCTGGTACCGCAAGGAGATCAAGACCGCGGCCGACCTCAAGGGCCTGAAGATGCGCCTGGGCGGCGGCCTGTTCGGCGAGACCATGGCCAAGCTGGGCGTGGTCGCCCAGAACATGCCGGCCGGCGAGGTCTACCAGGCCCTGGAGAAGGGCACGCTGGACGCCACCGAGTTCGTCGGCCCCTACGACGACGAGAAGCTGGGCTTCCAGAAGGTCGCGCCCTTCTACTACTACCCCGGCTGGTGGGAAGGCGGCGCCGAACTGGAGTTCTTCGTCAACACCAAGGCCTACGAGGCGCTGTCGGCCGAGAACAAGGCCATCCTGCAGGCTGCCACCAACGTGGCCGCGCGCGACATGACGGCCAAGTACGACGCCCTCAACCCGACGGCGCTCAAGCGCCTGGTGGCCGCCAAGACCCAGCTGCGTCCGTTCTCCAAGGACATCATGGACGCCGGCTTCAAGGCCGCCATGGAGGTGTTCGCCGAGCACGAGGCCAAGTCGCCCGAGTTCAAGAAGATCCACCAGGACATGCGCGCGTTCCAGCGCGACCAGATCCTGTGGGGCCGCTTCTCCGAGTACCGCTACGACGACTATATTTTGTCGGTCAAGCTCTGATGCGATCGCGCGCTTGCGCGCGGCTCGAAATCCAAGGAGGCCCTGCGGGGCCTCCTTTGTTTTTGGGTCGGCTCGGCTAGATTCGGGGGATGGACCACCATGTGCCGCTGATCGCGACCGTGGCCGGGGGCCTGGGGCTGGCGCTGCTGCTGGGCTTCATGGCGGCCCGGCTGCGCTTGCCTGCGCTGGTGGGCTACCTGCTGGCCGGGGTGGTAGTGGGCCCGCACACGCCTGGATTCGTCGCCGACGCCAATCTCGCGGCCCAGCTGGCCGAGATCGGCGTGATGCTGCTGATGTTCGGCGTCGGCCTGCATTTCTCGCTGGGCGACCTGATGGCGGTGCGCAAGATCGCGGTGCCCGGCGCGATCGTGCAGATCGCGGTGGCCACGGTCATGGGCGCCGGCCTGGCCAGCGCCTGGGGCTGGTCCCTGCCGGCCGCGGTGCTGTTCGGCCTGTCGCTGTCGGTGGCCAGTACCGTGGTGCTGCTACGCGCGCTCGAGAGCGTGGGCCTGCTGGAGACCTTCAACGGGCGCGCGGCCGTCGGCTGGCTGATCGTCGAGGACCTGGCCATGGTGCTGGCGCTGGTGCTGCTGCCGCCGCTGGCGGCGATGTGGCAGGGCCAGGGGCAGGGCGGCGCCATGCCCAGCCTGTGGCGGGGCCTGGCCACCACGCTGCTGCAGGTGGCCCTGTTCATCGGCCTGATGCTGATCGTCGGCCGGCGCCTGTTCCCCTGGGCCTTGTGGCACGTGCAAAAGGTCGGCTCGCGCGAGCTGTTCACCCTGTGCGTGATCGCGGCGGCGGTCAGCATGGCCTACGCCGCCACCATGCTGTTCGGCGTGTCGTTCGCCCTGGGCGCGTTCTTCGCCGGCATGGTGCTGCGCGAGTCGGAGTTCAGCCACCGCGCCGCGCAGGAGTCGCTGCCCCTGCGCGACGCCTTCGCCGTGCTGTTCTTCGTCTCGGTCGGCATGCTGTTCGACCCCACCGTCCTGTTCGAGCAGCCGCTGCGCGTGCTCGGGGTCACTGCCATCATCCTGGTGGGCAAGTCGGTGGCCGCCGCCGTGGTGGTGCTGGCGCTGCGCTACCCGCTGAACACTGCGCTGACGGTCTCCGCCAGCCTGGCCCAGATCGGCGAGTTCTCCTTCATCCTGATCAACCTCGCGGCCGCGCTGCACGTCGTGCCCTCCGAAGCGCAGAGCCTGGTGGTCGCCGGATCCATCCTGTCGATGGCGCTCAACCCGCTGGTGTTCCGCGCGATCGAACCGCTGCAGCGCTGGCTGCTGGCGCGCTCGCAGCTGGCGCGCGACCTGAACGCGCGCCACGACCCTCTGGCCGAGCTGCCCCTGAGCACCGACGAGAAGTTCCTGGCGCGGCAGGTGGTGCTGGTGGGCTACGGCCGCGTCGGCCGTGACATCGCGGCGGCGCTGCACGAGGCCGGCCTGCCGTTCGTGGTGGCGGAGGCCAACCGCGAGCTGGTGGAACGGCTGCGGGCCGAGGGCATGGCCGCCGTGGCCGGCGACGCCGCGCAGCCGGAGGTGCTGGTGCAGGCCCACATCGCCCGGGCGCGGCTGCTGGTGATCGCCACTTCCGATACGCTGGGGGTGCGCCAGATGGCGCACAATGCCCGCCTGCTCAACCCGGGGATCGAGATCGTGGTGCGCAGCCACAACGCCGCTGAAGCGGAACTACTGGAGCGCGAGCTCTCCGGCAAGGTGTTCCTGGGCGAGCACGAACTGGCGCGCGCGATGACGCGGCACGTGCTCGAGCGCTGCGCATAGGCCCGGCGGAGCCGGTTCCGCGGTGGCAAAAAGAAAGGGCCTGCATCGCAGGCCCTTCTTTCGCGGCGCGCGCCGCCTACTTCTTGTTGAACAGTTCGTCGATGCGCTTCTGTTCCTCGTCGGCCGACGGCATGCCGCTGCCGGCATCGGACCCTCCCTGCAGGGGCGGCGGCGGGGCCAGATTGACGTCGGGCGTGCCGTAGTTCGGCATGTCCGGGATCTCGATCTTGACCTTGTCGAGGTCGATCTTCTCCACCTTGTCGTGCGACACGATGCCCGGGAAGCCGATGATCAGGCCGACCATGATGACCTGGATCACCACGAAGGGGACGGCGCCCCAGTAGATCTGGCCGGTGGTCACCGGCGCGATGCGCTTGCCGGTCGGCTTGTCGGTGTATTCCTTCTCGGGCGCCACGCTGCGCAGGTAGAACAGCGCGAAGCCGAACGGCGGGTGCATGAACGAGGTCTGCATGTTCACCCCCAGCAGCACGCCGAACCAGATCAGGTCGATGCCCAGCTTCTCGGCCACCGGCGCCAGGAGCGGGATGACGATGAAGGACAGCTCGAAGAAGTCCAGGAAGAAGGCCAGCAGGAAGATCAGGATGTTCACCACGATCAGGAAGCCGAGCTGGCCGCCCGGCAGGCTGGTGAGCAGGTGCTCCACCCAGCGCGGACCGTCCACGCCCTGGAAGCTCAGGCTGAACATGGTGGCGCCGATCAGGATGAACAGCACGAAGCTGGACAGCTTGGTGGTGCTGTTCAGGGCCTGCTTGAGCAGGTTGAAGCTCAGGCGGCCGCGAGCCGTCGCCATCGCCAGGGCGCCCAGCGCACCCATGGCGCCCCCTTCGGTCGGCGTGGCGATCCCGAGGAAGATGGTGCCCAGCACCAGGAAGATCAGGAACAGCGGCGGGATCAGCACGAAGGTCACGCGCTCGGCGATGCGCGACAGCAGGCCCAGGCGCAGCACCTTGTTGATCACGGCCGCGAGGAACGCCAGCAGCACCCCGGCCGCCATGGACATCACGATGGTCTCGTCCTTGGGCATGCTGGTGACTTCGGCGCCCCGCCACCAGCTGACCACGGCCGGGTAGTTCTGCCCCAGCAGCAGGGCGACGGCGATGCTGATGCCGGCCAGGATCACCAGCGAGGGCAGGCCGTTGCCGCCGTCGGGCTCGCGGAAGGTGCGCGCCTCGGGCGGCAGCGCCGGTGCCATGTGCGGCTTGAAGACGGCCAGGATCACCACCCACAGCAGGTACATGCCCATGAGGATGAAGCCGGGGATGAAGGCGCCCTTGTACATGTCCCCCACGCTGCGGCCGAGCTGGTCGGCCAGCACGATCAGCACCAGCGAGGGCGGGATGATCTGCGCCAGCGTGCCGGAGGCGGCGATCACGCCGGAGGCCAGCCGCCGGTCGTAGCCGTAGCGCAGCATGATGGGCAGCGAGATCAGGCCCATGGAGATCACCGAAGCCGCCACCACGCCGGTGGTGGCCGCCAGCAGCGCGCCGACGATCACCACTGCCACGGCCAGGCCGCCGCGGATCGGGCCGAACAGCTGGCCGATGGTGTCCAGCAGGTCCTCGGCCATGCCGCTGCGCTCCAGGATCAGCCCCATGAGCGTGAAGAACGGGACCGCCAGCAGCGTCTCGTTCTGCATGATCCCGAAGATGCGCAGCGGCAGCGCCTGCAGCAGCGACTCGGGCAGCACGCCCAGCTCGATGCCGATGAAGCCGAAGAACAGCCCGCAGGCCCCCAGGCTGAACGCCACCGGGAAACCCAGCAGCAGGAAGAAGATCAGGCCCACGAACATGATCGGGGCCATGTTTTGCGTGATGAACTCCATCGTGACTCCTCTGGTTCCTCGCGCGGCCCGTCAGGCCTTGTTCTGCTGCTCGGCCAGCCGTCGGAGTTCCTCGGCCAGTTCCTCCTCGGCCGACTTCTCCGTCTTCTTGACCGCCGGATCGGGGATCAGGCCCATGGCGAAGGCGATGCGCTTGACCAGTTCGGACAGCCCCTGCAGCAGCAGCAGCGCGAAGCCCAGCGGCATCATCAGGTAGACCGGCCAGCGGATCAGGCCGCCGGCGTTGGAGGACATCTCGCCCGAGCGCCAGCCCTGCAGGAAGAAGGGCGTGCCGTACCACAGCACCGCCAGCGCCACGGGCAGCAGGAAACAGGTGAAGCCGAAGATGTCGATCCAGTTCTGCGTCCTGCGCGAGAAGCGGGAATAGAACACGTCGATCTTCACGTGTTCGCCGTTGAGCAGGGTGTAGCCGGCGGCCAGCAGGAAGGCGGCGGCGAACAGGTACCACTGCACTTCGAGGTAGGCGTTGGAGCTGGTGTTGAACGCCTTGCGCACCGAGGCGTTGACGCCGCTGATCACGGTGGAGGCCAGGATCAGCCAGATGACCCAGCGGCCCACGTGGCCATTGAGCCAGTCGATGGCCCTGGACAGTTTCAGAAGTGCCTGCATGCCGTCTCCGGGGGAATGGAAGCTCGTATGTGACACCGGGCGCCGCTGCGGTTGCAGCCCGGCGCCCGGCGGCTTTTTCAGACCCGTCATTGTCGGGTATGGGCGTGGGGGTAGCTGACGAAATGATTACTTAAGATGCCAGTGTTATCCCCTAGTGGACGCGGTTCGCATAATGGCCGCATGGCATCGACCGCCTCCGCGCTCGCGCCCCAGGGCATCGACCAGCCGGACATGCGCCGGGCCGGCGCCGAACGGCTGTCGCTGGCGCTGATGGACGCGCGCAACCACACGCTGGCGCTGCTGGCGCGCTACGAGGAGGCCGACGCCGGCGCGCTCCGGCTGCCCGTGCAGCCCGGCCTCGAGCGGCCGCAGTGGATCGCCGGCCACGTGGCCTGGTTCGCCGAATACTGGATCGGCCGCAACCCGCGGCGGGCGCTCGGCACGTTGTGCCCCGCCGACGCACCTCGCCTGGGCTCGGTCGAGCCGATGGCGGACCGCTGGTACCACCCGCTGCTGGCGCCCCACGACGCGCGCTGGGACATGCCGCTGCCCGAGGGCGCCGACTTGCGCGCGTGGCTGATGGACACGCTGGAGCGCACGCTGGAGCAGCTGGAACATGCGGCGGCCGGCGACGACGGGCTGTACTTCTATCGCGCGGCGCTGTTCCATGAGGACCTGCGCGGGGAGCAGCTGATCCGGCAGGCGCAGGAACTGGGCATGACGCTGACGCTGCAGCCGCCCGCGGCCGCCGCGGTGCGCGAGCCGCTGCAGCTGCCGGCCTGCCGCTGGCACCTCGGATCGGAATCGGGAGGTTTCGTGTTCGACGTCGAGCAGTGGGCGCACGAGGTGGACGTCCCGGAGTTCGAGATCGACGCGCAGCCGGTCAACTGGAGCCAGTTCGTGGAGTTCGTGGACGACGGCGGCTACGACCGGCCGGAGCTGTGGCGGCCCGAGGGCTGGGACTGGCTGCAGCGGGTGGCGCAGGCGGAGGGCCGGCGCGGCCCGCGCCACGTCGAGCAGATCGGCGTCGCCAGCGGCGCCGTGCTGCAGTCCTTCTTCGGCAAGCCGACGCGGATGGCGCCGCAGCAGCCCGCGATGCACCTGAGCTGGTGGGAGGCGGATGCCTGGGCCCGCTGGCGCGGCCGGCGCCTGCCGACCGAGGTGGAGTGGGAGGTGGCCGCGCACCGGGCGGCCGGCCGGGGCTTCCGCTGGGGCGAGGTGCACGAGTGGACCGCCGGCACGCTGCGGCCGTATCCCGGCTTCGAGCCGCACGCCTGGACGCGCCACACCGAATTCGAGGCCACGCCCGTGTTCGGCCAGGCCCGCGTGCTGCGGGGCGCTTCCTTCGCCACCCGCTCGCGCCTGAAGTCGCCCAAGGCCCGCGGCTGGGCGATGCCCGACCGCGACGACCACTTCACGGGTTTTCGCACCTGCGCGCTGTGATCGGCCGGGACGGCGGTAGCGTCAACCGGGGGCAGGCGCCGACTTGCGCTTGGCCCGCGCGTAGCGCCACCACGGCAGCTGCTCGCTGAGGCTGAGCACCTCGCCCGAGCGCAGCGGCTCGTAGCCGGGCAGGGTGCGCAACAGCCCCTGCCAGGCGGGGGCCGCCAGCACCTGGCGAAGGCCCTGCACCGGCGTGTCCTCCAGCAGCGATTTCAGGCACACCAGGTAGTAGTCCTCCTCGACCAGCGGCACGAAGTCCAGCCCGCGCGCGCGCGCCGTGGCCTCGATCACCAGGCCGGCATCGGCGCTGCCGGAGGCCACCGCCTGGGCCACGGCGGCATGCGAGGGCTCGACGCGGTTCCAGCCCTCGATGGCCACGGGCGCGAGCCCGGCGCCGGCCAGCAGCTCCTCGGCTAGCAGCCGCGTGCCCGAGCCCAGCGCACGGTTGACGAAGCGGGCGCCGCGCGAGAGATTCGCGAACGAAGCCAGCCCTAGCGGATTGCCGGGCGCCACCGCCAGCCCTTGGCTGCGGCGTGCGAAGCCGATGATCTTGTGCAGGCCCGGTTGCAGGAGCGGGTGGTAGGCGCGCTCGAAGGCCGAGCCCGGTGCCGGCCGCGGCGGCGTATGGAAGCCCGCCATGGTGCAGCGGCCCTCGTTCAGGGCGGCGATCGCATCGACGCTGCCGGTGAAGCGGATGTCCAGGTGCAGCCGCGCGCTGCCGGCCGCGTGCTCGCGCAGCAGGGCCAGCGCGTCGTCATGGCTGGCATACAGCGTCAGCACCTGCGTCGCGTCGTCGAAGGCGACCGCGAAGGCACGCTCAAGATCGGCGTGCAGCGCCTCGATCTGCGGTGCCAGTCGCGCCTGCGCCTGTCGCTCGGCCCACAGCAGCTTCTCGCCGAAGGCGGTGAGGCGGGCCGGCTGGCCCTTGTCCCAGACGATCAGGCCGTGTCCCAGCTCCGTTTCCCAGCGCTTGAGCTCGCCCCAGACATGGCGGTAGGACTGGCCCAGCGCGCGGGCCGCTCCCGAGATCGAGCCTTCGCGGCGCACCGCCTGCAGCAGCTCGATGAGCGGATTGCGGATGCCGCCGTCCCGCCGCAGCCGGGTCAGCGCGTACGAGAGCTCGATCTTGTGCATGGCGCGCATGAGTATGCGTTATGCACCAGGATTCATAAGCGTAGGACCTAGTCCGCCCGAGAACGGTGCATGCCAGCATCGCTGCGCCATGGGCAGCTTCTCCGAAAGCCTCGCGCTGGCGCTGCACCTGGTGCTGGCGCCCGATCCCACGCTCGCGTCCATCGTGTTCCGCTCGCTGGGGATCAGCGCCACGGCCTGTGCCATCGCATGCGCCCTGGGATTGCTGCTGGGCGCCTGGATCGGGGCGGCGCGCATCCGCGGGCGCGGTGCCGTGCTGGCCCTGCTGAACACCGCGCTGGCCGTGCCGTCCGTGGTGGTCGGCCTGGTGGTCTACCTGCTGCTGTCGCGGTCGGGGCCGCTGGGCTGGCTGGGCTGGCTGTATTCCTTCCCGGCGATGGTGCTGGCCCAGTCCATCCTGGTGCTGCCCGTGGCCGCTGCGCTGACGCGGCAGGTGGTGGAGGACGTCGACCAGCAGCACGGCGAGCAGCTGGCCTCGATGGGGGCGGGCTCGCTCCTGCGCAGCCTGCTGATCGCCTGGGACGAGCGGTACGCGCTGCTGATGGTGGTGATCGCCTGCTTCGGCCGCGCGATCTCCGAGGTGGGTGCCGTGATGATCGTCGGCGGCAACATCGACGGCTTCACCCGCGTGATGACCACGGCCATCGCGCTGGAGACCAGCAAGGGCGACCTGCCGCTGGCGCTGGGGCTGGGCATCGTGCTGCTGTCGGTGGTGCTGGTGCTCAATGCGCTGGTGGTGGTGCTGCGCCGCTGGCGGCTGGGTCGCAGCGAAGGGCCGGCGATGGTGCCCAGCGCGGGGATCTCGGGGTGAATTCGCAACCGGCCGCGCTCGACGCGCCGCCCTCGGTGGCCACCCGGGCGCCCGCGCACGGCGGGCTGATCCGCCTGCAGGGCGTGGGCGTGGCCTTCGGAGCGGTGCAGGCGCTGCAGGGCGTGGACCTGCGCATCGAGGCCGGCGAGCGGCTGGCCCTGATCGGTGCCAACGGCAGCGGCAAGAGCACGCTGCTGCGCGTGCTGAACGGGCTGCTGGAGCCGGGCTGCGGCACCTTGCTGCGCGACGCCGCCAGCCGGCAGGCGATGGTGTTCCAGCGACCCTACATGCTGCGCACCAGCAGCCTGAACAACGTCGCGCTGGCCCTGTGGCTGCGCGGCGTGCGCTGGCGCGAGGCGCGCGAGCAGGCGCTGGCGGCGCTGGCGCGGGTGGGGCTGGCCGAGCTGGCGCTGCGCAGCGCCCGCACCCTGTCCGGCGGCCAGCAGCAGCGGCTGGCGCTGGCCCGGGCCTGGGCGCTGCAGCCGCAGGTGCTGTTCCTCGACGAGCCGACGGCCAGCCTGGATCCGCACGCCAAGCGCGAAGTCGAGGCGCTGATGGCCTCGTTCGCGCAGGCGGGCATGACGCTGGTGTTCGCCAGCCACAACCTCGGCCAGGTCAAGCGCCTGGCCAGCCGCGTGGTCTACCTGGAGCAGGGCCTCATCCGGGCCGACGCCCCGGTGGAGCAGTTCTTCGACCGTTCCCGATTGGCCGGCCTGTCGCCGGAAGCCGACCTGTTCGTCAAGGGGGAAAGCGCATGACCCGTTCCATCCGGCGCGGCTTCGCCGCAGCCTGCGTCGCCCTGGCCGCCGGCTGGGCCTCGGCCCAGTCCATCACCATGGCCTCGACCACCTCGACCGAGCAGTCGGGGCTGTTCGGCCACATCCTGCCGATCTTCAAGCAGGCCAGCGGGCTGGACGTCAAGGTGGTCGCGGTCGGCACCGGCCAGGCGATCGACACCGCGCGCCGCGGCGATGCCGACGTGCTGTTCGTGCACGACCGGGTGGCCGAGGAGAAGTTCGTGGCCGACGGCTTCGCCGAGCGCCGCTACCCGGTGATGTACAACGACTTCGTGCTGGTGGGCCCCAAGGCCGATCCGGCCAAGACCCAGGGCAACGACATCGTCGAGGCGCTGAAGAAGATCGCCGCGACCAACGCGCCCTTCATCTCGCGCGGCGACAAGAGTGGCACCCACTCGGCCGAGCTGCGCTACTGGAAGCAGGCCGGCGCGGCCGACGCCAAGGGCAGCGGCTACAAGGCCTGCGGCTGCGGCATGGGGCCGGCGCTGAACATCGGGGCCTCCAGCGGCGCCTACGTCCTGACCGACCGCGGCACCTGGCTCAGCTTCAGGAACCGCGGCGACCTCGCGATCCTGGTGGAAGGCGACAAGCGCCTGTTCAACCAGTACGGCGTGATGGTGGTGAATCCGAAGAAACATCCGCACGTGAAGGCGGCCGACGCGCAGAAGTTCGTCGACTGGGTCATCTCGCCGGCCGGCCAGCAGGCCATCGCCGGCTACCAGATCGGGGGCGAGCAGCTGTTCTTCCCGAACGCCGGCACGTCGAACTGACGACGGGGCCGCTCACGCCACCAGTGCGGCCGACTTCACCTGCGCCCAGACGGTCGCGCCCGGCGCCAGCCCGAGCTGGTCCACCGCGCGCGCCGTGATGCGCGCCAGCAGTAGCGACTCGCCACAGGCGAGCTGCACCAGCGCCTGCGAGGGATGCGCGCCCGGCACGATCGCCCGCACCGTGCACGGCAGCACGTTCTGGATGCTGCTGCGCTCCGGCGGCTGCAGCGCCAGGCTGACGTCGCGTGCCAGCACGCGCACGCGCACGGCGGCGCCGGGGGCCAGTCCCGGGTCCTGCACCCACACGGCACCGCCGGCGAAGCGGGCGTGCGCCAGGTGCCAGGCCGCATCGCGCTCGCCGATCGTGGCGTGCAGCAGCGCGCCGCGCTCCTCGGCCGGGATCGCCGGCAGGTCGACGCGCGACAGCACCTCGGCCAGCGGCCCGCTGGCGCGCACCGTGCCGGCCTCCAGCAGCACCAGGTGGCCGGCCAGCCGAGCCACCTCGTCGCCCGAGTGGGTGACGTACAGCATCGGGATGCGCAACTCGTCGCGCAGGCGCTCCAGCCAGGGCAGGATCTCGCGCCGGCGCGACAGGTCGACCGCCGCCAGCGGTTCGTCCAGCAGCAGCACGCGCGGCCGGGTCGCGAGTGCGCGGGCAATGGCCACGCGCTGGCGCTCGCCGCCGGAGAGCTGCCAGGGCCGGCGATCGAGCAGGCCGGCGATGCCCAGCAGCTCCAGCAGCGGCTGCAGGCTTGTCCTCCCGTCGCCGCTGCGCCGGCGCGCGAAGTCCAGGTTGCCGCGCACGTCCAGGTGGTCGAACAGGCTGGCTTCCTGGAACACGTAGCCGAGCGCGCGCCGGTGCGTGGGCACGAAGCGGCCCGACGCCGAGTCCTGCCACACCTCGCGGGCGATCGCGATGCGGGCCGGCGCGACCCGCTCCAGCCCCGCGACGCAGCGCAGCAGCGTGGTCTTGCCCGAGCCCGAGGCGCCGAAGATCGCCGTGATGCCGGAGCCCGGCAGGCGCAGGTCGACGTCCAGCGTGAAGTCGCCGCGCGCGAGCCGGGCGCGGATCTCCAGCGGCGCGTTCATCCCAGCACCCGCGTGCTGCGGCGGTTGAGCATCGCCAGCGCCAGCAGCACCGCGAAGGAGAACGCCAGCATGGCCGCCGACAGCGCGTGGGCCTGCGTGTACTGCAGCGCCTCCACGTGGCCGTAGATCTGGGTGGACACCACGCGGGTCTGCTCGGGGATGTTGCCGCCGATCATCAGCACCACGCCGAACTCGCCCACCGTGTGCGCGAAGGTGAGCACCGCCGCCTGCACGATGCCGCCGCGCGAGAGCGGCAGCACCACGTGGAAGAAGCGATCCCAGGGCCCGGCCCGCAGCGTCGCGGCCGCTTCCAGCGGTCGCCGGCCAACCGCCTCGAAGGCGTGCTGCAGCGGCTGCACCGCGAACGGCAGCGAGTACACGATCGATCCCACCAGCAGCCCGCCGAAGGTGAAGGGCAGCAGGCCCAGGCCCAGGGCCTGCGTGAGCTGGCCGCCCCAGCCCTGCGGCCCCAGCGAGACCAGCAGGTAGAAGCCCAGCACCGTGGGCGGCAGCACCAGCGGCAGCGCCACCACCGCCGACACCGGGCCGCGCCAGCGCGAGCGGGTGCGCGCCAGCCACCAGGCCAGCGGCGCGGCCAGCACCAGCAGCACCAGCGTGGTGGTCGCGGCCAGTTCCAGCGTGAGCCGGATCGCCTGCAGGTCGTCGGCGGCGAAGGACATGCTCAGAAGGTGTAGCCGTAGCTGCGCAGCACGGTGCGCGCGGCGTCGCTGCGCAGGTAGTCCAGCAGCGCGCGGGCGGCGGGATTGTTCGCGCCGGGCGACAGGAGGAGGGCGTCCTGCTTCAGCGGCGCGTGCATCCCGGGCGGCACGATCCAGGCCGATCCGCGCGGGATGCGGCCATCGCTCATCACCTGCGACAGCGCAACGAAGCCCAGGCGAGCGTTGCCGCTGGCGACGAACTGGAAGGCCTGGCCGATGTTCTCGCCCTGCACCAGGTGCGGCTGCCAGTCGTCCCGCACGCCCATCTTCGCCAGCACCTGCAGGGCCGCGGCACCGTACGGCGCGATGCGCGGGTCGGCGATGGCCATCTTGCCGGCGGGCGGCTGGCGCAGCACCGCCAGCTGTGCATCGACCACGTCCGCCTCGGCGCTCCACAACGCCAGCCGACCGGTCGCGTAGGTGAAGCGGCTGCCGCGCACGCCCAGGCCCTCCTGTTCCAGCCTGGCGGGCGTTTCGTCATCGGCGGCCAGCAGCACCTCGAATGGCGCGCCGTTGCGGACCTGTGCGTAGAACTTGCCCGTGGAGCCCAGCGCCACGCTCGCCCGGTGGCCGGTGGCCGCCTGGAACCCGGCGGCGATCGCCTTCATGGGGGCGGCCAGGTTGGCGGCCGCGGCGACCTGCACGGTGGCGGCGAGCGCCGCCAGCGGGCCGGTGGCCAGCAGGACCAGCAGGGTGGCGGCCAGGATGCGCGGCATGGCGGCACTCGCTATTCAAATATGGAATAGCGACAGTATAGGCGGCACAATCCCGGCCATGCCCCGCAAGAAGCTCCAGCTCGCCGGCGCCCTCGGCCAGGCCTCGGTGGACAAGCGCGTGGAGATCCTGCGCCGCGTCGCGACCGTGGGTTCCATCTCGCAGGCGGCGCGCGACGCCGGCGTCAGCTACAAGGCCGCCTGGCAGGCGCTGGACACGCTCAGCAACCTGGCCGGCACGGCGCTGGTGGAGCGCGCGGTCGGCGGTGCGGGCGGCGGCGGCGCCCGCCTCACCTCCGCCGGCGAGCAGGTGCTGCGGGCGGCCGGCGAAGTGGCCCGGGCCCGCGACGCGGTGCTCCACAAACTGCGCGCCGGTGCGCCGGCACTCGGCGCGCTGGGCCTGCGCACCAGCATGCGCAACCATTTCCCCTGCCGCATCCGCCGACTGCGCCAGCAGGCGGGCGCCATGGAGGTGGAACTGGAACTGGCCGGCGCGGTGCTGCGCTCGCGGATCACGCGCGAAAGCGCCCAGCTGCTGGGCCTGGCGCGGCAGCAGGACGTGCTGGCCCTGTGCAAGGCCACCGCGGTCGAGGTGTGTGCCGCGGCGCCCACGCACTGGAACGGCAACGTGCTGTCGGGCACCGTGAACCGCGCGCCGCGCGCCCAGGGTGGCGAGGTGGCGCTGACCTTGGCGGGCGGGCTGCAACTGGTCGGCTTCGCCGCCGCGGGGAGCGGCTTGCGGGCGGGCCATGCCGCCGTCGCGCGGGTCGATCCGTCGGCGGTGGTGATTGCGCTGCCGTAGTCGGCCACGCTCCAGCTTCAGCCGCGCTTGCCCAGTTTGCGATAGACCGTCGCGCGGCTGATGCCCAGCATCCGGGCCGCTGCCATTACGTTGCCGCGCGCGTCGCGCACGGCCTTGTGGATCAGCTCGGTCTCCAGGTCCTTCAGCGGCAGGCGCTGGTCGGGCGCGGCGGGCCGCGGCTCCATGGCCTGGCCGGGCAGCTGCGACAGTACCTGCAGCGTCAGGCCCGACCACAAGGGTACTTCCATGGCCGGTCCGCCGGCGGCATCGAACAGGGCTTCCCAGGCGGCGGCGAACAGTTCGCTGCAGTGGGTGGAACCTATGGCCGGATGACCGAGCATCTCGCGCGCGGACGGGTTGGCGCTCACCACGCGGCCGTCGGCATCCAGGCAGAGCAGGCCGTCCTGGTCGTCGAAGGCGCGGCCGGGCCAGTTCAGCCGCAGCAGCAATGCGTGCGGGCGCGCCAGCACCAGCGCGTTCTCGATGCTGCGCGCCGACTGCGCGGCCAGGTGCTTGAGTTCGGGCCGCTCCGGCGCTTCGATGCCGGTCAGGTCCAGCATGCCGGCGCAGGCGCCGTCCGGGTCGAACACGGGCGCCCCAGCACAGCTGTACACGCTGGTGTCGTGGAAGAAGTGCTCGCCGCGGTGCAGCCACACCGGCTGCAATTCGCCCAGCGCGGCGCCGATGGCCGTGGTGCCTACCGCGCGCTCGGACAGGTCTACGCCGATGCGCGTGATCAGGTGGGCGCGCGGGTCGCTGCGGTCGATCGGCCCATCGACGTCGATCACCACGCCCTGCGCATCGGTGAGGATGGCGAAGTAGCGGCTGTGCGCGATCGCGCGCGCCAGCCGGTCGAGCACCGGTCGCGCTGCGGCCAACAGCGGGTGGCTGGCCTCGGTCGCCCTGCGCGCTGCGGGCGCGGGCACCAGGTCGAAGGCCACCGCCTGCTCGGGCCGGTGCCCATAGCCGAGGCAGCGGCGCCAGGAGCGTTCGATCCAGCTGCGCTCGAACCACGCGTCGACCAGCACATCCGTGGCCGAGCTGCCTTCCATCAGCACGGCCCGCCGCGCCTGCTCGATCTGCAGCAGGCGCCGTTCGGCGGGGCTGTGGGCGGTGGCGCTCATCGGGTGTGTTCCGGGGGCTGCGCGCGCGGCGAAGCGGCCATTGTTCCATTTTGAGAATTTCGGATGAAGGGCCGGTCGAATCAGGGTTTCGCCTAGGGAGGGGGTGGCTGGGCCATCCAAGAATGACCCGCTACCCGATGAACAAGGAGACACGAATGCAGGTTCAATTCACGGTCAATGGCCGCGCCGAACGCATCGACGTTCCCCCCAACACCCTGCTGGTCACGGCGCTGCGCGAGCACCTGCGCCTGACCGGCACCCACGTGGGCTGCGACACCGCGCAGTGCGGCGCCTGCACCGTCATCGTGAACGGTCGCGCCATCAAGTCGTGCAACACGCTGGCGGTGCAGCAGGAAGGCGCCGACATCACCACCATCGAGGGCCTGGCACAGCCCGACGGCACGCTGCACCCGATGCAGGCGGCCTTCAAGGACTGCCACGGCCTGCAATGCGGCTTCTGCACGCCCGGCATGGTGATGAGCGCGCTCGACCTCGCGCGCCAGAACCCCAACGCCACCGAGCAGCAGATCCGCGAACAGCTCGACGGCAACATCTGCCGCTGCACCGGCTACCAGAACATCGTCAAGGCGGTCAAGCAGGGCATGGCCGCCAGCGCCAACGCCTGAGCGAAGGAGAACGACCATGGGTGCTTCCGATTTCGCCAGCCTGCCGCACATCGGCGAGTCCATCCGCCGCAAGGAGGACGTGCGCTTCCTCACCGGCGCCGGCCAGTACACCGACGACATCCAGCTGGCCAACCAGCGCTGCGCCGTGTTCGTGCGATCGCCGCATGCGCACGCCAGGATCAATGCCATCGACACGAACGCGGCCAAGGCCATGGCGGGCGTGAGCGCGGTGTTCACCGGTGCCGACCTGGAGGGCAAGGTCAACGGCCTGCCCTGCGGCTGGCTGATCACCGGCACCGACGGCCAGCCCATGAAGGAGCCGCCGCACCCGGTGCTGGCGCAGGGCAAGGTGCGCTACGTCGGCGACCCGGTGGCGATGGTGGTGGCCGACACGCTGCAGCAGGCCAAGGACGCGGCCGAAGCGGTCGCCGTCGACTACGACGTGCTGCCGGCCTGCACCGACGTGCGCGATGCGCGCAGCGCGACGGCGCTGCACGATGCGGCGCCCGACAATCACTGCTACCAGTGGGCCATCGGCGACAAGGCCCAGGTGGACGCCGCCTTCGCCGCCGCGGCGCACGTCACCAGGATCGACCTGGTCAACAACCGGCTGGTGCCCAACGCCATCGAGCCGCGCTCGGCCATCGGTTCCTACAACCGCGCCAACGACGAATACGTGCTGTACGTGGCCAACCAGAACCCGCACGTCGAGCGCCTGCTGATGACGGCCTTCGTGCTGGGCCTGCCGGAGCACAAGGTGCGCGTGATCGCGCCCGACGTGGGCGGCGGCTTTGGCTCCAAGATCTTCCTGTACGCCGAGGACGTGGCGCTGACCTGGGCCGCCAAGCAGCTCAACTGCGCCATCAAGTGGACCGCCGAGCGCAGCGAGTCCTTCCTGACCGACGCCCACGGCCGCGACCACGTCACCCACGCCGAGATGGCGATGGACAAGGACGGCAAGTTCCTGGCATTGCGAGTACACACGGATGCGAACCTGGGTGCCTACCTGTCCACCTTCGCGACCGCGGTGCCCACCATCCTCTACGCGACGCTGCTGGCCGGTCAGTACACGACGCCGCAGATCCACGTCGAGGTCGATGCGTGGTTCACCAACACCGCGCCCGTCGACGCCTACCGCGGCGCGGGCCGGCCGGAAGCGACCTACCTGCTGGAACGCCTGGTCACCCGCTGCGCCTGGGAGATGGGGCTGGCGCAGGACGAGATCCGCCGCCGCAACTTCGTCACCCAGTTCCCGTACCAGACCCCGGTGGCGCTGCAGTACGACACCGGCGACTACCTGGCCGCCATGGACAAGGCCAACAAGCTGGCCGAGGTGGAAGGCTTCGCCGAGCGCCGCAAGGCCAGCGAGGCCAAGGGCCTGAAGCGCGGCATCGGCTACAGCAGCTACATCGAGGCCTGCGGCATCGCGCCGTCCAACATCGCCGGCGCGCTGGGCGCGCGGGCCGGGCTGTTCGAGTGCGGCGAGATCCGCGTGCACCCCACCGGCAGCGTGACGGTGTTCACCGGCGCGCACAGCCACGGCCAGGGGCACGAGACGACGTTCGCACAGGTGGTGGCGGCGCGGCTGGGCATCCCGGTCGAGAACGTCGACGTGGTGCACGGCGATACCGGCCGCATCCCCTTCGGCATGGGCACCTACGGCTCGCGCTCGATCAGCGTGGGCGGCGCGGCCATCATGAAGGCGCTGGACAAGATTGAGGCCAAGGCCAAGAAGATCGCCGCGCACCTGATGGAGGCCAGCGACGCCGACATCGAGTTCTCGGGCGGCGAGTTCAAGGTCAAGGGCACCGACAAGAAGATCCCCTTCGGCCAGGTGGCGCTGACGGCCTACGTGCCGCACAACTACCCGCTCGACAAGCTGGAGCCCGGCCTGAACGAGACCGCGTTCTACGACCCGTCCAACTTCACCTTCCCCGCGGGCACCTACATCTGCGAGGTCGAGGTGGACCCGGCCACCGGCGTGGCACGCATCGACCGCTTCACGGCGGTGGACGACTTCGGCACCATCATCAATCCGATGATCGTGGAAGGGCAGGTGCACGGCGGGCTGGCGCAGGGCATCGGCCAGGCCATGCTGGAGAACTGTGTCTACGACCGCGAGAGCGGCCAGCTGCTGACCGGCAGCCTGATGGACTACGCGCTGCCGCGCGCGGTCGACATCCCCGAGTTCCGGCTCGACACGGTCTGCACCCCGTGTACCCACAACCCGCTGGGCACCAAGGGCTGCGGGGAGGCCGGCGCCATCGGCTCGCCGCCGGCGGTGATCAACGCGGTGCTCGACGCCGTCCGCGACCTGGGCGTCAAGGACCTCGACATGCCCGCCTCGCCGGCCCGCGTGTGGCAGGCCATCCAGCAGGCCAGCGCCTGAGCGCCCGAACAGAGGAGAAAGCCATGTACGCATTCACCTTCGAACGTCCTTCCACCCTCAGCGATGCCGCCAAGCTGGTGGCCGCGGGCGCCAAGCCGCTGGCCGGCGGACAGACCCTGCTGGCTTCCATGAAGCTGCGGCTGGCCAACCCGGAGAACGTGGTCGACCTGGGCGGCATCCGCGAGCTGTCCGGCATCCGCCGCGACGGCAACCAGTTCGTGGTCGGAGCCATGGCGCGCCACGCCGAAGTGGCCGCCAACGCCGAGATCCGCTCGACCATCCCGGCGCTGGCCGAGCTGGCCGGCGGCATCGGCGACCGGCAGGTGCGCAACCTGGGCACCATCGGCGGCTCGCTGGCCAACAACGACCCGGCCGCCTGCTACCCGGCCGCGGTGCTGGCGCTGGGCGCGACGATCAAGACCACGCACCGCGAGATCCCGGCCGACGACTTCTTCACCGGCCTGTTCGGCACCGCGCTGGAGGATGGCGAGCTGATCACCGCGGTGCGCTTCCCGATCCCGCGCAAGGCGGCCTACATGAAGTTCCGCCAGCCGGCCTCGCGCTTCGCCCTGATCGGCGTGTTCGTCGCGCAGGGGGCCAGCCAGGTGCGCGTCGCGGTCACCGGCGGCGGCAACGGCGTGTTCCGGCACGAGGGCCTGGAGCAGGCGCTCACCCGCAACTTCACGCCGGAGGCGGCCGCCGAGGTGAAGATCTCGGCCGAGGGGCTGTCCACCGACCTGCACGCCACGGCGGCCTACCGCGCCAACCTGATCGGCGTGATGGCGCAGCGCGCGGTGGCGCGGGCACTGGCCTGACGGTGCCCGACAGCATCGACGAACTGCAGCAGGCGCTGCGCGGCGCCGGGTACTTCGCCGACCGGCGCCTGGCGACCGCCGCCTTCCTGGCCCTTCGGCTGCAGCGCCCGCTGCTGCTGGAGGGCGAGCCGGGTGTCGGCAAGACCGAACTCGCCAAGGCGCTGGCGCAGGCGCTGGGGCGCGAGCTGCTGCGCCTGCAGTGCTACGACGGTCTGGAGCACCGCGACGCGCTGTACGAGTGGAACTACGCGGCGCAGCTGTTGCACATGCGCGCGGCGGAGGGCACCGCGACGTCGGACGAGGTCGAGCGCGAGGTCTACCAGCCGCGCTACCTGATCCGCCGGCCGCTGCTGCAGGCACTGCAGGCGCCGGCGCCGGGCGCGCTGCTGCTGATCGACGAGGTGGACCGGGCCGACGAGCCCTTCGAGGCCTTCCTGCTGGAGTACCTGGGCGAGTACCAGGTGAGCATCCCGGAGCTGGGCGTGGTGCGCGCCGCCGTGCCGCCCGTGACCATCCTCACCAGCAATCGCACGCGCGAGCTGCACGACGCGGTCAAGCGCCGCTGCCTGTACCACTGGCTGGACTACCCGGATCGCGAGCGCGAACTGGCGATCGTGCAGGCGCAGGTGCCGGGCCTGGGCGAGACGCTGGCCCGGCAGGTGGCCGACTTCGTCGCCCGGCTGCGCAGCCAGCCGTTCGCCGACGCGTTCCAGCGCGCTCCCGGCATCGCAGAAAGCGTGGAGTGGGCGCGCGCCCTGGTGGCGCTGGACACGCTGGCGCTGGACCCCGAAGTGGTCACCGACACCGCCGGCATCCTGTTCAAGCAGCGCGAGGACGTGGCGGCGCTGACCAGCGACATGGCCGCCGCCCTGCTGAAGCCGGAGGCGGCTTGACCGCCGCTCCGTCCGGCCCTCCCGGCGACGGCCGGGATTTACTGGTTGGGCGCCGTGCAGCTCGGTGACGCCCGCAGCGGCAAGCTGGCCGCCAACATCGCCGCCTTCGGTCGTGCCCTGCGGCGCGCCGGCGTGCCGGTGGACAGCTCGCGCATCGCGCTGGCTGGCCAGGCGGCTTCGCTGATCGGCGTCGCCCGCAAGGCCGACCTCGCCGCCGCGCTGGAGGCGACGCTGGTCTGCCGCGAGCAGGACCGGGCCGTGTTCGCCGAATTGTTCGAAGCCTTCTTCCGCGACCCCGACGTGGCCGCCAAGCTGCTGGCGCAGATGCTGCCGCGCACGCCGGGCAGTGCCGAACCGTCGCGGCGGCCGCGCGTTCGCGAGGCGCTGTCGCCGCCGCGGCCGGCCACCGGGGCCGGCCAGCCACGCAAGGACCAGGACGTCGACCTCGACGCCGCGATGACCGCCAGCGAGCAGGACCGGCTGCGGCACGCCGACTTCAACGCGCTGGGCGCCGCCGAGTACCGGCTGGTCGAGCGGCTCGCGCGCGAGATCTCGCTGGCCATCCCCGAGGTCCGCACGCGCCGCACGCTCGCCGGCGGGCGCGGGCGCCGCCCTCACTGGGCGCGTACGCTGCGCGAGGCAGGCCGCAGCGGCGGCGAGCTGCTGCGCCTGCTGCAGCGCCGCCGCCGCAGCGCGCCGCTACCGCTGCTGGTGCTGGTGGACGTGTCCGGTTCCATGGAGCGCTACGCGCGGCTGCTGCTCGCCTTCCTGCACAGCGCCACGCGCGGCCTGCGGCGCGAGGTGTTCGCCTTCGGCACGCACCTCAGCGACCTGGGCCCGGCGTTTCGCTTGGCGGACACCGACCACATGCTGGCCGCGGCCGGCGCCGCCATCGACGACTACGGCGGCGGCACCCGCCTGGGCGAATCGCTGGCCGCCTTGCGCCAGCGGCACCGCCGCCGCCTCGTGGGCGGCCGCACGCTGGTGCTGCTGATCAGTGACGGGCTGGACACAGGCGAACCGGAAGCGCTGGCGCGCGAGCTGGACTGGTTGCGCCTGCACAGCCGCCGGCTGCTGTGGCTGAATCCGCTGCTGCGCTTCGACGGCTACCAGCCACTGGCGCGCGGCGCCGCGGTGCTGCACCGCAAGGCCCATGGCATGCTCGCCGTGCACAACCTCGCCCGGCTCGAGGACCTGGCGGCGGCGATTGCCGGCGTGATGAGAACCTGAACAAAAAGGACGACGACGATGGACATGCAAGGCAGCCGCACGATCGCGGCCACGCAGCAGCAGGCCTGGGAAGGGCTGAACGACCCCGAGGTGCTCAAGGCCTGCATTCCCGGCTGCGACAGGATCGAACGCGTGGCGGACGACCGCTTCAACGTCGGCATGGCGGTGAAGGTGGGGCCGGTGTCCGCCAGGTTCGCCGGCCGGATCACCCTGTCCGACGTGCAGCCGCCGGAGCGCTACACGCTGGCCTTCGACGGGCAGGGCGGCGCCGCCGGTTTCGGCAAGGGCACGGCCAAGGTCCAGCTCTCGCCGGCCGAAGGTGGTTGCCAGCTGGATTACACGGTGCAGGCCCAGGTCGGCGGCAAGATCGCGCAGGTCGGCCAGCGACTCATAGACGGCGTGGCGCGCTCCATGGCCGAGGACTTCTTCAAGCGCTTCGATGCGCAGATGCAGCAGCGCTACGCGCCGGCCGCGCCTGCCGAAGCGACGGAAGCTGCAGCCGCCCCCACGGCTGCGCCAGAGCGTTCCACAATGGCCCCATGGCTCTGGATCGCGATCGCCGCCGTCGTCGCCGCGGCAGGCTACTGGCTGTTGCGCTGAGCGGGGCCGCGGCGCTGGGTGCGGCCGGGGAGGGCGCCGCACAGCCCGCCGACCCGAACCAGCCCCGTCGCAGCCTGGCGCCCCTGACGGTCACCGTCCAGCCCGGCGTCGAGCAGCCCGCCTTCGGCACGCCGGCGTCCATCGACGTGATCGACGGCGACGTGCTGCGCAACGGCCAGCTGCAGGTCAACCTCTCCGAGGCGCTGGCGCGCGTGCCAGGCGTGGTCGCGCTGGACCGGCAGAACTATGCGCAGGACCTGCAGATCTCGCTACGCGGATTCGGCGCCCGCTCCACCTTCGGCGTGCGCGGCATCCGGCTCTACGTGGACGGCATACCCGCCACCGCGCCGGACGGGCAGGGGCAGGTCTCCCATTTCGACCTCGCCTCAGCCGGGCGGCTGGAAGTGCTGCGCGGCCCGTTCTCGGCCCTGTACGGCAACTCCTCTGGCGGCGTGATCAGCCTGTTCACCGAGGACGGCGGCCCGGACACGGTTGCGCATGCGGCCACGGCCTGGGGCAGCGATGGCGTGCAGCGCCACAACCTGCGGCTGTCGGGCGAGACCGGCCGGCTGCAATACCACCTGAGTGCGATGCGATTTCGCACCGACGGCTGGCGCGAGCACAGTGCGGCGCGCCGCAGCACGCTCAACGGCAAGCTGGGCTGGCAACTCTCGGACGACACCCGGCTGACCCTGGTGGGCAACGGCGTCGACATGCCGGACGTGCAGGATCCGTTGGGCCTCACGCGAACCGCCTTCGAGGCCGATCCGCGCCAGGCGGTTGCGGCGGCCACGCTGTTCGACACGCGCAAGAGCGTGCGCCAGCAGCAGCTGGGCCTGGTCCTCGACCATCGGATCGATGCGCGCAATGACCTGAAGCTCACCGCCTATCGGGGCGAGCGCAGCACGCTGCAGTTCCTGTCCATCCCGGTGGCGGTGCAGGTGCCGCCCACCCACGCCGGCGGGGTGGTGGACCTGGACCGGCGCTACCAGGGACTGGACGCACGGTGGATTCGCCGCATGCGTTGGCGCGATCGGCCCGTGACGCTCACCGCCGGCCTGGCGGCGGACCAGGTGCGCGAGGACCGGCGCGGGTTCGAGAACTTCGTCGGCGGCACGCTGGGCGTGCGCGGGGCCCTGCGCCGCGACGAGGACAACCTCGCGCGCAACGTCGACGCGTACCTGCAGGCCGAGTGGGCCGCGTCCGAGCGCTGGAGCCTGTCGGCCGGCGTGCGCCACTCCACGGTGCGCATGCGTTCGCGCGACCGCTTCGTGGCGCCCGGCAATCCGGATGACAGCGGCAGCGTGCGCTTCGCGGCCTTCACGCCGGCGCTGGGCGCCGTCTACCACCTCAGCGAGTCGGTCAACCTGTACGCGTCCGCCGGCCGCGGCTTCGAGACCCCCACGCTCGCCGAACTGTCCTACCGGCCCGGCGGCCTGCCGGGCCTGAACTTCGACTTGCGCGAGGCCAGCAGCCGCCAATGGGAGGTGGGCGCCAAGGCCCGCATCGCGCGGGACTGGACGCTGAACGCCGCCCTGTTCGAGGCGCGCACGCGCAACGAGATCGTGGTGGCCAGCAACAGCGGCGGACGCAGCGTGTTCGCGAACGCGGGTGCCACGCGCCGCCAGGGGCTGGAGCTGGCGGGCGGCGGGCGCTGGGACGGGGGCTGGTCCACCCAGCTGGCCGCGACCGTCATCGATGCGCGCTACCGCAGCGGCCCGTTCGCGGGCAACCGGCTGCCCGGCGTGCCGCGCACCCAGCTGTTCGGCGAACTGGCGTGGGCGCATCGCCCCTGGGGCCTGCAGGCCGCGCTGGAATGGCGGCGCGTGGCGCGCCTGCCCGTGGACGACGCCAACAGCGATGCTGCACCGGCCGCGTCCACGGCCAGCCTGCGCCTGTCGCTGGAGCAGGCGACAGGCCGCTGGACCTTCAGGGAATTCATCCGGATCGACAATGTCACGGACAATGCCCACGCTGGCTCGGTGATCGTCAACGAGGGCAGCGGCCGGTTCTTCGAGCCGGCGCCCGGCCGGCGCTGGCTGGCGGGCGCCAGCGGCTCCTACCGGTTCTGAGCACAAGGAGGCTGCGCATGGAAAACCTGGACGTGATGGTGCTGCGCACGTTGCGCGACTGGCGCCGTGCGGGGCGGCGGGCCCTGCTCGCCACCGTGGTGCGCACCTGGGGTTCGTCGCCGCGGCCGGTCGGCTCCATCATGGCGCTGGGGCAGGACGGCGTGGTGGTCGGCTCGGTGTCGGGCGGCTGCATCGAGGACGACCTGATCTACCGCTTCACCCAGCCCGATGCCGTCGGCGGTGCGGCGCGGTCCATTCCCGGCGGTCCACCCGCCTTCGTGAAATACGGCGTCACGGCCGACGAGGCGCACCGCTTCGGGCTGCCGTGCGGCGGCACGCTGGAGCTGCTGCTGGAGTTCGAGCCCGATCCGGACAGCCTCGACGAGCTGGTCCGCGCACTCGAAGCCGGCCAGCTCATGCGGCGCACCGTGCGCCTGGCCGACGGCGCCGTCACGCTGGAGACGGCCGACACGCCGTCGGACCTGGCCGTGGACGAGGCGCGCATGGCCAACACCTTCGGTCCCGAGTACCGCATGCTGCTGATCGGTGCCGGCCAGCTCACCGAGTACCTGGCGACCATGGCCCTGTTCAGCGGCTTCGCGGTGACGGTGTGCGACCCGCGCGAGGAATACAGCAGTGGCTTCGACGTGCCCGGCGCCACCCTGGTCAAGGACATGCCCGACGACGTGGTGCAGGCCTTCCGGCCCGACCGGCGCAGCTGCGTGGTGGCGCTGACCCACGATCCCAAGCTCGACGACCTGGCGCTGCTGGAGGCGCTGGAGACGGAAGCGTTCTACGTGGGCGCCATCGGCAGCCGGCGCAACAACGATGCGCGGCGCGAACGCATGATCGAGCACTTCGGCCAGACCGAGGCCTCGCTGGCGCGCCTGCGCGGGCCCATCGGCATCTACATCGGCAGCAAGACGCCGCCCGAGATCGCGGTCAGCGTCATGGCCGAGATCCTGGCCGTGAAGAACGGCGTGCCGCTGCCGCGAGACCTCGACGTGGCGCAGGCCAAGAACCAGCTCGCGATCAAGGCCAACGATCCGGGTGAGCTGGTGTGCGCGCCGGGCCGCATGGGCGGATGAGCAGTGCAACGAACGCTGCAAGGTGTTGCCGCCTAGGGTTTGCCAGCAGCAGGCAGGTGCCGGCCGGTTGTAGCGTGCGGCTCTTCCAAACCTCGCTGGAGCCGACATGCGCACACTCGTCCTGATCCTCGGCCTGATGCTGGCCGGTGCCGCCTGGGCCACGAACTGCCCGAACGAAATGAAGGAGATCGACGCCAAGCTGCAGACCAAGCCGCAGCTGTCCAAGGCCGACGCGGACAAGGTCGCCAAGCTGCGCGCCGATGGCGAGAAGTTCCACAAGGAAGGCAAGCACGCCGAATCGATGGCGGCGCTGACCGAGGCCAAGAAGATCCTGGGGATCTGAGGCACGCAGCGGCGGCTGGAACGCCGCCCCTTGTCCACGAGCCGGGGCGAGCCCCGGCTTTTTCATGCCCGTTCAGGACCGCCAGGGCAGCTCGAGTGCATTGCCGTCCGGCAGCGTGACCGGCACCGGCGTGGCCGCGAACACGGCCGTCGATTCCAGCGGCTCGGTGCCGCTGTTGACGATCTGGTGCGGCACGCCGGCCGGCAGCACGATGGTCTGGTTGCGGCCGAAGGCGTGCGCGACGCCGTCGATGAGGACTTCGCCCCGGCCCGACAGGCACATGACGACCTCGTCGCAGCTGTGCGAATGCGGCGGTGTGGCGCCGCCCGGTGCGATGGACTGGCGCCACAGGCTCAGCGACTGCAGGCCATCGTCGCGGCCGGCCCAGGTGGCGTGGCTCACGCCCGGGATCGGTGTCTCGGTGGGTTGGGGTTGCTCGAGGACGTACATGGAAGGGCTCCTGGATGGTGGACGGGGATGACGCCTGCGCAGGTCGTGGGCGGCAGTGTCCGGCCTCCGGTTCCGGGGAACAAGGGGAGTCAGTGCCTTATCATTGAAGACATTCCTTCCTCGATCATGAACAGCCTGCAGCAGATCGCCGCCTTCACCGACACGGCCCGGCACGGCAGCTTCGCGGCCGCCGCCCGCGAGACCGGCAACGCACCGTCCACCCTCGCCAAGGCGGTGGGCCGGCTGGAGCAGCGCCTGGGCGTGCGGCTGTTCCATCGCACCACGCGACAGGTCAGCCTCACGCCGGACGGCGAGCGCCTGTTCGACCGCTGCCGGCGCCTGCTGGAGGAAGTGGAGGAACTGCAGGCCGAGGCGGCGGGCGTGCGGCAGGCGGTCACCGGCACGCTGCGCGTGGACATGCCCATCGTGCTGGGCCGCCGCTGGTTCCTGCCGGTGCTGGCCGGCCTGCTGCAACGCCACCCGGGGCTGTCGCTGGATGTGCGCCTGCACGACAGCTACGTCGACCTGGTCAAGGAAGGCATCGACCTGGCCGTTCGCATCGGGGAGCTGAAGGACTCGACCCTGGTGTCGCGGCGCATAGGCTCGCAATCGCTGGTGCTGGTGGCCAGCCCGGCGTACGTAGCCGCTCGGGGCACGCCGCGGCGCATCGAGCAGCTCGACGGCCACGACGCGCTGGTCTTCCGCATGCCCAGCACCGGGCGCGATCGCCCCTGGCAGTTCCGTCAGCAGGGGCGCGCCGTCGAACTGCACCCGCGCTCGCGCGTGCGGATCAACGATGGCGAAGGCCTGGTGCAGGCGGCGCTGCTCGGCCACGGCCTGGCGCAGGTGCCCGAGTACTTCGTGCGCGAGCCGCTCGCGGCCGGCGAACTGGTGGAGGTGCTGCGGGGCTCCCGGCCAGCGCCCATGCCGCTGTCCATCGTCTACCCGGGGGCGCGGATGGTGCCGCAGCGCGTGCGAGTGCTGATCGAGGCCCTGAAGGACGTCCGCCTCTGAGGCAGCGCAGCCGCCTCGGCGTGGCGCCAAAAGCAAAGCGCCGCGGTGGCGGCGCTTTGCGTGGAAGGGCGGGGAGCCCCTACATCTTGCGGAACGCGTCCACCAGCTGCTTGCCCTCGGGGCCGGCCTTGTCCAGCCATTCCTTGAGCATGGTGTCGCCGACCTTCTTCATGTCGGCCTTGAGCTGGGCCGAGGGCTGGTGGATCTGCATGCCGTTGGCCTTGAGCTTGTCCAGCGAGTCGGAGTTGGCCTTCTTGCTGGCGGCCCAGCCGCGGGTCTCGGCGTCGGCACCGGCCTTGAGCAGCGCGTCCTGCGTGGCCTTGTCCAGCGCGTTGAACGCGGCCTTGTTGACGATCACCGCGTTCTTGGGCAGCCAGGCCTGGGTGTCGTACCAGTTCTTGATGTGCTCGTAGGTCTTGGTGTCGAAGCCCGTGGAGCCGGAGGACATGTACGAGTCGATCACGCCGGTGGCCATGGCCTGCGACAGCTCGGCCGCCTGCACGGTGACCGGCTGGGCGCCGACCAGTTCGGCGATGCGCGCCGTGGCCGGGCTGTAGGCGCGCCACTTGAGCCCCTTCATGTCGGCCGCCGAGTTGATCGGCTTCTTGCTGTAGATGCCCTGCGGCGGCCAGGCCACGGCGTACAGCAGCATCATGCCCTGCTCGCCGAGCTTCTTCTCCAGCAGCGGCTTCTGGGCCTTGTACAGCTTCATGGCCTCGTCGTAGCTGTCGGCCAGGAAGGGCACGCCGTCGGCGCCGAAGATCTGCCACTCGTTCTGGAAGTTGACCAGCAGGATCTCGCCGATCTGGGCCTGGCCACCCTGGACGGCGCGCTTGATCTCCGGCGCCTTGAACAGCGAGGCGTTGGCGTGCACCGTGATCTTGAGCTTGCCGCCGGTCGCCTTGTCCACGTCGTTGGCGAACTGGTTGAGGTTCTCGGTGTGGAAGTTGCTGGCCGGGTAGGCGGCCGGCAGGTCCCACTTGGCCTGGGCCATGGCCTGGGCCGAGAAGGCCAGTGCCGCGGCGGTGAGGGCGAGCTTGAGTTTCATGTGCGCTCCGGGAAGTTGGTTCTGGAAAGCCGGCTCAGGATACGGGCTCGCCCGGCCGCGGGGATGCGGTGTTACCCCAAGCGCGCACCGGGGCGGTGCGCAGCGGCTCACATCTTGGACGGCAGCCAGGTGGCGATGCCCGGGAACCACCAGAGCATCAGCAGGGCCACGCACATGAGCAGGAAGAAGGGCGCGGTCACGCGGGCGATCCAAGTGATCTCCTTGCCGGTCATGCCCTGCAGCACGAACAGGTTGAAGCCCACGGGCGGCGTGATCTGGGCCATTTCGACAACGATGACGACGAACACGCCGAACCAGACCAGGTCCAGCTGTGCCGCCTGCACCGTGGGCAGGATCACGCCCATGGTCAGCACCACCATGGAGATGCCGTCCAGGAAGCAGCCCAGGATGATGTAGAAGGCCGTCAGCGCCACCACCAGCCCGAAGGGCGACAGGCCGAGCGAGCCGACGAATTCCGCCAGGTTGCGCGGCAGGCCGATGTAGCCCATGGACAGCGTCAGGAACGCGGCTCCTGCGAGGATCAGCGCGATCATGCAGTACAGGCGGGTAGCGCCCATCAGCGATTCGCGGAAGGTGGTCCAGTTCAGCGAGCGCTGCGCGGCGGACAGCAGCAGCGCGCCCACCACGCCCACGGCCGCCGCCTCGGTGGCGGTGGCCACGCCGGCATAGATGGAGCCGAGCACCGCACCTATCAGCAGCACCACCGGGATCAGGTGGCGCGACTCGTGCAGCTTCTGCACGAGGCTCATCGCCGGCTCCGGCGGCGGCACGCGCCGCCGGTTGAACAGCGACCACAGGCCGAGGTAGCCCGAGAACAGCGCCGCCAGCAGCACGCCGGGGATGACGCCGGCCACGAACAGGCGGGCGATCGAGACATCGGCCGTCACGCCGTAGACGATCATGATGATCGAGGGCGGGATCAGCAGGCCCAGGGTGCCGGCGCCGGCCAGCGAGCCGATGGTGATGTCTTCCGGGTAGCCGCGCCGCCCGAGCTCGGGCAGCGTCATCTTGCCGATGGTGGCGCAGGTGGCGGCCGAGGAGCCGGAGACCGCCGCGAAGATGGTGCAGCCGATCACGTTGGTGTGCAGCAGCCGGCCGGGCAGGCGACCCACCCAGGGCGCCAGGCCGCGGAACATGCTCTCGCTCAGCTTGGTGCGGAACAGGATCTCGCCCATCCAGATGAACAGGGGCAGGGCGGTGAGGGTCCAGCTCGAGGACGAGCCCCAGACCGTGACGGCCATCGCGTCGCCGGCCGGCCGCGAGGAGAACAGCTCCATGCCGATCCAGGCCACGCCAGCCAGCGTGAGGCCGATCCAGACGCTGCTGCCCAGCAGCGCGAACAGCGAGACGATCAGCAGCGCGGTGATGGCGACGTCACTCATTGTGCAGGGCCTCCCCCGAACCTTCGCCGACCCGGCGGCCGCGCAGTTCCTGCACCCATTCATCGATGAAGGCCACCAGCAGGACCACCGTGCCCACCGCCATCGCGATCTGCGGGATCCACAGCGGGGTGGCGTCGTTGCCGGTGGAGATGTCGTTCAGCTGGTAGGACACGATGGCCAGCCGCACCGAGTAGAACGCGAACAGGCCTGCGAGCAGCACTGCGGCGGAGAGGGCCCACATCTCCAGCCCGTGTCGTGCCCGGCCCTTCAGGCGGCCGAGCAGCAGGGTGACCCGGATATGCTCGTTGCGCTTGAGCGTGTGGGCCAGCGCCAGGAAACCGGCTGCCGCCATCGCATACCCGGCATAGGCATCGGTGCCCGGTACGTGGAAGTCCAGCTGGCGGCTCACGATGGACAGCAGCACCATGGCCAGCACGCCGATCATGGCGAGTGCGGCCAGCCAGGCCGCGCCGTCGTAGAGGAGATCCAGCAGTCTTCGCATCCGGGTGAGTCCTTGGACCGGCCCGCGACGCTGCGGGCCGGAGGCGGCATTCTCGCCTCGGCCGTGCGGGCTGGCTGCCCGTTCATACCCGCATGCGGGCCCGCTTTGGACACAATGCCCGGGCATGGACACCGACCCTTCCCTGGCCTTCCTCGAGAACTACCGCTTCCTCGCCGGCTACAACCGCTGGTTCAACGAACGCCTGTACGACGCCTGCGAGCGGCTGCCGGACGAGGAGCGCCGGCGCAATCGCGGCGCATTCTTCGGCTCCATCCACGCCACGCTGAACCACCTGGTCTGGGGCGATCGCATGTGGTTGCGCCGCTTCGCTTCGCAGGGGGTGGCCTTCGCGAGCCTGACCGAAGCGGTGCTGGCGCTGCCGGCCGGTGCCATGCATGGGACCATGCTGTACGAGGACTGGGCTGCCTTGCGCCAGGCGCGCCGCGCGCTGGATGCAGCGATCGAGGGCTGGACGGCGGAGATGGACCCCGCCTTCCCGCTGGCCACCATGCGCTACGCCAACAGCAAGGGCGTGCAGCGCGAGCACCCGGCCTGGAAGGCGCTCACCCACTTCTTCAACCACCAGGCCCACCACCGCGGGCAGGTGACCACGCTGCTGTCCCAGGCGGGCATGGACCCCGGCGTCACCGACCTGATCGCGCGGGTGTGAGCGCGGACTACTTCTTCGTCGTCGCGGCGCTGGCGGCCGGTCGGGGTGCAACCGCGGACGGCGTGTAGCCCTTGCCGCCCACGGTCAGGCCGGCATCCGACAGGTGGCCGGCGCGCGCCGGACCGAGCCCCTTGACGCGGGAGATGAAGTCGTCCCAGCTGCGGAAGTCGCCCTTCCTGCGCTCCTGAAGGATGACGCGGCTGGTGCCGGGGCCTATGCCCTTGACGCTGTCCAGTTCGGCCTCGGTGGCCTGGTTGACGTCGACCGCCGCCAGGGCCGCGGTGGTCGCGAGCAGGGCCAGGACGGCCAGCAAGGGTTTCGCCATGGATGTCCTCCTTCCAGTTGGATGGATACCCACAACGACGCGGCCCCTGCCGCGTTGACTCAGCCAGGGGCTTGCTGCCCCGACAGCTCCGCCATGTAGCGGGCGACGCCGGTCTGCACGTCCGCGAAGGCATGGTCGCAGCCGGCCTCGCGCAGCGCCGACAGGTCGGCCTGCGTGTAGCACTGGTACTTGCCGCGCAGCGCGTCCGGGAAGGGGACGTAGTCCAGCAGGCCCAGGTCCGCCGCGGTGGCCGCATCCTGCGCGCCACCGGGTTGCAGCGCATTGACCACCGCCAGCGCCACGTCGTTGAACGGCTGCGCGCGGCCGGTGCCCAGGTTGAAGATGCCGGACTGCTCGGGGTGGTCGAAGAACCACAGCTTGACCGCCACCACGTCGTCGATGAAGACGAAGTCGCGCCGCTGCTCGCCGGCCGCGTAGCCGCCGTACTCGCCGAACAGGCGCACCTTGCCCTGTTCCCGGAACTGGTTGAACTGGTGGAAGGCCACGCTGGCCATGCGGCCCTTGTGCTGCTCGCGCGGGCCGTAGACGTTGAAGTAGCGGAAGCCCGCGACCTGGCGCTTGGTGCGCCGGAAGTCGGGGCCGCACTCGCGGCGCATGCGCTGGTCGAACAGCAGCTTGGAGTAGCCGTAGACGTTCAGCGGCGCCTCGAACTCGGGCGTCTCCCGGAACGTGGCCGAGCCGCCGTAGACGGCCGCCGAGGAGGCATACAGCAGCCGCGTGCCGCGCTGGCGGCAGGACTCGAAGAGCGAGCAGGACAAGCCGTAGTTGTTGTCCATCATGTACTTGCCGTCCTGCTCCATGGTGTCGCTGCAGGCACCCTCGTGGAACACGGCCTCGACCTTGCCGAACGCGCCGTCGGCGAACGCCTCGTAGAACTCGTCGAGGTCCAGGTAGTCCTCGATCCGCAGGTCGGCCAGGTTGCGGAACTTGTCGCCCTGCGTCAGGTCGTCGACCGCGATGATGGAGTCGATGCCGCGGGCATTGAGGCCCTTGACGATGTTGCTGCCGATGAACCCGGCGGCGCCGGTGACGACGATTCTCATGCTGGCTGTCCCTGCTTCATCCGCCGAATAGCTCCTCGTACGAGACGGTGGCCGTGCCGAACTTGCCGACCACGATGCCGGCGGCGCGGTTGGCCAGCGGCACAGCCTCGCGCAGCGGCAACCCGGCGGCCACCAGCGTCGCCAGCGTGGCGATCACGGTGTCGCCGGCGCCGGTGACGTCGAACACCTCGCGGGCCAGCGCCGGCTCGTGCAGCTCGCCGGCCGCATCGAACAGGCTCATGCCGTCCTCGCCCAGCGTGACCAGCAGGGCTTCGAGCCGCAGTTCCTGGCGCAGGCGCTGCGCCTTCTCGCGCAGCTGGCCGGCGTCACGCCAGCCGCCGACGACCTGCTGCAGCTCGGCCCGGTTCGGTGTGATCACCGTCGCGCCGGCATAGCGCACGTAGTCGGACCCCTTGGGATCGACCAGCACCGGCTTGCCCAGCCCGCGGGCGCGCTCGATCATGCCCGGAATGTGGGCCAGGCCGCCTTTGCCGTAGTCGGAGAACAGGATGGCCCCGTGGTCCGGCGCGAGCTGGCCGAAGGTCTCGTTCTGCAGCGCCAGCGCTTCGTGGTCGGGCTCGTTCTCGAAATCCATGCGCAGCAGCTGCTGCTGGCGGCCGATGACGCGCAGCTTCACCGTGGTCTTGAGCCCGGGATCGCGCTTGAGGTGGGCCTCGATGCCGGTCGACTGCAGCAGGTCCTGCAGTCGCCGGCCGGGTTCGTCGTCGCCGACCACGCCCAGGAAGCTGGCGCGGGCCCCCAGGGTGGCCACGTTGTAGGCTACGTTGGCGGCGGCGCCTATGCGCTCTTCCTCGCGGCTGACCTTGACGACCGGCACCGGCGCCTCGGGCGAGATGCGCTCGACCGCGCCATGCCAGTAGCGGTCGAGCATGGCGTCGCCGACGACCAGGACGCGGGCCGAGGCGAGCTGTTGCTTGGAGGGATGCGTCATTCGTGAAGGGG
>Ga0196972_1000172_pt1 | contig 50434 bp, 35 predicted proteins | sample S1v_2013CmetaG_FD_148618 | JGI IMG/M metagenome (GOLD analysis project Ga0196972, IMG submission 148618) | Soil microbial communities from Anza Borrego desert, Southern California, United States - S1+v_20-13C | ecosystem: Environmental > Terrestrial > Soil > Desert | place: USA: California...
AATTCCTAATGCCATAACAAGAGAATGTTAATAGGAGTGGCAACCTCAACAATTTAGCAACCGCCTAATTCCAAATTTCTAATTCCGCGACAAGAGAAGGGTACTAGGAGCGGCAACCTCAACAATTTAGCAACCGCCTAATTCCAAATTTCTAATTCCGCAATACGAGAGTGTGAATAATAATTAAGCGTTTAACGACCTGGCAGGGCTTCGCCGAAGCCGCAAACTTTTACGCCCCACCCCCACCCACCTGCTCGCCAGTCCCCCTTGCGACTTTCGTCGCCGGGCAACAGGTTTAGACAAATGCCTACAAACCTGTTTTATATTTTAACAAGTTAAAGGTACAGTCGCCAAAAATTGAAACAAGGTGAAAAACACAAGAGTTTAAAGTTTTTTCCTCGCGGAAAAACGGGGAAAAAACGGAGGGACGATTACATCAGGATAGTCTTTGATTTCGAGCTGACAAGCTGACGAGCTGAAAAGTTGATGAAACACTAAATGAGAATGGGCTTTGTATCAGTAATCGGATAGGCCAACATTGATCAACGATCATCGATCAACCGTCCTGAACGTTACCCTAAATTTTTACAACCCGTATTTGTCAATCAGGTAAATAATTGCCGCCATATTCACCGCGCCAAGGTCCAACTCACGTTTGTTTACCGCTTCGAACACGTCGCTCCTTGAGTGGTGAATGTCGAAATATCGTTGAGAATCGGGATTTAAACTTCCCACTGGTGTATTCAGCGCCCTGTTAAGTGGACCAATATCGGCACCACCTCCGCCCCGTACAATTTCGCAGCCGTACGGTGAAATCAATGATTCCCACTTCCTGATCTTTTCAAACTGATGGTCAGAAACCGTAAAGCCAAGCGCTCTTGGAACGAAACCGCCAGCATCGCTCTCTATGGCGAAAATATGTTTCTCGTTCTTTGCCTTTGCTTCTTCAGCATATTTGTTACCCCCGCGCAATCCATTCTCCTCATTTGCGAATAGTACAAAGCGGATCGTCCGCCTAGGTTTGAAACCAACTGCTTTCATCGCACGCAACACTTCGATGGTCTGTACGCAGCCGGCGCCATCATCATGAGCCCCTTCACAATTGTCCCAACTATCGAGGTGACCACCAATAGTTATTATTTCTTCCGGGAATTCACTGCCTGCCAATTCGCCGATCACATTATGACCGATGGTATCAGGAAGAAAATGCCCGTTCGTTCTAAGAAATACAGAAATTTTTTTGTTTTGCAGCTCGTTGGCCAGTCTATCTGCATCCCGAAGCCCGATTGCCAAAGCCGGGATTTTTGGGTACGCGGTGTCATATCTTAAAGCGCCTGTGTGAGGATTATTGTCAGTACTATGGCTCATGCTCCTGATAATCACACCCAGGGCTCCATACTTTGCTGCCCTGCTGGGACCTTGCCCTCTATAGGGCACAGCATCGCGATACGCATGAAAAGTATTCACGAACTCAGGCCTGAACTTATAGTTATAAAACACGATCTTTCCCTTTATCTGGTCTTTCTTTTGCTCCAGTTCATCAAATGAATTCACTAGGATGCACTCAGCAGTGATGCCTTTGGCACCGGTTCCCACAGAATTGCCAAGGGCAACTACATCGAGGTCCATTCGCTTATTCCCAGTCGTATGTGCTATATCCTTTCCTCCCCGTACCCAATGTGGAACCAAGCATTCCTGCATCCACGCATTGTCAGCACCTGATTGTTTCATGACCTCCAGACCCCAATTCTCTGATTTCACCATGCCTTCAGAACCGGCGAGCCGGGGTCCTATCTTTTTGGTAAGGTGGCGAAGATTTTCATATGCTTTGCCATTGATCAAAATTTCGTCAGCAAGCTTTCGAATCATCAATGAATCTTCTTGTTGGGCAAGAAGTAAGGGAGAGAGTAGAAGTAATAGAATAGTGAAGCGTAGTTGCATGGAGTTGTTTTGAATAAAGGTATAAAAGTTCGTGGTTAGTTGACGTTGACCATTGCAGTTGCCAGTTGACAAATTTCAGTTGTTGGTCGTCAGCAGAGTATGAAGATCAAAATATTTTACTTATTAGAAAGCTTCCCATTTTAATATCCGGAAGGCATCAATAATGCATGGCCTGCTTACAACTCTCAACTGACAACCGGAACCGGCAACACCAAATAATATTCCAACGGTTAAACCTTCCTGCGTCAAATCTGTTACCTTAGGGATATATCTAAGCAACTATGAGAATAGGCATTGTTTGTTATCCCACGTTTGGAGGTAGTGGTGTTCTGGCAACTGAACTGGGTAAGGCGCTGGCCCAAAAGGGTCACCTTGTCCATTTCATTACCTACCAGCAGCCGGTGAGGTTAAATGGCTTCATTCCAAATATTTTCTACCACGAGGTACAGGTTCCAACCTATCCATTATTTGATTACCCGCCATATGAAACGGCGCTAGCCAGTACGATGGTTGATGTGATCAAAAACAATCAACTCGACCTGCTTCATGTGCATTATGCCATTCCCCATGCCTCAGCAGCATTCATGGCAAAGAAGATACTTGAACAGGAGGGAAAGCATATCCCCATCATTACCACATTGCATGGCACTGATATAACTCTGGTTGGCAGAGACAAAACCTATGCACCCGTTGTAGCATTCTCCATCAACCAAAGCGATGCGATTACGGCTGTTTCCCAAAACCTGCGTGATGAAACTTTTAAGACGTTTCATATTGAAAAGGAGATTGAGGTCATTTATAATTTCGTGGATGTTCAGCGTTTCTCGCGTAAACCGATTGATGCGTTCAGGAAGGTAATTGCCCCCAATGGTGAACGCATTTTACTACATGCATCCAATTTCAGGAAGATAAAAAGAGTGCAGGATGTTGTGCACATCTTTAGCGAAGTGCAGAAGAAAATTCCGGCGAAACTATTGTTCGTGGGCGATGGTCCTGAGCGGCAGACCGCGGAAGAGCTGGGCAGGCAGTTAGGTATTTGCGATGAAATGCGCTTCGTGGGCAAACAGGAACAAATGGAAGACATTCTTGCCATTGCTGATCTTTTCCTGTTGACTTCAGAATATGAAAGCTTCGGCCTGGCAGCTCTTGAGGCAATGGCGGCAGGCGTACCGGTAGTATCAACCAACGCTGGTGGCCTTGGCGAGATTAATGTAGAAGGTGAAACGGGTTATATGTCAAATGTGGGAGATGTGGATTCAATGAGCAGGCAGGCACTTCAAATCCTGGAAAATGATAAAGTGCTAAATGGTTTCAAAATCCGTTCCGCAGCGCATGCAAAAAAATTCGATATCTCGAAAATCATACCCGTGTATGAATCATTGTATGAACGGTTTTTGTAGATACGAAAGCTGCTTGTGACGGGGCATGCCTCATCACTTCTCCAAAAATTATCGACGTAGCCATGATTCAGGGTTCACGTTTTTGTTTTCGATCATCAGCATGAAATCAATTTGACCACTGGCGCCATCCATTGATTCACCTGCACGGCCTAACACCTGTCCCGTCTTCACCATGGTTCCCTTTTTTACACTTACAGAAGATAAATTACTGTAAGAAGTAAAATACTTTCCATGTCGAATCACAACTGCGGCACCATCACCATAGTTATGTATGGCAGCGACTTCTCCGTCAAATACTGCTTTTACGGCTGAGCCCACGCTGGTAGCAATCGTTACACCTGGATTGTTGTCTCTTAACTTGGTTCCTTCAATGGTATATGGACCGAAATGCACGATAGGTATTCCATTGTCAACGGGCCATGGAATCTTCCCTTTATTTTCTTCAAACTTATTGTTTAACCGAACGTCCTCTGCATTTAAATTCAGGTAGCTTTCATTCTTCTTCGCTACTGTTTTGGGTGCGCTGGTGGCAGTTGGATTTGTTGCGGTGGGGTTATTAGCTTTAGCCAGTGCATTTTTTCGCTCTTCTTCCAGGGCTTTCGCTTCAGCTGCTTTTTTTGCTGCTTCTATTTCCCTCCGGATAATGGCTGCGATGGCATTTTGAATATCACGGTCGCGTTTCTTTTTGGCAGCGATTTGTTTTTGCAGATCCTTCTCCTGTGACTTAAGTTTTGAGACCACGGCATCTTTTTCTTTTCGTTGTTCAGCAAGTACCGTACGTTCCTTCACCTGGCTTTGTAAGGCTTCATTCTTTTGATTTTTCCTCGCAATCTGTTGTTGTTGCCTTTTTGCGATAAGTTCCTGGGTTTCGAGGATGGTTTTTACCTGCTTTTCCCGATAGTTTCTATAGCTTTTAAGGTAAGCAATTCTTCTAAGTGCATCATTAAAGCTGGTTGCAGAAAATATGAAATTCACGTAGTCATAGCTACTGCGATTCTTATATGCATAAACCACAGTTTTGGCATATTGGTCCTTTAAAGTGTCAACCTGCCTTTGTAACCGGTATATTTCAAGATTACTCAGGTAAATATCATCATCAATCATACGAAGTTCACGATTGATATTGGCCATGTATTGTTCCTGCAAATTGATCTTCTTCTTAAGCATGTTCAACTGGCTCAGTGATTGCCGGGTTTGACCTTTGATCTTATCATACATTCCCTGTATCTGTTTCAACTCAGCCTGGATTTGTTGTTTTTCTTTTTCCAGTTGTTCCCTGTCAGAACCCTGCGCAAAAGAATGAAATGCCAGACCTGCAATTGCCAGAATGGTGAATAAGACCTTTTTAATCATGGTTTATCATTTTGTATAATTAATCAATCTGTAGCAAAGATGCTATAACGGTTAAAAACCCAGATTAATTTTATGCGTATTATTTTGTTTTGTAATTCTTAGGCACAGAAAAGGGAAAGCTTAACGTTTCATTAAAATTATAGGATTTAAAATCAAGCCTGATATCGAGCTTTGACTTTTCCGATACCGTTATTCGTCGCTTTGCCGAAAAATTCATGCCCTTTTTATTTTCATAGTCATCGTAACTAAGATCGCAGGTGCGGTTTCGGTTGATGTCAGTATCATCCAGTTTGCTGTGTGAGAGTTTTCCATCAGTTAGGGTCAGGAGATTCTTAAACCATTCGCCAATGTATAACAGGGAAACAGAATTTGCAGAGCGGGAATAGGATACAATATTACTATCCAGGAACACCGGGTTTCCGATAATGAGATCCTGCACTGATTGAAGGTCAAGCGGAAGACCGGTTAAGTCCTGCAGGTAGAATACGCTGCGGGCCGTGTATTCTTTATCCAATTTGTTAATGACTTTAATGGAATCATGTGTGATATAGGCACGTAGGCCTTCGATACCGAAAAGTCCGGTAACTGAAATCCAGATTATACTATCCTTATACATGCGAAGGTTGGCATTTACGCTTTCCTTTTTACCATCACCGCCAATGTAATCCACATCAATCTTAGCGGAAAAGGTGGTATATGGAATAATGTTTGCCTGGAGCGCCTGGTAGGTTGTCCTTATAAAGTTCACGCTATCATCATGTCCTGGATCAGGCTGGGTAATGGTATCTCTTTTTTCGATGGCAGCACTGATCTTCTTGGTTGAGCGGCATGAGGTAAAAATTGCTATGGCTGTTATTATAATTAAGATAAATCGCATGCGTAAGTTTTAATTTGTGCCGGTATGACCAAATCCGCCTGTATTTCTTTCCGTAATGGCAATTTCATCAACCAGTGACCATTCCAGTTTCTCAACTTTTTGAATAACCATCTGCGCAATCCTGTCGCCCGGGTTAATGACCTGTACCTGGGTGGAAAGGTTTACAAGGATTATCTTAATTTCTCCTCTATAATCGGAGTCCACTGTGCCCGGCGAATTGAGACAGGTGATGCCTTGTTTAAGTGCCAACCCGCTGCGGGGTCGAACCTGTGCTTCATACCCTTCAGGCAGTTCAATAAACAGGCCGGTAGGCACCAGGGTTCTTTCAAAAGGCTGCAAAGAGAGGGGAGATTCAATAAATGCCCGAAGGTCCATACCTGAAGAGCCAGGAGTTGCATAACCGGGTAAAGGATTGTTGGATTGATTGATTATTTTAACGGAGATTGGCATGGGGCAAAGATAAGGCGTTCAAGCTCGTTCAAGGAGCTCAAGGTCGCTCAAGCTGGTCAATCTCGTTCAAATTGTTCAAGTGGCTCATCATCAGGAACGATCTTCGAAGATCGAACCACGCCATGAACGTATTGAATAGTATCGAACGAATCTTGTAGGATTACCTCATCTTTCTTAGCAGAACCGATGCTTGTGCTACCACGCCTTCCTCCCTGCCCACGAATCCGAGCTCTTCGGTAGTGGTGGCTTTGATGGAAATATCTTTGGTGGTGATTTTTAGTATGCCGGCGATTACCTCCTGCATTTGATGAACATAGGGTTTGATTTTTGGAGCCTGCAGGCAAAGGGAACTATCTACATTCACGATTTCATACCCTTCCCTGGTGATCATTTCCATTGTTTTTTGCAACAGAATTTTACTATCAATATCCTTAAAGGAAGCATCAGTATCAGGAAAATGAACTCCAATGTCACCGAGTGAAAGGGCTCCGAGAAGAGCGTCGCAAAGGGCGTGTAATAACACATCTGCGTCGCTATGGCCTACAGCGCCTTTATGATGAGGGATATTAATGCCGCCAATGAACAGGCTGCGGCCTTCCTGCAACTTATGAAAATCAATTCCTGAACCGATGCGATATGACATGGCTTTATTTGCGAAGCTAATTGATTATGCCAATCACTCTGAATACCACGATCATTTATTGGAGCATTGGGATAAAATTCCGGGATTGAAGACGAGGATTGGAGTGGGCATTTCAGGTAGAATGACTGGGATATTGTTCCGGCTCGGCCAAACAGGCTGTAAATAGTGGTTTCGATTTTCGTGATGGGGGATTGCTTTACCAGGCCTGGCGATTTGTTCATGTTCTTTGCTGGAGCATTCATCCAGGTATGTTGTAGGGCGATCTTATAAGTTGATTCGCTTAAGTCTACGGCTGGTTGACTTTGGGCTTTGGGCTTTTGAGCACCCGTCTTATTGCTTTCGGCGCTTAAGGCTACCGGCTAATTGGCTTTTGGCTTTCATCTTCGCTCTCTCGTTGGCTTTTGGCTTGAGCTTCTGATTATTAGCTTTAGGCTTAAGGCGAGGGCTCGCTGGCTTTGGCATTTTGAGGACCGGTCTTGTTGCTTCGGGCTTTCGTCTTCGCTCTCATTCGCTTTCGGCCTGAGCTTCGGGTTGTTAGTTTTCGGCTTAAGGCTAGGGCTCGCCGGCTTTGGCATTTTGAGGGCCGATCCTATTGCTTTGGGCTTCCGGCTTCGCTCTCATTGGCTTTCAGCCTGAGCTTCGGATTGTTCGCCTAAGGCGAGGGCTCGCTGGCTTTGGCATTTTGAGGGCTGGGTCTTATTGCTTTCGGCTTAAGGCTACGAACTCGCTTTGGGCTTTCGAGCTTTGGGCTTCGAGCATCGGGCTTAAAACTTTCGGCTGAAGGCTAGGGCTCGCTGGCTTTGGCATTTTGAGGACGGTCTTCTTGCTTCGGGTTTTCGTCTTCGCTCTCATTCGGCCTGAGCTTCGGGTTGTTAGCTTTCGGCCTAAGGCGCTAAGGCGAGGGCTCGCTGGCTTTGGCAATTTGATGGCCGGGGTCTTATTGCTTTCGGCTTAAGGCTACGAACTCGCTTTGGGCTTTCGAGCTTTGGGCTTCGAGCATCGGGCTTAAAGCTTTCGGCTTAAGGCTAGGGCTCGCTGGCTTTCGGTTCCACGGCATTGGGCGACGACTTTGCCTCACCCCCCTGCGGGGCCCTCCCTCCCCCGCCTTCCAACCTTCCGTTTTTTCCTGCCAGGGCAATAACCGTCCTTGACGCTTCCAGCATCATTTTTTTCGGTCCATTACCTCCCTCTTCCCCGCTACCGGTTGTTCAGCTAATTTTTCTCTCTCACCATTGGAGCTCCGATGATCGATCAAAACACAAATCTCCTTTACCAGGAAAACAAAACCATGAGAAAAAAAACATTATTAGCGCTTTTTTCAACGCCGGTTCCTGGTAAAAAAAGCTAGCCCCCGCTCATGCTTCTCTTAACTTTCTTCTCTGAAACTTTGCAACTCTGCCTTCAAACTCGAACCCTCCATTTTTTAGCGCAAAAAAAAATCCCGCCAATGGCGGGATTCCTATAAAATTCAATTACGATTAATTTCCACCTGTAGCAGTTCCACCATCAAGATCAAACACCACAGAAAAACGTAGCGTGTTCGAAAGTGGATTGCGACTCACACCATTTCCGGAAGGAAGGAGGTAAGAGAAATTCAAACCAAAGATGTTGTATTTAACACCGAGGCCTGCAGTGAAGAAACGACGGTTACCCTTTGTTTCATGTTCCCAGAAATATCCGGCGCGGAGAGCAAACTGGTTGTTATACCAGTATTCAGCACCTGCAGAAACCTGGAATTCTTTCAACTCTTCACTGAAGCCATCAGGGGCATCACCGAAAGAGCTGAACCAGCTACCTACCACACTTTTGTTACGATACTCAGCAATTGCATTCGGATCAGTAAGGTCAGTAGGAGGAGTTGGAACCAGCAGCTTGTTCACATCAAGACCAAGAGTAAGTTTATTCTGCTCGTTGAAATTTTTTGTCCAGGTTGTACCAAGGCCAAGATTCGCAGGGATGAAGTCTTTCATTTCTGCATTATCTGTATATGAAACCTTTGCGCCAAGATTGGTCATCGTTGCGCCAAAAGCCCATCCATCTCCACCGGCATTCTTGGCATCATAATAAAAACCAATATCACCCGCTACTGAGCTACCTACTTTAAACGTTGTGCTGCTGGTAGTGGTAACTCCACCGCCTGTAAGGTTTGAATTAATGTAACGTACCGCAACACCCAAACCAATACGATTCGAAAGCTTCCGGGAATATCCAAGGTCAACGCTGAATTCTCTTGGCTTAGCAGAACCCCAGCTGTTACCAATATTGTCAGTAAACGTAATGTTACCCAGGCTGAAATAACGAAGGGAAAGATTCAAAGCCTGGTCATCAGCAAATTTATAGTACCCGGAAAGTGAAGCAAGATATACATCATTTACCAGTTCCTTCAACCAGGGAGTATAAGTGGCTACAATTCCACCCTTTGATTCATTGAAAGCTACTTTTCCTATGTTCCAGAAGCCAGAAGCAGCATCAGGTGAAGTGGCCAGGCCAATGTCGCCCATTCCGCCAGAGCGCGCATCAGGCGAGATACGTAAGAAAGGAACGGCCGTTGTAACCACATTTATTGGCTCAACGTCCTGTGCCTTTACACCAGACGATAGGCCGCAAATCAGCAACAATCCGGCAGTTAGTTTTAGAGCAGTTGGTCTCATTAGAAAGTGTTTAAATTATTGGTTGTAAATATATGCGATTTGGTAAAAATGAGTGCTAAAATATTGAATTTTACCGGAAACTAAAAAATCACCAACTTCTCCATCCTTTCCTTTTTTAGTCTGCCAGGAGCTGAAACGGTAAGGCGATACAGGTAGACTCCCCGTGCGATTTTATCGCCAAATTCATCACGTCCATCCCATTCCAGATCACTTGAACGATTCCCTATTGTATTTATTGTCTTTTTTAACGTTTTTATTACTTTTCCCGAAAGCGTGAAAATTTGAACCCTCACCTGTAATTCCTGCCCCGGTTTATTATGCTCAAACCAAAACCGGGTACGCGTTGTGAACGGGTTGGGATAATTCAAAACATGGTTCAACTCCAGGTCATCATCACTTGCCACCGTAAAATCCAGGCTCACCTCGTTTGAATTATTCATTACATCCCAGGCTTTGATCTTCAGGTTATGGATTCCCGGGGTCAACTCCGGAAGCTGGAACCTTACCTCTCCCCGCTGGTAACTATCGAGCTCCCCCTGGTAAAAATCATTTAGTACAAAGAACTGCTGGTTGTCATTATCAAGGGTAGCAATGATATCGTGACCAATTCCCGTACCAACCGTGTTGATTCCTGAAGAATCCGAAAGCTTTACTATCAGCACAGGATGCTCGTTTGTGATACCTCCATTTGCAAATTGAAGGTCATTAAGGTAGGGCCTGATCTCAGGTCCTTCCTTATCACTATCAATTCCACTACCCGCCCCGCCTATTACCATATCCGTGAAAAACCCGTTACCATCCTGCACTCCATTTTCCGCATACAGACTCAACTTACCCTGGCCATATTGATAATTGATATCCCTCGGTACTTTGAATGTAAAAGAAAATCGCCCTCCTGTTACCGTCGCCTTTCCCTTGAACAATACATTTGTTTGTGACGAAAAATTGGTAACCGGGCTCGCCGGATCATTTCCGAGCGTATTAATAGTTTGGGGTTTATCAAACACGGCTGGGTAAACATTTCCACTAAACCCGCTAAGCAGGTTTCCCTGTTGGTCAGTTACCTCCCCTTCAATCGTAACCTTTTCCCCCGCGCTTAAGGTATCAGCTGTCGCAACCGGGACACCATTAATAAAGGTGGGTCGCACCCGAAGGGTGGGATAAGCAACCGTCATCGCCGGATCGCCCAGCAAGGTAAATTTTCTGTTGTTCGTTATGTCACCGGAATTTTGATACGTGAAATTCTTCGCCGCCATCACTGCTTCCCCCAGTGATTTGTATTTTCCGTTGACATCCGGCTCCAATGCAATGCGCACGTAGTTATCATTCATAATGCGGTTGCTGAACGCAAATACCACCCGGGTAGTCGTCATTAGTGCTATGGCGCCCGTTGATGGACGCAAAAGAATATTCTCTCCTATGGAATGAGTGAAAGGAATATCATACGGCGCGAAGTCGCAGGTGGCCGTAATGAATAAGGGAAGCCTGTTTTCATTGTTCCAATTGTTCACAATATCCTGGTCAAGTATGGTTTCTTCAGCCAGCCTTCTCGGACCGCCATGACCAGTATAATTCCAGATCAGGGTCCCGTTCAACACCTGGTTATTGATGGCATGGTTCACCTGGGGATAACGACTTCCGCCGGATCCGGATTCCTGGTGAAACGCATCCAGGTAAATCTTTTCCTGGTTGAAAACCGGTGCCGTGGCTTTTGCTGTCATTGTGATTATTTCCGCATCCTGCAGGTGCAGGTTCTGGTCTTCATCATCAGCAATGAAGGTGAGATTATTCCTCCATGGTCCCATTGCAACAGGGTCATGGTACGAAATCAATTTATCTACGAAATTTTTCGCTTCCTGCACATTCCGGGCGGGCACGCGACCTATACCAATATCCAGCAGGTTCAGAACAGTGCCTGAATTGATGTCCTCATTATCATCAAGAAATCCATAGAAGTCATCAGATGCATAGGTTGACAATGGATCCAGGCTGAAATGGTTTTCCCACGCAGGAACGAAATTGGTATTACCCGCCAACCTGTCTTTGTAATCAAAAGAAGCACTTCCAAAAAGGAGGAGATACTTTAATTTGTTTGCCGGATCCAGCCCATATTTATCACGATATATTTTTACAAAATCCCGGATAGCCACAGGGTCAGGTGAACCACTGGCAAATTCATTAAACACTTCGTCAGTGGTCACTACTCTGGTACTAATTCCATTCTGTTGCGCATGAAATGCGGCGAGCCGAAGGGCCTGCTCTTTAAAAGGAGGATATGTGATGATAATATAATCTACCGGCTGTGCATTATGAAGGTCCTGGTTTGAAATCATCCCGATTCTTTCCGGAACGGGCAAAGCAGCCGGATCAAACGCAACATACTCCCGCAACCGGGAAGCATTTGCCGTAAAGCTAAACTGATTCCCGTTTAATACGCCTTGCATTTGCTGCGGATGCAATGGATTGGTGACATCCCAGACCTGCATCGCAGAATTTGCATTTCCCACCCTGAACTCCACATTCTGTGGTCCCACGCTGGGCCAGTCACGGAATGATAGTTTTCCATTTGGAGGGAATGAAAGGCTTTTCCTTGCAAATACTTCAAACCAATTTAACCATCCCTGGCCATTAAAACTTCCAGGCGTAAAATGGAAAGAAAGCTGCAGCGATGACCCTGGCGCGGCAACGGAGAATTCAGCGGTAGCCTCTCTTGCAAAGAGATCATATTGTCCGCCGCCAATGGGCTGAATGGATAGTTGCCCCAATGAACTATTATTTAATCTGATCTCAAATTGACTTTCACCGCCTACAGACCTCGCTATGCAGTTTGATCTTAGAACTAGTGGAGAACCTGGAACCAGGTCAGTGATGGAGGGAGAAAATGAACGGGTGAGTGATCGGCCGGGCAATGCTGACATCTCCTCGCCATACCATTCCTGCCCGCTTGAGAGAAAGTTGACAGTATCCAATTCATGGAAATAGCGTTCAGAAAAAGTAGTCACCAATACGCTTCCCGCTGAAAGCAACGGGGCCGGTTGCACCCTTTTGCCCGTACCTCCAATTAGTATATAATAGTAGGATTTATCACTATACAGATTTTTCCGATGATTAAACCGGAGATTGGCTGAATCGCGAAGCCATTGATGAGGGCCCTGTGCATAAAAAACAATCCTGTCTGAACCATTAAACACACCATCGCCGCCATCTAACACCTGGATGGAATTCTCATGCAGATCATCCATCCATGGACCGGCATTCGATTCTGATAACATGTGCCCTCCATTTCCAAAAATGCGGATGGAAGCAGAAGGAAGATTGGAGGTATTGATACCAAGGTTATTGAGGAATGAAACATCTATGCTATACATTCCTTCTTCTTTTAATGCGATCTTGTACCAGGAGCCCGATGCAAGCACGGAATGGGGAGCATAAACCCGTTGACCAATAGCCACAAAAGGCAGCAACCACAAAAACAGGAATAATTTTCTAAGCAGCATAGAATGTTGAGCCGGTAATTACCGGAATGGTGAAAGGTAAAGATTTATTTTATCCCTAAACCGCTGCCTGCTAATGACCTTGAACCGGGAAATTGAAATTCTGATCATCATCAAGGAAAGTACAGGGTAAATACACGACTCAAAAAAAGTATTTATGCTAAAAGACAATTTAATAAAAGGATTTATATTCGCAATTCCGGTTAGAATTTCTGTACGCAGGAACAATATTTTAACATGAGCCGGCGTTAAAACTATTCCAATTCATAGGTTTATGCAAAAAACAATGAGCTTGAAAAACTTAGTACTATTCTTATCCTGTGTTGTCCTGCTGGCTTCCTGTAAGGGCAAGGGCCTTTTCGGCAAGAAAAAGCATGAGAAGTCAGATGTGACAGGATGGAATTACAACGACAAAGACATGGGTGGCTACCAGGTAGCTAAATCCAAGGAGCAGGGAACCGGTCCCGGCCTCGTGTTTGTTCAGGGTGGTACATTCACCATGGGCCAGACAGAAGAGGACGTGATGGGTGACTGGAATAATATTCCACGCCGTGTTTCTGTTCCGTCATTCTATATTGACCGTACAGAAGTAGCGAATGTGCATTACAGGGAATACCTGTATTGGCTGAGTCGCGTTTTCGATCCTTCTGACCCCGCCAACCTGCCAATCATCGAAGGCGCATTGCCTGATACGCTGGCCTGGAGAAGCGAGCTTAGTTATAACGAGCCACTGGTGGAATTCTACTTCCGTCACCCCGGCTTTAATGATTATCCCGTGGTTGGAGTCACCTGGAGACAGGCTACAGACTTCTGTCTTTGGAGAAGTGACCGCGTAAACGAGGGAATTCTTCTTCAAAAAGGATATATCAACAAACAGGGTCTGCAGGGACAACAGGGAAGCAACAACTTTACTACCAAGTCATACTTACTTGATCTTTACCAGACAGCTCCCGGAAAGACAGCCACTTCCAAAAAGAATCCATTGAAGACCGCACAGGGTCAGCCCCGTACCAAGGTTTCGATGGAAGATGGATTGCTGCTTCCTGATTACCGTCTGCCTTTTGAATCAGAATGGGAATACGCTGCTTATGGTTTGATCAACCAGAACCCCCGTCCTTCCAAAAAAGAAGGTAAACGTGGTGAAGAATTACAGTCAAACAAGCAGGTTTATCCATGGTCACAAAACGTGAACGGACTTCGTGATACTCGCCGTGGAAGCTGGCAGGGTCAGTTCCTTGCTAACTTTAAACGCGGATCTGGTGATAATGCCGGTGTGGCTGGTGGTTTGAACGACCGCGCGTTTTACACTGCAGAAGTTGAATCATTTTATCCAAATGGTTTTGGTATTTATAACATGGCCGGTAATGTGAATGAGTGGGTACAGGACGTATACAGGCCTCTTTCCACACTTGACTTTGATGACATGCCTGCTCCTTTCCGTGGTAACAAATACCAGAAATTGTACAAGGATCCAACTACCGGAGAAGCTGAATTGAATGATACTACAGGCAGAGTAAGAATGGTTGACGTGACCGATGCTGAAAGCAAGAATCGCAGAAACTACCAACGTGGTAATGTGATCAACTATCTTGATGGTGACTCTGCATCAATGGCCAGCTATGGTTATGGTCAGACAACACTTGTAAGTGATAAATCAAGAGTGTACAAAGGTGGTAGCTGGAATGACCGTGCTTACTGGCTCAGCCCTGGTACCCGCCGCTACCTGGAAGAAGACCAGGCCCTTAGCACACTTGGTTTCCGTTGCGCCATGGACCGTATGGGTAGCCCTGAAGGTAACAAGCGTAAGACTGGACAATTCTTTAAAACAAGAAGGCAAAAACGTTAATCGTTTTATCATATTAATTGAAGCCCCGGTTCACCCGGGGCTTTTTGTTGCTGGCATGTTCATAATTTTGCATAATGCAAATCAATGAACTCTACTCCATTTATAAGCAGTATCCCAGTGTTCAAACCGATACCCGGAAACTCAGGACGGGTGACTTGTTTTTTGCATTAAAGGGTGAAAACTTCAATGGTAACCATTTTGCCCGGCAGGCAATTACCTCAGGTGCAGCTTATGCAATCATTGATGATGCGGCATACGCGATAGAAAATAAGACAATTGTTGTAGATGACGTTCTTGAAACGCTTCAATTACTCGCATCCCATCACCGCGATCAATTCACCATTCCATTCATAGCCATCACTGGCAGTAACGGAAAGACTACAACAAAGGAATTGATTCATGCCGTAATCTCCGCACATTTTAAAACGTATACCACGGAAGGCAATCTCAACAATCATATTGGCATTCCTCTTACTATTTTAAAGATCAGGCCGGATGCGGAAATTGCCGTTATAGAAATGGGCGCTAATCACATTGGAGAGATTGCATCTTATTGCACATATGCAAAGCCAACGCATGGACTCATTACGAATTGCGGTAAGGCTCACCTTGAAGGATTTGGAAGTGTAGATGGCGTGAAGCAGGCGAAGGGAGAGCTATTTGATCATTTAAGGAAATTGACGCATGGATATGCGTTCGTTAACTGGGATTATGAATACCTCCATGAAATGAGCAAAGGAATCAGCGGTATCATCAAATATGGTACGCGGGAAGATGCTCACATCATTGGTATAGCCCTTCAATCAGAACCTTACCTGGAAGTCAGGATCAACCAGGGACTTGATCATGACACCATTCCCACTAAGTTAGTGGGGGAATATAATTTGCCTAATATCCTTGCGGCCGTTACAGTTGGCAAGACTTTTAAAGTACCGGATCAAAAAATCATAGAGGCAATTTCAAAATATCAACCTTCAAACAGCCGTTCACAATTACTCGAGAAGGATACAAACAAGATCATACTTGATGCATACAATGCAAATCCCAGCAGCATGCAGGTAGCCATTGAAAATTTTGCGAAAATTAAATCCGAAAATAAGATACTCATACTGGGAGCAATGGCCGAACTGGGTAATGAAAGCATGGCAGAACATGAAGCGCTAATAAAACAAATCACCCAACACAAATGGAAAAGTGTAGTATTGGTGGGCGGCGATTTTCTCAGGATCAAACACCCCTACATTACTTTCCAAAACAGCGGCGAGGCACGCGACTGGTGGCAAACGCAGGGAATAAAGAACGCCCATGTGCTGGTAAAGGGAAGCAGGAGTATGAAGATGGAAGTAGTGGTTGAGTAGTTGGAATTTGGAATTTGCGGATGAGACCATGGTTATTTGGGAATAGCTGGCGAGCTGACGAGGTAGGATGGAATTTGAAATTGGCAGGGCGACTTCATTCTACGGTTCAGCTGACAACCGGCAACCGGCAACCGACAACTGATAACCGACAACTGACAAAAAATATCCGGATAGAAAACAAAACACTGGCCATGGAAAATAAACGTGAAAGCTTTGGGGAGATCATTAACGGCCCTTTGCCTGTGCTGGTTGATTTTTTTGCGGAATGGTGCGGACCGTGCAAGATGATGAAACCTGTTTTAGAGGAGTTACACCAGCGAATGGGTAAAAAGGTAAGAATACTTAAGATAGATATTGACAAAAGTCCTGCAATATCCAATGCATTGAATATTCAAAGTGTGCCCACACTCATGTTATTTCAAAATGGCAAATCATTGTGGCGAAGCGCGGGTGTGATGCAGGCAGGTGAACTGGAAAAAATAATAAATCAATATTCAACTAATTAAAATGCCGGAAAGTAAGACGCATCGGGGATATCTTGCTTCAACTTTAGGTTGTCGCTGCCCCAGGTGCAGGCAGGGCAAGTTATTTGCATACCCTTTAAGCATCAACATGAAAAAGAACATGAAGATGAATGAGCGATGCCCTGTGTGCGACCAACCAACCGAGATAGAGGTTGGCTTTTATTATGGCACCAGCTATGTGAGTTATGCCATAACGGTGGCATTGAGCGTGGCGAGTCTTGCCATCTGGTGGCTCACAATTGGATTATCAACCGATGATAACCGGTTTTTCTATTGGGTTGGTATAAACGCCGTCCTGCTGCTTTTTTTGCAACCCTGGCTTATGCGGCTTTCGCGAAGTTTCTGGATTTCATGGTTCGTCAATTATGATGCGGATTGGAAACATCACAGGCCGGATGATGTGAGTGAGCGGTTGAACCGCGAGCAGGGAGCGAACTGGTAATGATTTTTGAAATAATACCTATGAAATAAGCTTAGAAGCTTCTGTTATCGCTTGCCCAATCTTTAATATATCCGGCAATTTCTGAGGTGGGCGTACCAGGAGCAAACAATTTACCCACGCCCAATTCATTTAATTTTTTCATATCATCTTCCGGAATGATCCCACCCCCGGTGAGTAACACGTCATTCATACCCTTCTCTTTCATTAAACTTATTATCCTGGGGAATACGGTCATATGCGCTCCGCTAAGGATGCTAACACCTATTGCGTCAACATCTTCCTGCAATGCTGCATTAACGACCATCTCCGGAGTTTGTCGCAACCCGGTGTAAATCACTTCCATTCCTGCATCCCTGAGCGCAGTAGCAATAACTTTGGCGCCCCTGTCATGACCATCAAGTCCTACTTTAGCCACAAGTACGCGTAGAGGTCGCTGATTGTTCATTGGTAATAAATTTTCAACCCTGAAGTATCCGCAAGATTAAGAAAAATCTAGATTATTGACAGAAAGGATTGGATTCGCTTTATCGTTTCTTCCTTTCCTAACAGGGCGGCAATATCAAAAACCGGTGGTCCGAATTTTCCTCCTACCAGCATAATACGAAAAGGTAATTGTACTTCACCCGGCTTGATGTTTTGAATTGAAGCCATTTTCCTGAACCCATCTTCAATAAAAGCACTTTCCCAGGTTTCTATTGCTTTTAATTCAGCAACGAGGCAATCAAAGAATTCTTTTTTCCCTGCCGTCCATTTTGGCTTTACAGCATTCACATCATATTCTGCAGGTGCTTTAAAGAAAAAATACGATTGATCATAAAAATCAGTGAGCAAATGACACCTTTCCTTTACGAGCGCAATTACCTGTTTGAAAAAACCAGTATCATCAATACGTATATTTCTTTCCTTGAAAATGGGTTGAAGATGGGTGATTAACTCATCAGCTGAATACCGCTTTATCCATTCATGGTTGAACCATTTCGCTTTCTCATAATCGAAATGTGCACCTCCGCTGTGAATTCGTTCGGTTGAAAAGGCTTCAATCAGTTCATCTCGTGAAAATAGTTCTTTGTCAGTGCCATCATTCCAACCCAGCATTGCCAGCAGGTTAATAAAAGCTTCTGGCAAAAATCCTTTTTCCCGAAATCCTTCCGTCACCTCTCCTGTTTTAGGATCCTTCCAGTTCATGGCAAATACAGGAAAGCCATACTTAGCTCCATCACGTTTGCTCAACTTGCCAGAAGGTCCGAGAATCAAAGGAAAATGTGCCCATTGCGGCATGTTTTCCAAGCCAAAAAGATTTTTCCAGAGTAATACGTGAACGGGTGCAGAGGGAAGCCATTCTTCCCCGCGAAAAGCGTGGGTGATCTTCATCAGGTAATCATCAACTACTACGGCCAAATGATAGGTGGGCATACCGTCGGCTTTCAACAACACTTTATCATCTACCAGCGCTGTTTCGAAACTAACCTCTCCACGTATGATGTCAGTAAAAGAAATCGTTTCATTCTCCGGCATCTTAATTCTTATTACATGCCTTGTATTTTGTTCCAATAATTTCCGGGATTCTTCAGGTGCCAGGGATAGCGAATTCCGCATTGACATTCTCGTGGAACGGTCGTATTGTGGAGATGTATTTTGCGGCGTCTTAAAGTCCTGACGCATTCGTTCAAGGTCTTCAGGGGTGTCAAATGCATAATAAGCATGTCCATCGGCTACCAGTTGCTCGGCGTATTTTCTATACAGCTCTTTTCTTTCACTCTGGCGGTATGGACCATAAGATCCTTGATGAAGGGGGCTTTCATCAGGCGTTAATCCGAGCCATTCGAGGCATTGGAAAATATATTCTTCGGCACCCTGAACAAAACGGGATTGGTCAGTGTCTTCAATGCGAAGAATGAACTGCCCGTGAAATTTTCTGGCAAAAAGATAGTTATAGAGCACCGTTCGCACACCGCCAAGGTGCAGTCCGCCGGTAGGGCTGGGCGCAAATCGAACACGGATAGGTTGTGACATGAGAGCAAAGATAGGGCGTTCAGGATCGACTGAGGTCGATGATCGATGGCCGTTGGTCGATGGTCAGGTTCGATGACCAGAGCGTTCAAGTCGTTGTTTGGCAGGGAGAGTAGATGACTCCGGGATTCCAACGATATACGCCGTTTTCGCGGAGAGTCAGTGATTTGAAACCTCGATGCCTTATTGAGGTATTCCCGATGTATGTCAGGATTCCTTTGATCCTCGAACAAGGCAATTAAATGTTTCGCGGAGAGTGAGGGATTCGAACCCTCGATACCCTTTTGAGGTATACACACTTTCCAGGCGTGCTCCTTCAACCACTCGGACAACTCTCCAAATTTTGGACGGCAAAAATACGCCGTTGTGCCTTAGAGTCCGAATAATTTTTTAGCATTGGCGGTGGTTGTTTCCGCTACTTCTTCGAGTGGAACACCTTTAACATCAGCTATTTTTTTTGCAATATAGCTCAGGTATTCAGGCTCATTTCTTTTGCCGCGATAAGGGATGGGTGCCAGGTAGGGGGCGTCAGTTTCAAGTAAAAGGTCATTCAGGTCCAACTGCGCAACTACTTTATCCAATCCGGCATTCTTGAAAGTTACCACCCCTCCAATCCCTACAAAAAAACCCAAATCAGAAATGCGGCTGGCCTGCTCCAGTGACCCGGTAAAGCAATGGAAAATTCCCCTCAGTTTGCCGTTTTGCTTTTTCGCAATAACATCAATACACTCATCGGTTGAGCCTCGCGAATGAATGATAATAGGCAAATCATACTGCAATGCCCACTCGATCTGTTGTTCGAAAGCGAGGTACTGTTGCACTTTATGCGTAGTATCCCAATAGAAGTCGAGCCCTGACTCCCCAATGGCCGCAAACTGGCGCTGCGAAAGATATTCCTCGGCAATTTTTATTTCCTTCGCATAATCGTCCTTTACTGAACAAGGATGAACACCCATCATGGACGCGCAAATTTCCGGGTACTGTTGCTCAAGCAGCAACATGCTCTCGTGAGTAGCGGAATCTACCGCAGGCATAATCACTCGTGCAATACCCGCTTTATCAGTCCGTTCCATCACATCAGCCCGGTCATTATCAAACTCCCTGAGGTATACATGTGAGTGGGTGTCAAAAAGAACCATAATGAACAAAATTGATTTTGAATTCCGGCACTAACCCGCAAACGATTTAGCGCCTGGTTGGAAAATAGTTTGGATTAATTAAAAATTATTATACCTTTAATTCAGTTTTCATAGGGTACGGATTAAAAACGGGCCAGGGTTTCTACCCAGGCCCTAACTTTTTTAGGGCCTTTCTCATTCTTCTCAAACCCGCACCACCGTTATCTTTTCAGCGATTCAATTCTTTTGCAGTGATGATAGGTTTTTAAATTGAAATTCTTTTGTTGCAAAAAAATCCAACACTCGTGGTAAAGTATACTCCAACAATCGATACGCCTTTTCGCTATCATGAAATACAACAATCGAGCCCGGAGAACAATTATCAATCACATTTCGCAAACATTGTTCTTTACTAAGTTGTACATCGAAGTCTCCACTTAGCACATCCCACATGATGATCTTTGCATCAGCTTTCTGAATTGCTAAAGGAATTTTTTTTGCTTGCGACCGAAGTATTCTTCCATATGGTGGACGAAACAAATTGGAGTCGATCACTTGTCCCGCTTCCTTTGCATCATCAAGGTATTCACTGCTGCTTACTTTCCATCCATTAAGGTGATTGTTAGTATGGTTCCCTACAGAATGGCCCTCGGCTATTATACGGTTAAAAGTTTCCGAATGCTTCCTCACGTTATTACCTATACAGAAAAAACTGGCCCGGGCCTGGAATAGTTTTAACTGCCCGAGAACGAATTCGGTGATTGATGGATGCGGGCCATCATCGAAAGTAAAATAAAGGTCCCGGCTATTGGAAGGCATATTCCATACATAGGAAGAATAAACCTTCCGGAGCCACCAGGGAGTCTTGACCAAATACCGCATGAAAGCAAAGGTACTGACCCACACTTAAGTTCTTTCACTGCCAGAATTCAATTGGTAAGCCTAAACCCACCATTCATGAACAAAATCCCACCATTCACTTAACACCTGGAGAAAAACGGGAGCACCATCCATAGCTTTGCGCTTCCAAAAACAGAACAAATAAATGAAACAGTTCTTCAGCCAGAATAAAATACTAAGCCAGGCCGTCTACTCCTCGGCAATTCTTTCTCTTTTCGTTTACATCATTGTAAGGGCTTTTTCATTTGAGTTCCCAATGACCTGGATTGAAGAAGCACTCCTTTTTATAAAAATCGTTTGTACGGGAAGCTTCATGATGGTTCTCATCACGGTTGGCTGTGCAGGTCTTTACCTCAGCTACCAGAAATTGAAGAGGCACCGCAAGATTTATTAATCGGTTCTTGACAATCCTTCTTTACGGTTGATTGGCATCTGGGGAGCGCGGACCGACCTCGAACGACCCGCAACGACCTCTTGACCGCTTGAACGTTCCCCCTATATCCGCTACTTTTGCCCAAAAACCCCATGTCTACCCTGCTCATCCAAACAGAAGCCGGCATCTGCGCCATCACGATTAATCGCCCCGATAAATTGAACGCCCTGAACAAAGAGGTTTTCAATGACCTGGAAAAAGCAATCGATGAGGTATATACAAACCCGGAAATTAAATCTGCCATCATTACCGGAAGTGGCAACAAAGCGTTCGTGGCGGGTGCAGACATCAGTGAATTCCTGGAACTAAAATCAAATGATGCCACCACACTCGCCAAGCGCGGTCATGACGTATTTGATAAAATTGAGAACTGCCCTAAACCGATTATCGCCGCAGTAAATGGTTTCGCCTTAGGTGGAGGTTGCGAACTTGCCCTAGCCTGCCACTTTATTTACGCGAGTGAAAATGCCAGGTTTGGCCAGCCGGAAGTAAACCTCGGCCTCATTCCAGGGTATGGAGGTACCCAACGCTTAGTGCAGGTAACAGGCAAAGGCCGGGCCATGGAATTGATAATGACCGGGAAAGTGGTTACCGCAAAAGAAGCCATGGACTATGGGATTGTAAATGAAATTTTTCCCCCCGAAGAACTTTTAGCAAAAGCAAAAGAAACTCTTTCACTCATCAATTCAAAAGCACCCATTGCTGTTTCAAAAGTGATTGAATGCATAAACAATTTCGACCACAATCAACAGGGCTACGATTTTGAAATTAAAAAATTCAGCGAGTGCTTTCAGACAGATGACATGAAAGAAGGAGCTTCCGCATTCCTGGAAAAAAGAAAACCCGCATTCAAAGGCAGATAATCAAAACTTAATTACAGTCGTATCTGTCGAAAAAGTTGGAACAGTATAGTTACCCGTATCAATTGCTACGCCTGGCATAGCCTGTCTTAATATAGGCCAGTCAGCGGCATTAATTCCCGTCCGGTACAGGTAAAGATTTTTTAGCCGGCTTAGACCAAGTTGCTTCAATCCAGCCACTGTAATGTCTGTTCCCACAAGGTTCAGGGATTCCAGTTTATTTAGCCGCTTCAATTTAATGAGTCCTTCATCAGTAATGCCCGCATTCCTCAGCTGCAGTTTGCGCAGCTCCGTACATTCAGCAATAATATTCAGCGATGCATTATCAACTGACTTACTGTCGAATTTTAGGAATACCAATTGCTTTTTAATTCCTCCGAGGAGTTGCAACACGCTATCCGGTATGGAACCCAAAGAAATAAAATTGGCAAGCAGGTAATTACTTTCCTTTGAAACCGGTAAAACCACAACTCCTGCATGGCGTAGTTTATTAACTATTCTATCATCAGCACGTTCCACCTCCTTCCCCACCAGGTCAATTATTTCTTCTTCCATTTTTGCGCCTGACAAAGCTGCCAGCGCCGGACTTACCTTTTCATCCTTTTCAAATTCTTTTATCTTTTTTTCAAATGACGCACCCGTGGTTACCCACCACTGAATCAATAAAATTTCATTTTCAGTTAATTGTGGTTTCGCCTGCGGTGGCATGTGGTCATCATCCCCCATCGGCAGGAGAATTCTTTTTATCAATTCACTTTCGCCTGGCTTGCCGGGTACAATGACCTCGCCACCCTTTCCACCTTTTAGTATCCATTCAGGAGCATCCAGGCGAAGTTTTCCTTTTTGCTTTGATAATCCATGGCAGGTATAACATTTCGCCTGTAAGATCGGTTTCACTACATGGCCATATATTTCTGCCTCCGGCACATTTGCGATTGGTTGAATGGATTTTCCCTCAGAAAAACCTGCAGATAAATATCCTTCTCCGTGGGTAAGCGTGCCTCCAAGGTGACCGGTAACTATTATCAGTGCCAGTAGCAGTAGCGAAAGCCACCGGGCAATATCATCTCTGAGCGAAAGCTTGTGCAGCAGGTATAATAATAATGAAAACCCGGCCACGGAAATACCCATCCACTGGTGCCTGCCGGCAATTACTTCATCATAATCTCCTGACAATGATAACAGGTACCCGCTAATGCAAGCCACCACCGCTCCAATCATTCCCCAGAATAAAGCTACAGGAATCGCCGGCAGGAGAAATGCATAGGAATTCCTGGTGCTTAGCCATTGAAACAATACAGCCATTACCAATATTCCAATTGGAAGGTGAACAACCACAGGGTGAAACCTGGCAATTACATCAGAAAAAGAAACAAGTAACATAATGATATTGGATGTATTTATTGATACCGCTTTCGTAACATGTGCATCATATATACATTGATTGCCCATTGGTCAGCCAATGGCTGTCTTGTGTAAGGTATGGTTTGCATGTAATCAGCCGGTCCAAATTCCGTAAGTATGGTTAATCGTTCACCCCTGTCCTTTTTACGCACAGCGATCTTATCCCACCAACTCAAATGCCTGTCTACCGCCTGTTTCCATTCCGGCGCGCGAGGATCATTTACCTGTGGTCCTTCTGCGTAACCTATCCGCGCATGAACATGGTCAGTTCTTGCTATTGCGAGTTCAACGGATTCATCCTGGTCGTGCAGAAGACTCTCATGCACGTTGCACCAATGTGAAACGTCAAAAGTCAACCGCAGCTCCGGATATTTTTCCAGGTACTCCCTTGTAATGTGAGCGGCGAAGTGAATCCGGCCGCGATGTGTTTCGTGGCAAATGAGTACACCCGTTTCTTTTGCGAGGGAAATAGTATGCTCAATGAACGGTGCATTCTGACCAGGAGTGAAATAATCCCTTCCTGAATGACAATTGATATAAAGAGGTTTTCTATGCGTATTGGTCGCAGCCTCCGTGGTCACTTTCCTGAATGTGGCAAGATGCTCGCCGTAATTTTGCTGCCAGCCTCCAAGAATAATGCCCAGGTCCAACCCATACTTTTCAACTGATCCAAACATTTCCTCCTGAGGAGCCTGGTCATTTGGCCACCATATTTCCACTCCATCATAACCTTCCATTTTTGCTGCTGCGCAAAACTGATGGAGGGTACCTTTGAATCCCCAGTTGGTTGCCATGATCTTTAATTCGAAACCCTCCTTACCACCATGATGAAACTGGTTTTCTTTCCCGAAAGGATTCAATAATAAACCGGTGGCAGAAGCGGAGGCAAGATGGATGAAATCTTTCCGATTCAAGTATTGCGTTTTTAAGCGATGACGTCATGAATAACTTTTCCTCCCACGTCAGTGAGCCTGAATGGGCGTCCCTGGAATGGATAAGTGAATTGTTCATGATCAAAACCGAGTTGATTTAATATAGTTGCCTGCAGATCGAATGCCTCTACTTTTCCATTGACAGGATAATACCCAATCTCATCCGTCTCACCGTAAGATGAACCCCGCTTGATTCCTCCTCCCGCCATCCACATCGTAAAAGCTTCTGTGTGATGATCGCGACCTTTATAAGGATTCTGCGCACCGTTCCTGTTTTCCATCATTGGTGTGCGTCCAAACTCGCCACCCCACACCACAAGCGTTTCTTCGAGCAAGCCACGTTGCCTGAGGTCAAGCAGCAGAGCCGTTATCGCCTTATCGATGCTTCTATACTTATTGATGATGCCAATATTAAGCGCATTGTACGGCGCATCTCCATGTGCATCCCAACCCCAGTCAAAGAGCTGAACAAACCGCACACCTTTCTCCACCAGTTTCCTGGCAAGCAGGGCATTGTTTGCAAATGAGGTTTTACCGGGGCTAGTTCCATACATTTCATGGATATATCCGGGTTCATCATTGATGTTCATCACCTCCGGCGCAGATATCTGCATGCGGTAAGCCATCTCGTATTGAGAAATGCGGGAAAGCGTTTCAGGATCATTGTATTCTTCATACTGTTCCTGGTTCACCTTGTTGATTGCATCAATGGAGGCTTTCCTGATATTCCTGCTCATTCCTGGTGGGTCATTAATGAAAAGTACCGGGTCTCCCTCACTCCTGCATTGCACACCCTGGTAAACCGAAGGCAAAAAACCACTACCCCACACACTCTTTCCCGCATCAGGAAAGCTTCCGCCGCTCGTAAGCACAACAAAACCGGGCAGGTTTTGGTTATCAGTACCCAATCCGTACGTCACCCAACTTCCCATGCTGGGGCGTCCTAAGCGCGCACTTCCCGTATGAAGGAGTAATTGAGCCGGGGCGTGATTAAATTGATCAGTGGTTACTGCTTTCAGGAAGCTGACCTCATCAACCACGGTTGAAAAATGGGGCAAATGCTCACTCACCCACGCGCGGCTCTCACCGTGTTGCTGAAATTTAGCCTGCGGACCTAACATTTTTGGTACACCGCGTATGAAGGCAAAATTTTTTCCCTCCAGCAGTGAAGGAGGGCAATCCTGCCCATCCATTAAACCCAGTTCAGGCTTATAATCGAATAGTTCAAGCTGGGATGGCGCTCCCGCCATGTGCAAATAGATCACACTTCTTGCTTTGCCGGGAAATGGGGGAGATTTTGGTAACAGTGGACGGGCTGCATCAAATGCAGGAATTGCAGGCGTATTGCTTTGCATTCTACAGCTTCCCAGTAATTGACCAACTGCCAATGCCCCCAAACCCATTGCGCTCTGCCTGAGAAAGTGCCTCCTCGTATGCATATGTCTGACTGCATCCTGCGCCTCTCTCAACAATCGCTGGTCATGAAGTTCCTTTTGTGTCATTATAATTCATTTAATGAATCTAATTCTTAACTAATACCTCATCCAGATTCAACATTGCATTAGCCACTACCACCAATGCAGCATCGGAAGGTTTGTTATTTACATTGTGAGAACCTACCATTTCCATGGTTGCATTTTTATCCAACACATATTCCCTCAACGCTGTTTCATACAATACCTTCAAGGGTGATAGTTTTTCAGGTGTGATGGGTTTAAAAAGCATTAACTGGTAGCCTTTGGCAATTATTTTCTCTATCACGGGCTCGCCTGCTTCTTTTTTCATTCTCCATGCAAAATGCCTCGCCATGTCAATGTAGGCTGAATCATTAAGAGCCACCAGCGCCTGTATGGGAGTGTTTGTACGTATTCTTCGGGCGCTGCACACATTTTTCTGTGCGGCATCAAATGCCAGCATTGAAGGATAGGGCGACGAGCGTTTCCAGAAAGTATAAACTGCACGCCTGTATTCGTCGCCATTTTTACTCATGGTCCATTTTGCTCCATTATAAGGCGACAACCAGATGCCTTCCGGTTGCCATGGCATTACTCCTGGTCCAAACATTTTATTATTTAAGAGACCACTTGCGCAAAGGTGATGGTCGCGAAGTTGTTCGGCAGAAAGTCTTACCCTTGGTCCTCTCGCATAGTAGCGATTGAAAAGATCTTTTTCCTTTAATTCATCCGTCAACTTTGAATCCTGCCTGTAAGTAGCACTCATCACCATTTCCTTAAGCAATCTTTTAAGACTCCATTCATGGTCATGCATTAGCTTCCATGAAAGATGATCGAGCAGTTCCCTGTGAGTAGGCAGCATCCCCTGCGTGCCCATGTCTTCAAGCGTTTCAACTATGCCCGTCCCGAATAATTGTTCCCACAAGCGATTGACAATTGTGCGTGATACCAGCGGGTTTTGTTTATTCGTCAGCCACATTGAAAGCCCTTTGCGGTTAGGCGGCGCATTTGCCGGCATAGCGAATGCGAATGTTTGCGGCACAGCCGGTTCAACTTCCTGTGCTTTTGTTCTCCAGTTACCTCTCTCAAATACAAATGTGCGCCTTTGTTTTTCGGAACCATTCTCCATCAGGATGGGTGTAGATGGCACCTCAGCCATTAATAGTTTCCAGTATTGTTTTTCCGCGTCATCATAAGCGGGTTCGCCTTTTCCTGGTAATTGCCGTGTAAAAGCGAACCGTCCCACTACGAGAGCATCGTCCATAGGCTTAATTGCTGAATTGTGATACTCAATGTAAACATCATGCACGCCTGACTGGGGAAGGAAATCAATAGCCTGATACTGCCACTCGTCCATACCCTTTATGGGTGCGTTGGCAATAATGGGTCCTTTAGCGGAACCCGCTCTTATGGATACTTTCCCGCCCTGCTTGTTTGAATAAAAATGCATGATCATACGATCAGCTTTCTTCAGGTCAATATTCTTTAATCGTGCAACACCATCGCGACGCATGAGCAGGATATCATTGTTATTAATGATTACTGCATTGCGCAAGCTGTCAGCATAGTTTGAATTGAAAGCGGGCTGCCAGGTGCGTAACATGGTGGAGATATGCGATGCCATTGACTCATTTCCCTTGTCTTTTACCCAATCGATCACCTCATTCAATTCGCGGGCTACAGAGTCTTCAAAATGCCGGAGAACCGGGAAATCGCCACCCACATCTTCATCCCGGGTATTATTAAAATACGCCATGAATTTATAGTACTCTTCGTGCCTGAAAGGGTCATAAGGATGACTGTGACACTGCACGCAGGCGAAAGTGGTGCCCATCAGGGATTCCCAGGTGGTGTTCACCCTGTCAATCACGGCCGCGGTTCTGAACTCTTCATTATCTGTGCCACCCTCATCATTGGTCATCGTGTTGCGATGAAAAGCCGTAGCTATATATTGCTGGTCAGTAGGATTGGGTGCCAGGTCTCCAGCTATTTGTTGGGTGATGAACTCATCATAAGGCATGTCATCATTAAAAGCTTTGATCACCCAATCCCTGAATTTCCAAATAGTCCTTGCCTGGTCTGACTCGTAACCCTTGGTATCAGCATACCGTGAGAGATCGAGCCACATCGCCGCCCATCGTTCACCAAATGCCTGGGATGAAAGAAGGGAATCAATGAGCAGTTCGTATGCTTGTTCAGAATTATCGCCTAGATATGACGAGGCGAGTTTTTCAGATGGAAGTATCCCGGTAAGGTCAAGGCTAACTCTTCTCAGCAGGTCAGCTTTTACCGCTTCCTTTGAGGGAGACAAATCCTCATCATGCAATCGCTGCAGTATGAACCGGTCTATATCATTCCTCACCCAGTCATGATCAATGCCAGGAATTTTTTCCTTTTTCACAGGAAGATAGGCCCAATGATCACCCCAGTTTGCGCCTTCATTGATCCAGCGCCTGAGAATATCAATTTCATTCTTACTTAGGGGCTCATGCCTGTATGGCATTCTTTCTTCAGGGTCATCATGTGTAATCCTTCGTATCATTTCACTTGCTGCGGCATCGCCTGGAATTATCGCTCGCTTTCCAGATTCATTTACTGCCAGTGCCTCTTCCCGAAACAACAAACTGAAACCGGCCTTTGCTTTTACTCCGCCATGGCAGGAAATACATTTTGAGTTGATGATAGGTTTTACCTCACTACTAAAGTCAACTTTGACGGGATGGGAAAATTTTCGAAATACGATCAGGCCAACCAACAGGAATCCAGTGACCAGAAGAATTTTTTTATTAAAAATTGACCTCATACAGCAGCTTGGCAATCAGGTTTACATTCAGAATACAGCACTCTAAATGTACTGATTTCATTCATGTCTTCCTCGTTATCATTTTGCTTTAAAAACTGTTTTAATATGGCCGCCCACCGGGTGGCCGGTTTTGAATGAAAGGTTGAGGAGCAGGGCTGCAGTCTGCGCACATTGCTTAAGATAATTAGTCGTTTTTTCTTTCATTTCTCCACCGGGTGGCGTATCAGGCCCTAGAACGGCGAGCCAGATTTCATTGGCGCCAATGATGTCCTTGCCATGGCTGGTCCATTGTTCCTTGTTCACATCTCCGCGACCATGATCGGTGGTGATGATCAACGAGGTCTTGTTGCGGTAGTGAGGGTCATTTTGTATAAATGTCCAGAGTTCGCTGATCCATGCATCAACCTGGCGGGCCGCATCAAGGTAAGAACGATACATACCACTATGAGCCCATTCATCAGTTTCCCCATATGCGATGTACAGCACTTTGGGTTTGCGCGTCTTCAACCATTCCAGTGAAGCATAATGTGTGAAAACATCGAGGCACTCATCATCAAGCCATGGCCGATATGAATCTTTCAGCATGGCGTTGATCAAACTTTCATTTGGAGTTGGATTATTGCCGCCACAAGAATCGAATGCGTTTACCACGGGTATCTTACTTTCCTTTTCATTCAATATCCTGTCAAAAGCGTACCATGCGCCAAAGGCAGCAACTTTTCCTGAATAGCCGGGTTGTTTGTTGATAAAGCCCAGGAGGTTTTCATGGGGATTGGGCGGATAGCCATTTGAATTAATAGCTGTATCAACATGACCCGTCATCAATTCGCTATATCCCGGGTATGAAAACCGGTAAGGATTGGCAGTTTCCATATTATTTCCCCATTCCCGATTACCATATAGCTGGCCATTTGTCGCCATCACACTCCAGGTAAAGGGCATAAGTTTCCGCCTGCGCTCATTCACATCATCTGACCAATACTTTTGAAAAATATACCCGCTGTCACCCTGGTTGAATTTTGGATTGACTGCAAGTGCTGAATCCATTCCTTTGAACAGTTCCTGCCAGCGAAGACCGTCAGTTGTGATTATGATGAGATTGCTTGTATTTGTTTGTGCGCTGGCAGAGTTAACAATCACCATGCATAGAATGAAAGTAAGAAATCGCATTAAATTGAAAATTTGAAGATTTGAAAATGGAGCGTGTTCAGGTCGGGATATCTTCATTCATATGTGAATATAATTATTTCGGGTTAAGCGCATTTTCAAATTTTCAAATCTTCAAATTTTCAAATTGCTATACCTTCGCCAAAAATCAAAAAAATGGATTTCCGCATCGAGAAAGACACCATGGGCGAGGTGAAGGTTCCTGCAGAAGCTCTTTACGGGGCACAAACTCAGCGCAGTATTGATAATTTTAAGATCGCACAGGATATTAATCGAATGCCGCTGGAGATCATCCGCGCCTTTGCTTATCTGAAGAAAGCAGCGGCGATAACCAACCATGAAGCCGGAGTACTTACAGAGGAAAAAGCGACTCTCATAGGGCAAGTGTGTGATGAAATTCTGGCCGGCAAACTGGATGCTTATTTTCCACTGGTGGTATGGCAAACGGGTAGTGGTACGCAAAGTAATATGAATGTGAATGAGGTGATTGCTTACCGGGGTCATTTGTTAAAGGGTGGTAAACTAACTGACAAAGAAAAATTTCTTCATCCAAATGATGATGTAAATAAATCACAGTCTTCAAATGACACTTTCCCTACCGCCATGCACATTGCTGCATACAAGATGCTGGCAGAAACAACCATCCCGGGAATTGAAAAATTAAGAAATACACTGGCTGACAAAAGCAGCAGGTTCATGAACGTGGTGAAGATCGGCCGCACACATTTTATGGATGCAACTCCACTCACCGTTGGGCAGGAATTTAGTGGCTATGTTGCACAACTCGATCATGGATTAAAGGCAATTAGAAATTCCCTTGCTCACCTAAGTGAACTTGCTCTCGGTGGTACCGCGGTTGGTACAGGCATAAACACTCCGCAAGGATATAGCGAAGCGGTAGCGGCGCATATTGCAAAACTCACCAGCCTGCCGTTCATTACTGCGCCTAATAAATTTGAAGCGCTCGCTGCACATGATGCGATTGTGGAAGCGCATGGCGCATTAAAAACGGTGGCGGTAAGCCTGATGAAAATTGCCAATGATATTCGTATGCTCTCTTCCGGCCCCAGGAGCGGTATTGGTGAAATATTCATACCTGACAATGAACCGGGCTCATCCATCATGCCCGGAAAAGTAAATCCCACACAATGCGAGGCCCTGACCATGATCGTTGCACAGGTGTTGGGCAATGATGTGGCAATCAACATAGGCGGTGCTACGGGTCATTTCGAGCTCAATGTTTTCAAACCGGTGATGATCTATAACTTCCTGCATAGTGCAAGGCTAATAGGCGAAGGTTGTGTGAGCTTTAATGATAAATGCGCGGTTGGTATTGAACCAATCGAAGAAAACATTCGCAGGCACGTTGACAATTCGTTGATGCTGGTAACTGCACTCAATCCCAAGATTGGATACTACAAAGCAGCTGAAATTGCGCAAAAAGCTCATAAGGAAGGGACCACGCTAAAAGAAATGGCGATCAAACTCGGTTACCTCACAGGAGAAGAATTCGATGAGTGGGTGGTACCTTCGGCCATGGTGGGAATGCGCCAGACGAAGGCGGATGATCGATGATCGCTGGTCGTTGTAGAAGCTTCGCTTCTGGCAACCGACAACTCACATCTGACAACTGGTAATTCACAACTGGTATCTTTCCCTATTGTCCCAAAGTATACTTACTATAGCTAGTAAGTTTTCTGTGCCTGTTACTTGCAAAATCCCCATTCATGGTACTATCTTACATTTCGATCCAGGTATCCATTTGAAACCAATCCTTACCCACCATGAACAGCATTGCCAGGCCAGTATATTTTTCGGCCTATCCTCTTAAAGCCTACCTTGGAAACAAGGCGAAATCCGAATCCCCCTATCTTTCCGGCATCTTCCAGGGTGCTAAAAAGTCAAAAGCAATGATTCGGCTTTTTCCCATGGTAAATCCCTACCTGCCGGCCTATAGGATCACCCCACTTGAAAGATCGATGGTTCCGGATGATATTGAGCTCATTGACCGGGCCTGGTTTAACCACTACGAGTAAACTTTCATTCCGTGTAAGTGAAAGCCCGCAAAGCTGCGGTTTTCAATATTTTTCTTCAGTATTAATCCATACTGAACAACGTACAACTGCTATTGGTTGAGGATGCAGACTGGTCTAATTTTATCCGGTCTAAATCCGTGTTTTGAAAACCACAATAGCTGCTATGAAAACCGAGAAGCGAAGCGCTTTTAATCACAGGAATATTTCTGTGGTTTGCGCGATCATTGCTTTGATATTTTCCTGCACCACTGCCAGCTCACAGACTGTTGCTACTGGCAAAAGCTATATCAATGTGACGAGGCCGAATGGAGGTACCTTTATGCCGGGCGACATTCTTGAGGTGAGGGCTACCATCGCCGTAACCGGCGGAACCAGCTCGTCTGGCAGCAGGATCAACTTTATCAGGTACAACGATACCATTAATCTTACCCACTTCACATACATTCCAGGCTCGCTGCAGATGCTTTCCAATGAAGGAAGATTACAACGTCAATATTCTGACGCCGCCAATACTGATTCTGCACACATTGACCTGGCCAGCGGCAGATTACGATTTAATATTGGCGCTACTGCAGGTTCTGCCAATGTGAATACTCAGGGAACGGGTACTACTAACGCCGGCTACCTATGGGGCGCACAACGACCCACCTTTTACAACAGCACGTGTATCCGTGTGTACGTGTACAGGGTACAAATCAAGAATATCGCAGGCGTTGTTGAACTGGGCTCAACCGTAATTCTCAGCGCAGGAAATTTTCGTTATCGCGTAGGAAGCAGTAGTAGTGACCAACTTTCAAATTTTTCAAGGTATGAAATTCGTCTGGCACCTGATTATGGATTGTGCGGAAACTCAAGCGGTGCGAATGCCATCCTGGGAGAATCAGGTGGAACATTTGGCTCCGGAATAGCCCAGAATAAGGCAGGAGGTACTTCATTCGTTCCTGCCCCATATAGCTTTTTGAACTTTAGTAATGGTACGCCTAACGATAATTTTTATGGCGTTGCCAATCGCACCAGTGGAAATGGTAGCACCAACGCAAATGTGCCCTACCCGCATTCTTCCAGGGTATTTAACGTGTGGGACATTATAGGCGATCATACCGGCGCTGCCGATCCTTTGCAGGGAAACCCGCCAACCAATACCGGCTACGCCCTTATCATTAATGCCAGCTATCAAACCAATCGTGCATTCACCCAGAACATATCCGGACTTTGTGAAGAAACCTTTTATGAGTTCTCAGCGTGGTTCCGCAATATCTGTAGACGTTGTGGATGCGACTCCACCGGGAAAGGCTCCGGATCCGCCGGTTACGTTCCAGGCCCGGGTAACGACTCATCAGGCGTAAGGCCGAATCTTAGTTTCCAGATCAATGGAGAGGAATATTATACCAGCGGGAATATTGCATATACCGGAGAATGGGTGAAAAAAGGATTTGTATTCAAGACGGAACCTGGTCAGACTTCAATGACAGTTACCATTCGTAATAATGCACCGGGCGGTGGAGGTAATGACTGGGCAATTGATGATATTTCAGTTTCCACCTGTTTGCCTAACATGCAATACTCCCCATCCATTACACCCAATGTGTGTATGGAAAATTCGCTTACCATTTACGACACCGTGCGTTCGTATTTTGATAACTACGTTTTCTATAAATGGCAACGAAGTACAGATGCAGGCGGTTCATGGATTGATGTAACTCCACCTGCCGGCCCAATTACGCCTTACTGGAACGGCTCCACATGGGAATACGTTTCTTCTTATACCGTTCCTCCGCAGAACACAACCTTGGCTGACTCTGCTGACCTTTACAGGCTGTTAGTGGCAACCTCATTGACTAACCTTACTGACATTAACTGTCGTTCAACTGATCCCACCACTATCGTAACGCTAAACGTACTCGATTGCGGTTTCCCATTGAGCACGCAACTGGTTTCATTTACGGGTAAGGTCAATAATGGAAGGTCGCTATTGCGATGGACTACAACCACTGAAACCGACCCCGTTGATTTCGATATTGAAAAGAGCGGCGACGGAAGCAATTTTGTTAATATTGGAACCATCAGCGGGCATAATGATCCGGGAGCAGTGAGAAACAATTATTCTTTTACTGATGCAGAGGCGATCACGGGGAAGGCTTACTACAGGATAAGAATGCGCAATGCCGGCAACCAGGTTAGTTATACCCGAACGCTGGTACTTGAAGCGGCTATAGAAAGCTTCAAATTCGTTTCGGTAATAAATCCTTTCAACAACGCATTATATTTTGATGTTAGCTCAGAAAGAGATGGAAAGGCTGTGGCTGAGTTGATTGATGCATTTGGTAAGGCGATAAAGAGAAAGGTATTCGATCTGCGGTCAGGGGTCAATCAACTTTCATTTGACGGCACAAGTAATTTGAGCCCTGGCATGTACATACTCAGGGTGGAATGCGATGGAATGTTAATCTACAGGAAAGTAATGAAGCAATAGCGTTTAACCGTTCAGGGTCGTTCTAATCCGTTTAGTTAATACCTTAAATATGGAATTGGGAATTAGGAATGGGGGAGTTGCTAAATATTCAAGGAAACCGACACTTGATTTACGAGCGGGCAACCTCAGCAAGTTAGCAACCGCCTAATTCCAAATTCCGAATTCCATAATCCAATTTAACCCACAGGATCTGGCTAAAGAACATGCATATTATCTGCCACTTTTGCATTCGTCTCTACTGTTGGATGATCAGTTTCCGTGTGCTTTTTGAAAAACCTTTTCTGGAATATCAGTAAGGTAATAACGCCAATGGAGATGGATGCATCGGCAATATTAAAGATTGGGCTGAAAAATTCAAATTCATTTCCTCCAATCACCGGTACCCAGTCAGGCCAGCTTGATTTGATCATTGGAAAATAAAGCATATCCACAACGCGTCCGTGCAGGAAGCCGGCGTAACCCTGCTCAGGAAACATCTTAGCTACATGCGAATAGGAGCTCTCTTCGAAAATCATCCCGTAAAACATGCTGTCGATAAGGTTACCCAATGCACCTGCATAGATCAGTGCGGCGCAAATGATGAATCCACGACTGTAATTCTTCTTAACTATTTTTCCTAAATACCATGTACCGAAGATCACGGCAGCAAGCCTGAATAAAGTAAGGATCATCTTTCCCCAATCGCCTCCAAATTCCCATCCCCAGGCCATGCCTTTATTCTCGATGAAATAAAGTTTGAACCATGAAATGCCCATCACATCAGTTATGTGTCCAAAAGGAAAACTTGTTTTTATCCAGATTTTCAATGCCTGGTCGGCCACAATTATCAGGAGTATGATGAGAAAAACGTTTCTGAGCTTCACCGTGGGAATTTAAGGGACAAATATAGTTGAAAAGCTTAAAGCGGTTAAAGCTAAAAATGGCGGAAATAATGGTTTTAGGAATTATTAACGCGGTTTACTCTTCAAAATAGACGCGTTTTACACGTTGGGAAATGCCCGTCATTACTTCATAGGGAATGGTTCCCGCCCACGCTGCCAATTGCTGAACAGGTAGTTCCTTTCCAAAGATTATTACATCATCCCCCTCCCTTACATCTTCCACACCAGTCACATCAATCATCGTCATATCCATGCAAACCGTACCTATCACCGGCACTAATTGATTTTTGATCCACATCCTTCCTACACCATTGCCTAACCTGCGTGAAAATCCATCAGCGTAACCAATTCTTACCGTGGCGATCACAGAATCCTTTGTAACTACCCCTTTTCGATTATAGCTTACAGACTCTCCCGGTTTGAGCCTTTTAATTTGTGCTACAGTTGACCGAAGTGTAGCCACTGACTGAAGTTCGCTTTGATGGCTTCCCGCGCTATCCACTCCATACAATCCTATGCCGAGTCGCACCATATCCAGTTGCAATTGCGGGAGGCGAAAAATGGCGGCGGAATTAGCGAGATGACTAATAAATTGATAACTCACCTTACGTTTTAGCGTCTCTATAGCCTTATTGAAAATTTCAAATTGCTTAAAACTGAAATCATCCTGCGAAGCATCTTCGCTCGATGCAAGGTGTGAGAATACTGATTCTACCTTTATGACAGATGTCTCTGAAAGAATTTGTGCCAATGAATCAAGCTCTTTAATTGAGAATCCTAACCTGTTCATACCGGTTTCAATCTCCACGTGAACGGGGTAGCCGGTCAATCCCGCATTTTTCAGAAAATCAATAAATGAATGAAGTAAATGAAAAGAATAAATGTCAGGTTCCAGGTCGTATTCTATCAATGATTCAAAAACTGATTCTTCAGGGTTCATCACCATGATGGGAAGGGTGATACCCGCTTTTCTTAATTCTATCCCCTCATCAGCATATGCTACGCCGAGGTAATCAACTTTATGAAATTGAAGAATGCCTGCTATCTCCGCTCCGCCACTGCCATAGGCGAAAGCTTTAACCATCGCCATTACCCTGGTTTCCGGCTTCAAATGCTGCTGGTATACCTTCAGATTATGTGCTATTGAGTTAAGGTTGATCTCCAGTACGGTCTGGTGAAGTTTCTGCTCTAATAGTTGCACGATTCTTTCAAAAGCAAATACTCTCGCACCTTTGATCAGTACCGCCTCGTCCTTGAACTTTGATGATCTGAAATGAGAAATGAAATCATCAGTATTCGGGAAAACCTCAATCTTTCCGGGAAAACCATTTTGAACCGAAAGTCTTCGAAGGTTGCGGGAAATTTTCTCACCTATCCCAATTACCCTGTCGATACGATGGCGTTGAAGGCTTTCCAAAATCTGCGTATACAGTTCCTCGTCTTTTAATGAACTCTGCAAAAAATCAGAAAGAATAGCAGTTTTCTTTAAATCGGCGGCCTGCTGATCCAGAAACCCGAGCGCAATTTGCAGGGAACTAAGATCGGCACTGTAACTATCATTTATGACGGTGCAGTTGTTTATCGCCTTTTTCAATTCAAGCCGCATGTTGACGGGGCTTAATGAACTCATGCGCTGCATGATCACTGCCTGGTCATAGCCGAGCTCAATCATTACCTGCCAGCAGGTAACGGCATTACTAATGGAAGCGTCGTCAGTAAATGGAATAGTAATAGATGCTGTGGAATGACCGGATAATGGCGCGGCGAGAATTTTTGTTTCCTGCACTCCCTTCTCTACTCCGCTAATACTTAGCTCAACAGGCCTTTTTGCATTGCGGAATAAAATTTCCTTTTCGGCTTTCTTTTGATCTGTTGATGAAAATCCTTCGCTGTGTGCTTCACCAATATTCGTCAAAACTCCCAATGTGGGCCGGATCATTTTCTCTAATCTCTCCATCTCTCCCGGCTGTGAAATGCCCGCCTCAAAGATCGCCATCGTGTGCTGCTCATTCATTTGCCAGATACTGAGAGGTACACCCGTCTGGGAATTATAACTACGTGGGCTTCTGACCACTTCATGATCAGGACTTAATAACTGGTAAAGCCACTCTTTCACGATCGTTTTTCCATTACTACCCGTAATTCCAATAACGGGAATGGAGAACTGCCTGCGATGCCAGCCTGCGAGCAGTTGCAGCGCGTTTAAAGTGTTCCCGACCATGATGAAATTGGAGCCGGGATAATCAACCAAATTAATATTTTCACTCACTACAAAATTCCTTACACCTCTTTTGTATAATTCAGGAATGAATTGGTGACCATTTCTCCTCGGGCCTTTCAATGCAAAGAATAGAGTGGTTGCAGGCGAATGTATCTTACGGCTATCAAGTGAAAGGTGAATAATAGGGCTGTCATCAACTTCAGATGGAGATTCAAGTATGGAGGCTATTTTTCGGGCGGTATATTGCAAGGCGAAAAATTTAACCGGGATTACTTCACAGATTCATCCACTACATCTGCAGGTACTCCCTTCTTTTTCATAAATATAGAATAGAAAATTGAGCCCGCTATGCAAAGCATTATCACACCAAGAGAAATGAATACCTGGGTGGGTTTGTCAATCCACTGATTGACCCATTTCTCCGCCAGCATTTTTATCCCAATAAAGACCAGTACGATCGCAATCCCCTGTTGCAGGTAATCAAATTTGCTCACGGCACCACGCAGGAGAAAGAACAGGGAACGAAGTCCCAATACGGCAAAAATGTTTGACGTGTAGATCACCAGTTTATCCCTTGAAATTCCCATCACGGCAGGTATTGAATCAAGTGCAAACACAAGGTCGATGGCCGCCAGCATCATCACCACTATGAATAAGGTAGTGTACCTGCGCTTTCCATTTTCAATTACAGAAAACTTTCCATCGCCATCATGGGGAGTAAGGGGCAGTACGCGCCGCAGGAACCGGTAAATTTTTGTCTCATGAGGATCGAATTCTTCATCATCATTTGCCGTAAACATCTTGAAGCCTGTATAGACAAGGAACACACCAAAAACATAGAGCACCCAATGAAACCTGTCAACGAGCGCAACACCTACTGTAATGAATATGATGCGGAAAATAATAGCCATGAGGATACCTATCAACAGGACCCTTCCATAGTGCTTTTCCCTGACGGAAAAAGAGGAAAAAATCAGGATAAAAACAAAAATGTTATCGATGCTCAGGCTCCACTCCATCAGGTAGGCGCTGAGGTATTCCAAGGCAAGCACCTGCCCGTTTTCTATCCACATAAAAATGAAAAATCCCAGTGCCAGGCTTACCCAGAAAAACGTTTGATAAAGGGCCTGGCGAATTGTGATCTTTTGATTCTTCCTGCTTAATAATCCCAGGTCAAACACCAATGCGAGTATCAGCACTGCGCCAAAAACGATATATGTGATTTGATCAGTTGACATTTTTGTACATTTTTTCGCCCGACACAGTTGCCGGTTAACACTCTCACAACTGCACCAGTTTATTCACTCAGGTATATTTTCTCTTCCTCACCTCCTGGTATATCAAGCCCGCCACAATAACGAGTAAGATGGGTGCAACGATATTGATAAACTGCCAGGTTGATCTCTGCTCCTGTACTTTGGTACTATCAAGTAGTCGCAACACGATACTTTTGTTCCTGGTCTGGCTCAGAGCAGGATTACTTACCAGGTATTCAAGGCAATTCAGAAGGAAGTCGCGATTGGCAAATTGATACTCATACTGTGAACCGGCCGTATAAAGATTCAAACCCATTGGCAACGGACCCTGGCTGGTGGACACGTCATTCATTACCATATCACCATCGGCCACAATTATCATCTTATTTTCCTGCAAAGATGATGGAAGAAATGGTACTCCCATCGTTTGCAAACTATCTGCCTGCGAACCTGACAAACGATTCCTGAATACCGAGGTAAATTTTCCTTCAAGCAACACGGCAACCGGAATGTCACGCAGGCGAAAATTTTCATCTTCAGGAGCATTGCGGTTTTCATTAAGACTGATCAGTGCAGGGGTGCTAATCACTCTCGAATTTTGCGACGATGAAAGCAGGATGGTCTTTGAGATCCCCGGAGTTTGAATAGTATCGATAGAATTTACGAATCGTCCTGCTACCAGGCCCAGATTCCTCGTGATGGTATGATTTCCCTTTGGTTCAAACAATGGATAATAATTCCAGTGCAGAAATTCATACTGGGGGTTTTCCTGGCTACCGCCAACCATGAAGGGCATGAAATCACATTGCAGGTCCATCACCAGTGAGGGATTGATTCGAACCCCGTACCTGAAAAGCATATCAGTAAGATTCAGGTTGCGATCATACGCAATGGTCTCAGGCTTGAAGCGCAGGCTATCCTGCTCGGCAATTAATCCATCAACAAATAATAATAATTTACCGCCACGCATTACGTACTGGTCAAGCTTCAATTTTTCTTCTTCTGAAAACTGCAGGGAAGGCTTTACGATGATCAATGCACGGAACGTATCAGGAATGAACGGCTGGCGATTGATGTCAAGCAAAAATAACTGATAGTCGCGTGAGAGGGTCTGCTGGAGGTCGTAAGAGCGCGCATCCATGATCTCGCCGTTCCCGCTTGAATAAGCGATGAGTGGTTTGGAAGGATTGATAAGAGCATCAAGCGTGCGCGCAAATTCATACTCCATAAGCGCCTCCGCATTGTTCAGATCGTTCGGGGTGATCACGCGTTTTCCGCCTGAATATAGATTCACCAGTGATTCCTGCCCTTTATATCGAACAATCGCGACCGGATACACCCGCTTGCTTTCCTGGCCTGCTTCCACCTGCACTGTCAGATTGATGGGGCTGACGCCGAGGTTGATCAGCGAGTCTTCATAAGTTCTCTCAGTTCCCGGCATTGATTCCTGGGGAGAAATGAATCTATACTGAACTTTCGAACCATTTTCATCCTTTAATAAGCCCAGGAAATCTTCAGTACTGTTGGCCAGTTTGCGGAAACCTGAATTCAGTTCGCCCCTGAGGAAAACCTCGATGACTAATTGATCATCCATTTGCCTTAGCAGATCCCTTGTAGCAGGGCTGAGTGTGTAGCGATTTTCTTTCGTAAGATCGATACGCGTATGTGCCAGTGAAGCCAGGAAATTCACGAGAATGAGAAAGGCCAGCAGGTATAACCATCCAAATCTTGAGACCAATATTTTTCCAGCCAGTTTTTTCATTTCATCTTTTTAGCAGGTTCCTGTGCGTAATAGTAAGAAATAGAAAAATCACAGATAAGAAGTACACAACATTCCTCGAGTCGATTACGCCCCGGCTAATGCTACGGTAATGGAAGTCGATACCCATCATTTCTATATAATAATCCATCCCTCCTTCAAGCCCGGGGAGGCGACTGATAGCACTAAATCCATAATACAACAATGCACAGGCGATGAGGCCCATGATAAAGGCGATCACGGCGTTCGTGGTGAAACTGCTTATGCAGATGCCAATAGAGGTGAAGACGGCGGCAAGAAAAAACAATCCGGTATATGAACCAATTGTTGCTCCAGTATCGATCCCTTCATTGGAAGACAAGGCCTGGATGGAAAAGAAATAAACTATGGTGGGGAGAAGAGCAATGAGAACAACAACAAGACTCCCGAGGTATTTTCCGCCAACGAGTTGCCCCCTCCTGAGTGGACGGGTTTGAAGGATCTCGAAAGTACCCCCTTTGAATTCATCAGCAAAGCTCCGCATGGTAATTGCGGGGATGAGGAGCAAAAGGATCCATGGTGCAAGTTCAAAGAATTGCTCAAGCGTAGCATACCCGAAGTCAAGAATATTATTGTCAAAAACAAATAAAACGAGCCCATTTGCCAATAAAAAAACAATGATGGCAATATAACCCGTAAGGCTGCTAAAAAATTGACGGAGTTCTTTTTTACAAACTGACCACATAGGCTGAATGGAAGATGCAAATTAAGGGAAAACTGATTGAATAGGAAGTGACAGGCCTGCTATTCAACACAATCTAGACGTAAAAGCCGTAACTTGGACATATTGAATGCACTTATGCGTTACCTTTTCTTTTTATTACTGCTACCGCTCTGTTCAATTTCACAACAACGGCCAAACGTGATTTATATTATGAGTGATGATCACGATAATGATGCCATTAGCGCCTATAACAGGCAATTCATTTCTACTCCTAATATTGACAGGCTGGCGAACGAAGGCATGAAATTCGAGCAGGCATTCGTGGGAAATTCAATTTGCGCTCCCGCAAGAGCAACGCTTTTGACCGGCCAGCATTCACATAATAACGGTGTAAAAGATAATCGCACCCGGTTTGACTCATCACGTGTAACCATGCCAAAGCTGCTGCAGCAAAACGGGTACCAGACGGCACTGATAGGCAAATGGCACCTGCATTCACTACCTACAGGATTCGATTATTGGAAGGTGCTTCCGGGAATGGGACAATATTTTAATACCCGCATCATCCAGATGCCGGGAGATACCATTACAGAGCCCGGCTACAGTTCAGATGTACTTACTGACGATGCAATAGAATGGCTGGATAAACGTGACAAAGCGAAACCATTTGTGCTATTGTTTCACCATAAAGCGCCTCACAGGTACTTCTTTCCTGACCTGGAGCATCTTGAAACATTCCATAAGAAGACTTTCCCGGAGCCTTCAACACTTTACAATGATACCAGCGGAAAAGGCAGCGCCTGGCGAATACAAACAATGAGCATATTGCCTGACATGAAACTTTGCAGTGACCTTAAAGTGGACCCTGATGCGTTGTTGGATATCCCGGAATTGCGTCCAGACTCAGCGGAAATTGCCTATTACCGTGCCATCATGCGAAGGGTGCCCAATAACATGAAAGAACGATACAGGGAAATATATGCAGAGCGTGGGAACCTGATAAGAGAAAAGAAACTACGTGGAAATGAACTGTTGAAATATAAATACCAATGGTACATGCAGGATTACCTGGCTTGCATTGCTTCAATAGATGAAAGTGTAGGCCGCATCCTTGACTATCTAGATAAGAATGCCCTGGCTAAAAACACGGCTGTAGTATATACAAGTGATCAGGGGTTCTACCTTGGTGAAAACGGCTGGTTTGATAAGCGATTCATGTATGACGTCTCCATGCAAACTCCTCTCCTTGTGCGATGGCCCGGCCATATAAAGAAAAAGACCGTTAACTCCACAATGGTGCAGAACATAGATTTTGCTCCAACGATACTTGGCATTACAGGTACACCGGTGCCTGACTCTATGGACGGCATCAACCTGGTGCCTTTGCTGGAAGGAAAAACAAATACCCTTCCGCGTAAATACCTCTACTACCATTATTATGAATTTGTAAAGGACCATACGGTATTACCCCACCTCGGCATTCGTGGAGATCGCTATAAACTGATATATTTTTACACGGTCAATGAGTGGGAACTGTATGATTTAAAAAGCGATCCTGCAGAGCAAAACAACCTGGTTCAATCGCCTACGCACCAGGCCCTGTTTCAGGAATTGAAAAAGGAATTAAAGGTAGTAATGGAGAGTTATGGTGATAGGGAGGTTGATTTGCTAATTGGGGACTAGGAATTGGATCCTGGATTTGGAGGTATCACACAGCTGCAGGCTCATATGTTATCTGCTGGCTAACATGCGATAATGGAAGAGGCTGCTGACAAACTGTTTGGCCAACTTTTACATACTCAATCGTCCAAACCAATTCCAAATGCCGTTAACGGGATTATTCCACAACAAACTCATGCGTGCCAAACACAGTCCTGCCATCCTTACTTATTCCATTCACTACCACCACAAATCGTCCTTTGAGGTCAGAAGTATAAAACTTCAGTTCTGACTTACCGGTTCCATATAATTTCAGAAACGGTTCCCAGAACAATGTGGTTCGCATATCAGGAATACGTTTTAATCTTTCCGCTTCGGTGGCATATGAAGGTGAATAGAATTCCCGCTGCAATTGTAATCCTTCGTAATCTACGGTAACCAGGCTTGGGTCGAGGGAAAATCCATCAAACTTTTCATTAGTTGATTCAAAGCTGGCAATGCCTGAGAATACACGGGGGCCATACAAATACCGACGGGGAATGACCTGCAGGCGACGAATTTTCAAAGGATCATAGGAAAATATCCTGTTGTAATCATAAATGGGAATTCCATCAAGAAGTACAAGGATATTGTCAGTATAAAACTGTCTTACTGATTCGTCAAATATCGCCATCTCCAGTTTGCCGCCGGAGGCCCTTACATTTATGGGCATCACATATTCTCTCAACACTTCTTCCATTGTTGTAAATCGCTTGTACTCATCAAGCATATAAGTAAACTCCGGCTTCCCAAAAAAAGCCATTGTATCAATTACCTTCGGCATGGCGTACCTGCGATTACTATCTGCCCGGTAAATATTTTGCGCCTGCATGGCTATGCTTCTCTCCAGTAACCAATCTTCGCTATGACCTGCATTAAAGTTACCTGCATTTAATGCTGAAGGAAACTCAGTATAGGGACTTAAAATATCAACTCTGTATTTATTCCTGTCAGCGGTTGCAACCTGCGCAATCATTTCACCGGGCCCATAGTAATTGTTCACATTGAATCTTACTATCCCATTGTTGTCTGATTCACCCAGGTAAAACCCAAATGGATATGATGGAACTGAAAGGTAACAATCGATTCGTGTCGCTGCACGGCCTGTACTGATCTCCGTCACCCTGGCTTTCACCACATGGCCATTTACTTCGGGAATGAACTTTACCTCTGGTTTTGAATTACCTAAAACCTTCGACCATTTGAATCTCCTCCAACCCTGGGTTAGTAACAGGTCATCGAGATCTTTTTGAACACTGGGTTGGCCAGAAAGATAATAACCTGCAGATTCTACTGGTCCAAGCTCTGATTCAAGCCAGAAATAATTAGCTATACCGGAAGAATTTTTTTCAAAAGAGGAGTCGGCTTTGAATACGGAAACGGAACAGTTTAGTGAATCCACCTGGATTCCGGAAAAGGACAGGTTCACAGCTTTTCTATTGCTGTAACCGCCATTGTCAGACTCAACCTGTATAGGTGCTGAATTTACGGGTTCTCCAAAAACAAGTCTTTCACAAACGGGCTGATTCAGCTCATTGAAAAGTGTGATATGATTAATTCCTTCGCCGAGATCGCTTTTATTAATGTACCAGACAAATTCCGTATTCCCTCCCAGGTATCCCTGCTGCGCTGACTTCACCACCTGCCTCGAATGCGCAATCAGGAATATATTTCCACTAAGCACTTCGTTAGGATTGTGCCGGGCTTTCAGGTGTACTTTGAGTTTTCCGCTTCCATTATCGCTTACGTTCAATACGTAACCATAAGGCAGTGATTTCGGAAGCGGCTGAGAAAATCGTTGGCCTGATTCCGTTGTTACCTGCGCAACATATTCCTTATCCTCATTCGGCGTAAAACTAAAGCTACCGATGCCAAACTTGTTTGTTGATACCTGGGTGATGGTGTCGCCGGTGGTTGAGCTGATCAATATATGAGCATTCATGCTCCTACCGGTACTGTCTGTAACTTTAAAACCTATCCTGGTTGGAATGCCTGTAATCATTTGTCCACCTTCGGGAAAGAATGCAACACTCAAATTAGCAACACCTGCCTGTTCAGAAATTGGACCACTCTTGATGGTATTGATAATGGTAATTCTCTTTTCAAAGAAAGCCTCCGGTCCAAAATTATTCATCCAGTTAGTATACGTGCGGAGAATATAATTGCCGGTGTTAAGGGTCAGGGGTAAATACAGTGAGCCACTTCCTCCATCCTGGTTCATGCCGATCTTAGCCTGCATGATCGATTTGTGATTTGCATCAGTTATTTCCACATAGGCCACCTTGCTTACATTCATGGGCCGATGCAGGCAGCCATCAACGTTGTAAATCTTAAAATATACAATTTCCCCGGCGAGGTACAGATCCTTATCCGTGTGGGTGAAAAGCTTTTCTTTAACAAACAATTTGTTATAATTCTCCAACTTCTCTTTCACCTGGGTCATTCCATCCTGTGCATACACAGGCAGGCTAAAAACTGAAATCAGGAGCAGAGCGAGAAAAAATTGACAATTTCCTTTATTCTTAAACATAGGTTCTTGTAACATTAATAAATCAGAAACTTACCAAAATAAGGGGCGAAGAGTTGATCCACCCCTGGAGGTGCATTCAACGCATCTTTTTGACGAACTGGCATATCCAATAATGGCCGTGCTGACCGGGGAGTAAATCGCATCGTATGGCGAAAGGCCTGATTCAAATGCCGCTTGAATACTATCAGGGTGGTTAGCAACATCAGTACTTGGACAATTTTGCGGATAGTTCCAGTCAGCCAGTTCGGTGTTATTTACAAAAATTCTTTTTTCCGTAACACTGGAAGCTGAAACATATCCAATCACGGTTTCCGAAGGATCAGAAATACAGCGGATATTACCCCAAATTTCTGAAGGCTGGGGATCAAATACTGTTCCTACGTTTTCAGTGTTCCTTTTCATCAATTCATAAAATTCAAATGCACTCTTGTCAATTGCATACTGCCTTACCAGGATGCTGTATCTCTGGGATACCTTTTCATCATCATCAGGTATATATTGTATGGGTGCCTCAAAAATAACATCAGACTGAAGCCTAGCAGAAGACCCAACGATGATTTTGGTGTTACGTGCGTGTTTCCAACAGGTAGAGACATCTTCCGCCGGTGTTCTTTCTCTTACAATGCCGTTCGAGTAAATGAAAAATGAATAGTAGTAGGAGCGAATTTCCCATGTTTCATCATAATCCCAACGATAATACCGGGTACCTTCAGATGGATCATGGGTATTAACATAAATCCGCAATCCTTCTGCTGTTTGATGCCAGCCTACGCTATCGATGGGCGGAGTTTCTTTTGCAATTACCGGATCAGAAAGATATTCCTTTCCATTTGAAGTCTTAATGCGCAACCGGTAAGCAGTACCATAGTTCAAAGTAAGTGCGGGAGAATGATACGTTCCGTTTCCCAAAAAGCTTAAAGGCTGCACTGAATTATCCTCTCCTTCTACTGTAACAATTGCATTAGGTTCATATTCCAACCTTGCTGTATCATCAAGTTTGAAACTTCTGCTGATAATAATGTTGGTCGCCCCCCCTGAAACCATGGTTCCTTCAACCACGAGGTATCGAAGATTTGAAGAGATAACGTCAGGCTCATAACTTTCCCTGCATGATATAAAACCAAGCAGAAGAATAATACAAACTGAAATCTTTATTCTGTTCATTTTAAAATCTTATATTATAATTAATAAAAGGAATCGCGCTGCCAAATATTGACAGCTTGTAACCATTCACGAATCCATTTTCCGAAACGAAATAGACTGAATAAGGGTTCTTTCTACCCAGCATATTGTAAACGCCTATCGTCCATGAATTGTGCGTCTTCTGATTCACCTTATGGTTTCCGTCAATGTTCATTGAAAAATCAGTCCTGAAATAATCAGGAATCCGGTAAGCATTCCTGTCAGAATACAATACTCTTTCTGAACCTGCGTAGAAATACCTTCCGATCGGCAGCGTAATGGGTCGCCCGGTGCTATATGTGGAATTAAGTGAAATGCTAAAACGGTGATTCACCCTGAATGTTCCGGTAAAGGTCACATCATGAGGTTTATCATAATTGGCTGGATAGAATTCTCCCTTATTTACCTGTGCACCCTGCTCAGGTTGACTGGTACGTAAGAGTATCCTCGAATAAGTGTAGCTTATCCATCCATTCAGCTTACCTCCCGGTTTCTTAAGCAACACCTCCACACCATACGCTTTACCATTTGTATTTACCACATCCGTTTCAATGTTGTGGTTTAACAATAACACAGCCCCCGGCTTGTAGTCAAGATAATCCTCAATTCGACGGTAATAGAATTCTACAGAAGTCTCGATGGTATTTGATTTGAGATTTTTGTAAAAGCCAAGTGAAACCTGGTCTCCTTTCTGCGGACGAATATTGGGATCGCTTAATTTCCAGATATCAGTTGGCGCTATAGCGGTGGTATTTGACAACATATGAATGTATTGCCGCTGGGTGTTGTAGCTTGCCTTTATGGAAAACTCATTGTTAAAGGCATACCTCGCTGAAAGCCTTAGCTCCGGACCGGTATAGGTCTTAATGAACTCCCCGCCTTTATGCTGCCTGGTCTCTAACAGGTTTGTTTCCGTAACAGGTAATCCAGGTGCATAGTAATTAATAGAATTGGGTCCCAGGTAATTGAAAATGGAAAACCTGATGCCTGAACTTAATGACAACCTGTTATTGGGATTGTACCTGTGCGTGAAGTAAACGCCGCTTTCCAATGCCTGTTCATGCTCCACTATATCTGATGTGATCAATGACTCGTCGCCCCTGGGTGTATACTCCCCGGGGTTTAGCTTATAGTGTATTGTGCTGGCTCCAAAGTCAAAGGAATGCTGTTGATTTTTATAATAAACAAAATCAGCTTTCAGGTGAGCCTGGCGAATGTTGAAACGAAGCTTGAATGCATTCACTTTGTTGGCATCACTAAATACCCTGTACTCATACTGGTCAATGCCTGTAATGAATGTACCATTCAGTTTCTGGTTAAAGTTTAGTTTCCATTTTACAGCTATGTTTCTATTGCTATAGCCATATGTGGTGTCGCTGTTGAGCCTGAACTGGTCATTGCTGAAGTAACCGGTGAAATAGATATTATTGGTACTATCAATCCGGTGGCTGAGGCCCAGGTTGACGTCCTGGAAGGATGCGCGGCTTTTCCCATATTCATCAGGTAAAAGCCCAATCAGCCAGTTTGCATACGAGGTTCTGCCACCAAAAATGAAAGATGTTTTATCTTTTACCAGGGGGCCTTCGATATTCACCCTGCTGGTGATCAGGCCAATTCCTGCAGAGCCGGTAATGTTTTTCTTGTTTCCTTCCCTGCTGCTGATGTCTAACACTGAAGACAATCGTCCGCCGAACCTGGCAGGTACGCTGCTCTTATAAAGTTCAATATCCTTAACTACCTCTGGATTGAAGGCTGAAAACATTCCAAAGAAGTGGGATGGATTAAAGATGTTGGCATCATTGAAGAGAATCAGGTTCTGGTCAGCAGAACCTCCTCTTACGTTGAAACCGGTGCTCGCTTCACCTACCGTTTTTACACCCGGAAGACTGGTAATGACCCTTAACACATCAGCCTCTCCAAATAATGAGGGAACTCTTTTGATGTGATCAATATTGAGCCGCTGCACACCCATCTGCACTGCAGTTACGTTTGATGACTTTCTTGAAGAAACGATCACTTCTTTCAGGGTGGTCACCTGATCATAAATCTCGATATCCATTTTACCATCAGAGTTCACCTGCACCTGGAGGTGAGTATCTTTCATACCAATAGCCACAACGTTTAATGTATACTTGCCGGGAGGCAGGGAAAGTGAATAATAACCATAGGCGTCAGTAGTAGTTTGATACGTAGTGTTCACAAAAACCGAAGCGTTAACAAGTGGTTCGCCAGTTTTGGCATTCCTCACATATCCGGTCATAATCGCCGCGGCTTTTTGCATATTCGTGCGCGTGCCGATCTCATAAAGCTTGTTGGATGATACCATCTTACTTTCCTTCTTCAATTCAAGCCCGTAATCACGAATGGTATCAGATTGCAGAATTTGATTGGCATTATTGGTAACCAGGTTGGAAGGAAGCCCAATGAGCAACTTCACATCTTTGGTAATGAATATCCTGTTGTTCCTGTCTATTGAAAATTGCAGGCCTGAAGTCCCCAGCGCTTCTGCAAGCACTTTTTCCAGTGGCTGATCCTTCGCATTTATTTTTACGGTAGATGAATCAAGTTGCTTTTCATCATAATAAAAGTAGCAATCGTATTGCGACTCGATTTTCTGAAACAATTCTACAAGGGTGCCTTCAAAATTGCCGCTAACAAGGATCTGCTTTTTCTCCTGCGCAGCCCCGTTGGTGGAAAAAAACAGAACACATAAAGTTATCAGCCCTATAACCTTCTTCATTATCTTAATTAATAGATTGATTATACAATTCGGTAAGCCTTATTATCACCACCTCCCTGTTTACCTTGAAGCGGAGCCCCTGCTTTTTAATGTAATCCTGCAACGTTGCCTTTTTTTCCTTCATTGCATCAAACAGATCTTTCTGTTTATCAATTTCAAAAAATTCATTGTTGACAGAGAGATAATACCTGTCCTTCGAAATAAACTTTCGTATAAGAGTAGTACCATCCAGTTTTTCATCGAGCAACTTTCTTCTTCCGGCGTATACTGTAGCTTTTCCTGTTACAAGTTTTTGATAAAAGCCGGCATTAGGGTCATTTTTATGGATGGCGGTGAGACGAACGAATTGCATACCACCCAGGTGAAATTCCTGGACCCTTTCGCTAATCAGGATAAATGGAAAGCCGGCAGGGCTTTTTACCACCACCTGGTCAAGGTAAATGTCATATAACAGTGGAATATCGCGATACCAGGTTCCTTCATACAAAATGGAACCGTTTTGCCATTCATCAAATACATAATAGGGATTGCCCTCTATCTGGTTCGAGTAACCTATGTATTGCCTGCCATTGTAAATAGCAAGCGCATTGGCTTGCTTGGCATTAAAAATCTTATACATTGAATCCTGTGCAGCAGACTGGGAATCCTGCGCAGAAACATCAAAAAAAAGCAGGATCATTAATCCGGCCAGGCATTTTCTCATAGTAAACTAGTTCGGGCAATAAATATATGCAAAAGCAACAAGGTAAGGACACCGTACATACCAAAAACGCTGCAATACGCCTCCTATTAAAAAGAAGTTTCATACTTGCTTTATTAGGAATTCGGAATTTGAAATTTGGAATTTGAGAGATCGGAATTAGGGGTTGCTAAATATTCAGGGAAACCGACACAT
>Ga0196972_1000173_pt1 | contig 50290 bp, 68 predicted proteins | sample S1v_2013CmetaG_FD_148618 | JGI IMG/M metagenome (GOLD analysis project Ga0196972, IMG submission 148618) | Soil microbial communities from Anza Borrego desert, Southern California, United States - S1+v_20-13C | ecosystem: Environmental > Terrestrial > Soil > Desert | place: USA: California...
TGGGTGGTCGAGCGGACCCTGGCCTGGTTCTCCGGGTTTGCCAAGCTCCGGATTCGTTTTGAGCGCCGCACCGACATTCACCGGGCATGGCTGACACTGGCCTGCGCGATCATCTGCCTGCGCTTTGTAATCCAGTTTTGTTAGCGACTCTAAATGCGATCATGCGTTCCATTCGAGCTAGACTTTTGAACGATGGTCTAGGGTCTTCATAGGGTTACGTGTGCAAAGGAGTGCTCCAACAGAATCAGGATCGAGTTCTCCGTCGCGTTTCCATAATCAACCGGTACATTTATCGATTTACTTGGAGGCATTTGGATGGACGCTTGGCGAAATGCCTCAGTGAAACGCCTTTTCTTCAACGGCTATGTAGCGGGGCTGCTCGCCGCCTCAATCATTCTACTGATCCTGATTGCGCTGCAGCCGATCTTTGGAGGCTCACCGTCGTTGCTCCTTTTCCTGGTCGCCGTGTTGCTGGCCGCTTGGCGCGGTGGCTTTGGCGCCGGGTTTGCGGTCACCGTGTTCAGCGCTCTGGTCAGTGTCTATTTTTTGCTGGAACCTTACAATTCTCTGGCCGTCACCAGCCCGAAAGAAAGCCTGCGCCTCTTGCTTCTGGTCGGCGTCGGGATTGCGATGAGTTGGGTCGCTGAGCAATTGCGCCGGGCGGAACGCCGTGCCATGGCGGCGGTTCTGGCGCGAGAGCAGCGGTTGCACCGTGAGCTTTTGGAGCGCCGTGATGCCGAGTACACCTTGTACGCCGTCAAACAGGCCCTGGAACGGGAGATCGCCGACCGTAAGGTGGCCGAGGCGAAACTTCAGGAACAAGCGGAACGGTTGCGGGAAGCCGACCGTCGCAAGAATGAATTCATCGCCATGCTCGGTCATGAGCTTCGGAATCCATTGGCGCCGATCCGCAATGCCGTAAGAATCATGCGGCGGCTAGACGCGCCGGACCCGACGCTCCAGTGGGCGCGCGAGGTAGTGGATCGGCAAGTCGATCATCTGGCGCGGCTCGTGGATGATCTCCTCGATGTTTCGCGGATTGTCCAAGGCAAGCTGACTTTGAAAAAAGCTTTGGTCGATATTGCCACTGTCGTCGATCAGGCGGTGGAGACCTGTAAGCCCCTTCTTGAAGCCCGCCGTCATCGATTTGTTATCGCCCTGCCGGATCAGCCGGTGTACCTCCAAGGCGATGGCGTCCGGCTGGCGCAAGCCATCTCGAACCTGCTCGTGAATGCGGCCAAATACACTCCGGACGGTGGGGAGATTGGACTCACCGCGACGCGTGACAATAGCGAACTGGTTATCCTCGTGAAGGACACCGGTGAGGGCATCGCCCCATCACTCTTGCCGCACCTGTTTGAGGTGTTTAGCCAAGCCGAGCGCACGCTGGATCGAGCGCAAGGAGGCTTAGGGCTTGGCTTGACTATTGTGCAAAAGATTGTCGAGTTGCACGGCGGTCGGGTGGACGCGAATAGCGAAGGGCCGGGGAAGGGCAGTGAATTCATCGTGCGGCTGCCGCTCGAATGTGTAACGGCCATGCGGGAAAATGGAACCTATCGCACCACGATAGGTTGACGCCCTTTGATCAGGCTTTCCCATCCAAGCTCTTCCTGAAGATGCCGTGCTGTGAGGGTAGATAGCCTACCGTCGAAAATACCGTCAGGTATGACGTATGAGACAAGAAAAAAACGCAAAGCCTTACAGCTGAGGGTATTGGGTCTTATCGGGATTCTGTGAATCCCTAATTTCGTGGTGAGGCGGGAATTGAACCCGCGTCCTCAGATCAGCAAGAGACTGATTTAAAAAACAAATAGAACTCAATCGATAGTTTTTGTGACCATTCAGTGACCACGTGCGCGAAGTTCTGCATTTTTCTCCCTTCCGAACTCGTCGTTTGAACGTCTTGATCACAGGAGACGATTCCAGCCTCCGGCCACTGCCTCCCGAATCCAGTTCTCGCTTCAGAAGACCTTAAATATCAATTACTTTCACAGCTTGCCCCCATGAAACCGTGCCTAAATATGACCGCAAATGACATGAAATGACCGCGTCGTTTCACGTCGGTTTCACGTTAGCAGTTTCTAATGTTGAATCCGCCTTATGAAGGTGTGGTAATAAAATGGCATCAAGCGGCTATGGCGTTGATGTTTTGTTGACAACACGCATTATGGAGACTTTGGACAAGCGATCATCGTTTGTCCACAACTCGTCACATTTGTGTAGTTCCGCGGTTGCCAGATGCAGGGCGTCCGGCGTTTTCAGATTGAAAGCTGTTCTGAGCCTTGCGGCATTCAAGAACACGGTCTCGGGCATTGGAAGCGTGATTGCCGCGTCGAAAAACGTCTCGAAATCTGAAACGAGGGACGGATCGTTCCGCTTAAAAGCGCCTGTCAAGCATTCCAGCTTCACTAAAGGCGAGATGCAAAAATCCGCTTCGGTTGATCGGAAAAGATCGTGAAGAGACTGGTAAAACGTGGGGTGTTTCTCGATCAGGTAAATGACGATACAGCTATCGAGGTAAACGAGCACGGCTAATCCCAAGCATCACGTTCCTCTCGAATCGTTTCCTCGATCTCTCGGGCCGGTCTCGGCTTCCTGGGAGAACGGTTAAGATCGTTCAGGAAGTTCGAGAGCTTTCGGCGTCTTGTGTCTGTCGTGCCCAGTTTCTTTTCGATCTGTTGCACGTATTCCGCGATCGCTTCCTCGGCGCAGGCCTCTTTCGTTTTTCCGGCCCTCTTGGCCAGCTCGTCCAATCGATTTTCAAGATTGTTCGGGAGGTTCACGGTAATCATTTCAACGCCTTTGCCTTATCGTTAGGGCGATCTTCTGAAGTTCCGCCCCTATGCCTCTTCGATCCCGACAGCACGCCACAAATTCATCCTATCTTTGCATGTCGTCCGTGCCATCGAAAACCGGTTTATACCACTTTTCGACTGATTGTTGATTGCAATGAGTGGTTGCCGGCCAGCATGAAGCGTGGTGAGAAACGAACGTTCTGATCACGGGTACAAGTCAAACAACGAAAGCCTGACACCTTTTCCAAGAACGGTCCATGAGAGTCGGACACGCCTCATCAGTACCTCTGGACAGCGTGAGATAGAGTGCGATATAAATTTAGTGGAGTAGGCCCTTAAAGGCCTTTCAGCCTTCTCCAGTCGGTCCTAAAACTAGGCCGTTCTGTTTTTGCCCATTCGGTAATAGCTGCTGGGTGCCCGCACGTCCTCTTTAGAGGCGGTCGGGGCTTTTACAACCCGGAGCAACCATGGCCAAACCTCTCGCATTATTTCGATCTATCGCTTTCGACCGTCAAGCTGGACGCTGCTACTACTGTGGTCTGCCGATGTGGACGAACGATCCCCTATTGTTCGCAAGCCAGCATAACTTCACACTTAATCAAGCAAAGCGCTTTCAATGCACAGCGGAACATCTTGTCGCACGGCAAGACGGTGGCGCTGACTCGCATTGCAACGTAGTTGCAGCCTGCCTGCATTGCAACATGACACGACATAAACACAGGGGCAAACACAATCCAGCGCTAAATCCCGATAGATACAAATCTCTCGTGCAAACGCGCATGTCTCGCAAGCGTTGGCACGGTGCATGGGTCTTTCAGGCAAAGGGACCGGGGCGGTTGGAACGTCCTGACACGCAGCGGGAAACAGGCACTCCCATTATGGGGGCGTAAGTCCAATAACAAAAGCCTGACACAGGCTTACAAAGAGCGAAAGCCTGACCCTTTCTTTATAACTAAAGCCTGACCCCTTTCTTACAAGTATCCCTCAGTTCGGGGGTCTTTCTTAAGGTTGGCGTCAGTCTGAACCGACGCCAGGACCGACCGAGCCATAGAGAGTTGTTCGCCTCGCGCCAGGTTCCGAATGCTCGGAAATGCCTTCCGGATGTCATCAAGAACGCGCGCCATAGCGTCGGTCGACAGCTTCTCTTCATTCTTTGCGAGATACCAGAGTTGGTACACCTGAAACTCAACCGGCGACATTCTAAAGAGTCGCAAGTAATCCTCAACCGCGAGAAAAACGATTGACTCGACGTTTCCATCCTTGAGTGGAGGAACTGCAGCATCGGGGTCCCTATTCGCGTGTTTGAAGAAGTTGCGGTAGGGCGAATTGATGTAGTCGTACTTCAAGTCCTTACCGGAAGGAATATGTTCACGGGTCTGATCGGAAATGCTGTCTACGCTCGCGCGAGTAGCCAAGGTGTCAATAATTTCCCAAGCGTTCGCGGCAAGGGAGTAAACGGGAACAAGATCGGCGTCGTCGTAGAGAAGGCGAATAGCAGCGACCAACTGCCGCTGAGCTACAACGCGTTTCGTAAGTGGAGCCGTCACCCGCTTGCCGCCTAACGTTGGAATTCAGTGGCCGCCGAAGGCGGTCCGCTGGAATGACGGGTTGGGCATCATCTGGTTGGAATGCAGGTTCCGCTCATCATCTGTGAGCTGATGAACGAAAGCGTTTCCTTTGATGCTTTGCTCGATACTGCGCCGTTGTAGACCTCCGCCCATTTGCCTCGCATCTCCTGTTCTGCGGCCAAGCAGCTGCCAAGATCGTTGAAAAGAAGATCAGTCTTCACCGGTGATTGCGCAACGATTACAACAAGCAGCCATTTCATATCGTGTGTTCTCCTGCCGCCCAACGACAACGATGAGCCGCGCGGCGGGATGGGCTAAAGACAAGGTGCATACGTGTCACCGCGTCGGCTCGATCGTTTTGTTAGAAAGCCTTGGCTCGATGTAGGCCTTCAGGGCCTCCGTGAGACAAAACAGCTCTTCCGGATGGTACTGAACGACGGCTTCGTGCGTCGGAGCGCCCAGCTCTTCCCAGAGCCTTCCGAGTTCGCTCTGCTCTTCGAGAGTCCAGCCTTCATACAACTCGTAGTGGTATCGGGCTTTCTCAAAAATGAATTGGTACCAATTCAGTAGTTTTTCGAGATTGGAGAAGTCGGTGTGACCGGGAGATCGTTCTTGCGCGAGCCGGACGATCTCTTTCTGCGCACGCCCAGGCAAGGCTCGCCAGAGTTTTGCGTAGTTGTGGTACTGCTTGGGCATCTGGCCTGAAAGGCGAATCGCACACTTCAGCAATACTTCGAAACCGAGAATCCGCAGCAGTGCGCTTGAGTCAGACTGAGCATCGAGCGATCGCGCGAGCAGCTCGGCATCGTGAAGGCGGGCCAGTGCTTCCCCGAACATTCTCCTGGCTTCGTTGCTCATGGCTTTCTAACTTTGTATTAGATACCTACCGGAGGTGTATAACATTAGCGGGTGCGGTGTATAACGTGGGGAATCCAATTCTAAGCCTTTGTTCTGCATACCCAGATGCCCTCAGAAAGGGACCTAAAGTAGAGACGATTGCACCGTTTATTCCAGCCACCCAAAGCAGCTGAAACGCGGATAAAACACAACCTGAAACGAATGCTCTGATCATAGGCTATCAGGCAAACAACGAAAACCTGACACCTTTCCAGCGTGCTTTTGCGCGTCCGAGTTGATGGCGTTGTTAGCCAACTTTCAACTCCACACACGAAAGCGCAAGTAGCCCGGCCAAAGCGCCCGCAACGAATAGCACCAAGGAGACTGTGTCCCAGGTTTGGCTGCGCCACAGCAACCCCGAAAAGTCGGGCTCCGCCTTTCCCTCTTTCGCTGCATCTCGCCGCTTGATTTCTCGATACTTTGCGAGCAGCAAGCTGGCGCCTACAACCACAAGGCCACCCACGAACATCAACACCGGCCAGAACGCCCATCTGGGATGAATGTTCTGTTCCGTCAGAGAACTAGCCACCGCCAGCAGTGCACCTATTCCGCCTGTGTGTACGGCGACAAGGAACCGGCGCAATGTGTCGGCGACTTCGCGCGATCGGGCTTCGTGTTCGTTTTCTCTGTCCATGGCTAACTTAAAGCAGACGTCTTAAACCACGTCTTTTCTAATGTCACAAATGAAACCTAATGTGGGATGGGTCTATATTTTGAGAACGAGCCCAACAAGACCTGAAGTTTAGTAAGTAAATCTACTTATTAGAATGTGAAGGGTGAGAGATTTTTTGTAAGCCTAGGCGGATTTTTTTGTCAGTTTAGGCTTACACGACTTTTTGAGAAAAAAATTTAGCGCTGGCTGGCTAACCCCTTCCATCTTGTCAGCGCTCTTCCGGCGATTACCCAGCCCCGTTTAGATTTCTTCTGGTCTCCTCGATCTCGGGGCTGATCTGCCCGGCTTCTGGAAGCACATTCCCTGTACACAGCCAATAAGCGTACTGCGGCCACGCCTTCGAGATTGCCTCGACGTGCCAGGCGTAAACCTTTTGCTTCTTATGCTCTAAATTACTGAGCTGGTTAGTTCCTATGCCTGTTTTTTGGGCAAATTCGTCTCTCGTCAATCCTGACGTCTCTCTCAATTTCTTGATGCGGTCATTCGCCGCAAATTCATCAAGCATAAAGTCTTACTTGTACTATTTACATGTATGTATGTATATAATACATGTACGTAAACAATGTTATTTCTCAATGTAACGCAACGAGGGGACATTATGGACGAACAGGCGATCCGTCAAGTGCTGTTGATGCCGCACGTGCAGGTGATGCACCGGGAAAAGTTCGCGGAACTGGTCGGGGTCACGCCCGGCGTGGTCGACGGCTGGGTGGACCGGGGCCAGGTCGACAGCATCGTTATCGGCAAACACCGCCTCATCAACATGGTCAAGCTGACCCAGCGCTGTCTTGAGGAGGCGAGCTACCTATGAGCGGGTCCTTCAAAGCCGTCCGCCTCTCCGGCCAGTCCATCGTCGACACGGTCGAATACCTCGTGCAAGCCTACCGCCGCACCGTGGAGACCGGCGGCGATCGCGCCCAAGCGCTCCACGAGGCCAAGCTCAAGCTCGAAGGGCTCCTGCTCCTCCTCTGCGACACGCCTTTTGCTGTCCTGATCGACAAAGCCCGCGAAGAACTGGACCTCATCGACGAACGTACCGCTCAAGGCCAATTTCTAACCGCGCCCCTCTCCGCCTTGGTGAACTAGCCATGAACGAAACCGTAATCGTTCCAGTGTCCGCCATCCGCGAAGTCTGCGAATCCGCCGTTTCTCGTTACGAACGTAGCCTCTCGAAAGGCCATGCTGCCGCGTTTCCCGACTACCAGGAAGCCTTCGGAAAACTCAACGGGCTGGCGCTCCTCTTCGTCAACGAGCCCGAGCTCTATGGCCTCATCCACGACCACCGCGAACGCCTGACCCGGCTCTTCCTCGGCGACTACTACCCTCCGGCTTCGAGCGGCCCCGAGGCGCTTCCCCCCGATCGCCTCCAAGGTGCCGCTCAGGAGGCCCTCTCATGACGGCCTCCTGAAGCCGCGCGCGATAAATCGAAGCGCAACGGCGCGATAAATGGATGAAATCTTATTTTCACACTGCGGAACTTAATTGCACAGAGCGAAAGCCGGTGATTAATCGTTCCAGTTCCTGATAATCAATTCCCTCCTTATCTGACCGCCTCGGCTCCCTCCGCCGACGCTATACCTGATATCGACCGATTCCATCGTTAATCCTCTGAACGCCTCGCGCATCTCGGGGATGTCGTTGACCGAGATAATCATCTTTCCACGAATACTCCGGGCCAATTCGGCCATGCGGGCGTACTCGCCAAGGTGGAACGGTACGCCATAGCCCTCAGTGCTCCAATAAGGCGGGTCGCAATAAAAGAGGGTGTGCTCGCGGTCGTACTTGGCGATGCAGTCGGCCCAGTCCAGGTGTTCGATGTAGGTCCTCGACAAGCGGAGGTGCGCAGCGCTAAGGTCCTCCTCAAGTCGAAGCAGGTTGAGCCGCGGGGCCGAGGTGGTGGCAGTGCCGAAGGTACGACCTTCTACCTTACCGCCGAAGGCGAGCTTTTGGAGGTAAAAGAACCGGGCTGCGCGCTGGATATCGGTCAACGTCTCCTCGGGCGTAATCTGCAGCCATTTGAAGATCTGTCGCGAGGTCAGCGACCACTTGAATTGGCGGACGAACTCTTCCAGATGGTGCTTGATCACGCGGTACAGGTTCACCAGCTCGCCGTTAATGTCGTTGAGCACTTCGACCTGCGACGGTTCCTTCATAAACCAAAGCGCGGCTGCGCCGCAGAACGGCTCGACATAGCACTGATGGGCCGGGAATAGCGGCAGGATCTGACTGGCCAGGCGGCGCTTGCCGCCGATCCAAGGAATAATCGGTTGCACTTTCATCATCTGTAAGCCCTTTTCACGGTTCGAAAATTTTGTACTAGGCTTACTCTGCCGCGTCGACGTGGCAGGAAGCCTTGGCTGGCTCACAGGTCTAGTCTGTGGGTCGGCGGCCGCCGCGTGCTGCAACACGTTTCGGTCGCTTCCTCTTTTAGAATTACCAATTGTCTCGAAGGTAGCCGCTTCGATCTCCAACGATTTGGCCTCACGGCGGTCCTGTTAAACCACCACAGCCAGCGGCATCTACCGAATCACTCCGGCCAGCTCGGCTGAATGGCGTCGATGTCCGCCTGCGTCGCGGACTCGGGCAGGGCCAGCACCTCGGCGCTCGCGTCGTTCTCCGCCGTGCGGATGACTTTGACGGTGTCCCACTTGAGCTGGAGCGCATCGAGCTCCGCCTGCTCGTCGACCGTGAGCGCCTGGCCTTTCGCCAGCCTGTTGGTAAGTTCGTTGGCCCGGCTGTTGGCGTTCAGCTCGGCGTAGACAAGATCAATGCCGGTTTTGCCGCCGAACAGTTCCGAAATTCGCCGGCCGGCCTCGGTGCGGAAGGCGGCGATCTTATCCGCTTGTTTGGCGCCGAAGCCAGCCGCCGCATCCGCCTCTACCGTCTCCGTTGCCGGGAGGTAGCGGCACGTCCCAGGCGGGGAAGTTCGGATCAAGTCATAAGCGGTTTGGTCGATTTCATGCTCATCAGTGGCGAGCACTGACTCGCCCGTGCGGGTGCCGTGGCCGATAACCCGGCCAGAAGCGTCAACAATAGCTACGTAAGTCGTCATGGTTTCAGGGTTTTAGCTCGGAATGAAAACATAGGCGACCGCTTGAGAAACGGCCGGGATGGTTCCTGCAGGGGTAGTAATGCGCGAGGTTACGGTCACAGAAGCGCCCTCAGCCACGGCAACAGCCCCCCAGCTGGTCATAGGTAATACCGTTGTATCGCCACCGTACGCGACACCATTGATTCGGACAGAATTAGCGATCCCCGCCGCTGGAACCGTATTTTGACTGATATTGAGCGTACTGACGGCTAGTACAACCCCAGCCACCGGCGCCGTAAATGTCAGACTCCGGTCGTAGGTCGTCGAGCCCGCCGGCGCAAAACTTGTCTGACTGTAGGCCGCCCTGCCCATGCTCCCCTGCGCGACCACCCCCAGCGTCGCCCGCGCCGCCGCCGCGTCGGCATCGTCCAATAACGTGCGGATGAAATCACTGATCACCGCCGGCCCGCCGCTTTGCCCGAGGAGCGCGGCGAGCTCCGCCGAAAGCGTGCAGATCACCTCTTTGGTGCCGCTGCCCCAGTTGACCGCCGACCCGCCGTTGGATGAGGCGAGGATCTCGGTGCGGGCGAGCTGGTTCGGGGACGTGCTGTAGGTGCCGATGCCGATTTCCCAATTGACGTTGTCGGTGGCGAGGTAGGGACAAGTGTTGCCCGCCCCGATCGCCGAAAACGCCTGGAATCCGGTGGGGGCGCCGTCGAGCTGGTAAGCGCCGGTGCCGATCGTGGCGGTGGTCTCCTTGACGCGGTCTTTCACAATGAATGTCATAGAGTCCTCTTAAATCAAAATTGTCAGTTCCACGTCTCCCTGCTCCGCGTCGAGACGGGTGCCCACCACCCGCCCGAGCCGGCCGCCTGAGAGGCCGAAGCGGTTGATGTCCAGCGACACCACGGCGCCGAGATCGAGCCGGAGGGCCGTGAGGCCGGTCACGACGCGATAGAGCGCGCGCGGCTGTTTCCAAAACGCGAGCAATCGCGTCGCCTCGGCCTGGGCCGAGGCCAAGTCTTTATAGGGTCCCGTGATAACCAGCTCTTGCGCGCCGAGGTAGCGGCTCAGGACGCCGGTGTCCTCGGCGACGGCCCAGCGGTATTCATTGGCGGCAAAGCTGCGCCTCGCCTCCGTGACGCTCGCGGCGAGATCGGTCTGGACGGTGTAGTTGCGCTGATAGCCCACCGAGACCCGCCAGACGACCGGCGACAGCTCGGCCGGCAGCGCCTCGCGGTCCAGGGCGTCCAGATCGCGCTCGGCGAGATAGAGCGCCGCGCCGCCGGTCGGGGCGGTGAAGATCCCGGCGCCCAAGCCCCCGAAGCGGTTAAAGCCCGCCCAGCCGCCGAGGCTCTCCGCCCACGCCCGGATCACCTCCTCCAGCGCGATAGCCTCCGGCGGAATCCAGAGGCCGGCCGCATAGGGAAGATCCGCGCCGAGCTGCGCGAGCGAGACGAAATCGATTTCGGTGTCGTAGAGCCTTCGCCTAAGAAGGCGTTTCAGGATGTCCGCGGGCGTGGCCACAAAGCCGCCGCTGGCATCCCCCTCGACGTCGAAAGTCACCTCGCCCGCCGGGGTCGAGCCCAAGCGGATAAAGCCAGAGGGCTTATACACCCGGTACTGGCCGGGCGAGGGGCTGGTCGCGAGGAGATCGGCGGACGAGGCGTAATCCGCGCCTTGGGTCAGCGAAACGCCCCGGTCGTAGACGGCGGGGACGCCCTGGACCTGGCCGTCGTGAACCTGGTAGATCAACCGGGCGCTGTCCACCAACGGCGCCGAGACGCTGGACACATAGCCGTAGGTCAAGGGCTTCGGTCGGCCGGCCAGGTCGGTGCCGCCCTCCAGGCCGCCGGTGCCCGCGTAGACCGTGCCCTGCACCGGTTGATTGAGCCGCGTGGCGTAATCCTCCAGCGCGATGCGGAGGGTGTCCCGGCTGAGCCAGGGCAACCCCATCCGGAGCGTCGCGACGGGGCCGAAATCGGCGCAAGGCCTTGTGGACGGCCCCATCTTGAATCGCGCCGGGCGGCCGCTCAGGGCGTAGTCGCTCGCCACACTGTCGAGCCCGCCGTCGACGGCGAGGAGTTCCAACTCCCCGAACACCCGGGCGAGCCCCCCGAGGAGGCCGCCGCCGTCGAGGCGCCGCTCCACGGTGAGCCGCTGCAGGCGGTGGTCGTAGGGCGTCGAGGCGGGGGTGTCGGTGGCCGCCGTGGTGTAGGGACCGCCGCTGTAGCGCAAGGTGCGCACGCCGACGCTCAGCGACTCGTCGCCCGCCGCAAACGGCGCGAAGCCGAAGGGTTGAGTACCGAAGCCCGCCTCAAACCCACTCTCTGGGCTGAGCGGGAAGGCTTCGAGCTCGGCCAGGAACAGCCCCAACCCCGCCTCGAGCGCCTCGGCGAAGGGCGAGGGATCGACCCGGCTCTCGACATGAGCGCCGAACGCGACCGCACCGAAGGGATGGACGCCGAACATCAGGCCACCCGCCTCAGTTCCTGGTGCACCCGTTTTTGCGCCTCGACCAGATCGCGGGTCTGCTGTTTGAGCAATTCGGCGAGCTGGCGAAGCTCCCTGACGATCTCGCCCGAGACGAGCTCGCGGCTCTGCGCCGCCGTGTGCACGAAGCCCGGGCGATTGAACCGTACCAGCTCAGGCCCTTCTTCGCCCACCACCGCCCAGCCGGAGGCGAGGCCGCCCTGGGCGTAGCCGCGGGCCTCGAGGAAGGCCTCGCGGATGATGGTGTTGCCGATGCTGGGGTCCCAAAAGCCGCTTTTCTTGGTCCACAGGCTGGCCTTGAACTTCGCCCGGTGCTCGGCGTCCCGTTTCGCCCAGGCCGCCTGCCAGCGGCCGGGATCGACCCCGGCCGGCGCGGGCGGGATGCCGCTTCGGAATTGATCGATGCTCGGCAGAATGGGTTCCGGCGGCGGAGGCGGCGGCGCTTGCGGGATGAGGGCCTGCGCCTCGCGTCCGGCGATCGCGGCGATGGCGGCATTGAGCAGCTTGAGCTGCTCAAGTTGCGCCTGCTCCACGCCGACTTGGCTGCCGGCTTGCTCGGCCGCCATCTCCCACGCTTGCCGGGTCTGCTCCACCTGCTGCTGTGCGAGCGCCACCAAGGATTGGGTTTGCGCCAACTCGGACGCTTGGCCCTGGACCAACAGCGCTTGCACGCCGCTCAAGCCGGCTTGGACGCTGGCCTGGACGCCGGTCAGCGCCCCGATCTGGCTGGCGAGGCCGGCCGACTGCACGGCGATGACGCTGCCCGCGGACTGCTGCACCGCCTGGCTCAGGTAGAGACTGGAGGTGCCGGTGGCCTGGGCGACCACGTCGCCCGCGAGCTTCGCGGCGGTTTCGACCGAGCCCAACTGCTGGAGCATGTCCAACAGGGCCGAGAGCTGCTCTTCGGCGAGGCGCGCATGCCGGACGGAGAGCGCCTCGGTTTCCGAGAGCACCGCCTCAACCCGTTGGAAATCCCGGTAATACTGCTCGCTGCTGGCGTAATAGTCGCGGCTCGCGCGGAGGAAGGTTTCGCTCGAGGACTGCAGCTCGGCGATCGCGCCGAGATCGCCGAGCCGGGCCTGGGTCGCGAGCGATTCGAACCGGCCGCGCGCCGCCTCAAGGCGCCCGCCGGGCGATAAGGGCGAGAGCTCGGAGGTCTGGAGACGCGCCCGGAACTGGTTGAACCCGGCGGCGAGATCCAGCCATTGGCGCCGAGCGGTGACCAGCGCCGATCCTTCCCGCTCCAGCGCGCCGACGTAGGCGGTGCGCGCCTCGTTGGCGCTCTGCAGGCGGATGGCCGCGAGCTCCTGTTCGGCCTTCTGGATCTCGGACAACGCCTTGGCCGCCTTCATCCAGGTTTCGATCTGGACGACCGAGAGGCCCGGCAGCGCCGACTCGAACCGTTGCCGGAAGTTTTGCGCCGTCAGATCCCCGGGCAGCCCCAGCGCCGCGACCTGGCCGCGGCGGTCGAGGATACCCCGGCGGAGCTGCTCCTCGGGGGTCAGGTAGCTCTCGTAGAAGGGCGTCATGAGCTGCTGGATCAGGTTTTCGACGCTCTTCGCGCCGATCGCCTGAATGTCGGGCGCGGTGAAGGCGAGGCCGTTTTTCTTCGCGAACGCGCCCAATTCCTTGCTCTGCACCTGGATCTGTTTGAGCTGCTCCTTGAGGCTCTTCAGCGCCTCGGCGGCGCCGTCGGATTCGCCGGTGAGCTGACGGATTTGCCCCGCGAAGGCGTCGACCGTCTTGCCGAATTTGTCGGCGAAGGCGGCGTTCAGCTCGTCCAGCTTGTACTGGAGATCGTTGCCGTAGAGGTATTGGCCGATCCGGCCGAGCTGCTTCCTGTATTCCTGGCGCAGCGCTTCGAGGCTGTCCGAGAGTTCGGTGCGGGCGCCGACGAACAGGTTGAACTCGGCCGCCTCCTTGAACTTCTCCTGCACATCCTTCATCCCGTTGGCGAACCGGAGCGCGCCGCGCAAAAAGAGGTCGTCGAATTGCGCGAGGACCGATTGGCGCTTGACCAAGGCCGCCAAAAACTGATCGAACGCGCGGTCGATGTAGTTGTTCTTGCCCTTGTTCTTGAACTTGGTGTCGAGCCGGAAAAACTGACCGGCCTCGTCCGCGCCGGTCAGGACGAACCGGCCGCCCTTCTGCTTCAGCCCGACGTCGAACTGCCCGAGCTCGACCCCGAGCGCTTCTTCGAGCTGGACGAACGGCGATGCCATGCTGGCCCCGATCTGCTGCAGGCTTTTGAGACTCCCGCCCGCGTGTTGCTTGGTCCACAGCGGCGTGAGCGAATTGTCTTGCCCGAAGCGGTAGCCGGCGTAGGCTTTGGGCGTGGCCGTTTTGAACAGCATCGAACCCAGCGCGCCGACGATGGCGCCGATGATGGTGCCGATACCGGGGAATATCATCGTGCCGAGGGCCGCGCCCGTGGTCGGCCCCAACATATTGGCGGTGGCGTTGGTGCCCCGGACGCCCAGCATTTGCAAGCCGGTCCCCACGAGCGAGCCCGCGGCCATCCACCCCCCCATAGCAGCCGCCGCAGCTCCAGCCGCGCCCAATGACCCGGTGGCCCCTGCAGCGGCAGTACCGTAACCGAACAAGCTCGCGGCCGTACCGATGCCACTGTACGCAGCCTGGACGCCTTTGGCCCAGTCGGCGGCGCCGGGGGTGTTAAGGGCGCTGTAGACGCCGTAGGCATTGGCGGCCGCCGCGCCGAGGTAAGGGCTGTAATAGGCGGCGTTAGAAAGGTAATTGATCGCATTGCCGCCGATGCCGAGCGCATTGCCGAGGTTCGTCGCATAGGCCGCCAGAGCGGGGCTGGTCATGCCGCTCAGGAGCGAATACCCGCTGCTGGCCGCGCTGCCGCCGCTGCTCAACAAACTCAACAGCCCGCCCCCGCCCGCGCCGCCCGATGATCCCGCAACCCCGGTTCCGCCGAAGAGACTCGATAGCAGCCCGCCCCCGCTCGAATCGCCGCCGATCAGCCAAGAAACGGCTTGATCGACGATCGCCCCGCCAAAGCTCTGCGACGCCTGCGCCGTGCCCGAACCGCCGCCCATCAGCGCCATGATGATCGGGCGCGTGATCGCGGCGTGCGCCAGCTCGGCCAGGAGCGACTGGAACAGCTTTTTCACACTGTCCATGGCGTTCGACGACCCCGAAATCCAGTCCTCCCACATCTGCTGCAGCGAATCGTCGATGCGCCGAACGCCCTGCTCCATGGCCTGCGACCACGATTCCGACGCGTTCGCGACTTCGGTCTGGGCCTTTTTCAAGCTGACGTTCTCGCGGACCCGTTTGGCGATCTCCTGCCCCTCTTGGCTGGAAGCCGCGACGTTGGCCTGAATCTGCCGGGTGCGGATCTCGCGGTCCTCGTTGGAGAGCTTCAGGAGTTCGGATTCCTGCGCGAGATCGTCGAGCACCTGTTTTTGGCGCGCCTGCTGATCCTGGAACGCTTGGATGTGGGCGTCCTGAAGCTGGATCGAGCCGTACAGCGCGTCCCGGTATTGGGTGAGCGCCAGGTTGTACTGCTCCTGGTTGATCTTGCCGAGCGCCAAGAGTTTCGCGGCTTGGTCGACGCGGAGGTTGTATTCGTCCTGCGGGGTCTTGATGGCGTCGAGCAGCTGCTTCTTGAGCTGGTCGATCTGGTTTTCTTCTTTCTTGGCGGCCGACACCGCCTTGTGCGAGGCGACCGAGGATTCCTTCGCGCGAAGGGTGGCCAACTCGGTTTGGATGTACTGCTCGGCCTGTTCGCCCGAGAGTCCCTTCAGCTCGGCTTCCAAGGCGAGCGCCTGGTTGTAATCCTTCTGCGCCTTGAAGAGCTCGATTTTGGAGCGCGTCAGCTCCTCGTTGGCTTTGGCCTGCGCCTTGGCATCGGCTTCGGCCACCTTTTGCGCCGCCGCATCGATCGGCTGCGCGGCAAACGCCATGCTTTGTTGACCGAACGTGTAGACCCCGCCGCGCGGGGCCAGGAAGGTTTGCGGCCTGAAGTTGTCGTCGAACGCCGCCGCGATAGCCGTTTGATCGATCGGCTGCTGAGGTTGTGCCGGTTGGCGCCTGAGCACTTTCCGGGTGGCGCGGTCGATGTCGTCTAGTGCCGCCTTGCCAGCATTGACGTTGGCGACGATCGTCTCGATCCCGGCGGTAATGGCCCGGACGGTGCCCGCGACGAAATCCGTGTTGACGAACGCCCGCTTGAACTCGGTCCAGGCGTTCGTCAACCGGTTCATTTCGTGCTGCGCCCGGTCGAACCGGCCGGAATCGAACGCCCGGTCGAGCTCCCGGGCAAACTTCGGCAAGAAGTCGGTCGCTACCACGTCGCCCGACTGCAGCATTTTGTCGAGCTCGGCGGTCGTGACGCCCATCGCCCGCGCCGCGATCTGGAACGCCCCTGGCAGCCGCTCGCCCAACTGGCCCCGCAATTCCTCGGCACTGACGGTGCCTTTGCTGATCATCTGGGAGATGGCCAGCAGCGCGCCGTTGGCTTCGTCGACCGATAGCCCCAGGCTGGCTGACGCTTTGGCGACGGCCGCAAAGATGTCGCGCACCCCTTGCCCCGCGAGCTCGGTGCCCTTGGCACTCGCGGCCAACTTGCCGAAGGCTTCGGCGGAGGAGGTCAGTTCCAATCCCAACGCGCGGGCCGTGGACCGGACGAAATCCATGTCCTTCGCGGCTTGCTGAGCGCTGCCAGCACCGGCTTCGAGGATGGATTTGAGGCGGTCCATCTGTACCGCGACGCCGGCGGCCTCTTTGGCCACACCGACCAATGCGGCGCCGGCTGCCACCAGGCCGACGCCCTTGATCGCGTTTGCCAAGGCGCTGGTGGAGGCGGTCGCTTGCTGGGTTTTGCCGTGGAGCTGATCGAGCGCCGATTGTCCCGCTGCCGACAGGCGGTTCCATGCCGCCGTCTGCTTGTCGATCTCGGCAATCCGCTTTGAGCCTTCCCGGCCGAGCGATGACAAGGCGGCCGTCATCGAGGACGCCATGCGCGCGCTCGACTTCGCGATCTGCTCGGTTTGCGCTTCAATCCCTTTCAGGGCAGTCACCGCCTTACCAGCCTCGGTAACGACCAGTCGCCCGTCGGCGGTGATGCGGATGCCTAATTCGAGATCTCGACTCATCGCTCGTTTGTTTCGGTTGATTCGGTGGGTTACGCTTCGCTAACCCACCCTACGATTAGGATTTTCGGCGCTTCGCCATCGCCGACAGGGCCGCCTGTTCCATGATCTGGAGCCCTTCGAACAGCTCCCGCCGCTCTTTGCCGGCATACCCATTGAGCCTCAGCAGCGCTTCGACTCCGGCATAATCGAGCCCGGTTGGGCCGGCCATGCCGGTGCGCCATTGGGTCGAACAGGCAAGAAACGCCAGCACGGTTTCCCAGTTCTCGGGCCAGACGGCGAACGCCGTGTCCGTATCGCCCGCTTCGCCGTCGTCCAGGCGGTCCGGATCGAGCCCGAACGCGGCGCAGTCACCTTCATCAACCCCTTTCGGTTCAGGCTTTGGCCCCCTCACCCAATGGTGGGCGGCCTCTATGAGTTTTTTCGTTTCGCTCCGTTGAGGCTTTCCATCCACGCCACCACGACCGAGGGGCGGACCGGGTGCACGTTCAGGAGCCGGGCGCGGGCCTCGGGGCTGAATTCGATCGCGTTGCCGTCCCCATCCTGAATGCCGCTCCAGCCCACGAGCACCCGCTCGCAGATTTGCAGATCCTTCACCTCGCCGGCCCGGGCGCCGTCCAGGAGCTCGTCGATCTCGGTCTGATCGAGGCGAGCGAATGAGGCCTCGAAGCTGCGCTTGACCGGCCTTCCGTCGGCGTCGACCAGCTCGAGGTTGACCGGGTACTTATAAGTAGGGCTTAAATCGAGTTTGAACATGGTTTTCCTAGTTGGGTTTAGGTCGTAGGCCGGAATAAGCGCCAGCGTTTCCGGCAGTTGTGGTCTTGGTAGTTACGGAATCGTCCTTGCCAGAAACAGGTTCTCGCGCAACAAATAGCCCTCAAGCGCCCAAATCTTTTCACGGGCATTTGCGCGGGCAATGTTCCGCCCGATCTCCTCGTCAAAATTCTCCGGGCTCGCGCAGGCGCTTTCGCCGGTAACCGTGAATCCATTGCGGAGCTTCAAACAGCACACCGTTACCGTCGTGCCTGGAAACACGTGGTAATCTTCGCCAACGATAGTCGCGTCGATATCGGCTGGTTTCAGTCGCGGTGCGTTCAAATTCTTGGCCTGGATCTCTTGCTCTAATTCGTTCTCGTTCATTCTTACCTCTGAGTTATTCGCCGGGAACGGCTCGCGCCTTATCCCGGCCTACGATTCACGCCTCCGGCACCGACTACCGTGCCATCACGACCAATTCGTCGTTCCCGGCCACCGGCGACACCGTCATATTCGCCTGCATCATGAGGATGCCGTCCTGGTCCGAGAAACTCGGGCTGAGGAGCTGCACCTTGGGCGCGTCGATCTTGACGATATTGCCCGCGGTTTGGCCGTGCTGAACGGAGAACGCGCCGGTCGAGATATCCTTGATCGCCGTCTCCCAGTCCTTCGCGGCGACGGTGGTCGCTTCCATGGTCAGATTGCCGGCGGGCTTTCGGTCGGTGATCAACACCTGTTCCGTCGCCCCGATCAGCGAGCGGAACACCAGCTCGTTCGCGATGTCGACCGACAGCTCGGACAGCGCCCCCGCGGTAAAGCCCAGCACCCTGAGCCCGTTCGTGTTGTCCCGGTTGACTGCAACTGGCGTTTGCCAACCGCTGTAGTCGGTCGTCGGCAACGCACTGTCCGTAACTGCCGACCAGAGGCCCATGAAGCGGAACCGAAATACCGGCACCTGATGGTTGGAGAGCCCGAGGGACACCGTGCCCCGTGCGCCCAGCATCTTGCGCAGCACCCCGTCGTCGTTGACGTAGATCGTGACCGATTCGAGCCCGGTCGAGACCGGCGCATAGACCGCCTGGGCGTCGATCGAGTAGGTGGAGGTCGCATCCGGCTGGGTGGTCCACGCCTCGGTGACCGTCGCCACCTTGGTCGAACCAACGTAATCCTTGATCACCCGCGCCTGCCCCGAGCCGGTCCCGCCGGTGATCCGGATCGTCATGTGGTTGTAGGCGTCGTCCGAAGCCGAGGCACCGGCCGCCAGCGTGATGGTGCTCGCCGCGCCCGCGGCCGCGGTGCCGGTATGCTCGGCCGCGAGCAGCGTCTCCGCAAAGCCGGAGGCCCGAAGGAGCGGCGCCCAGGCCGGCGCGGTGCCGGCGCTGCCGGACCCGGCGATTTCGCATTCGAATTCCAACGTCCGATGGATGGCCGACGGCAAACTCTCGTAATTGCCGAAATACGGCCGTACCAGCCCGCGCTCCGCGGTCTGCATCTCCATGGCCGGGGTGTTGAGGTTCCGGACCAGGATGCAGTTGGCCGCCCCGGTCGGGGTAGGATCTACGCCGTACGTGCCTTCGATCTTGGCCAAGAGGACGCGTTTGCGGGTTAACAGGGTCATGGCTTACTCCTCGTTTTTCGGCCGTTTGGCTTTCGGATTCGGGTTCTCGGCGGCGGCAGGCGGCAGCGGCTCGCCGGACGCGGCGTCGGCCGGGCGGGTCTCGATGGTCCCCGCAACGGCGTCTGCCGACTGGGTGCGCTCGACCAGTTCGCGCTCGCCCGTGTCCGGGTTGATGCGGTAGCTGCCGCCGATGCCGTGTTCAGTACGTTCGGTCATGTCATGCCTCCTATAAAAAGGTGTTTCATCCAGCAAAATAGCGTCGCGTTGTCAGCGTCAGCTGCGCCGAATGGCACAGCACGTTGGCGAACAGCACCGGCCCCGCATCGTCCATCTGGATGCCGGCCTCCCGATCGAACCGGCAGCTATCGACCACGCCGCCGAGGGTATCGTCGGCCCTGAAGGCATCGCGGATCGCATTGATCAGATCGTCGAACGCCAGCTCGCTCGCCGCGGCGTCGGATAGGGCCATATAGCCGCGTATCCGCCAGGTGATCGTTTCGCTATAGGTCGCCAAGGTGGGCATACTTTCGTGCACTTTCACGCGCCGAACGAACCAGCCGCGGAGCTGAGCCGGGCCGCCGCCGGGGTTCCAGGCGTAGAGGGCGGCGAGGTCCGCCAGCTGGTTGGCGTAGCGCTCGTAGGCGTGCACCCGGCCGATATCGGTTACGGTGTTGAGCTTGGCGACGATCGCGGTGCGGATAGGATCGGTCATGCTTACCTCAATACAGCTTCACGGACACCCACTCCCACGGCAGGCCATTCGGGTGGCTGGCGTCGTAAATGACGAGCTGGCCCACGTATTGGCCGGCGGCCAAGTCGGATTTGGCCAGGTTCAGTCGCATTCCCTGCACCTCGATCCGCTCGCCGCTCGCCCGCTTGAAGGTCAGCGGCACCGGCCACTCGAACGCGGCCGGCGCGGTCTGCGAGTCGACGACGGTCGCCCCGAGATCCACCTGGATCCGCGTGACCGGCGTCGCGTCGACCGGCTCGCCGTCCTCCAGGAGCACCAGCTCCTCGGTGGCGTCGCGGCCGCGGTAGAAGACCAGGGTATCCACGCACCATTACGCCGGCTGGTTCTGCTTGGCCGCCCACGCGGGCGTTGTGACCGGGTTGCCGGCGGTGATGACCTGGTTGCTGTCCTCGTCGGTCGCCACCAGCACCTTGCTTTCAGTTTCGTCGAGAATCGCAAAGTGCACGTCGTCCAGGATCTGGTACTGCGAGGTGGCGTCCGGCGGCGTGGTCCAGTTGACGGTGACGGTCAACTGGGTGGCCGTGTTGCTGGCGATCCGGCGCGACTGCCCGGCACCGGTACCGCCGACGATCTTGGCCGCTCGGCCGGCATGGCCGTTAACGCTCCACGCCTTGCCGGAATCGGTCAGCGTGTTTGCACCGCCGGCCGTGGCCGTGCCGGAATCGTACTGCTCGCTGGCGCCGGAGGCGGTGAGGTTTTTCGAGGCGACCGCCACTTGCCGGCCGTTGGTGCCCTGGTTGCCGAGGGTCAAATCGCCCTCGGCCAGGGCGACGCTGCCGATGCTGTTGCCGAAGGCGGTCGCGTACGAGTCCCCGGCTGCGTAGGCTTTGAGGATGTGGAGCTTTACCGTGTTGCCGGCGGCGATCTTGGCGCGGATGCGGTCCAAGCCGAAATCGAGGAAGTCGGGGTGGTAATACTTCATTTAGAGTCTCCGGAGGGTGCGCCGGGGTGTGGCCCGGTACAGGGACGGGTTGAGGATGTCGCCGAGGCCAGTCCCGGCGAGGTTGATCGTGTCGATGGACCCCGCGGCTTCCACGTCGGCGGCGGACAGCAAGTGGTGCTGAATCAGCATCCCGACATCCACCTCGGGCTCGACGTAGGGCGATAGAGCCGTGAGCAGATGGACCTGGACGAGCGCGCCGCTGTCGATCGCGCCGGACGCTTCGAGATCCGAGGCCGTCAGGACAATCCCGGCCGCGAGCGACACCGTGTCCACTTCGCCCGTTGCGGCCGGATCGGCGGCGCTCAGCGTATGGGTTTGGGTCAGCGCCGGGGCGTCGATCGCCGGGGTCGCGGCGGCATCCTGCGCGGCCAGCGCGTGGGTCTGCACGATCGCGGCCGTATCGACCGTCCCAGTCGACGCGGGATCGTCCGCCGTCAGCAGCAGGCCGGTGGGCAGCGTGACGGTATCGACTTCGCCCGTGGCGCTGGGGTCCGACGCGGCGAGGTGGTGAGTCTGCTGGACGGCGCCCGTATCGATCACGCCTTCGGCGGCCGGATCGGCGGCGGTCAGGGCGTGCGTCTGGGTGACGACCGAGGTATCGACGGTACCGGCGGACTCGGCATCAAGGGCGGCCAGTGCCTGGATTTGCGTCAGTGCCGGGGTCTCGACCGCGCCCGTTGCATCGGCATCGGTTGCGGCCAGCGTGTGGGTTTGGGTGATGACCGGAGTGTCGATCGATCCGGTGGCCGCGGCGTCGGAGGCGGCCAGCGCGTGGGTTTGGGTGACCGCTCCGGTGTCGACGGCGGCTTCGCCGGTGGGATCGGAGACGGTTAGGGGGGTGCCGCCCCCTGATGCTACATATTCCCACGCCCCGATATCCGGTGCGCTTCTGGTCTGCCCGATGATGTCGGTCGTGAGAGACGTGCCGCCGGCATCGATCAAGTCGGCGCCGGCCTTGACTCGAAAATCGTTCGACGTGTTGACGAACTGATTGGAGGCGGTCAGGTTGTAAAGATTGTTACTGCCCGGCAGTCCCGAGGCTTTGTCGGTCGCGTTATAGCCGGAAGACGCATTAAAGCTCCCAGCGGATGGTGTCGCAAAACCGAAAACAGCACAATTCTTTGCAGTGGCATTGCCGTGGACATCGTTTATACCTGTGCCACCGCTTTCCCCTGCTGCACTGTCACACACCACCGTGCAGCTATCCGCAATCGAGGAGAAGAATAGGCCGATCCCATGCTGATTGCTGGTTCTTGCAATGGCGCAACAATTTTCCGCCTTACTCCCTTCGTCAAGATACAGCGTGTAACCACCAGATGGCGCGGATGCAGAGTTCTCAATCAGGCATTGTTTGATAAAGCTGCCAGTACGCAGCCTTACTGGCGGATGCCCGAATTGCCAGCCGCTGCGTTTGATTTGCAGCCTATCGATCCTGGTATTCGAGGTGTAAACGTCGATCAGCGGAACTTCGGTGGGGTTGGCTGAAATACCAACACCTTTCGACTGGTCGTAAGTTAGAGGATTTGGCGCGGCATCTGCGTGGTCGATGAATGACTCTCCGTCTGCCGCAGTGAGCCAGACATATCGGGTTGCGTCGGTAGTTTGCCCACCGATTTGTACCCCACCAGTGAACTCGGAATCGTTGTAGCATTCGCCCTTCCAAACCTTATCTTCCGACACCAAATTTGAGGGGCACGCGTCCTCCCATGCTTGGATGGTTGAGTAGTCCCGGCTATTGGTTCCGATGGAGCTGGTAACTATCGTAGGCATTACCCGATCTCAGCCGGTTAGTATCCGGTAAAGTCCGGATCAATCAGCGGCGGACGAGCGACGATAACCCCGCGCAGTTGATCCGAGCTGAATGTCATGAAGGGTACGCTCCGCGTGTCATCGGCAACGAATGCCGCCGTCTCAGGTAACTGGAACAGCGACTCATCCACAGTGAACTTTCGCCGCTGAGGAAGATAGCCAAGATCCGGATTCCCGAGATCTGGCGCGAGTAAAGACTGAGCTTCTGCCAGGCTCATGTCCGGGACTTTAACAATGCGCCATTGCGGTGTCGTCAACTCCATTTGTGTCCACGGCCATCCATTTTCTACGGCAACGACACAATCCCCCCGCTCTAGGCGAGTACCTGGCGCAGCGCTGTGATCGTGAACGCGGAATAGAAACTCTGCCATGGAGCTCAGTTGGTGGCTTGTTCGACGGTTTGTAGACAGCTCATGTCAACCTCAATAATCTGTCAGCGAATCGGCCGTAAACGTCCGCTCCGGTGCGGCGTACTCCGGCGGGTCCGCGGTCATGGCCTGGGTGCCGGTGCCGTCGTCGATCTTGAGTTCGCCTTTGGCGATCGCCCGGAGATCCGCCTTGGCCTGCTCTGCCCGCTTTACCACATGGTCCGGCGCCAACTGGCCGTGCAGGTGATAGCGGGTGAGATCGCAGGCGATCCGCTTCAGGATCGGGTCGACCGTCACCACCGGCAGCGTGTCGCCTCGGCCCTTATCATGCAGGGCGGCCTGGATCGTCGCGAAATCGCCCGCCGCCACGGCGGGCGCCAATTCGGCGGCGAGAGGCCCGGAGAGGATCTCGGCGCGTAAGGCGGTTTTTTCGTCGGGTGTCATGGCCTATCTCAAATCAATCATCGGGTTGCTCATACATTTCCCAACCGGTCCGCCAGGCGGCGGATCGCTGCATTGAAGATCCGCTGCACCTGCGCCCGTTGCGCCTGCAGGGTGCGTTCGAACATGTGCGCGCCTTCGGTGCCCTTGGTGGCAATCTTCCGGGCCACGCGGTACGCGACGCCGGGCGCTTCGTCCCGCTCGACGCCGAGCTTGGCGCGGACCCAATCGATCAAGGGCTCAATCGGCGGGAAATGCGGTTTCGTGCCGAGCTCGACCGCCACGGCGTAGTTCAGCACCGAGCCGTACTGGCCCTTCGCGTCCTCCACGTCCACCACGCCGATCAGGCCGTCCGCAAGGCGCTGCGGCTCGCGGGCGATGATGCTTTTCCGGAGGAGGCCATAGGCACCCGTCGGCGTCGCTTCCACCGTTTCCCGCTGCAGCAGCATGAGGGATTCCTCCATCGCCGCATGCAGCTCCCGGTCGGCGAGTTCCGGCGCCTGGCGCCAGAGCGCCTGGAACTGTGCGAAGCCTCCAAGATCGATCGCGATCTCCATCAGCGGTACCGGTTCGGGTGGGTCAGGCGGTCGCGGCCCAGGCTGTTGCCGAGGTTCCAGTTCACCGTTTCGCCCGCGGCCGCATTCCGCTTGTCCTCAACGCCGAGTTCGGAGAGGTAGCGCTGGCGGAGCTTCTCGGCACGTCGGGTGTATTCCCGCGCGGGGCTCTGCTGGTCGCTCCGATCCGCCATGAGGGTCGGCTCGCTGTTGTTGGCGTAATAGCTCGCGATCTCTTCGCAGCAGATCGCCGCGGCCCAGCTCGCCACCGGCTCCCGGTCCGCCACGGGGATGGTGTCCTCCGTAGCGGACACGACATGCCGTTCGGTATGGGTCAGCCGAAGCACGGCTGCGGGCGGTACCGCCGAAAGCAGCATCAGCTTGACCGCGGACGGCATCGGGTAAAGGTCGTACTGGTCCGCGTCGATGAAGGCGGGCGGCACTTGGCCGACCGGGTATTCCAGGCTGACGATGGCGCTGAACTCCGGCTCGAACCCGGCCGGGAGGTCAATGAGGTTGCCGCCGGCCGCGATATTGAGATCCACAACGACGCGCCGCGGCCGGTCCTTGCTGTAGCGGGTGACCGCCAGACCTAAGGCTTCGTCGATGTCCTCGACCGTCAGCCGGCCCGCGGTATCGCGGACCAGCTTCGGCACGAGGATTTGGTAGTCGGAGAGCGCCATTCGGAGTTGCCCGCGTTACGCCACGATCGCGCCGTAGAAGCCGCGGAAATCCAGGACGTTGCCGCCGTAGATGTGCCGGATCTTGTACTTGATCTGGTCGTTGCTGAAGAGGCTGCCCTGGGTCGGCTGGTCCTGGACGAAGATCTCCGGCTCCTCGTTGCCGTTGTAAAAACCGACTTCGATCAGCGGCGTTTCCGCTTTGTCGGCCGTCGCGAACCAGTTGTTGGCGTCGGTCCAGTAATCGACCACGTGCACCCTGGGTTTCCGGCTCTGGACGAAAGTTTCGTCGTTGTTGGTGTTGCGCACGAACAGGTCGAACGCCGTTTCCTCCAGGTCGGACGGCACGTAGAGATGCCGAAGGATGATCCCGAGCAGCTTGGCGGACGAGAGTTCCGCCTGTTTCTTCATCGCCAGCCGGGCCGCCGCGAAGGTGGTGGCGGACAGCGCCGCCGCGCCCAGGTTGCCGTGGGAAGCATGGAACAGCGCCGCCGTGTCGTAGATAGTCGGGTTGGTCGCCAGAAAATCGAGCACGAACTCGTACAGGGTCCGCGCCGCCGCGACGCCCAGTTTCACCGGGATGCGCCGGATCGCGCCCACGTCGTCGTTGGCAATGGCTTCGAGCGACAGAGTCTCGGTTCCGCCGCGCTTGGAGATGGCGTAGGTCGCCTTTTCGTCCGTCGGCGTGGTGAGGGCACCGTACGCGGCGTTCTCGGCCACCGCCGGCAAGTTGCCGTAGCCGCCCATGCGGGTGCGTTCGTTGGTGCGGAAGTCGCGGATCGGCACGGTATCCACCAAATCGCGCCAGTCACGATAGTTCTCGGCCGCGTTGTACTCGCGCACCATGGCGCGGGTGATCGAATTGCCCAGGATGTCGTCGAAGCTCGACGCCGAAACGGCCTCGGCAAAGCGGCCGCCGGCCGCCTCCACCAGGCGCTGGCGGTCGCAGTTTTTCAGGAGGCCCGTGCAGCCCTTGTCCCCGGTCAGCTCGATGTAGCACTCGCGGAAACTCATCAAGGGCTTCGTCCGATCGAAGAAATCGTCGAACATCTTGGCGACCTTCTCGCTCCGATCCTCGACGGTCGTCACGTCGAACGACAGATTCGGCTTGCCGGACTCCACGAACCGGGCCAGATACTCCCGCTCGCCGTTGATCGCGGCCGTGACGTCCGCCTCGACGAAGCGTTCACGCCCGGCGAAATCGGCCAGCAGCTTGTCCTTCGCCGGCTGCGGCAGGTTGGAACTCTGGATGGTCATCTTAGCCGTCGCGCGGGCCTCCATCATGCGGAGGCGCTCCTCGATCGCGCTGAGGTCGGCCGCCGCCGGTGCACCGGCGGCGGAACCTACTCGCGTCGTCGTGGTTGCGTTCGAAGATACGGCTTCGCGGTACGCCGCTTCCAGCGCCGCGTCGTCGTCGGTGTTCAGGTTGGCGGGCAGCTGCCCGTTGTGGGCGGCCTTCACCGCCTCGATCATGCGTTCGCGTAATGCCATGTCTGGCTCCTCGGGGTGGACGGATTCGACGAGACGGATCAACTGTCCGCCGGCGCCCGGCTCGACAATCAGATCCACGGATGAAACTTTGGTGATGGATTGGGCGACCTTGACGCGCTTGCCCTCGCGCACGGTCATCTTGGCGGTGCCGTCGGCATCGATGGAGAAGCCGAACAGGCTCGACATGTTGTTGTCGTAGGCTTCGCGGAGCTTGACGCCGATCTCGCCGTCCGGCTGGATCAGCTCCAGCTTGGCGCGCACCTCGCCGCAGTCGGGCATGGCCCCGGCGACGAACTTGGCCTCGACCAGGCGGCCGATCAGGTTGCGCACATCCTTGCCGCCGCCCTTGACGTGCTCGTCGTCCGACTTGACGAACACCCGCGCGCCCTCGAACAGCGGCACGGCCTCGCGCAGCACGGCATCGGGATAGAACACGTTGTTCAGGGACAGCCCGGCGCGGATCGCTCGAATGAGCCAGCGCTTGCCCTCGGCGGCCTCGACGAACACCGACCGCACCGCTTCCCGCATCGACACCGGCACGTATTGCTCGATCACTTCGACCGGTCCGCCGATCGCGACCGTGTTGTCGTCGTTCAGGGTGTAGGGGTACGCCCAGTAGCGGCCTTCTTTCTCGCAGATGACCCGGTCGGGATAGATGGCTTCAATGCCGACATAGCCCATCTCCGGGCGGCCCGGGTACATGGCTTTCGCCAGCGCCGAGCGGACCAATTCGATGATCTGCCGGAACTCCGAGGTCGCCGCCTCGCGCAGCGCCTCGCCCTGGAGACCGGATGCGGGGATTTGAACGGCCATTATTTCGCGGCCTTCTTGGTGTCCGCTTTCGGCTTGTCGCCGCGGAGCTTCCGGCCGTCGACCGTCACCACGACCACGTGATCGCCGTAGTCGCGGAACGCGAACACCTCATCGGCTGTGACGGGCTGCTTGGCCATTTCGCCGGTCGGCCTGCCTTCATCGTCGAGCATGGGGACCTCGCGGAAAACCCAGGCCGCGACTTCGGCCTTGGTCAGCAGGGCGGGCTTTTCGGATTCTTTCTGCGGATCGTTCGATTCGGACATCGGCTGCGCTCCAGGATGATTGCCATCGATGGGAACGCAGATTAAAGGGACGGGAACTCAGGGGGCAGCTGAAACGTTTCAGCGGGGAATTTGGGGAGGGGACAATGCCAGCATAACCGGAATCGGTTTCCGGTGTCGACTGATGATGGCGTTACAAAGCGTTATAACGCCGATCTGGGCCGCGTGACGGATTCGGACGGGTGTATGCCGCGCGTTACAGGCTGTCGCGCGGCTGTGGCGGTTTTAGGGGTTGTGACTCAAAAGTAATGCTGACGCATTCCATCGCTGTCTTTATTAATGGCTGCGTAAGATTGCAAGCATAATGTGCGTAGTACGCCAAAATGCCGCGGCCGAGAAAAAGGCCAGAGCATACCAAGCAGCATCAAAATAAACCTGTGCTTCTCCTAAACTAAAAAATCCCATTAGGTTTAAGAAACAAAATAACAGACACCCGAATACTGCTTGTCCAATGTAAGCCGATAAGTCCGGCATATAGCCACTGGATCGCAGTTTTTCGATTAGACCGTCTGAAGGCAACGCCATGAGGATTGCCTTCGTGGTCGTAAGGAAGCCGGCAAAAATGGAACCTAAGCTGATTGCGGCAGAATAAAGGTCGGTGCGGTTCTCTTGGGAAATATCAATGGGCGAAAGCCAGCCAATGATCAAGCCAGCAAACGCCAAAAGCCAAGGATAAAACCGCTCGAAGGATAAACTCATGACTTGCCGGTAATGTATGGCTTCCACCCAGAATACGCGCGTTCAAGAGCCCTCCATCGCTCATCACGTGGATACTGTAAGCCAGTATCAAGCTTCAAATCGGTGAATTGACGTTCCAGTTTTTCACTGAGCAAATTAATTACGTCATTCTTAAGATCCGGATCTTTGCCCGTGATCTTTAATGCCTTAACCGCTGCTCCTCCTGTGGAAGCCAATCGGGTAAGCGCCCCTAACCATCGGCCTAATTTCAACCCATCTTTGTCGCCACGATCCAAGCTTACAGTGAGGTTCACGTAATCGCCGCCGAAGGTATCTTGAGCAGCTTTCAATGCTGAAATCAATGCCACATTCTCATTACGGAATGCGGCGCTAAGCTGAGCGGGAGCCACTTTCATTTGCAGATGCGTAAACAATTTTTTTCTCTTTAACCGGGCTTGCGCATCGTCCTTTAGCCTAACACCGAACTCGTAAACATTTCTGGCCGCTCTATTAAATTCACTAAGATAGCATTCGATGCTACCAGCACGTGGACCATGAGCATTGAATTGAATCAAGATCCAACCGTTTAAGGCATCGTATAGAGCCGCCGTTAATTCACCGAATCCATCACCATCCTCTAACTCGAAACATTCTGTTAGCTTTTCTTTGCTGGCCCGCCCGGGCCCGTTGTCGCGGCGAATACGTCCAAAGTCCAATAACCAATATGGACGCTTATCTTGCGGCCGCTTCAAGACCTCCAGCCTCATTTCCTGAGAACTGATGAGTCTTAATCGATTTGGAATCGGAGTGGCCTCAATAACGTGGAGCACATCTTCTAACGGCTGAGAATCTTCCAGAGGATTAACCTTAAATAAATGAACCTTTAGGGGTTTCAGCATACTTATCCGATAAACGATAGTGAATTAACTGGCGAAATCAGTGGGGTTTGCCGGTGTGCCGGCAAAACCCACTCTAGGGGGTATTAGTTAATATCCTTCAATGCCATATTGGGATTGTTAATAGTTCCGTAGGATGCGGTGAGGAACGAACCGCATCGATCGCGATTCCTATCCAGGTCACGTTCGATTATCCGGACAACCGTCCTTCAATCATGCTGCCCCTCCGCTGCCGAGGCGTGCGCGTCTGGTTCATTCAGCGCCCTGGCGATGTCGCCGAAATACAGGTCCTCTATTTTTCGCTGGAATGCCGGCGGTACCGCCTCCCGCGCATGTGCCGGCGGGTTCCAGAAGCTGCCGCCGAGTTGATCGGTGCCCTGGGCGCGTTTTTTGGCCAACACATCGCCGCGCCGGTTGAGGATCTCCATCTCCACGTCATAGATGAGCTCCGAATTGGTATAGGTATCCGACTTCCATTCGTGGAGCGACAGCAGCACGGCTTTCTCGGCCGGGGTCGAGAGCAGGGAGCGCACGGCGGCGGCCCGGCTCGCACCCGGAGCCACCTTGACCATCGTCACTTCGGCGCCGGATCGGCCCAGGGCCGCGGCCAGCACGCTTGCCATGTCGTCCGCCAGCGGGTGCCCGGATGCCGTGGACACATCGTAGGGGTTGCCGTAACCCGCCCGCGACAGCCCGACGAAATCGGCGTCCTTGTCATGGCTGACGACATAGGGCCGCTGATCGTGGACTGCCAGCGCCAGACGCGCCTTACCGGTGTAATCCAGGGTCGGCCGCGCGTGGAGATAGTCGTGTTTCTGTCCGAAGGCACAGCCGGCGAGCGTTGCCGCCACAAGCAACAAAAGCATGGGCTTCATCATGATCCCCCCTTTCTGAGTTGTTGGTGATATCCAGCTAAAAGCTTTTAACAGAAGTTGGCCGCTCCATCGGTGCAAAATTTACGTTACACGCGGCCCAACGAAGTTACATGTCTCAACTGTGAATAGTTCACTGCATCAGTCATGTGACATCCGTACCGTAGGCTCCCCTTATTTTGCCTTTCGCTTGAGTTCGGCCAGTTCTCGCTCCAGATCCTTCATTCGTTTAATTTTTTCAAGCTCTTCCTGAATCTCTTCCTGCCCTTTTTCATCGAGCATTTCGATGAGATCGAGCAGCTTCCTTTTGCGGGGCGTTAGCTCGTAACCGGCCGGCTGTTCCGTAACTCCTGCCGTGCGCACGCCGGTGAGGATGTATTGCACGTCCGCGCCTGCGGCGGCGATTGCGGCTAAAACCTCCATGCCTGGTGTCAGCCCTCCAGTCTCGTACCTACTCCACGTCTCGCGCTTAACGCCGCACTTCTCCGCTGCGTCGCTCTGATTTAGCCCAAGCCGCTTGCGCTCTTCTCTTAATCGAGCGCCAAAACATGACGTATCAATCACAATTACCTCTTGACGGATGTGATCTATTAGTCACATAATCGCCGCCAACATAAGTTCTAAGCCCAATAACTACTTCTTTTAGAGCAAAAAAAGAGAGCCCGTCATGCCCACCGAGCCCCCTGATCAGGTCTATGCCTTTCACATTCCGCAGTGCGCCGAACAGCTCCAAGCGCAGCGCTCAGCGGACCGCGCGGCGGGAGCCCTCAATGCAGGCCCTCGCCACCTTCGGCTGCGGAAGGCTCTGGCTGCTGCGATTGTCGCAGCAGATCGCCGATTACTGCTTCTACCGCCAGCCGCTCATGGTGAGCCAGGAGCGGCAGCGTGTTGCGCAGACGACCGATGAAATCCGTCCCATCAATCAAGCCGGCCCTGGCCAAAGCGCCGAAGAGATTGAAAAGGACCAATCGAGTCGCGAATCCGAGATCGCGTTCCAGGGTAGCGATGTCTTCCAGCTTCAACAGCCATTCCTCCGCTTCCTCCAGGGTGAGCGGGCCGGGGGGCGTTTCGCTTTGGAATGTGCGGTCATCGTCGCTCAAATCAGATCTCCTTAGTTGCACTGACAAAACACCATTTTCACATACGCCATGCACGCATTAGCCCGCGCGATCGAAGCGCCCCAAAAACCCCGACACGGAGAAGTCACCATGCACCCCGAAGACATCAAGGCCGCCATTCGGAAGGCCGGCAGCAGCCAGAAGCGCATTGCCGTACGCCTCGGCGTGTCGGAAACAACGGTCAGCAATGTCATTAAGGGGCGCGTGACGTCTCGGCGCATCGCGAACGAGATCGCCCGCATTACCGATCTGAAACTCTCGCAACTCTGGCCTGGCCGCTATGACGACAAAAAGTAAGAACCCCGCCATGAAAAAACATATTTTCGGCTTTACGGGCGAGCGGCCTTTGATCGGCGCCGATTACGTGCACCGTCCATGTCTTTCGCCATCTCCCGAAGCGTACGCCGAGCCGCCTCAAGATGGGCACCTTCAAAACACAGAACATCGGCCATCTCGCGCAGCGACTCCGAATAGCGATGACCGTCGATGATCCCACGCTCTTCCAGATCGGCTGCCAAAAACATGACGGCATTCGCCAGGCCCTCGATCCGCCCCGCCAGTTCATTGAATTCCTCGGCGCTCATGAGGACATCCCCCGTTGTGTTGTTTGCGACGGGGGCATTTTTACAGGGCGCAAAGTTGTTGCATAGAGCGAAAACAGGAATTTATTCGGAAAGGACTCCGGGAGGTCATTTCCGAACATGAGCCGAAATTGGAAACGCATTCAGCCGACCAGTCTTCTGCATGCCCTGAGACTCTGCAAAGACTACGCCCGCGAGAAGCACAACCGCTCGGTCGAGCGGATCGCCGACCTGATGGGGGTCACCCATGATGCCCTCTACAAGTGGCTGGCCACCGGGAAAATGCCGGCGAGCCTGATCCCGGCGTACGAAATGGCGTGCGGCATCGACTATGTGAGCCGATGGCTAGTGATTTCCGCCGGCAACAAATTGGTAATCGACATCCCGACAGGCAGGACCGCCAAGCCGGGCGATATCCACGAACTCCAAGACATCCTCAACGCCGCAGTCGGCAGCCTGATCCGGTTCTACAACGGCCGGACCCAGGCGGTGGAAACCCTCGCCGCGGTACAGAGCGCGCTGGAGGGCCTGGCCCTGCACCGCGGCAACGTGGCGAAGCACGCACAACCCGAACTCGATTTTGGAGGCGACGAATGAGCAGGATCACGGGTTACACCATCCCCGGCTCGCGCAACGGCCAGGCGTTCACGGTGCCGGAACCGTACGCCCCGTTCTTCACCGATACCGACACGGATCAGATCGCCGACGCGCTGCGCCGGGAAACCGGGCGGGAGCCGAAGTGGCAAACCGTCCGCGGCGCGGTCATCCGGCTCGCCAAACAGCGCCGAAACGCCCAGGACCGCGCCGCACCGAACAAACGTTCGGCGGCAAAGCCGACGCAAACAGAATCATCCACTGAAGGAGAACGCTGATGGCGACCAAGAAAACGAACAAATCCGGCGTTCGCATGCTGCGGGTGCTCAAAGCCCTCAAGGGCCACACCATCAGTGGACTTTCGAACCAGGAGTTGGCGGAGGCGCTCGGCGAAAGCCCGGCCAACATCAATCGGTACCTGAACTCGCTGATCGAAGAGGGCCTGGCCACAAAGCTCGACAACGGGCGGTTCGCTCATTCGGTGGCGATGCTGCAGATCGCCCAGGCCCACGCCGACCACGTCGCGAAGCTTCAGGACCGCATCCATGAAATCAACCGGCGGATTGTGGCCGGTTCCGGAAACTAGGAGGACCCATGTCAGACGACACCGAAAACAAAAACGTTGGCGAGCTGCTCGACCAGCGGGCGGGACGGATATTGGAACAACAGAATATCGCAGCCCGCATCGAGGAGGCGGTGACTGCCGATCAAATTCAGGCGGCTCAGTTTGCCGGCATGGTCCAGGGCATCACCTTGGTTCAAAAACTGGCGACCGTCAGCACTTTTAAGACCCTGGCACAGATCAAAGAATCCAAGCAATACAAGGGTTCAAAGCTTTTGGTCGACGGAAAAGTGCTGACCGTCAGCACTTGGGACGAGTACTGCGAGGCTTGCGGATTAAGCCGCCAGACCGTAGACGAAAACATCCTCAACCTATCCGCTCTCGGCGAGCAATTCCTCGAATATTCTCAAAAGATCGGGCTCGGCTACCGCGAACTGCGCAAGCTGCGCAAGCTCCCGGAAGATCAACGGACGGTCGTTATCGAGCAGATTGAGATCGACGCTGGCGATAAGGAAGCCATCGTCAGCTTGATCGACGACCTGGCCGCCAAGCACGCCAAAGAAAAGGAGGCCAAGGACAAACAAATCGCCGACCTCAAAGGCGACCTCGAAGCCAAGGCCAAGCTCATTGCGGCCAAGAACGAGAAGATCGACGAGCTAGCCACCAAGCTCCACCAGCAGGAGATCAACCCGCCGACGCCGGACGAAAAAGCGGCACGGCTCCGCGCCGAGGTGGCGAAACTCGCCGACCATTGCAAGGCGACCATCATGACCAGTCTGCGCAAGGGCATTATCGATTTGCGCGCCCAGGACAGCGAACAAGGCATCGACCACGACTTGTTCCTCGCCGGCTGCCTCGCCGAGATCGAACGGGAGATCCATATCCTGCGCGCCGATTTCGGCTTACGCGAGACGCCCTCGGCCGATCCGACGCCGGAATGGATGAAGGATGGCCCCTGGAAAGACCTGGCGGCGACCAACTAGACCGGAGGCAACCATGGACCAGCCTACGAAAGACGCACTCAAGCACATCCACGAGCACAGTCTTTATGCCGTCGATAACATCCGCTTGGCGGCCAATATGATCGTTCAGCGCCGAAATCTGACACTAACGGAAGACGAGGAAGGGTTTTTGACCGAAGCCGAGAACAGTCTGGCCGCCATCCAGCAAACCATCGAGCGTCTTGTGCCTCGCAATCAATTATTGAGCTAGCCATGAGCGCACCCCTGACCCAACGCCTAGTGGAAATCGCCCAAGCCGCGCAGAGCCTGCGCAAGGGGGAAAAGCAGGCGCTTTACGCCAGCGCCTGTGAGGAGCTGCAAATGAGCCTCGCGACGCTGCACCGGAAGCTGAAGCAAGTCGCGGTACGCAATCCCAGGAAGCGGCGTGCGGACGCGGGCGACGTGGCCCTGTCGCGTAACGAAGCCGAGCTGATTTCCGGCTATCTGATGGAGCACATCCGGCGCAACGGCAAGCGGATCAAGGCAATGGAGCGGGCGATCTCGGAACTTAGGGCCAACGGCAAGCTGGTGGCGGGGCGGATCGACGAGGACACCGGGGAATTCTTCCCGCTGTCGGTCTCCGCCATCCGCCGGGCGCTCTGGAGTTACGGCCTGCACCCGGATCAACTGATGGCGCCGGCCCCGGTGACCCCGTTGGCGAGCGAGCATCCGAACGACGTCTGGCAGATCGACGCCTCGCTGTGTGTGCTCTACAAACTGCCCAGGGCCGCCGGCACGCGGATCGAAGAGATTGCCGGGCACGAACTCTACAAGAACAAGCTGGGCAACCTGGCGCGCATCGAGCACCTGCTGGTACAGCGCTACGTCATCGCCGACCACGCGAGCGGCGCGATTTACCTGCATTTCGCCTTGGGCGGCGAATCCACGGACGGCCTTTTATCGGCTTTGATCGCAGCCATGATCGAGCGACCGGGCTATGCGTTCCACGGCGCGCCCAACCTCATCATGCTGGACCAGGCGAGCGCCAACCGTAGCGCCATGTTCCGCAACCTGTGCAAGGCGCTCTCGATCAAGCTGCATTTCACGATGGTGGGCAACCCGCGGAGCAAGGGACTGGTCGAGAAGTCGCACGACCTGGTGGAGAGCGGCTTCGAATCCGGCCTGAAATGCGCCCCGCCCATATCGGACGTGGACGAGCTGAACCGGCTCGGCTGGCAGTGGATGCACTGGTTCAACGGCACCGCGAAGCATACCCGGCACGGCATGACGCGCTACGCGGCTTGGCAGTTGATCACCGAGGCCCAGCTGCGGCGCGTGACCCTGAGCCCGGACGAATTGCGCGTTCTGGCCCGCGAAGAGCCGGTCGAAAAGCCGGTGACGGCCTACCTGACGGTGAACTTCAAGGGCAAGGAATACGACGTGTCCAAGGTGCCCGGCGTCATGGTCGGCCAGAAACTGCTGATCTGCCGCTGCGCGCTGATGGCCGATTTCGCGCAGGTGGTGCAGTTCGACGCCGAAGGCCACGAAGTGTTCCTCCGCGTCGAAGAGAAACGCCGCGAGGGACCGTTCCAGTTTTATGCCGAAGCCGCCCGGATCGGTCAGGAGTACAAGCGCCACGAGGACACCCCGGCGCAAACCGCCAAGAAGGAAATCGAAAAGCAGGTCACCGGCACCGACACGCTGGAAGCCGCCGAAGCCGCGCGCAAGAACAAGGTCGTACCGTACGGGGGTGAGATCAACCCGTACAAGGAAATGCAGGAATACCAGCCCCCGACGTGGCTGCGGAAGCGCGGCACCGACCTCCAGATCGCCGCGCCCACGGTCGAACTGATCCCGCTCAACCCCATCCAGGCGGCCAAGTGGCTGCGCGCGCGGCTGGGCGACGATTGGCGGCCGGAGCATTTGCAACAGATCCAACGGGAGTACCCGGACGGGGTCCCCGAAACCGAACTGCCCGCTTTGGCCGAGCGCCTGAGCCGGGGAGAGACCCGCCAGCCGAAGCTGGCGATTGTGAAGTAAGCGGAGAACAACAATGACGAAAGACGAATTGATCAAGGCGATCAAGCACGAGACAGGGCCAAGCCTAGGGAGCGTGGAGCGGGTTCTGGATGTGCTGGGGAAGGTGGCGGCGGAGACGCTGAGCGCCGGGGAAGAGGTGCCGCTGCCGGGACTCGGGAAGCTCAAGGTGGTGGAGCGGGCAGCACGCCAGGGGCGCAATCCGCAATCGGGCGAAGCGATCACGATTCCGGCCCGGAAGGTGCCGGCGTTCAGTGCAAGCTCGGCGTTGAAGAGGGCGGTGGGCGGCGCGGCATGAAGTCATTCGGCGGGTTACGCCTGGCGGCTAACCCGCCCTACGAAAGCGAGGAGGTTATGGAAGTCACCATCAAACTGAGCGACGACCCGCTGGCGGAGAACCCGGACAACGTGGCCGTCGATGTGACATTCGATCCGCCGTTATCGGAGCAGGAACGGATCTCCCTGTCGTCGGCGCTGGCGGTTGAGTTCATCGAGTCGGTATGGCTGATCAACGAAAAAAACCGCCGGCACGGCCTCGCGACCCGAACGGAGAAGGCCGATGGCCATTATTAAGTTGAAGTCCGTCCTGGCCGAGCACGGCATCAGCCTCGCGGAGCTGGCGCGGGATATCGACGTGAGCCGTGCGACGCTGTCGCTGATCTGCAATCACGGGAAATGGCCGAAGACGCCGGCTCGGGAGGAGCTGAGCGGACGGATTGTGAAGGTATTGATCACCCGTTTGGATTACCTGGACTGGTTCCCACCGGACGGGCTGTTCGAAGAGGTGGCTGACGAGCGCGCGAACACTCGCCAGCCGGTTGATATCGCTCCGGCCAAAACCGGAGCCACATCAGAGGAAGACGTTATGTTACTGCGAAAACAAGGGCTGACACCAGCCGCCAAGAAGCACTTCGGCCTGTTCCGCGATCCCTTCGCGGACGACGTGCAGGAGACCGACGACGTGTTCGTCTCGCCCGATATCCGCTACGTGCGGGAGGCGATGTTCCAGACCGCCCGGCACGGCGGCTTTCTGGCCGTGTGCGGCGAGTCGGGCGCGGGCAAATCCACCCTGGCGGACGATATCGAGGACCGGATCGTCCGGGAGGAATTGTCCATCACCATCATCCGCCCCTACGTGGTCGGCATGGAAGGCGACGACACCAAGGGCAAGCGGCTCAAGGCCGGGGCGATCCTCGACGCGATCCTGCGGAAGGTCGCCCCGTCGTCGCCCAGGCCCTCGGATCTCCAGAACAAGACGGCGCGTGCGCATGACGCCCTGATCGCCTCGCACCAGGCCGGCAACCGGCATTGCCTGATTTTGGACGAAGCGCACCGGCTGGCGCCGCCGACGCTGAAGCACCTGAAGGGGTTCTACGAATTGAAGCTCGGCCACGCGAAATTGCTCTCGATCATTCTGATCGGTCAGCCGGAACTCAGGCTGCGGCTGGACGAGCGCAACCCGGAGCTGCGCGAGGTGACGCAGCGTTGCGAGGTGGTGGAGCTGCCGCCGCTGGATGCCCGGTTGGAGGAGTATGTCGCGTTCAAGCTCAAGCGGATCGGCAAGGAACCGGCAGAGGTGTTCGAACCCGATGCCCTGGACGCGGTGCGCGCCCGCCTGACGTTCGCGCCCGCCGGGGCGTCCGGCCGGTCGGCGCGGGCAGCGGAGCGCGTGAGCCTCCTCTATCCCCTGGCCGTCAATAACCTGATCACCGGCGCCCTGAACCTCGCCGCCGAACTCGGCGCGCCCAAGGTCGATGCGGACCTCGTGAAGGAGGTCTGATGGAACTCGTTATCGACAAGAAAAACATCCCGCTCGATGGACTCGGGGTGGCGGTATCGCCCACCACGGGGACGGTGCTGATGGTCATCATGGGGGAAACGCGCCTGCCGATCGGGGCGCTCGAACTGTCGCCGGAACAGGCGCAGGACATCGGCCGGATGCTGCTGTCGGCGGCAACCCTGCCGGCGGCCATGCGGGCGCAAGCCCAAGCGAAGATGAACCAGGGGGGAGTTATGACCAAGACGAGAACCTGCCGAAAGTGCAAGGAAATCCTGCCGGTCGAATCGTTTTACGAGCGTCCGAAAATGCGGGATGGCCGCCACTCCTGGTGCATGGCCTGCTCAAGAGCCGCGGTTACCACGACGTACGCCAAGAAAAAGGCCGCACAGGGAGCGCCTGCTACGTCGACCGGCCCGGCGCCGGTGCCCTTTTACCGCATCCACGATGTCTGGCCGCTCTTTCCGCCCATCGTAGGCCGGGATAAGGCGGAGCCGTTCCCGGCAGAAGCCGCCGGAAACGCTGACGCTTATTCCGGCCTACAACGCCCGCATTCCAAAACCAAAACCAAAACCTTTGGGGATCTGTTAAGGAGCTTTGCATGAAAACCCATGCCATCGACAAGAACAAGACTCTGGCCCGCGCCCTGCGCTTGGCGGCGAATGCGACCGAGGATCTCACGGCGCGCGGCATCGAGGTGATGACGGTGAGCTGCCTCGGGCGGCTGCCGGTGTTGACGCTGCGCTGGTCGCCGGCCTGCCGGAAACTGGGCGGGGAGTGGATCGGCCGCGGCGGTTCCGGTAAGGAGCGCTACGTCAGGCTGTCGGCGCCGTATCACGGTGTCGAAGTGCAGTGGAATGAGCCGGAAACAGTACATAGCTATCGGTGTACCGGTTTTTTGGGCCTCGGCCGCGTGGGGGTGCACCAATGATCGCCGCGATGATCGGAGCATTCCTGATTTTTAGCTGTGGCGTGTTCGCCGGGCTCTGCCTCGGTGCGCTGCTGGACCAAATCCGCGGCCCCGAGCCGGACGAGCACTCTGCGGTCGAAACCTGCGGCGAGCCGCCGGCCGGACGGCGCCTGGTCGTGACCGCCTGGGACGATGACTTTTATCTGCTGGAGCGCTGATGAAGCTCACCTGTCCATCGTGCGGCGCGTTGATGAGCCTGGACGTGGTGGTGGCCCACGACGGCGCGCGGGAGGCGGTGCAGATCGCGCTGCAGCTCCCGGCGCCGTTGGGGAAACTGCTGATCCAGTACCTGACGCTGTTCCGCCCCAAAACCCGCCAGCTCTCGCTGGACCGGCTGGCGGCGCTGCTCGGAGAACTGCTGCCGCAGATTCAGGCGGCGCAGATCAAGCGCGACGGCCGGATCTGGCCGGCCCCGCAGGAAGTGTGGGCGGCGGCGCTGCAGGACATGGTCACCCGCCGCGACGGGCTGACCCTGCCGCTCAAGAGCCACGGCTACCTCCTCGAGATCATCGCCGGGATCGGCGAGAAGGCGGTGGCCAAGGCCGAGGCGCAGCGCGAGGAACAGCGCCGCTACCAACCGGAAGGGACGCGCACCGGCGCGCCGATCTCCGCCGCGGACGCCGCCAAGCGGGCGGACGCGATGCGGGCGGCACTCCGGAAATGAGTTTTACCGTAGGGTGGGTTAGCCGGCAGGCGTAACCCACCGATTCCGCGAGACGGCGGGTTACGCGGGTACGCTAACCCGCCCTACATCATCACAAGGGGATTTTATGGCACGCAAACGCATTGAAGGCACACAGTTTTCCACCTGGGACGACGTGGACCAGGCGCTCCACGAGATCGGCGAGATCGACCGGGATCTCGCGCTGATCGAGGGCGATACCAACCACGCGATCGACGAATTGAAGGCCAAGGCCAAAGCCGATTCGAAGCCGCTCCTCGACCGGAAAGCGGCGCTGGAACTCGCGATGAAGGAGTTCTGCGAGGCGAACCGGGGCGAATTCGCCAAGGTGAAGACCAAGACGCTGACGTTTGGCAGTGTCGGTTTCCGGCTATCTACCAAGGTGGTCATCAAGCGCATCGGCGATACGGTTCAGGCGCTGAAGGATTTGAACCTGACCCAGTGCCTCCGCATCAAGGAAGAGCCGGACAAGGAGGCGATGAAGAGCCTGTCGGCCGAGACCCTCGCCGAGATCGGCGCGTCGCTCCGGACCGAGAACGCATTCGGCTACGAGATCGACCGGGCGAAGCTGCCGGAGGTCGCGTGATGGCCAATCACATTCAATCGCTGCGCAACCACGCCGCGAAGGCGCGGGAGGAGGCGAAGGCGCTCCGGGCCGGCGCCGAGTTTGCCGACGGCCCGGCCCACCGACAAGACCTGCGCCGCGCGGCCGATCTGGAACGCCAGGCGGCGACGCTGGAAAAGCAGGCATCGGAATTGGAAGCCGAGCAGCCGGACGGCTACACGGTGGGCGAAGCGCATCCGGCGGTCGGGGAGCCTGGTGTTTTGGCCTGCCCCTTCTGCGGAGAAGCGAGCCTCGACGTGATCCGTCCGGATGGATTTCCGGAAGGGTTCCCTGCCATGCAAGTGATCTGCAGAAACCCAGGGTGCCTTTGCAGCGGTCCGGTTCGTCCGGATCGCGGCGAGGCGATCAGCTACTGGAACGCCAGGGCCGACTTACACCCGGTGTAAAGATGGACGATTCCAACATCATCGATTTCGCCCAAGCCAAGCCGCGCCGGATGTTCCGCGTGGCGGGGCTGGAACGCGCGCCGCGCTGCGCCCATCGGCAATTGGTTGTCATCGAACTGAACCGAACGCTGGCCTGCAAGGAGTGCGGCCAGGTCATCGAGCCGTTCGACTGGCTCCTCAACGTGGCGCGCCGGGCCGACCGGTTCGATACGATGTACCGCGAGCTGCGCGCCATGATCGAGGAGGCGCAGAAGACGCTGGATTCCGTGCGCGGCCAGGTCCGCAAGGCGCAACGCGTGCGGAACGGACTGAAACAGGAAATCGCGGCGCTTTCCAAGCAACTCCGGTTCGAGTTCGGGCTGCCGGAGGCGGAATTGCAGCGGATTAAGGAGCGGTTGAGATGACTGAAACTGAGTACCTACGAGCAACCAACCGGGTAAAGGTATCGATGGCTTTGGTCATCTTGCGCGACGTGTTACCAGACTACGGGATTACCAATGACGAACTGACGGAAATTACGTCCCGGCTGCGGCGGGCGGAAGAAAAGCTGTTCGCGTCCTATGAGCTCCAGGAAGCCCAATCCGATTTAACCGCATGACCACCCCTCAATCACCCTCAACCACCGACCGCGCCCGCCTCATCCGCCTGATCCACGTCGGCAAGGGCCAGCTCAAGCTGGAGGACGAGGTTTACCGGAAGCTGCTGCATTCCGTGACGGGGAAGACCTCCACCACGGAGATGCGTGTGGACCAGCTAGAGGACGTGCTGGCGCGGCTGAAAAGGCTCGGCTTCAAGGTCCGGGTGCCGAAGGCCAAAGGCGATCAGCGCCGGCTGGCGCACAGCTCCCAGGATCGGAAGATCCGGGCATTGTGGCTGGCGCTGCACGAAGCGGGCGCGGTGCGCGATCCGTCCGAAGCGGCGCTCAATGCCTGGGTGAAACGGGAGACGGGCGTCGAGGCGTTGCAGTGGGTGGACGGCGAGCAAGCGTCCAAGCTGATCGAGCAGCTGAAGCGTTGGCTGAAGCGGGTGGAACGAAATGGATAGCACGCTGCTGCCGCCGACGATTCAGGAGATCGTCGATATCGTCGGCCTCGAGGCGGCGCTAAAAGTGGTGAACGCCTATGGCGGTACGCGCGTATGGTTTCCTGAAGTCCCGGCGCCCGACCATCATCTGGTCAAAATCTTGGGCGACGCGGCCTACGTGCTCTGTCAGCGGTTCGCCCTGAACTGGCTGACCATCCCCACGTGCGCGCGGGCATTGCGCGCGGTGCGGGATGCCGCTATCGTAGAAGCGCTACGCCAAGGCCGCACCTATGATGAGGTCGCCCGCGAGTTCGGCCTAACCTGGCGCCAAGTGGCCAACATCGCCGCCCGACACCGGGCCAAGTATCCCGATCCTCAGCCCGATCTGTTCGGGGCGTCGTAGGATGCGGTGAGCAGAGCGAACCGCATCATTTGCCACCGATGCGGTTCCTACGCCCAGCGCACCCGCTGAAACCTTTCATCTGCCGACCATTCCCCCGTATCCCTATCATCGAGCCCATTGCGGTGTAGGGAAGAGGTCATCCCGCTGGGCTCATAACCCGGAGATCGCCGGTTCGAATCCGGCCGCCGCTACCACCCTTCAAGGAGCGGCATGTCTGAGCTAGGTCCCCTTATTTCCGAATCGATCCGCGTCCAATCGGCGCATTTTGCGCTGCCCGTGGCGCTGGTCACTGCCATTGTTCAAGTCGAATCGCGCGGGCGGCTTTCCGCCTGGCGCGCAGAGGCAGCTTACCGCTATTACTGGGACGTCGCCCGGAAGCGTCCGTTTCGCAGCATCACCGCCGCGGAACGCGCCTCGGAATCGGCGCCGCGCGATTTTTCCTACTTCAGCAGCATCAGCTCCCGCGATACCGAATGGTGGGGCCAGGCCGCGAGCTGGGGGCCGATGCAGATCATGGGCTCCACAGCCCGCGAGCATGGGTTTGAGAGCGAGTTCCCGGAGCTGTGCTCGACCCTCGGCGTGTATTACGGCTGCCGTCACCTCGACCGGCTGCGCGACCGGTTTTTCGACGATCACGGCTGGATCGGCGTCGCCGCGGCCTATAACGCCGGATCGGTGCGCCGCCTGGCCGACGGCCGGTTCGAGAATCAAGCCTACGTGGACAAGCTGGTGAGAGCCGGCTGCAACTTCAAAACCCTCTAAACGGAGCCCTCATGAGCCAAAAACTGTATGTCGTCGTCGCCGAACTCCCCAACGGCGACCGTTTGGTCACCAAAAACGACGCACGACCGTTAGCCCAAGCGCTGGACACCGCGCGCATTCTGAACCAGACGATATTTTCACCCGTTCTGGCCGGCGGCTTGACCGAGTGGTTTTGCCGCGAAGGCTGGAAGCGGTATCGGCGTTGAATTCGGTGGGTTACGGCTTTCAGCCTAACCCACCCTACCACTGGCGCGTTGGGTGCAGCGCCGTGCGGTCGAGCGATCAACAGCACCTTGATTTGGAGGTTCTATGTTCAAAACCTTTCGTTTTTGGAGCGTGACGCTCGGAATTCTGGTCATTTCGGCGATCGGCCTGTTGTCCGGCTGCAGCGCCGTCGGTCAGGTTCAGGGCTATTTGGGCGAGGCGGTGACGCTGTATTGCTCGCAGCCGGCGGATCAGCGGGCCGGCGTCCGCAGCGCCATCAATGCCAAGGCGGCTCCTAATGTCGTCAGGATCGAGTGCGCAAACGATCAAGCATCACCCGCGCCAGTGCCTGGCCCGGCCCCCGCGGGGGCGCCGCCGGATGGCCATGATGCGTTGCTCGATCGTCCGGCGCCCCCGATGCCCGCCGGCGTGCGCTTTGCGGACAGTAGACCGCCGGGGTTGGCCGTGAGCGATCCCGGCGACGGCGATGACGACGCGGCTGCCTTGATCGATCCGGGTGACGATCCGGAGCCGCAGCCGGCGTAACGAATACCTGATTGGCCGATGCTCGGGTGTAGGTGGGTCCTCGGTATGCGACTAAACCGAGGGAAGCTGCCCGTGTCGCCACCCGCGGCCATATAGCGCGTCCGCCCCGCCGGGGGTTCCCCGGCGGGCGGGGCTTAAATCAATACGAGACATCCACCATGGTTCCTCTTTCTCCGGACGAAAAACGGGCGGCTCGAAAGCGCTTCCTGACCGGCGGCGCACTGCGCGGCAAACGTACCTTCCTTTTAGGCGGCCTCACGGCCGTTTCGGCGTTCTTGCTGTGGCTGACCGGCGATATGCCGCTGGGCGAGGCGGCCCGGCAATTTCTCGAAGGTTTGCTATTCATCGCGCTGCGGGCCGGGATCGGCACGCCGGGCGAGCTGTCCACACTCGAAGCCGTCGAAGCCATCGATGCCGTCGGACTCGACGACTCGCAGCTGCGCGCCATCGTTGCCGAGACGCTCCGGCAAATACGGGACGAGGAAAACCCCTCGCCATGATCTGGCTGGAGCCCGTGGCCTATCAGCTCCGCGTGATCGACGGCGATCCGGCCGAACATCCGCCGTACCGGGCCACGGGACTGATTCTGGTGCACGGCGATACGGCCGTGCTGAAGGGGTTTTTGGGCCGGGTTACCCGGCCCGATATCGTCGCGTTTTACCGCGACCTCAAAAATATGGGCTTTCGCTGGGCGGTCGCCGAGCGGACCGGCAACCACCGCATGCCCCACGGCGAGCGGATCGAAGCCGGCGAGTTCGCGGGATCGTGGCGGGTGGATCTGGAGCGGTTCGATGGATGATGGCGACCGCGCGCAAGCCTACGCCGAGCTGGACCGGGCGATCGCCTTGCGGAATTTCCGGCGCGGCGAAGCCTCGGGCGAAACGCAAATCGTCACGGCCGACGGCGTTGTCTGCTGCGATTGCGGCGCGCCGATCGGCGGCGATCGGCTCGGCATCGTGCCCAAGGCGGTGCGGTGCGTGGGGTGCCAGGAAGTTAAAGAGGCGGAAGAGAAGAGGTATGAATGACTCTGCATGTTGAATTCTGGCAGCTCCTGGTTTTTCTCTCGGGACTGCTTTTTTCGTTTTTCGGAGCGGTATTCGCGGGCGGCAAGATCCTGCTGGGGCAGGTGGAGAAGCGCCTGGATGAGCGGTTCAAGCGGCAAGAAGAGTCCCGGCAGGAAACCCGGCGCCATTGGGACGAGAAGTTCTCCGGTCTCGAAAGCGCCGCGAAGCAGGAGGCGGCGCGCTGGCAGCAGGTGGAGCGGGAGCTGTTGCAGCTCAAGGCGGATCTGCCGCTCCAGTACGTCCGGCGGGAGGACTACGTCCGCAATCAATCGGTGATCGAGGCGAAGCTGGACGGCCTCGCGGTCCGCATCGAAAACGCACTTTTAAAAGGGGAGCGGCATGGCTGATATGGCGAAGATCCGGCGCGAGGATATCCGCTGGCAAGTTCTTTTGACCCTCAACAACGCCCGTCCGATCGGGGCCTACGAAAAGGTGGTTCTGACCGTGATCCAGGCGACCTATCCGGACGCGACGCAACATGAGGTTCGGCGGGAGCTGGATTATCTCCGCGATCGGGATCTGGTGAAGATCGAGCAGAAACCGGACGGCCGCTGGTTCTGCGACCTGACTCGCTACGGCATCGACGTGGCCGAGTACACGGTACCGGTGGAGCCCGGCATCTCACGGCCCGAGAAGTATTTCGACTGATGGCGCGTGGGTACAAGCCCTCACGTCCGGCCGAAGAAGTGCTCACGGTGTTGGCGCACGTCCATGCGGCCGCCGAAATCAGCAAGAACGTCGAAGGGTGCTCCGGCTTTTTCGACTTCTATCTCGCCAACGCGCTGACCGACAGGCAGCGGGCTATTTGGCACACGTTCAAAAAGACGTGCGTCAAAACAAAGGCCGATATTGCAAAGATGCTCAAGGAGAAGAACTGATGCCCCCGCGTTCCGCCATCCTGCAGCTGCCCGACCAGGTCCGCGCCGAGCTGGATCAGAAGCTGATTCAACGCGGTTTCGCCGGCTATGTTGAATTGTCGGACTGGCTGAAAGCCCAAGGCTATGAAATCAGCAAGTCGGCCGTGCACAACTACGCGACCACCACGCTCGAAAAGCGGGTCACGGCGCTGAAGATCGCCACCGAGCAGGCCAAGGCCATCGCTGAGGCGGCGCCCGACGAAGGGAACGCCATGAACGAGGCGCTGATCCGGCTGGTGCAGCAGAAGGCGTTCGACGTGCTGATCAACCTGAGCGAAGAGGATCAGGAGGTCAACCTCAAGGATATCGGCATCATGGTGGCCCGGCTGTCGAATGCCTCGGTGAAGCAGAAGCAGTATCAGGCGGAGGTTCGCGCCAAAATCGAGGCTGACCTTAAAGCCCTCAAGGACGCCGGTTTCGACGGCAAGACCCTGGATGCCGTCCAACAGCGTGTCTCGATTTACCTGCCCTCGAATAACCGATGAGTACCGACGTCGCTGGCATTCGCCCGCAACCCGGACCGCAGGAACAGTTCCTGGCCAGTTCCGCGGATATCGTGTTCTACGGCGGCGCGGCTTTCGGCGGAAAAACCTTTGCGCTGCTGCTGGAGGCCGTCCGGCATACCGACAATCCACAATTCGGCGCCGTCATATTTCGCCGCACGACCAAGCAGGTCACTGCCGAGGGCGGGCTGTGGGATACGTCGGAGCAGATTTATCCGTTACTGGATGCGAGGCCGAACTATTCCCGGCTCGCCTGGGATTTCCCGTCCGGCGCCCGGCTGACGTTTGCTCATCTGGAACACGAAAAAGACAAGTTCAACTGGCAGGGATCGCAGATCGCCCTGATCGGGTTCGATGAAGTCACGCACTTTTCCGCCGGTCAGTTCTGGTACCTGCTGTCGCGAAACCGATCCACCTGCGGCGTACGCCCGTACGTTCGGGCGACCTGTAACCCCGATCCGGATTCGTTCGTCGCCGAACTCATCGCCTGGTGGATCGATCCCGAGACCGGGTATGCGATTCCGGAGCGGTCCGGCGTGGTCCGCTGGTTCGTGCGCTATCACGACGAGTTGCATTGGGCCGATACGCCGGAGGAATTACGAGAGAGATTCCCCGGCATCGAACCGAAATCGCTCACCTTTATCGCCTCCTCCTATAAGGACAATAAGATCGGGCTGGAACGCGATCCCGGTTACATGGCCAACCTCGACGCCATGCCGAAAGTGGAGCGGGAGCGGCTGAAGGCGGGCAACTGGAAGATTCGGCCGGCCTCGGGCGACTACTTCAAGGCCGGCTATTTCGAGATCGTAGATTCGGCGCCGCCTATGAAGCGAATGGTCCGCTATTGGGACCGCGCGGCTACCGAGCCCAGCGCCGCGAATCCCGATCCGGACTGGACGGCCGGCGTGAAGATCGGTCTGGGGGATGATGACTATATCTATATCTGCCACGTGGAGCGGTTCCGCGGAACGCCGGGTAAAGTGCTGCAGCGGGTACTCAATATCGCGTCGGGCGACAGTCCTGGCGTGGTGATCGGCATCGAGAAAGATCCGGGGCAGGCCGGCAAGTTCGAGGTGGAGGAATACGTCAAGGCGCTGGCCGGCTACACGGTCGAGACGCCGCCTCCCAAGGGCGACAAGGAAGTCCGCGCGGCGCCGTTGTCCACCCAAGCGGAGCACGGCCGCGTCAAGCTGGTACGCGGGGCCTGGAACACGGACTTTATCTCCGAGCTGGAGAACTTTCCGAAGGGCGCTCACGACGATCAGGTCGACGCCGCCAGCGGCGGATACGCCTTGCTGGTCGGCGGACTGAAACAGCCCCCAGCCGGCGAAACGGCCGGCGATGCCGAGCAGATCAGGGATGCCTATGTCCCCGACGCGTATCGGAACCGGGGTCCGTTGGGCCGGCTGGGGCGGATGTTTGGCGGCGCGGGGAAGTTGTTCAATCGTGGTTGAGCGATAGAGTAGGCAATGGCACTCGATACTATTTATAAAGCTTTTTCAGCCGGCCTGACTGCCTTCCGAGAGGCCGTTTCGGTACCGGCCAAGGCCCATCTCCGCGAGGCGGTCGGGGTGACCGTCGACAACGACGAGGATCAATGGCGCCGGCTGACCGGGGACGTTAACCGCGATCTGTCGCCCATGACCCAGAAGCGCATGCGGGATATGGCGCTGTATCTCTGGGAAGCGAATCTGCTCGCGAACCGGCTGATCGAGCTGCCGGTGGCCTATTTGCTGGCGGAAGGCGTGCAGCTTACGGTCAAGGATGAGAAGAACCAAAAGGTGCTAGACCGGTTCTGGAGGGACCCGATCAACGAAATGGACCTGAAGCTGCCGCAGAAGGTGCGGGAGCTGGCGCTGTACGGCGAGCAGTGTTATCCGACCTTCGTCAACGAGATGAACGGCCATGTCCGGCTCGGCTATCTGGATCCGGCGTTGATCGAAACGGTGGTGACCGATCCGGATAACCGCTCCCAGGTGATCGGCATCGTGACGGTGAAGGACAAGAAGGGTAAAGCCCGCCGCTACCGCACCATCATCAACGGGCCGGAAGAGGTGTTCAGCGCGCGCACCCAGGAGATCCGCCAGACGTTCAGCGATGGCGAGGCGTTTTATTTCACCATCAACGATTTGTCCAATGGCCGCCGCGGCCGATCCGATCTCCTGGCGCAAATCGATTGGCTGGACGGCTACGAGCAGTTCTTGTTCGGCGAACTCGACCGCGCCAGCTTTATGCGGGCCTTCCTGTGGGATGTGACGCTTACCGGGGCGACGCCCGAAGAGGTGGCAAAACGGTCGAAGGAGATTTCTCCGCCGGCGCCGGGTTCGGTGCGGGTGCACAATGATGCGGAAACCTGGGCGGCCGTGACACCGAGCCTAAATGCTCAGGATTCCAGCGAAAACGCCCGGCTGTTCCGCAACCATGTATTGGGCGGGGCGACCGTGCCGGAGCATTGGTATGGCGGGGGCGGCGACGTGAACCGGTCGACCGGAGAGAGCATGGGCGAGCCGACCTTCAAGGTGCTGTCCATGCGCCAGCGGGTGATCAAGCATATCCTGGAGTCGATCGGGCGGTACGTGCTGCGCCAGAAGGCCATGGCCCACCAGGAAGCCGAGCCCGATTTCTCCGATGATGCGTGGAATGTCGAGGCCGGGTTCCCCGAAATGACGGCGCGCGATACCACGAAATATGCGGCGGCGCTGCAGCAGATCGTGACGGCCGTGGGGCTGGCGCTCGATCGGGGACTCTTGACGGAGCCCACGGCCGTGGCGCTCATCAACGCGATCGCCGGGCGGCTGGGTGTCGAGATCGATGCCGAGACAGAATTGGAAGCCGCGCGGCAGGAAGCCGCCAAGAAGGCCGAAGAGGATGTGTTTAAGGACCCGCCGGACGATTCGGCCGATAGTCTATGACCAAGAAGGAGCGCGATAAACGGTTCAGGAAGGCCCGCACCCAGGTTATAAAGGCGCGTACCGCTTTATTGAAAGGTACGCGGGATGAGATTGTCGCGCTGCTGAACGATGTCGCCGAGCAGATCCGGGTACTGCTGGCCAGTCAACCGAGCGATTACCAGCAGTGGTATCTGCCGCAACTGCAAAAGGAGATCCAGTCGGCGCTGGCAGCGGTAGGCGACAAGTCAGCCGGCGTAATCAGTACTAAGGCGGGCGAGGCGTGGGCGTTGGGGCAGGCCCTAATTGAGAAACCGCTGGAGGCCGGCGGTCTTCGTATCTCAGGCGTGCTGCCGGCGCTCGATACCAAGCCGCTCCTCGCCATGCGCACGTTCATGACCGACCGCATCCAGGATGTCGCGTCGAGCGCCGCGGCCAGGATCAACGGCGAGCTCGGACTGGTGGTAATCGGAGGCCAGTCGCCCGGTGATGCGATCGCTAATATCACCAAACTGCTGAAAGAGCAGTCGAAAAGTAGGGCGACGACGATCGTTCGATCCGAGATCGGCCGGGTTTTCGCGACGGCCTCCCATGAGCGGCTACAACAAGCGGGCGAGTCGGTGCCGGGACTCAAGAAACAATGGCGCCGATCGGGGAAGATCCACTCCCGTCCGCAACACGATGCTGCGGACGGGCAGATTCAGCCGCGTGATCAGCCGTTCATCATCGGCGGACATCGGCTCATGCATCCCCACGATCCTAAGGCGCCTGCCTCGGAAACCATCAATTGTGGCTGTGTTATGCTGCCGTTCATGGAGAGCTGGGACGTTTCGATCCCTGGAAAAAAACCATTCAGTGAGGAAGAGATTCGGTTGAATCCGACGAAAGCGGATATGACCACAAGCCGGCCGATTAATGATTATTTGACGAGATAAATTCCCGATCGAAGGCCACCGTTTTTGCTTTCACACTGTGAAACAGATTTTCATCGACCTTCCGTTTTTGTCCTTCTTCTTCCAGGGTCTTCCAGTATTTATCTCATCATTCCGTGATCATTTATCTCACTCCCGTTCAGCCTCCCTTTCTTTTTCGATTCCGGGCAAGCTGGGGCGGCCCCCCCAATCCCCGACCCTGTCCGCCCCGCCCACCGGCTCTGCGTTCGCGGGTCCGGCCTTATTCCCGGCTCACGCCCCCAACCGCGCCCCCTCCGGAATCCCCTGGGGTGTCACCGCCCCCGATCCGGCTCCCACGGCTCTAAGCGCGGGCACGCGCCCCGCTGAGATCGAGCGTACCCCCACCGCCGGCGCCGCCGCCCCAGGGGTTCCGCCCGCTGCCCTTTTAAGCCAGCGAGCCGCCCCTCTCCCTAAAGAGCCTGACAGCGCTCGAAACAGCACGACCGCTTACCGTTGCGACCACTGCGGCACGGTTCGCCCCTGGCCCTCCAAACCCGGCCCCGAGGGCGGCTTAGGGGTTTGCGACTGCGGCGCCGATCCGCTGGCGTGGTATCCCGTCCGGCCCAAGGTTCCCGACCCCGCGCCTCGCCTCCGTGGCGTATCGCCTCAAAGACGGCTCCGGCGGTTCCATCGTCGGCGCCTGTCCCGTTTCGGAACTCCTCGAGGACCTGAAGCGCGTCTACGGCGACCGCTTGGCCGTGCTGGCACCCCGCGGACCCGATTTCAACGACGGCCTAGCCGCCCCCCGTCACGGCTAGAGCACCGGATAAACATCGACGGCTTATTACCCATTACGACAGAGACCACGACCATGCAACAAATCCTGACCACCTTAGTCCTCGGCGCCAACCGCTACCGCATCGACGGCCAAACCGGCGGCGCGATCTATCTGCTCCAACCGGGCGATGAGGAAGACCCCAACACCTTAGGGCTCGCCGTCCACAAGGTCAAAATGCCCTACGACCTCTTCGACCAGCTCAAAGACAAACAGGTGCCGGGCGTCTTCCAAGTCCTGATGGAAACCGAGCGGGGCGGGCAGGAGAGCGACAGTGAAACCGTCCTCAGCGTCAAAGGCGAAGGCCAGCTCAGCCTGGATGTGCTCCAGGCGCTGTTCAACGTATCCCCCACGGCCAAGGCTTCGGCCAAGGTCCCCGATCAGCCGCTGGAAGGCGCCTCGGTCGCCCTCGTCATCGGCGCCAGCCGCTACGAACTCGAAAACGGCGCCA
>Ga0196972_1000174_pt1 | contig 49917 bp, 48 predicted proteins | sample S1v_2013CmetaG_FD_148618 | JGI IMG/M metagenome (GOLD analysis project Ga0196972, IMG submission 148618) | Soil microbial communities from Anza Borrego desert, Southern California, United States - S1+v_20-13C | ecosystem: Environmental > Terrestrial > Soil > Desert | place: USA: California...
AGCATGATCTCGACGTGGGCGCGGAGCACCAGCGGCCGGGCCGTCGCGCCGGCCAGCCCCTGCCGATCGCCGGACTCGCCCAGGACTCGGCGGATGGCAGCCTTCGCCGCGTCCAGGTCCCCCTGCGCCAGCCGGAGCAGCGACAGGCCCGGCTGCGGCTCGATGCCAAGCCGGCTGGCTTCGGTGTACATGGCTTGCGCGAGCCCGAACTCGCCGCGCAATCGATGCAGCTCGGCTGCCTGGTAGAACGCACGCCCGGCGAATTTCTCGCGGCTTTCCTGGCAGACGTCGATGGCCCGGCTTGCCTCCGAGATGGCACCGGACCAGTCGCCCTGCAGCTGGAGGATCTCGGAGCGATGCACGAGGCATTCGCCCCGAAAGGCAAGCAGGTCCGGCTGGGCGGCGCACCACTCGGCCAGCGCCTCCGTCCATTCCGTGCAGCGCCGGAAATCGAAGATGCGCTGGCAGGTCACGATCGCGGCGCAGTAGACGATCCCTGCTGCCATCGGGGAGACATCGCCGGCCGTGACGGCGACCATCGCCTCGTCCAGCTGCTGCACGCCCCGGTCGATGCGGTCGAGCCGGATGAGGGCCTGCCCACGGCTGAGCAGGCCGAACGCCAGCACGTCGGCATCCCCCAGCTGGTCGGCCAGCGGGACCATCGATTCGAAGTCGGCCTGCGCACCCTCGGCCTCGCCCCGCATCATCTGCATCAGCCCGGAGAGCAGGTGCACGTACGCCTGCTCCGCTCGATCGGGACTGTCGCCGACCAGTCGCTGCAGCCGGGCGAGCCACCCTGTGCATTGCGCGATGTCTCCCCTGAGCAGGGCGGTCAGGGCCAGCCAGAAGGTCCAGCGCGCGGCGCGCCGGGGATGTTCGCCGTCGACCAAGACCTGCTGCAGTCTCCTGAAAGTCGCGATCGCATCGGCGGCCTGTCCGACCAGGTAGGCGGCCTGGGCCAGTTGCTCGAGATCCGCCACCTCGAGTGGGGAGCGGGCGTCGGCAGCACGGAGCTGGGCGTACGCCTCCCGCCAGTTGCGGTGCACGACGGCCCGCCTGCCGAGCTCGAGTGCCGTGGGCATCGTGTCGCAGTCTCCTTTTGGGCGCGCAGCCGGACCGCCGTGCGGCGCCGGTTCAGGGTAGCCGGTAGCGCGGCTGGTCCTGCGTTCCCACCATCAGCAGGTTCACCACGCCCATCACGTCGTCCACCTGCATGGCCGCCCGCTCCAGGCCCTCGGCCTGCTGCCCGGATCGAACGCAGCCCATGAGCGTGACGAGTCGCCGCTCCCCGAGCACCCACACGCTGGTGTCGTCGAAGCGCCCGTCCAGGCGCAGGTACTGCGCCACCCGGGGGATCAGTTCCTTGTCGTAGAGGTAGGAATTGGGCAGCCGGCAGCGGCCGGAGCGGTAGCAGCTGTTGCCGTGCTGGGCCCGCACGTGGGCCTGCTCCCTCATCTCCTCCTCGGTCATGCCGGGCGGAGCGGGCACCGGGCAGCCCGGCAGGCCCGAGGTGGCCTGCACGAAGGGGTCGTCGAACCAGTTGCGGCGCTCCTGCGCCGCCGCCGTGCAGGCCAGCGCGGCAGCCAGGGGCAGGAGGCAGGCGCGGATCGTCATGGCTTTGTCCGGCCACCATGCTGCGGGGCGGCGGCGGCCGCTGTCAACGGGGCGCGCCGGGGGGGACGATGGAGCAGGTTCCTCGCGGGTGCCCTTACGGCAGAGCGGCGCCCAACCCGGCCGATAAAATGGCCGGTTCAGCCGGAAGCACCCATGGCACGCACCCTCTACGACAAGATCTGGGACGAGCACGTCATCCACACCGAGGAAGACGGCACGGCCATCCTCTACATCGACCGCCACCTGGTCCACGAAGTCACCAGCCCGCAGGCCTTCGAGGGCCTGCGCGAAGCCGGCCGCAAGGTCTGGCGCATCAGCTCGGTGGTGGCCACCGCCGACCACAACACGCCGACCACCGGCTGGGAGCGTGGCTACGACGGCATCGACGACCCGATCAGCAAGGAGCAGGTCACCACGCTGGACCGCAACATCGGCGAGTTCGGCGCGGCCGCCTACTTCCCCTTCCTGTCCAAGCGCCAGGGCATCGTGCACGTGATCGGCCCCGAGCAGGGCGCCACCCTGCCGGGCATGACGGTGGTCTGCGGCGACTCCCACACCTCCACCCACGGCGCCTTCGGGGCGCTGGCCCACGGCATCGGCACCAGCGAGGTCGAGCACGTGCTGGCCACCCAGACCCTGCTGGCCAAGAAGGCGAAGAACATGCTGGTCAAGGTCGAGGGGCAGCTGCCCCGCGGCGTGACCGCCAAGGACATCGTGCTGGCCATCATCGGCAGGATCGGCACCGCCGGCGGCACCGGCTACACCATCGAGTTCGGCGGCTCCGCCATCCGCTCGCTGTCGATGGAAGGGCGCATGACGGTCTGCAACATGGCCATCGAGGCCGGCGCCCGCGCCGGCATGGTGGCGGTGGACGACAAGACCATCGAGTACGTCAAGGGCCGCCCGCTGGCCCCCACCGGCGTCGAATGGGACCAGGCCGTCGCCTACTGGCGCACCCTGCACTCCGATCCGGACGCGAAGTTCGACACCGTGGTGGAGCTCGACGCGGCGAAGATCATTCCGCAGGTGACCTGGGGCACCTCGCCCGAGATGGTGCTGGGCGTGGACGCGCGCGTGCCCGATCCCGACAAGGAGAAGGACGCCACCAAGCGCGGCGCCATCGAACGTGCGCTGACCTACATGGGCCTGGAGCCGGGCAAGCCGATCAACGACATCGTCATCGACAAGGTGTTCATCGGCTCGTGCACCAACAGCCGCATCGAGGACATGCGCGAGGCCGCCGCCGTGGTGAAGAAGCTGGGCCGGAAGGTGGCGAAGAACGTCAAGCTGGCCATGGTGGTGCCCGGCTCCGGCGTGGTGAAGGAGCAGGCCGAACGCGAGGGCCTGCACGAGATCTTCAAGGCGGCCGGCTTCGAGTGGCGCGAGCCGGGCTGCTCCATGTGCCTGGCCATGAACGCCGACCGGCTGGAACCCGGCGAGCGCTGCGCGTCCACCAGCAACCGGAACTTCGAAGGCCGCCAGGGTGCCGGGGGCCGCACGCACCTGGTCAGCCCCGCCATGGCCGCCGCCGCGGCGGTGCATGGCCATTTCGTCGACGTCCGCCAATTCATCTGAGGAGGAGAGCCCATGTCCGTGAAGAAGATCGCCGCCCTGTTCGCATTGGCCGTGCTGCTGGCCGGCTGCAACACCGTCAAGGGCATGGGCCAGGACATCCAGAAGGCCGGCGGCGCCATCGAGGACGCGGCCAAGAAAAAGTAAATACCTCGGGGACAGACCACCGAAGCAACGCGCAGGTGCTCTGTCCCAGACTGATTGAGACAGGGGACAGACCACCGAAGCGAAGCGCAGGTGCTCTGTCCCCGACCGACTAGAAAGGGCGACCCGCAACGCGGGCACTGACTCCCATGAAAAAGTTCACCGTACACAAGGGCCTAGTCGCCCCCATGGATCGCGAGAACGTCGACACCGACGCGATCATCCCCAAGCAGTTCCTCAAGTCGATCCGCAAGACGGGCTTCGGCCCCAACCTGTTCGACGAGTGGCGCTACCTGGACGCCGGCTATCCGGGCCAGGACCCGGCCAGCCGCAAGCCCAACCCGGACTTCGTGCTGAACCAGCCGCGCTACAGCGGCGCCTCGATCCTGCTGGCGCGCAAGAACTTCGGCTGCGGCTCCTCGCGCGAGCACGCGCCCTGGGCCCTCGACCAGTACGGCTTCCGCGCCCTGATAGCCCCCAGCTTCGCCGACATCTTCTTCAACAACAGCTTCAAGAACGGCCTGCTGCCCATCGTGCTGCCGGAATCCACGGTGGCGAAGCTGTTCGACGAGGTGCAGGCCTTCCCTGGCTACGAGCTCACCATCGACCTGGAGCGGCAGGTGATCGTCAAGCCGGACGGCAGCGAGATCGCCTTCGACGTGCAGCCCTTCCGCAAGTACTGCCTGCTCAACGGCTTCGACGACATCGGCCTGACCCTGCGCCAGTCCGACAAGATCAAGGCCTACGAAGCGCGGCGCCTGGCCAGCAAGCCCTGGCTGGCCCACACCCTGAACGGATGATCGCGAGATGAAGATTGCAGTACTGCCCGGCGACGGCATCGGGCCGGAGATCGTGGCCGAAGCGGTCCGGGTGCTGGATGCCCTGGACCTGAAGTTCGAGATGGAGACCGCGCCGGTCGGCGGCGCCGCGTACGAGGCGCACGGCCATCCGCTGCCCGAGTCCACGCTCGAGCTCGCCAGGGAGGCCGACGCCATCCTGTTCGGCGCCGTCGGCGATTGGAAGTACGACAAGCTCGAGCGCGCGCTGCGCCCCGAACAGGCCATCCTGGGCCTGCGCAAGCACCTGGGCCTGTTCGCCAATTTCCGCCCGGCGATCTGCTACGAGCAGCTCACGCATGCCTCCAGCCTGAAGCCGGAACTGGTGGCCGGGCTGGACATCCTGATCATCCGCGAGCTCACGGGCGACATCTATTTCGGCCAGCCGCGCGGCCGCCGCAGCGCACCGGACGGCCACTTCCCGGGCGCCGAGGAAGCCTTCGACACCATGCGCTACACGCGCCCGGAGATCGAGCGCATCGCCCGCGTCGCCTTCCAGGCCGCCCGCAAGCGCGGCAAGCGCGTGACCAGCGTGGACAAGGCCAACGTGCTGGAGACCTTCCAGCTGTGGAAGGACGTGGTCACGGAAGTCGCCAGGGACTATCCGGACGTCGAGCTCGACCACATGTACGTGGACAACGCCGCCATGCAGCTGGTCCGGGCGCCCAAGAAGTTCGACGTGGTGGTCACCGGCAACATGTTCGGCGACATCCTCTCGGACGAAGCCGCCATGCTCACCGGCTCGATCGGCATGCTGCCCTCGGCCAGCCTGAACGAGCGCAACCAGGGCCTGTACGAACCCAGCCATGGCAGCGCGCCGGACATCGCCGGCCAGGGGATTGCGAACCCCTTGGCTACAATACTGTCCGCCGCCATGATGCTCCGCTTCTCCCTGAACCAGCCCGAAGCCGCCGACCGGATCGAATCCGCGGTGAAGCAGGTGCTCGCCTCGGGGCTGCGCACGGCGGACATCCATTCCGAAGGCACCACGAAGGTCGGCACCCGCGCCATGGGCGACGCCGTCGTGGCCGCGATCACCACCAAAACCACCAAGGGCTAGCAAGCTCCGGTTCGTCGCGCGCCTGTCCCCCGGCGAGACGAGCCGGGGGAAACGGATCAACTGAAAGGCGTATGACGATGGCACTCTCCAAGGCACAACAACCGCTGGTCGGCCTGGTCGGCTGGCGCGGCATGGTCGGCTCGGTCCTGATGGACCGCATGCAGGCCGAAGGCGACTTCGGCTTGGTCGAACCGGTCTTCTTCTCCACCTCCAACGCCGGCGGCAAGGCACCCGCCCAGGCCAAGAACGAGGCGACCCTGAAGGACGCCTTCGACATCGAGGCGCTGAAGAAGTGCGACATCGTCATCACCTGCCAGGGCGGCGACTACACCACCGAGGTGTTTCCCAAGCTGCGCGCCGCCGGCTGGAACGGCCACTGGATCGACGCCGCCTCCACGCTGCGCATGAAGGACGACGCGGTGATCGTGCTTGACCCGGTCAACCTGCCGGTGATCAAGAGCGCGCTGGCCAAGGGCGGCCGCAACTGGATCGGCGGCAACTGCACCGTCAGCTGCATGCTGATGGGCGTGGGCGCGCTCTACAAGGCCGGGCTGGTCGAGTGGATGAGCAGCATGACCTACCAGGCCGCGTCCGGCGGCGGCGCGCAGCACATGCGCGAACTGCTGACCCAGTTCGGCACGCTCAACGCCGAGGTCAAGGCGCTGCTGGACGACCCCAAGTCCGCCATCCTCGAGATCGACCGCAAGGTGCTGTCGCGCCAGCAATCGATGAGCGGGGCCGAGACCGAGAACTTCGGCGTGCCGCTGGGCGGCTCGCTCATCCCCTGGATCGACAAGGACCTGGGCGACGGCGTGTCGCGCGAGGAGTGGAAGGCCGGCGCCGAGACCAACAAGATCCTCGGCCAGGGCCCCGGCTTCGGCAACGCGGCCGTGCCGGTGGATGGCTTCTGCGTGCGGGTCGGCGCCATGCGCTGCCACAGCCAGGCGCTGACCTTCAAGCTGAAGAAGGACGTGCCGCTGGCCGATATCGAGGCCATGATCGCGGCCGACAACGAGTGGGTGCGCGTGGTGCCCAACACGCGCGAAGCCACGATGAAGGACCTCACGCCGGTGGCCGTCACCGGCACCCTGGGCATCCCGGTCGGACGCCTGCGCAAGATGGCGATGGGTCCCGAGTACCTCGGCGCCTTCACCATCGGCGACCAGCTCCTGTGGGGCGCGGCCGAGCCGCTGCGCCGCATGCTGCGCATCCTGCTGGAGGCCTGATCCGCGCACGCTCCACCGGCGTGCCGAGCCGACGGTGGAGCCTGTAACGGCCGCCTTACAGTTCGTTGTCGAGTGGCAACATGAGCTCCGGCCTTGTCGGGTTCGACAGCGGGCTCCGGACGTTAAGCCTTGTCTCAGCTTGTCGCCCTAAGACATTGATGCTATGGTCGTTTTAGCTATATCCGTCTCGAGGCGAATGTCCGCATGATGAGAACAAAACTGCCTGCAGACCGAGCGGTGGGGACTCCAACACACAAGACGAAAAGGCCGTGGCAAGCCCATGCAGTGGCGCTCGCCGCGGCCGCCTTGTTCAGCCTGCCCAGCCCGCCGGCGCAAGCCCTCGCGCTCGGCCGCATCACGGTCCAGTCTGCCCTGGGCGAGCCGCTGCGCGCGGACATCGACCTGCCCGAGATCACCCCCGATGAGGTCGCCACCCTGCGCGTCAACATGGCCACGCCGGACGCCTTCCGCGCGGCCGGCATGGAGTTCAGCCCGGCCTTGCCGGGCCTGACGATCACGCTGGAGAAGCGGCCCGATGGTCGCCATTTCCTGCGCTTGACCGGCCAGCGTCCGGTCAATGATCCCTTCGTCGACCTGATCCTGGAGACCACCTGGTCATCGGGCCGCATCGTGCGCGACTTCACGATGCTGTTCGACCCGCCCAGCATGCGCCAGAACCGCGCGCCGCTGGCGGCGCAGGTGTCGCCCTCCACCACGCCTGCACCGCAGCGCTCGGTGACCCCGGCGCCGGTGACGCCGCAGCGCAGCGCTCCGGTGACCGCCAGCCGGGCGCCCTCGGTCGCAGCGCCGGCGCCCGCACCTGCGACCGCGGCTCGCAGCGCCGAGCCGCGGCAGGTCACGGTCCAGGCCGGCGACACCGCCGGTGGCATCGCCGGCATCCACAAGCCTGGCAGCGTGTCGCTCGACCAGATGCTGATCGCCATGCTGCGCGCCAACCCGGATGCCTTCATCGACGGCAACGTCAACCGCCTGCGGGCGGGCGCCGTGCTGGACATGCCCACGGCCGAGCAGGCCCGCTCGGTCGCCCCGGCCGAGGCCCGCCGCATGGTGGTGGCCCAGAGCCGCGACTTCAACGAATTCCGACGCCGTCTCGCCGATGGCGTGGCCGCCGCTCCCGCGGCACGCTCGCAGCGCGAAGCCAGCGGCCGCATCCAGGCGCAGGTCGAGGAGAAGCGGCCTGCGGCGGCTTCGCCCGACAAGCTGACCCTGTCCAAGGGCGGCGTGCAGGACAAGGCCAGCGCCGACCAGATCGCCCGCAGCCGCGCCGAACAGGACGCCGCCACCCGGGTGGCAGAACTGAATCGCAACCTGAGCGAGCTGAACAAGCTCAGCGGAGCGGTCCCGGGCGCCGCCGCCAGCGCCGCGCCTGCCGCGGCGCAGCCGGCTTCCGGCCCCGCGCTGGGCTCCGTGGCAGTGCCGGCCCCGGCTGGTGTCACTCCCGCGGCGCCGGCATCCGCACCGGCTGCCACGCCCGCCGCGGCCACACCCGCCAGCGCTCCCGCCGAGGCAACCGCCGGAGCGGCCAGTTTGCCTGTGGCCGCCAGCGCAGAGGCGCCCGCCTCGGCGCCTGCAGCAGCGGCCTCGGCTCCCGCGGCAGACGCTTCGGCCCCTGCACCCGCCGCTCCCGCGCCTGAGCCAACCCCGGCGGTTGCCGCGCCCAAGCCGGCCGCCGCACCGGCCCCCGTGGCCGAGCCCAGCTTCACCGACGAGTTGCTCGAGAACCCGCTGATCCCGGCTGCCGGCGGCGGCATCCTGGCCTTGCTGCTCGGCCTGGGCGTCTGGAAGCTGGTCCAGCGCCGCCGGGCCACGCAGGTCGACAGTTCCTTCCTGGAGAGCCGGCTGCAGCCGGACTCCTTCTTCGGCGCCAGCGGCGGCCAGCGCATCGACACGGCGGAGGGCACGCCCACCGGCTCGTCGATGGTCTATTCGCCCAGCCAGCTCGACGCCGCCGGCGACGTCGACCCGGTGGCCGAAGCCGACGTCTACCTCGCCTACGGTCGCGACCTCCAGGCCGAGGAGATCCTCAAGGAAGCCCTGCGCATCAATCCGCAGCGCATCGCCATCCACACCAAGCTGCTGGAGATCTACGCCAAGCGCCAGGACGCCAAGGCCTTCGAGCAGCTGGCCCGCGAGGCCTTCGAGCTGGCGCAGGGCCAGGGGCCCGAGTGGGCGCACATCTGCGAAATGGGGCTGGAGCTCGATCCGTCCAATGCGATGTACCAGCCGGGCGGCCAGCCCGGCGGCGTTGCAGCCGCCGGAGCGGCGATCGGCATGGCCACCGCGCGGCAGCCCGCCGTGCCGGAGGAGCCGGCTTCCAGTGCGGTCGACCTCGACCTGGACCTCGACTTCTCGCTCGACGATTCGGGCGCGGAGCCGGCTGCGCCGATGATGGCCGCGGCGGCTCCGGCCGCCAGCCTGGACCCGGACGCCACCTTGCTGCCGGGTGCACGCCCGCCGGCCATGGACCCGGACGCCACGCTGCTGCCGACCGCTTCCGAGCCCCCGGCGCTGGACATGGACTTCGGCCTGGACACGCCAGCTGCCGCGCCGGCCGCGGCCCCCGACCTGGATCCGCCCGCCATCGAGCCGATCCGCCTGGATGCGGCGGAAGCGGCGGAAGCGGCGCCCGCCGACGACAACAGCCTCAGCTTCGACCTGGGCTCGCTGGACGTGCCTGCGGCCGCTCCGGCCCCCGCTGCTGCTGCCCCGGCACCGTCTGCCTCCGATGGCGGCATGATCGAGTTCGATCTCGGTTCACTGTCGCTGGACCTGGACACGCCCGCCGCCGCCAGCCCCGCGCCGGCCGCCGCTGGCGATGCCGAACCGGCCGCCGCCGACTCCGGCCTGAGTACCGCCGGGCTGGACCTCGACGCCGGCAACGGCGACGACCCGCTGGCCACCAAGCTGGCGCTGGCCGAGGAGTTCAACGCCATCGGCGACGCCGACGGGGCTCGCAGCCTCGCGCAGGAAGTGATCGCCGAGGCCTCGGGCGAGCTCAAGTCCCGCGCCCAGAAGCTGCTGGCGGAGATCGGCTGATCCCGCGCCCTCGCGCGCGCCGCCCATGAGGTGGGCACTCGGCATCAGCTACCTCGGGCAGGCCTACGACGGCTGGCAGAGCCAGCCGTCCGGCCGCACGGTCCAGGACCATCTCGAGACGGCGCTCGCCCGCTTCGCCGACCAGCCCGTCTCCACCGTCTGTGCCGGTCGCACCGATGCCGGCGTGCACGGCCTGATGCAGGTGGTCCATTTCGACACCGCGGTCGAGCGCACCGCCTTCTCCTGGGTGCGCGGAACCAACCGCTACCTGCCGGCCGACATCGCGGTGCAGTGGGCGCAGCCGGTGCCCGACGCATTCCATTCGCGTGCCAGCGCGCTGGCCCGGCGCTATGCCTACGTGCTGCTGGAGTCGCCGGTGCGCCCCAGCCTGGAAGCAGGCCGCGCGGGCTGGGTGTTCCGGCCGCTGGATGAAGCGGCGATGCGGGATGCCGCCCAGCGGCTGCTGGGCCAGCACGACTTCACCTCCTTCCGGGCCTCGGCCTGCCAGGCAAAGTCGCCGGTGAAGACCATGCGGCGCATCGAGATCACGCGCCGCGGCCCCTATTGGCGTTTCGAGTTCGAAGCCGACGCCTTCCTGCACCACATGATCCGCAACATCATGGGCTGCCTGGTGCAGGTCGGCCAGGGGCTGCAGCCGCCGCAATGGATGGACGAGGTACTGGCCGCGCGCAGCCGGGACGCCGCCGCGCCCACCTTCTCGCCGGATGGCCTGTATTTCCTCGGGCCCGTATACGAACCCCGCTGGGGCTTGCCGGATCGCACCGCTGCTTATGATTGGCTGCCATGAGCGCAGCCCACTCCCTGCCGAGTCCGCGCACGCGGATCAAGATCTGCGGCCTCACGCGTGAGCGGGACGTGGACACCGCGGTCGAGGCCGGCGCCGATGCGGTCGGCTTCGTCCTCTACCCGAAAAGCCCGCGGTTCGTGACTGCGCAGCGGGCGGCCGAGCTGGCGCGGCGGCTGCCACCGTTCGTGACCCCGGTGCTCCTGTTCGTCAACGAGGAGCCGCAGGTCGTGCAGGCCGCCGCCCGGGCCGTACCCGGCGCCATGCTGCAGTTCCACGGCGACGAAACGCCCGAGCAATGCGACGCCGCCAGCGACCATGGCCTGCACCCCTGGATGCGGGCGGCGCGCATACCCCTGCAGGCGCCGGAATCCTTCGACTTGCTAAAATTCGTGGCTTCCTACCCCAGCGCCCGATGCCTGCTCCTCGACGCCCATGTCGAGGGCTACGGCGGCGGCGGCAAGGCATTCGATTGGTCACGGCTTCCACCAAGCGTCAACGCTCACCTCGTCTTGTCTGGTGGACTGGCACCTGCAAACGTGGCCGATGGCATCGTGCAAGTACGGCCGCGTTGCAGGACGCTGGCCGTTGATGTGAGCTCCGGGGTCGAGGCGTCCAAGGGCGTCAAGGACCCGGACAAGATCCATCGGTTCGTCGCCGCCGTCCGCGCGGCCGACGCACTTCTTGCAAGGTCCCCGAATGCCCTCCTCTCCTCAGCCTGATGCCGCCGGCCACTTCGGCCCCTACGGCGGCAGCTTCGTCAGCGAGACGCTGACCCACGCCATCGACGAACTGCGCGCCGCCTACGGCCGCTACCAGCACGACCCGGAGTTCCTGGCCGAATTCCGCTACGAACTCGCCCATTTTGTCGGCCGGCCCTCGCCCATCTACCACGCGCAGCGCATGAGCCGCGAGATGGGCGGCGCGCAGATCTACCTCAAGCGCGAAGACCTCAACCACACCGGAGCCCACAAGATCAACAACGTGATCGGCCAGGCCATGCTGGCGCGCCGCATGGGCAAGCCGCGCGTGATCGCCGAGACCGGTGCCGGCCAGCACGGTGTCGCCACCGCCACCATCTGCGCCCGCTACGGGCTGGAGTGCGTGGTCTACATGGGCAGCGAGGACGTCAAGCGCCAGAGCCCCAACGTCTACCGAATGAACCTGCTGGGCGCCCGCGTGGTGCCGGTCGAATCGGGTAGCCGCACGCTCAAGGACGCGCTGAACGAGGCCATGCGCGACTGGGTCACCAACGTGGAGAACACCTTCTACATCATCGGCACGGTGGCGGGCCCGCACCCCTACCCGATGATGGTGCGCGATTTCCAGAGCGTGATCGGCAACGAGTGCCTGGAACAGATGCCGCAGATGACCGGGCGCCAGCCCGACGTGGTGGTGGCCTGCGTGGGCGGCGGCAGCAACGCCATGGGCATCTTCCACCCCTACATCCCCTTCGAAGCGACGCGCCTGGTCGGCGTGGAAGCCGCCGGCCAGGGACTGGACAGCGGCAAGCATTCGGCTTCGCTTCAGCGCGGAAGCCCCGGCGTGCTGCACGGCAACCGCACCTACATCCTGCAGGACGCCAACGGCCAGATCACCGAGACGCACAGCGTCAGCGCGGGGCTCGACTACCCCGGCGTCGGGCCCGAGCATGCCTGGCTGAAGGACATCGGCCGTGCCGAGTACGTCGGCATCACCGACCAGGAGGCGCTGGACGCCTTCCATTACCTGTGCCGCACCGAGGGCATCATCCCGGCGCTGGAATCCAGCCATGCCGTGGCCTACGCGATGAAGCTGGCGAAGACCCTGAAGCCCGAGCAGAGCATCCTGGTCAACCTGTCCGGCCGCGGCGACAAGGACATCGGCACGGTGGCCGACCTGGCGGGCGTGGACTTCTACGATCGCCCCTCCATGCGTGGGTTGAAGGTGAAAGGCGGCGCGCAATGAGCCGCATCGCCGCCACCTTTTCCCGACTGGCCGCCGCCAAGCGCAAGGCCCTCATCCCCTACGTCACCGCCGGCTTCCCCTACCCGGACGTCACGCCGGAACTGATGCACGCCATGGTGGAAGCGGGCGCCGACGTCATCGAACTGGGCGTGCCCTTCTCCGACCCCATGGCCGACGGGCCGGTGATCCAGAAGGCCGGCGAGAAGGCACTCGCGGCCGGCATCGGCATGGCCCAGGTGCTCGCCATGGTCCGCCGCTTCCGCGAACGCGACAGCCGCACGCCGGTGGTGCTCATGGGCTACGCCAACCCGGTGGAGCGCTACGAGCTCGGCCACGGCGTCGGCGCCTTCGCGCGCGATGCCGCGGCGGCCGGCGTCGACGGCGTGCTGGTGGTGGACTACCCGCCGGAGGAATGCGAGGCCTTCGCCGCCACGCTGAAGGCGGCCGGCCTGGACCTGATCTTCCTGCTGGCGCCCACCAGCACGACGCAGCGCATGCGGCAGGTGGCCCGCGTGGCCAGCGGCTACGTCTACTACGTGTCGCTCAAGGGGGTGACCGGCGCCGGGCACCTGGACACCTCCGCCGTCGAGCAGATGCTGCCGCGCATCCGCGAGCACGTCCACATCCCGGTCGGGGTCGGCTTCGGCATCCGCGATGCCGAGAGCGCCCGCGCCGTCGGACGCGTGGCCGACGCGGTCGTGATCGGCACCCGGATCATCCAGCTGATCGAGGACCAGCCGCGCGACGCCGTCGCTGCTGCCGCCGCCGGTTTCCTGCGCGAGATCCGCCAGGCCCTCGACTCATAGAATCAACCGATTGCCCAGGAGCACCCGCCCATGAGCTGGCTCGAGAAACTGCTGCCCCCCAAGATCCAACCGATCGATCCCAACGAACGCCGCGGCGTGCCCGAAGGCTTGTGGGTCAAGTGCCCCAGCTGCGAGACGGTGCTGTACAAGACCGACCTCGAGCACAACCAGAACGTCTGCCCCACCTGCAGCCACCACCATCGAATCGGCGCCCGGGCCCGGCTGGACGCCTTCCTGGACCCGGAAGGCCGCTGGGAGATCGGGCAGGAAGTGCTGCCGGTGGATGCGCTCAAGTTCAAGGACAGCCGGCGCTACCCCGAGCGGCTGAAGGAAGCGCTGGAGAACACCGGCGAGACCGACGCGCTGGTGGTGATGGGCGGCGCCGTGCACGGCATCAGCCTGGTGGCGGCCGCCTTCGAGTTCGACTTCATGGGCGGCAGCATGGGCAGCGTGGTGGGCGAGCGCTTCGCGCGCGGCGTGGAGAGCGCCGTCGAGCAGAAGGTGCCTTTCGTCTGCTTCACCGCCACCGGCGGTGCCCGGATGCAGGAAGGCCTGCTGTCGCTGATGCAGATGGCCAAGACCAACGCCGCCCTGACGCGGCTGGCCCGCAAGGGCCTGCCCTACATCAGCGTGCTGACCGACCCGACCATGGGCGGGGTGAGCGCCGGCTTCGCCTTCGTAGGCGACGTGGTGATCGCCGAGCCCAAGGCACTGATCGGCTTCGCCGGCCCGCGCGTGATCGAATCGACCGTGCGGGTAACCCTGCCCGAGGGCTTCCAGCGCGCCGAGTTCCTGCAGCAGAAGGGCGCCGTAGACTTCATCTGCGACCGGCGCGAACTGCGCCAGAAGGTGGCGCACACGCTGGCCATGCTGCTGCGCCAGCCGGCCGACGCCGTGATCTGAGCGTCGGCTTCGCCTCCGCTGCAGCGCCGACCTCGCAGGTCAGGCCGCACAGCGGCGGCAACGCTACAGGATGGGCCGGAACACCGCGGCCAGCACCATCGTCAGCACCTGCAGCAGCACCAGCAGCGCCAGCGGCGACAGGTCGATGCCGCCCACCAGCGGAATGACGCGCCGGAACGGCCGCAGCAGCGGCGCGCACAGGCGGTCGACGATGTCGGTCAGCATGGAATCGCTCTGCACCCAGGACAGGATCGCATAGACGATCACCAGCGCGGTGAGCGCCGACAGCACCAGCCGCACCAGGCCATACAGCGCCATGGCGAACACGACGCCGAACCCGGTCCCGCCGGCGAACAGGCTCCACAGGATGGCGTACTGCACGAGCTCGACCAGGTAGGCCGCGACGACACTGGCCGTATCCCAGCGCGCCACCGCCGGCAGCACCTTGCGCAGCGGCAGCACGATCCAGTCGGTCAGCGCGAAGACGAAGCGGCCGACGGGGTTGCCGAAGGGCACGCGCTGGCGCTGCATGTACAGCCGCAGCAGGCAGGCGCCGCCCAGCAGGCCGGTGGCCACATCGAGTAGGAATGAAAGGATTTGGTAGCCCATTGCCCCGCCGTCGCAGTTCGCGTGGGATGATAGCGGCGTCACCCCGGATCCCATCCTTGGCCGCCGCCCTCAACCTGCAGTCGCTGCCGCTGTTCCCGCTGGGCACGGTGCTGTTTCCGGGTGGCCTGCTGCCCCTGCGCATCTTCGAGGTGCGCTACCTCGACATGATCGGCCGCTGCCACCGTACCGGCGCGCCGTTCGGCGTGGTGTCGCTGGTGCAGGGCGAGGAGGTGCGCCGCCCCGGGAGCGGGCCGGAATCGTTTGCCACGGTGGGCACCCTGGCCACGATCGAGACGCTCGAACATCCACGGCCCGGCCTGATGATGGTCCGCATCCTGGGCGGGCAGCGCTTCCGGATCGGCTCCAGCGAGCAGCTCAGGCATGGCCTGTGGGTGGCCGACGTGCAGCAGCTCGATCCGGACCTGGTCGTGCCGGTGCCCGAGGACCTGCAGCCGACGTCCACCGCGCTGGGCCGACTGATCCATTCGCTGCAGGAGAAATCCGCCGCGAACGAACCGATCCCGATCGCGCCGCCCTGGCGGCTGGACGATTGCGGCTGGGTCGCCAACCGCTGGTGCGAGCTGCTGCCGCTGCCGGTCCCGCTCAAGCAGCGGCTGATGGAACTGAACAACCCGCTGCTGCGGCTGGAGCTGGTGGGGGACGTGCTGGCGAAGACGGGGATCGCTTCGTAGCTTGCGCCCAGGCGGCCCCGGCTACACCGGCACCGCCGCCCTGGCCTCGGCCGCGCGGTACTCCGGCACGTGCTCGCGCAGCCATTCGCGCACGGCGTCCGGCGATGGATGCGGGCCGGCGTGTTCGATCCAGCCCGCCACCTCGCCGATGTCGGGCAGCGGGCTCTCGCTCTTGGCGATGCGCAGCTTGGCGTGCGGCGTCGGCTCCGTGGTCTCGCGGTCCGCAAGCAGTTCCTCGTACAGCTTCTCGCCCGGTCGCAGCCCGGTGTAGGCGATCGGCACTTCCTGCTCGGTCCTGCCCGACAGCCGGATCAGCATGCGCGCCAGCTCCACGATCTTCACCGGCTGGCCCATGTCCAGCACGAAGATCTGACCCGAGCGGCCCATGAGCCCGGCCTGCAGCACGAGCTGCGCCGCCTCGGGGATGGTCATGAAATAGCGGACGATCTCCGGGTGCGTCACCGTCACCGGCCCCCCGCGCGCGATCTGGGCGGTGAACAAGGGCACGACCGATCCGCTGGAGCCCAGCACGTTGCCGAAGCGCACGGAGACGAATTCGGTCGCACCCTGCTCGCCGCGGGCCACCGCCTGCACCAGCAGCTCCGCCAGCCGCTTGCTGGCGCCCATGATGTTGGTGGGATTCACCGCCTTGTCGGTGGACACCATGACGAAGCGACGGGCGCCACAGGCGGCGGCCGCTCGCGCGGCATGCAGGGTGCCCAGCACGTTGGTGCGCAAGGCCTCGATCTCGTTGTGCTGCTCCATCAGCGGCACGTGCTTGTAGGCCGCCGCGTGGAAGACGACCGCCGGGCGGTGCTGCAGGCAGATGGCGCGCAGCCGCTCCGGCTCGCGCACGTTGGCGGTGTAGTACACGCCCTGCATCGCCGGGTGGGCCTGCCTCAGCTGCTGCTCCAGCTGGTAGATGCCGAATTCGGAGACATCCACGCAGACGAGGCGGCCGACGCCGAACCGCGCCACCTGCCGGCACAGCTCGGCGCCGATCGAGCCGCCTGCGCCCGTGACCAGCACCACCTGGCCGGAGAACAGTTCCGCCAGTCCCGCGACGTCCAGTTGCACCGGCTCGCGTCCGAGCAGGTCCTCCAGTTCCACCTGGCGCAGCCCGGTGGCTTCCGGCGCGAGCCACTGGTCCGCGCGGGGGACGGTCAGCAGGCTGATGCGCGCGCCGGCGGCCATCATCAGCGCCTCGCGCCGGTCCGGCGCACCGGGCGGGCTGGCCACCAGCACGGCGGCGGCCGAAACCGACTGGCAGATCCGTTCCAGATCCGCCACCCGCCCCAGGACGGGCACGCTCTGGAGCGAGCGGCCCACTTCGGCCGCCACCGGCGACACGATGGCCGCGGGCAGCCAGTCGGGCGAGCCCTTCACGTTGCGCAGCGCGCCTGCCGCGTCCTGCAGCGATCCGACGATCACGACCGGCCGCATCGAGCCCTCGGCGCCGCTGCGCTCCGCCATGGTGCGCCAGGCGGCACGCACGGCGCCCAGTAGCAGCAGGGCCAGCAGCGGCTGCAGCAGCAGCACCGAACGCGGGAAGTACTCCAGCCGCAGCATCAGGATGGCAGCGGAGGACAGGATCGCCCCCAGCAGCACGCCGACGGCGAGCTGGCGCAGGTCCGCCAGCCCGATGAAGCTCCAGGACTGCCGGTGCGCCCGGGCCACGCCCAGCCCGATCACGTAGCTCAGGACGCATACCGGAGCCGAGACGAAGGCGAGCCAGGCGTACTCGCCCGGCACGTCCAGGTTGAAGCGCAGCCAGAACGCGAGCCACCAGGCCACCAGCAGGAGCGACACGTCCGCCAGGGCTTGCAGCGCGCCGATCAGGGCGTGTGGCGACGGGCGGCGGATGGGCATGGAAGTATCCTATTGTCTTTCAACCGCCACGCGACGATGTTCAACCAGAAGTCCATTCTCATCACGGGCGGCACCGGGTCGTTCGGCCAGCGCTACGTGCAGACCCTGCTCGCACGTTACCGGCCGGCGCGCGTCATCGTGTTCTCTCGCGACGAGCTGAAGCAGTACGAGATGCAGCAGCGCATCGACGGCCCCCAGATGCGGTACTTCATCGGCGACGTTCGCGACGACCAGCGCCTGATGCAGGCCATGCGCGGCGTCGACTTCGTGATCCACGCCGCGGCCCTGAAGCAGGTTCCCGCCGCCGAATACAACCCCATGGAGTGCATTCGGACCAACGTGCACGGGGCGGAGAACGTGATCCGGGCGGCGATCGCCAACAACGTGCAGAAGGTGATCGCCCTTTCCACCGACAAGGCCGCCAACCCGATCAACCTGTACGGCGCGACCAAGCTGGCGTCGGACAAGCTGTTCGTGGCCGCCAACAACATGGTGGGCGGCGGTCCCACCCGGTTCGCCGTGGTGCGCTACGGCAACGTGGTGGGCTCCCGCGGCTCGGTGGTGCCGCTGTTCGAGCGGCTGCTGCGCGAGGGCGCGAAGAGCCTGCCCATCACCGACCCCCGCATGACGCGCTTCTGGATCAGCCTGCAGCAGGGCGTGGACTTCGTGCTGGAGAACTTCGCCCGCATGCGCGGCGGCGAGATCTTCGTGCCCCGGATCCCCTCGATCCGCATGGTCGACCTGGCCGAGGCGATGGCGCCGGGGCTGCCCACGCACACCATCGGCGTGCGCCCGGGCGAGAAACTGCACGAGATCATGTGCCCCGCCGACGACTCGCACCTGACGCTGGAATTCCCGCGCCATTTCGTGCTCCGACCGACCATCCGCTTCTACAACGTGGAGACCGATTACACGGAGGACGGGCTGGGCGAGCGTGGGCACGCGGTCCCCCAGGGCTACGAATACAACTCGGCCAGCAACAGCCACTTCCTCACGCCCGCGGAGATCCGCGAGTTCAACCGCCTCGCCCAGGCACCCGCCGCATGATCCCCTACGGCCGCCAGCAGATCTCCGCGGAGGACATGGAGGCGGTGCGGGCCGTGCTCGGCTCCGACTTCCTCACGCAGGGCCCGGCGGTCCCGGCTTTCGAGCGGGCGGTGGCGGACTACGTCGGGGCGCCGCATGCGGTCGCGGTCAATAGCGCCACCTCCGCCCTGCACGTGGCCTGCCTGGCGCTGGATCTGGGCCCGGGCGACCTCGCCTGGACCAGCCCGAACAGCTTCCTCGCCTCGGCCAACTGCGCCCGCTACTGCGGCGCCGAGGTCGATTTCGTGGACATCGACCCGCACGACCTCAACCTGTCGGTGCCGGCGCTGCGCCGCAAGCTGGAGGAAGCCGCCGCCCGCGGCCGCCTGCCGAAGGTGCTGATCCCGGTGGACTTCGCCGGCCGCTCGGCCGACCTGCAGGCCATGCGCGAACTGGCGGACCGGTACGGATTCGCCATCGTCGAGGACGCGTCGCACGCGATCGGCGCCACCTACCGCGGGCACAAGGTGGGCGGGCACGGCTGGGCCGACATCACCGTGTTCAGCTTCCACCCGGTGAAGATCATCACCAGCGGCGAGGGCGGCATGGCGCTCACCCACCGGCCCGAACTCGCCCGGCGCATGGAACTCGCGCGCTCGCACGGCATGACGCGCGATCCTTCGCAGATGGGCGGCACCCCCCATGGCTCCTGGTACTACGAGCAGGTGGCCCTGGGCTGGAACTACCGCATGACGGACCTGCAGGGCGCGCTCGGCACGAGCCAGTTGGGGCGCATCGAAGCCTTCCTGGCCCGTCGGCAGGCGATCCGCGCGCGCTACGACCGGGGGTTGGCCCAGCTGCCGCTGTGGCTGCCCGCGCCCGACCGCGACGGCCGCTCGGCCCTGCACCTCTACCCGATCCAGCTGGCGCCCGAGGCCGGGCGCGAGCGCCGCACGGTGTTCGACGAGCTGCGCGCGGGCGGGATCGGCGTCAATGTGCACTACATCCCGATCCACACCCAGCCCTATTACCGCGCCCTGGGCTTCCGCGACGGGGACTTCCCGGCCGCCGAGGCCTACTATGCGCGGGCCATCACGCTGCCCCTGCATGCCGGCATGACGGACGCAGACACCGATGCGGTCATCGCGGCCGTGCAGGCCGCACTCGCGTGACACCCTCGGGGCAGCAACTCGCCCTGGGCACCGCCCAGCTCGGGCTGGACTACGGCATCACCAATGAATCCGGCCGGGTGCCAGCCGCCGAAGCGCAAGCCATGCTCGATGCAGCCTGGGCCGGCGGGGTGCGGATGCTGGATACAGCGCCGGCCTACGGCAGCAGCGAGGCCGGCCTCGGCCAGGCCTTCGCGCACCGGCCGAAGCGAGCCTGGCGCGTCATCACCAAGACCATGCCGCTGCGACTGCCCGCCATCGACTCGCAGGCACTGGCTCAGGTCGACGCGGCCTTCCAGCGCTCGCTCGCGGCGCTGGGCGCCGTCGACTCCCTGCTGGTCCACCACGCCGACGACCTGCTGGTGCCCGGCGGCGAGGCGCTCTACGGCTGGCTGCGCGAGCAGCAGCAACAGGGCCGCGTACGCCGGATCGGCGCCTCGATCTACGACGGCCCGCAGGCCCGGCAGCTGCTGCAACGCTATGCGCTGGACGTGGTGCAGTTGCCCGCCAGCATCGCCGACCAGCGGCTGCTGGCGGACGGTACGGTGGCACGGCTCGCCGATGCCGGCATCGAGTTGCACGCCCGGTCGCTGTACCTGCAGGGCCTGTTGCTGGCCGATCCCGGTTTCGTGGCCGGGCGCTTTCCGGCGCAAGCGGCGTGGACACAACGCTTCCATGACGAATGCCGCAGGCGGGCACTGCAGCCGGTGCAGGCCTGCCTCTCGTTCTTCCGCGGCCAGCCGGCCCTGGCCGTCGCCGTGATCGGCGCCGCGTCCCGCGCCGAGATCGCCGCCCTGCTGGCCGCCTGGGCCGCTGTCCCTGCTGGCGACTGGTCCGGGTGGGCAGTGGACAATCCGGCTTTCACCGATCCCCGCCAGTGGACCAACCTTTGAACGCTTCCGTCCCCGGCCGCACCGTCGCCGTCGTGCAGGCCCGCATGGGTTCGACCCGCCTGCCGGGCAAGGTGCTGCTGCGCACCTGCGGCAAGCCCCTGCTGCAGCACCAGATCGAGCGGGTGCGCCGCTGCACCACCATCGACCTGCTGGTGCTGGCCACCGGAACCAATGCCGTCGACGACCCCGTGGCCGAACTCGGCCGGCAACTGGGAGTGGCGGTGTATCGCGGCAGTCCCGACGACGTGCTGGACCGGATGGTGCAGGCGGCGCGCCCGCACCGGCCGCAGTACCTCGTCCGCCTGACCGGCGACTGCCCCCTGAGCGATCCCGCGGTCATCGACCAGGTCGTGCGCGCAGCGCAAGCGCCCGGCGTGGATTACGCCTCCAACGCCCTGCATCCCACCTGGCCCGATGGACTGGACGTCGAATGCATGCGCTTCGCAGCGCTGGAGGAAGCCTGGCGCGAGGCGCGCAAGCCCAGCGAACGGGAGCACGTCACCCCCTTCCTGCACACGCAGCCGCAGCGCTATCGGCTGGCTGACGTTCGGCACGATCCCGATCTGTCCGCGCTGCGCTGGACGGTGGACGAGCCCGCCGACTTCGTGTTCGTCTCGCAGGTGTTCGAGCATCTCTATCCGGTGAATCCGGACTTCGGCACTAGCGACGTGCAGGCGCTGCTCGCACGCCTGCCCTCCCTCGGCACCCTCAACGCCACGCACGGGCGCAACGAAGGCTACCTGCGCTCGCTGGCGCAGGACGCACTCCAACCCGCCGCACCATGAGCCAGCGCGACATCTTCCTCGCCGGCGAGGGCGACGCCTACTTCCGCCGCAATGCGGCCGGCTACGACCCGGCACGCGCCGGGGAAGGCACCCTGGCGCTGGAAACGGTGCAGCAGTACGTGGAAGCGAGCGCCAGCGTCCTGGAGATCGGCTGCGCCAACGGGCTCAACCTCGAGCGGCTGCGCCGCGCACGCGGCTGCCGCGGCGCCGGCATCGATCCCTCGCAGGCCGCCATCGCCGCCGGCCTGCGCGACTTCCCGCAGCTCGACCTGCGGGTGGGGACCGCCGATGCGCTGCCGTTCGCCGACGCCAGCTTCGATCTCGTGTGGTTCGGCTTCTGCCTTTACGTCACGGACCGGCCGCTGCTGCCTCGCGTCGTGGCCGAGGCCGACCGCGTGCTGAAGAACCGGGGCTTCCTCGCGATCGTGGACTTCGATCCGGGTCCGCCGGTGGCGCGCCGCTACAGCCATGCGCAGGACGTGGCCAGCTACAAGACCGATCACGCGCAACTGTTCCTGGGATTTCCACAGTACGTCCTGGCGGAAAAGCGCCCCTTCTCGCATGCCGGCAACGGCTTCCATCCGGACCCCGGCGAGCGGCTGGCGATCCAGGTTCTCTACAAGGACGAAGCCGGCGGCTACGTCCCGCTCGAAGGCAGGCCATGAACCGATACAGCAAGTCCGAGGCCATGCTGGACCGCGCCGAACGGGTGATCCCGCTCGGCGCGCAGACCTTCAGCAAGAGCCGCACCCAGTACCCGCGCGGCGTCTCGCCCTACTTCGCCGATCGCGCGCTGGGTAGCCGGGTCTGGGACGTGGACGGCAACGAATACATCGACTTCATCAACGCGCAGTGCTCGGTCACCCTGGGCCATTGCGACCCGGACGTCACGCGCGCCGTACAGGCGCAGTTGCAGCGCGGGACCATCTTCACGCTCAGTTCCGAGCTGGAGATCGAAGTGGCCGAAAAGATCGTGCGGCTCGTCCCCTGCGCCGAGAAGGTGCGCTTCGGCAAGAACGGCTCCGATGCCACCTCAGGTGCAATCCGGCTGGCGCGTGCGTTCACCGGGCGCGAACGCGTGGCCGTGTGCGGCTACCACGGCTGGCAGGACTGGTACATCGGATCCACCGCGCGGCACCTGGGCGTGCCGGGTGCCGTGCGGGCGCTCACCCACACCTGGACGTACAACGATCCGGATTCCCTGCAGAAGCTCTTCGCGGCGCATCCCGGCGAGTTCGCAGCGGTGATCCTGGAGCCGATGAACCTCGTCGAGCCGGCACCCGGCTTCCTGCAGGCCGTCCAGGCGCTGTGCCGACGCGAGGGCGTGCTGCTGGTCTTCGACGAGACCATCACCGGCTTCCGCTACGCGCTGGGCGGCGCGCAGGAGGTGTTCGGCGTCACGCCCGACCTCGCCACCTTCGGCAAGGGCTTGGCCAACGGCTATCCGGTGTCCGCGGTCGCCGGCCGGGCGGACGTGATGAAGCTGATGGAAGAGGTGTTCTTCTCCTTCACCTTCGGCGGCGAGACGCTGTCGCTCGCCGCGGCGCTGGCGACGATGGGCAAGCTGGAGCGCGAGCCGGTCATCCCGACGCTGCGCGCCCGCGGGGAGCGGCTGCTGCGCGACACGCAGGCAGCGATCGACCGCCACGGCCTGGACGATGCCCTGTCGCTCTCGGGCCATCCCTCGTGGTCCTTCCTGCAGTTCAAGGATGCCCGCGGCACCACGCTGTGGGAGCTCAAGACCCTGTACATGCAGGAAGTGTTCCGCCGCGGCGTGCTGGCCTACGGCACCTACAACATGAGCTACGCGCACGGCGAAGACGACCTCGACCGGCTCGCCACGGTCCACGACGAGGTCTTCGACGTGCTGGCCCGGGGACTGCGCGGCGGGGTGCGGCCGCTGCTGGAGTGCGAGGTGCTCCAGCCGCTCTTCAAGGTGCGCTGACGCGATGCGGGTGGCGCTGCGCACCGATGCATCCGGGCGCATCGGCACCGGCCACCTGCGGCGCTGCCTGTCGCTGGCGCGCGCCCTGAACGCCGAGGGCGTGGACACCCTGTTCATCTGCCGCCGCCACGACGCCCTCAGCGCCGCCATCGAATCCGAAGGGCAGGCGCATGCCTGGCTGCCCAAGCCTCCGCCGTGCTTCGTCGCGCGCCCGGACGATCCACCCCATGCCGACTGGGCCGGGGTGGCCTGGGAGCAGGATGCACGGGAAACCGCCCGGGCACTGGCCGGCTTCGCCCCGGACTGGGTGCTGGTGGATCACTACGCGCTGGACGCGCGCTGGCATGGCGCCCTGTCCGCGGCCACCTCGGCGCGCATCGCCGCCATCGACGACCTGGGCGACCGCCCGTTGGCGGTGGACCTGCTCATCGACCAGAACCTGCAGCCCGATGGCAGCGGCAAGTACGAAGGACGCCTGCCGGCGGCCGCGCGCACCCTGCTCGGCCCACGCCATGCACTGCTCGCCGGGATCTATGCCCAGGCGCCGCGCTACCGGTTCCGCCGCCACGTGGCCAGCATCGGCATCTTCATGGGTGGCGCCGACCTGGACGATTTCGGCGGCCGGGTGCTGCGGGCCTGCCGCGAGGTGGCCGGGTTCGAGGGCTCGATCGAGCTGGTGTCCTCGCGGCGCAGCCCGCATTTCGCGGCCCACGAGGAGCTGGCGCGCCGGTGGCCGGGCACCCGCGTCCTCGCCGGCCTGCCGGACCTGGCCGACTTCTTCGCCCGGCACGACCTGCAGGTGGGCGCCGGCGGCGGCGCGGCCTGGGAGCGCTGCTGCCTGGGCGCCCCCACGCTCGCGCTGCAGATCGCGGCCAACCAGGGCGCGGTGCTGCCGCAACTGGCCGCGCGCGGCGCGGTGGAATGGCTGCAGCGGCCGGATCCCGGCGTGGAGGCGATCGGGCGCGCGGTGCGCCGCCTGCTCGACGAACCGCGCCGGCGGCTTGCCCTGGTTCGCGCCAGCCGCTGCCTGGTGGACGGCCGCGGCAGCGCCCGCGTGGCCGCGGTGCTGGCCCTCGCGGGCGGGATGCCCTGGCAATTCCGCGCCGCCGAAGCCACCGACGAGGAACTGCTGCTGGCCTGGGCCAACGAGCCGCAGGCGCGCGCGCAGGCCTTCGACCCGTCTACCATCACCCCCGCGGGCCACCACGCCTGGTTCCGGCAGCGCCTCGCGCGCGCCGACGACTGCCTGATCGTAATCGCCTGCTCACGCGCCGGCACGCCGGTGGGGCAGGTTCGCTTCGACCGCACGGGCGAGGCGTGGAGCATCGACTACGCGCTCGATTCCGCCCATCGCGGCTGGGGCCACGGCCGGCGCCTGCTGGCCGGTGCCATCGGATTCTTCCGCGGCCGCCGGGGCTTCGCCGAACTGAAGGCGCTGGTCAAGGCGGACAATGCGGCTTCGCTGGGCGTCTTCCGCGGCCTCGGCTTTGCCGAGAGCGCGGCGGTCCACCAGGGCCAGCCCTGCCGCGAATTCCGCAGTTCCACGACAGCCATGATGGAGCCCCGATGACGACCATCCTCGTTGCGAGCCGCATGCCCGCGCACCGGCGCCTGCGTGCCGCGCTGGAGGCGGCCGGCTTGCGCGTGATCGCCATCGAGACTCCGGAGGAGCTGGCCGCGGGCACGTGGCAGGCCGCTGCGCCCGAATACCTGTTCTTCACCCACTGGTCCCACCGCATCCCCGCGGAAATCCACGAGCGCCACGCCTGCGTGGTCTTCCACCTGGCGAACCTGCCCGAGGGGCGCGGCGGCAGCCCGATCCAGAACCAGATCGCGGCCGGGCAGGAGGCCACCACCCTCTGCGCGTTGCGCTGCGTGCAGGAGATGGACGCCGGGCCGGTCTACCTGCGCCGCCCCATGAGCCTGCTGGGCACGGCGGACGAGATCCTGCAGCGGGCTGCCCGCGAGATGGAAGGCATGATCCTGGAGATCGTGCGGCGCCGGCCCGAGCCGGTGCCGCAGGAGGGACAGCCCACGGTGTTCCGCCGCCGCACCCCGGCCGACGGCGACATCGCAGCGCTGGCCAGCCTGCAGCAGGTGTTCGACGCCGTCCGCATGCTGGACGGCCATTCCTATCCGCCTGCCTTCCTGGAGGTGGGCAACCTGCGGCTGGAATTCAGCCGCGCCAGCCTGAAGGACGACCACGTGATCGCCGACGTCCGCATCCGACTGAGAACGCCATGAACCAGGACCGCGCCCCCGTGCTGGTGGTCGCCGCCCACCCCGACGACGAAGTGCTCGGTTGCGGCGGCACGATCGCGCGCCTGGCGGGCGAAGGCCGGGCCGTGCACGTGCTGATCCTGGCCGACGGCGAAAGCGCCCGCCCCCAGGCCGGTATCGACGAGGCTGCGGCTCGCGCCTCCGCGGCGCAACGCGCGGGCGAGGCACTGGGGGTGGCCTCGGTGACCTGCCTGGGCCTGCCCGACAACCGGCTCGACACGGTGGATCTGCTGCAGGTGGTGCAGGCGATCGAGGCAGTGCTCGGGCGCGTGCAGCCCGCCACCGTGCTCACCCATCACCACGGCGACGTCAACATCGACCACCGCATCGCCCACGAGGCGGTGCTCGCCGCCTGCCGGCCGCTACCGGGCTCCTGCGTCCGCGAATTGCTGTTCTTCGAGGTGCCCTCGTCCACCGAGTGGCGCCCGGGCTCGCCTGCGACCGCCTTCGCACCCACGGTGTTCGTGGACATCGGGCCGGCGCTGGCAGCGAAAATGGCGGCCCTGGAGGCTTACGCCGCCGAGCTGCGGCCGGCGCCGCACCCGCGTTCGCGCGAGGCCATCGACGCGCTCGCGGCCTGGCGGGGTGCCAGCGCCGGCGTTGCCCGCGCCGAAGCCTTCATGCTCGGGCGCTCGCTGCGCTAGACCCGGAACACGCCACGACACCATGCCTTTCATCCTTGCCGGCCGGCCCATCGGACCCGACGCCCCGCCTTTCGTGATCGCCGAGATGTCCGGCAACCACAACCAGTCGCTGGAGCGCGCGCTCGCCATCGTCGACGCCGCGGCCGCTGCCGGCGCGCACGCGCTGAAGATCCAGACCTACACGCCGGACACGATGACCATCGAGGCAGGCGGCGGCGATTTCTTCATCAACGACCCGGGCAGCCTGTGGAAGGGCCGCAGCTTCCACGACCTGTACCGGGAAGCGCAGACGCCCTGGGAGTGGCATGCCCCCATCTTCGAGCGCTGCCGCCGGCACGGGATGATCGGCTTCTCCTCGCCCTTCGACGCGAGCGCGGTAGACTTCCTCGAATCGCTGGACGTGCCGCTGTACAAGATCGCATCCTTCGAGAACATAGACCTGCCGCTCATCGAGAGGGTGGCGCGGACCGGCAAGCCGATCATCATGTCCACGGGCATGGCGACCGCGGCCGAGCTCGACGAGGCGGTGCGTACCGCGCGCGGCGCAGGCTGCCGCGACCTCGTGCTGCTCAAGTGCACCAGCACCTATCCGGCGACGCCGCAGGACAGCAACGTGCGCACCATCCCGCACATGCGCGATCTGTTCGGCTGCGACATCGGCCTGAGCGACCACACCATGGGCGTGGGGGTCGCGGTGGCGGCGGTGGCGCTGGGGGCCGTCGTCGTGGAAAAGCACTTCACCCTGGCACGCGCCGACGGTGGCGTGGACAGCGCCTTCTCGCTGGAGCCCGGCGAACTGCGGGCCCTGGTCACCGAAACGGAGCGGGCCTGGCAGTCCCTCGGCGGCGTGAACTACGGTCCTACGCCGGCGGAAGTGAAGTCGCTCGCCTATCGCCGCTCGGTCTACGTGGTGGCCGACGTGCGGGCGGGCGAGGCGTTCACGACGGCCAACCTGCGCATCATCCGGCCCGGCCACGGCCTCGCGCCCAAGTACCAGCGCATCGCGCTCGGCAAGAAGGCGGCGCGCGACATCGCCCGCGGCACGCCGCTGAGCTGGGACCTGATCGCCTGAGCGATGCGAAGCTCCCACGCTGCCTGCCACCCTCGCGCCTGCCCATGACGCCGCTGCGCATCGGCTTCGCCAGCGTCTATGCCTGGCGGCCCCACGTCGAGCAGATGATGTTCCTGGCCCGCCTCGTGCAACAGGCCGGGCACGAGGCGCTGTTCCTCGCCTGCGACAGCGACCTGCCGGCCTGCTACACGCGCCTGCTGCGCGACGTGCGCCCGGACTGGATGGAATGCGCGATGTGCCGCGCGGGCGGCGTGCGTTCCTATGCCGGCAGCCACGTGACCGCCATCGGCGCCCTGCAGCCGGAACCGGGCATGGCCACGAAGCAGGCGCGTGAATGGGCAGCGTCCAGTGCGAGCACGCTGGGCCGCTTCGAAGCACCGGCGGAGTACGAGAGCGAGGAGTTCCTGCAGCTGCGCGACCGGCTCGCGCCCGCCGTGGCAAAGGCGTATGCGGCGGCGTCCGAATGGATCCGGCGCGAGCGGCTCGATGCCCTGTGCCTGTTCAATGGGCGCATGGACGCGACCCGCGCCATCCTCGAGGCTGCGCGCGCGGCCGGGATCCGCGTGCTCAGCTTCGAGCGCACCTGGTTCGGCGACGGCCTCCAGTTGCTGCCGGACGAGCATTGCCTGGGCCTGCAGTCGGTCTGGCGCCTGGTGTCCGAATGGAAGGACCGGCCGCTCACCCGGGAGCAGGCCACGCGCGCGGCGGAACTGGCGGCCCGGCGCTTCCTGCGCCGCAACCACACGGAATGGCGTGCCTACAACGTCAACGCCGTCGCCACGCCGTGGCCGGTGGCGGCGGCCCGTCGCAAGGTGCTGTTCCTGCCCAGCAGCAACAACGAGATCTGGGGGCACGAGGACTGGCGCTCCGGCTGGGGCGATCCCATGGCGGCGATGGAGGGGCTGATGGCGCGTCTTGAGCTTTCGCCTTCCGACATCGTGCTGCGCTGCCACCCGAACTGGGCGGAGCGCATCGGCAAGAACGACGGGCGCCGGCCCGAGCAGTTCTACACGCGCTGGGCACAGGGGCTGGGCATTCACGTGATCCCGAGTGCCGACCCCACCAGCACCATGCACCTGATCGAGCAATGCGAGCTGCTGGTTCTCCAGTCGGGCAGCGCCGCCTTCGAGGCCGGCGTGCTGGGCAAGCGGATCGTCACCACGACGCCCTCGACCTACCACCTGGGCGGCTTCACCGAGAACGTGCACCGGCCGGACGATCTCGCGCACCTGGACCCGCTCCAACCGGCGCTGCCACCGGAGCGCGCGCGCGAGGTCACCCGGCGGGCGCTGCGCTTCGGCTACACCATGGCCTACCGGATCGCGCAGTACACCCGGGCGCTGCAGGCAACCTCGAGCAGCGCCTACCGCTACGCCGACCGCGCCGATCCCGACCGGCTGATGCGCCTGCTGGCAACCGGCACCCTGGAGCCCGACGACGCGGCCTGGGCGCCGGACCTGGCCGGCGAAGGCGTGGTGCTCGAGGCGATCGCCCGCCGCGACTGGGGGGCCTTCGGCCGGCCCGCCGCGCCGGCCGACGCAGGACCCGCCCGCGGCGAACCCGTGCAACGGCGCCTGCTGTTCCGCCCGATCGACAGGGTGCGCGGCTGGATGCAGGTGGGGGACCGCTGAATGCCGCTGCTGAAAACGCTCGCCAGGGGCATGGCGAAGGCGCCCGGCTATACGCTGATGCGCGGCCTGGGCCGCTTCGCCACCGTGCGCCGGATGGTCGCCGCAGCCCGCCGGCAAGCGCACGCGGGTCGGCTGCCTGGCTTCCTGGCCAATTGCGAGGCGCGGCTGGCCGATTCGCTGTTCGCACTGCCGGACCCGGATCAGTTCCTGCGCGAGCTGGAAGCCGGCGGGCTGGCGCTCGGCTTGCGCCTGCCGCCGCAGGTGGTGGAGGCGATCGAGCGCTTCGCGCAGGAGGCCGAGTGCCACGCGGACCGGGTGGAGACGCAGGGCTTCACGGCGGCCCGGCGCGAGCAGGCGCAGGCGCAGGCGAGCCTGGGCAAGCCGATCCTGCTGGCACAGTTCTTCAATGCCGCCACCCGCTGCCCGGTGATCGGGCAGGTCTCGCAGGACCCGCTGCTGCACTGGCTGGCCGCTCGCCATCTCGGGTCCGTGCCGAGGATGGTCGGCGTGAACCTCTGGTGGACCTTCCCGGTGCAGGCTCTGGAGGAAGATCGGGACCGGCACGCTCACCTGTTCCACCGCGACGTCGACGACTTCCGCTTCCTCAAGTTCTTCTTCTACGTCACCGACGTGGAGCCCGGCGACGGCGCCCACGTGTGCGTGGTCGGTTCGCAGGCGCGCCCGCCGGCACGTTCCTGGGCCGACCGCTGGGTGCTGCGCCGCTACACCGACGAGGAGGTGACCGCCACCTACCCGCCAGCCGCGGTCACCGAGATCTGCGGGCCGGCCGGCACCGGCTTCGCCGAGAACACCTTGTGCATCCACAAGGGCCGCACGCCGACGAGGGCGCCGCGGCTGCTGCTTCAGGTGCAGTTCGCGCTGTTCGACTACGGTGTGCTGCACGACCGGCGAGCGCCCGGGGCCCTGGGCCTGCTCCCGGCCGGCGGCCAACCGGCATGAGGAAGCAGCCTTGCTGACCTCGCGCCAGTGGCGGCAGCTCTGGTACCTGCCCGTGCTCGCCGCCGCGATGGCGCTGATGATGCTGCGCCTCATGGTGGCGGCGCGCCTGTTCGACGTGGAGGCGTTCGCCCAATACAACACCGGGCTGCTGCTGTCCACCACCTTTTGCATGCTGGGTTGCCTGGGCCTGCAGCAACTGCTGCAGCGGGACATGCCGATCCTGCTGGCGCGCGGGCGCGAGCGCGCCGCCCTGGTGCTGCTGCTGCAGGCCGTCTGGGTCGGCGCCGCCTGCGCCCTGGTGGCCGTGCTGCCCGCTGCCCTTGCGGCCGGCATCGTCCAGGCGCACCCAATGGTGGCCGTGCTGGGCGTGCTGCACGGGCTGTCGCAGCAGCTGTTCGTGGTGGCGACGGTGGAAAGCCGAAGCCGCGGCGACGCCCTGCGCTATGCCTGGCAGAACCTCGTGCGCGCCGGCCCCGTGGTGGGTGGCGGCGCGCTGGTGGCCTGGGCGACCGGATCGCCGGCGCTGGTGCTGGCGACCGAGGCGGTGCTATCGCTCGCGCTGATCGGGGGCATCCTGGGCGCGCTGCTGCGGCGGGGCCGCTGCAGCCTGGGCCTGCTCGCAACACTCGCCCGCCGCGGCTGGCGGCGGCCCGCCTGGGCCACCGCGGGCGTCATGCTGACGGTCTCCATCGTGAGCTTCGTGCTCCTCAACCTGGACCGGTGGGTGGCCGTGAGCTGGCTGGCGCCGGCGGCATTCGCCCAGTTCGCCTTTGCCGCCATCGTGCTGCTGGCAGCGCAATCGATCCAGAACATGGTGAATGCCACCGTCCACCCCATGATCGCGCGCCGCTTCGGATTGCAGGGGACGGGCGCCGCCTTCCGACTGTCCAGCGGGGTATCGCTGGCCACCCTCGCGGCGGCCCTGGTGCTCGCCTGGCCGGCGCACGAGCTCGCGCAGTTCGCCATCCGCCGCTGGTTCCCCGCCTATGCGCCGGCCATCGAACTGCTGTGGCCCCTGCTGGCCGCGGCCGTGCTGCGGGTCTCCGACTACTGGTCCAGCTTCCTGCTGATCTGCAACCACGAGCGGCAGTTGCTGAAGCTCCAGCTCGGCGTAGGGGCGGCCGCCGCGGGTGGCTGGGTACTGTTCCTCGCCGGCCGGGGCGGCTTCGCGCCCACGGTCCTCGACGTCTGCTGGCTCAGCTTCGTGCTTGCCGCTGCCAGCCATGCCGCCACCGCAGGCAGCGCCTTCGCGCTGCGTGCAAGCGATTCCACGAAAGGACGAATGAGCCATGCCCAATCCCAGTGACGTCCGGCGGGTGAAGGGGACGTTGCGACATACGCTGGACCAGTTGCTGCTGGTCGACCTGCTCCGTTACCTGGTGGTGGCGCTGCGCTACTTCTGGTTCGTCAAGGTCCGGCGCCGCCTGGCGACGCTGGACGCCGGCCGCGGCGCCGATGCCGCCGTGGCCGGCCACACGGTCTCACACAACCTGCGCGGGCTGCGCGACCTGGCGGTGAACCGCTCGCACCTGCTGGTGCGGCCCCTGTCGGTGCTGGAAACGCTGCCCACCGACGCCCGCATCCTGAGCATCGGGCCGCGCTCCGAGGGCGAGCTGCTCAGCCTGGCGGCGCACGGGTTCATGTGGTCGCGAATCGAGGCGTTAGACCTGATCTCCTATTCGCCCAAGGTGCAACTCGGCGACATGCACAGCACGCGCTATCCCGATGGCAGCTTCGACGCCGTCATCCTCGGCTGGGTGCTCGCCTACAGCGAGGAGCCGGGACGGGCGGCGCGCGAGATCGTGCGCATCACGCGGCCGGGCGGCATCATCGCCGTGGGCGTGGAATACAGCCCTCTCAGCCAGGAGGAGATCGTGGCCAGCCTCGGCTACCTTCCAGGGGCCCGCAAGCGCATCGCATCGTGCGAGGAGATCCTGTCCTTCTTCGGCGATGCCGTCGACCACGTCTACTACCGTCACGTGGTCGCCTCCGCGCAGCGCGATCACCAGGGCAATTTCTGCCTGCTGTTCTCGGTGCGGGGCCCGGTCGAGTCCACCGCATGAGCTCGGAACTGGTCTCCATCATCGTCCCCGCGTGGCGTGCCTCGGGCACGATCGGGGACACCATCGCTTCGGTGCTCGCCCAGACCCATGGCGATTGGGAGATGCTGGTCGCCGACGACTGTTCGCCCGACGACACGCGCGCCATCGTGGCCGCCTGGGCGGCGCGCGATCCCCGCATCCGGCTGCTGGCGCTCGAGAAGAACGGCGGGCCGGCAGCGGCACGCAACGCCGCACTGGCTGCCGCGCGCGGGCGGTGGCTGGCCTTCCTCGACAGCGACGACGTCTGGCTGCCGGCGAAGCTGGAGCGAACGCTCGCCCACGCGCGCGCCCATCGCTCGGTGCTCACCTTCACCGGCTTCCGGCGCATGAGCCAGGACGGCGCCCGCGTCGGCGGCTACATCGGCGTGCCGCGAACGCTCACCTACAGGCAACTGCTGGGGGATACCGCGATCGCGACGTCCACCGTCGTGCTGGACCGCGATCAGGTGGGCGAAGTCCGCATGCAGCGCGTGTACTACGACGATTTCGCCTGCTGGCTCGGCATCCTCCGGCGCGGCTTCGTCGCGCACGGGCTGGACGAGGACCTCATGCGCTACCGCGTACAGCCCCGGTCCGTCTCGCGCAACAAGCGGCGATCGGCGCAGGAGGTCTGGAAGGCCTACCGGCACATCGAGGGCCTGGGACCGCTCGCCGCCGCCTGGCACTTCACGCGCTACGCCGTCAACGGGGCGCGCAAGTACCGCCGCTTCTGAAGCTCATGGCGCAGGGCACGATCGTCGTCACCGGTGCCAGCGGCTTCGTCGGCAGCGCGCTGGTGCGCCGGCTGCAGGAGCTGGGCCGCCCGGTGCTGGCCGTGTCGCGGCGAGCGGGCGCGCCGCTCACCGGGGTGCGGGCTTCGACCCTGGCCAGCTACGAGGACGCGGCCGCACTCGATGCGGCCTGCGACGGTGCCGCCGGCGTGGTGCACCTGGCGGCGCTGGCGCACCGCAGTGGCAGCCCGCAGGAATTCGCGGGGAGCGTCCGGGCGGGACAGGCCCTGGCCCATGCCGCGGTGCGTGCCCGCGTGCCGCGCTTCGTGCTGGTGAGCTCCGTCGGCGTCCTCGGCAACCACACCGATTCCGGCCCCTTCACGGAGGCCAGCCCGGCGCGCCCCGTGGAGCCTTACGCACTGAGCAAGTTGCGCACCGAGGATGCCGTGGCGGCGGCCACGGCCGGCACCGCCACCGGACTCGTGATCGTGCGCCCGCCGCTCGTCTACGGGCCGCAGGCCCCGGGCAACTTCGGGCGCCTGGTGGAACTGGTGCGCCGCGGGCTTCCGTTGCCGGTGGCAAGGGTGCGCAACGCCCGCACCTTCATCGGCATCGACAACCTGCTCGACCTGCTGGTGCTCTGCCTCGACCATCCCGCCGCAAGCGGCGAGCTGTTCCTGGCGGGGGATGCCGAGGACCTTTCGACGCCCCAGCTCGCGCGCTGCATCGGCGAAGGGCTGGGGCGCCCGGCGTGGCTGCCCGGCATCGCACCGCCGCTGCTGCTGGCGGCTGCCACGCTGCTGGGCCGGCGGCGGCTGGCCGAGAGCCTGTGCGCGTCCCTGCAGGTGGATGCGTCCAAGGCACGGCGGGTGCTCGGCTGGACGCCGGCGATTCCGGCCGAAGAGGGCGTGCGCCGCGCCGCACGCGCATGGACCGCATGAGCAAGCGGTTGATGGACATCCTGCTGGCCGGCAGCGCCGTGGTGTTGCTGGCCCCGGTGATCGCGGGGGTGGCGCTGCTGGTGAAGCTCACGTCGCCCGGGCCGGTGCTCTACTGGTCCGAACGCGTGGGCCGCGGCAACACGAACTTCCGCATGCCCAAGTTCCGCTCCATGCGGACCGGCACGCCGGCCGTGGCGACCCACCTGCTGCCCGATCCGCAGCAGTGGATCACGCCGGTGGGCAGGCTGCTGAGGCGCAGCAGCCTGGATGAACTGCCGCAGTTGTGGAGCATCCTGAAGGGCGACATGAGCATCGTCGGACCCCGCCCCGCCCTGTTCAACCAGGACGACCTGGTGGCGCTGCGCACGGAGCGCGGGGTGCACCGGCTGCGCCCGGGGCTGACCGGCTGGGCCCAGGTCAACGGTCGCGACGAACTGCCGATACCGGCCAAGGTGGCCTTGGACGCCTGGTACCTCGAGCACCAGGGCCTGTGGCTCGACCTGAAGATCATCCTGCTGACGGCGCTGAACGTGGTCGGAGCGCGCGGCGTCTCCCACTAGGCAGAAACTAAAATGGCGGGTTTGCCGCGCAGTCCCACCCCGACCATGACCCATACCCCCGGCGCCACGCCGCCCCCGCCCCAGGACGACAACCAGCTGATCGCCGAGCGCCGAGAAAAGCTGAGGGCCCTGCGCGAGGCGCAGCGCGAAGGCAAGGGCGTCGCCTTCCCCAACGACTTCAAGCCCGGCGACCACGCGGCCGACCTGCATGCGGCGCATGGCGACAAGCCGGCCGAGCAGCTCGAGGCCGAAGGCACGGTGGCCCGCGTGGCCGGCCGCATGATGCTCAAGCGGGTGATGGGCAAGGCCAGCTTCGCCACGCTGCAGGATGCCAGCGGGCGCATCCAGGTCTATGTCACGCGCGATGCGGTCGGCGAGGAGGCCTACGCCGCCTTCAAGCACTGGGACCTGGGCGACATCCTGGGCGCCGAGGGCAAGGTGTTCAAGACGCGCACCGGCGAACTGTCACTGCATGCCACCTCGATCCGCCTGCTGACCAAGAGCCTGCGGCCGATGCCGGACAAGTTCCACGGCATCGCGGACCAGGAGATGAAGTACCGGCAGCGCTACGTCGACCTGATGACCGACGAGGACGCGCGCAAGCGCTTCGTTGCCCGCAGCAAGGCGATCTCCGGCATCCGCGACTTCATGGTGCAGCACGGCTTCCTGGAAGTGGAGACGCCCATGCTCCACCCCATTCCCGGCGGCGCCAATGCGCGGCCCTTCGTGACCCACCACAACGCGCTGGACCAGCAGATGTTCCTGCGCATTGCGCCGGAGCTGTTCCTCAAGCGGCTGATCGTGGGCGGCTTCGAGCGGGTGTTCGAGATCAACCGCAACTTCCGCAACGAAGGCATCTCGGTGCGCCACAACCCCGAGTTCACGATGATGGAGTTCTATGCGGCGTACTGGAACTACCAGGACCTGATGGACTTCACCGAGGCACTCGTGCGCGACGCCGCGCAGAAGGCAACGGGCACGCTGCAGCTCGCGTACGCGGGCCGGCCGGTGGACCTGGCCGCCCCCTTCGAGCGCCTGACCATCCGCGAGGCGATCGCCAGGCACACCGATGCCGGCGCCGGCGCGGACGACCGTGAATGGCTCATCGCGGCCCTCAAGAAGCTGGGCCTGTCCGAAGAGAAGGACCGCCTGTCCGGCCGCTCGCTGGCCGGACTGCAGGTGCTGTACTTCGAGGAAGCGGTGGAGGAAAAGCTCTGGCAGCCTACCTTCATCATGGAGCACCCGACCGAGATCTCGCCGCTGGCGCGCGCCAACGACGAGCGGCCGGAGGTCACCGAGCGCTTCGAGCTGTACATCACCGGGCGCGAGATGGCCAACGGCTTCTCCGAGCTGAACGACGCCGAGGACCAGGCCGCGCGCTTCGCCGCCCAGGTCGATGCCAAGGACGCCGGCGACGACGAGGCCATGTACTTCGACCACGATTTCGTGCGCGCGCTCGAGTACGGCATGCCGCCCACCGGCGGCTGCGGCATCGGCATCGACCGGCTGATGATGCTGCTGACCGACAGCCCCAGCATTCGGGACGTGATCCTGTTCCCGGCGCTGCGGCGAGAGGGCTGACGGCGCGCGGCAGGCGACGGCCGCGCGCCTACTCCGCCGCCGGCACCGCCACGATCTTCGCGCGCACGGTGAACAGGTCCTCCATGGAGAACCGGTGGAAGCGGGCATCCAGGCGCTGCACCACCTCGGCGGGAGGCGCTTCGACGTGGGGCTGCACGGCCAAAGCGCGGAATCCCGCCTGCGCAAACAGTTCCAGGAATTCGCTGTGCCGCAATCGGTTGACGTACTGGAATTTCGAGTTGTACGGCTTCCAGGCTTCGTCCGAGAACGTCAGGAAATTGAACTGCAGCCCGGCATCCCCTCGGGCGTAGTGATCACCGTAGTCGATGAAGTTGATCGCCAGTCCCTGGGGCTTGAGGATGCGCAAGACTTCGGCGAACAGCTTCTCGAGTGCCGGACGGGGAATGTGTTCCAGCGTGTCGACGGAGTAGAAGCAGTCGACGGAACCGTCGGCCAGGCGCACCGACGCGAGTTCTGCAGGCGCGACGTACTCGATGCCGAAGTCCCGAAGGTCCTGCCAGTTCCGGAGCGACGGGGCCGGTACCCCCAGCCGGGAAGCCATGTAGCGGGCCGCATGCTCGACCAGGTCCAGCCGCGCCAGCCGGTCGATGTCGACGCAGGTGATGCGTCGGACTCCCATCAGGCGCAGCGCCACCGCGACGGCCATGTCCCGGCCGGCGCCGATCTCAACGAAATGGGAATGCCTCACGTCCATGCGCGCATCGGCATCCGAAAAGAGGCGGGTCGCAGCTGCCAGCAGTTCGTCAAGGTAGCCCGCCCGCCGGGGCCACTCGCGCGTCACATGCCTTTGCAGCAGGTAGTGGACTTGGGCCCCGAGGGGCAGCGCGGACAGCAAGCGGAAAATCCGGGCCTTCGTCTTCCAATGCATCGGGGTTCTGCCTTGCGGCCATTCAGGTCAGGGCAGCAGGCGCAGCGCCTGCATGTAGCGCGGCTGCACCATCAGCTCGTCCCAGCCCAGTGGCTGGCCAACCGGCAGCAGCGCCAGCCGGCGGTGCTCGCTCGCAGGGCGGGCGGTCCAGCGCCCCTGCACCTGCGACTCGGCCAGCCCGTCCAGCAGCTCATCCACGGCCTGCCCGTCGCCCAGTGACTGGTTGCACAGCAGCACCATGTCGCAGCCCGCTTCGAGCGCCGCCTCGGCTGCTTCGGTGTAGCTGACCAGCCGCCCATCGATACGGCGGGCCCCTTCCATGCTCAGGTCGTCGCTGAACACCGCGCCTGCGAAACCCAGCTGCTCGCGCAGAATCTCCTGCAGCCAGCGCCGCGAGAAGCCGGCCGGCAGCTTGTCGACCTTCGGGTAGATCACGTGGGCCGGCATCAGGCTGGTCAGCGACATGTTCAGCCAGCCATAGGGCGCGGCGTCGTCGGCCAGGATGGCCTTCAGGCTGCGCCGGTCGACCGGCACCTCGGTGTGAGAATCGGCCTTGACGAAGCCGTGGCCCGGGAAGTGCTTGCCGCAGTTGGCCATGCCGGCCTGCAGCAGGCCCAGCACCAGGCTTTTGGCCAGCATGGCGACCACACGCGGGTCCGAATGGAAGGCGCGGTCGCCGATCACGCCCGAGGCGCCCCAGTCGAGGTCCAGCACCGGGGTGAAGCTGAAATCGACGCCGCAGGCGCGCAGCTCCGCGCCCAGCACGTAGCCGGCCGCCGTGGCCGCGTTGGTGGCGGCCAGCGCGTCGCGCATCCACAGCTCGCCGAACGCTCGCATGGGCGGCAGGTGCGTGAAGCCGCCGTGCCGGAACCGCTGGACCCGCCCGCCCTCGTGGTCCACGCAGATCAGCGCATCGGGCCGCACGGCCTTGATGTCGGCGCACAGCTGCGTGAGCTGGCGGTGGTCCTGCCAGTTGCGCGTGAACAGGATCAGGCCGCCGGTGAGCGGGTGCTCGAGCCGGCGGCGGTCGACGGCGGTGAGTTCGGTGCCGGCGATGTCCAGGATGACGGGGGCGTGTTCGTTCATGCGGTTGCTTGTTGTTCCTGCTGTTCGACGACCACGAAGCTGGCCGCGTAGTCGCTCTCGTCGGTCACGCTCAGGTGGGCCTTCAGCCCGCGCGCCTCGAACCACTGCCTGAGCGCCCCGTGCAGCAGCAGCACCGGCTGGCCGCTGGGCAGCTTGGCGACTTCGCAGTGGCGCCAGGTCATGGGCATGCGCATGCCCAGGCCCACCGCCTTGCTGAAGGCTTCCTTGGCCGAGAAGCGGGTGGCGAGGTAGCGCACGCCCCGCTCGGGCCAGCGGGCGCTGCGCGCGTGGAAGACCTCCAGCTCGCCGTCGGCCAGGATGCGGCGAGCAAAGCGTTCGCCGTGGCGCTCGAGCGAGGCCCGGATGCGGCGCACGTCGCAGATGTCGGTGCCTATGCCGTAGATCACGCGGCACCTCCGAGGGGCACGAGGCTCATCGCGCTCAGGCGAACGCGCGGGCTATGCACGCCTGGTACTCGCGCACGGTGGCCGCGTAACCCAGCTCCAGGGCGTCGGCGATGAACGCATGGCCGATCGACACCTCCTGCACCCCCGGGACGGCCCGCAGGAAGGCGGTCAGGTTGTCGCGATTGAGGTCATGGCCGGCATTGACGCCCAGGCCGGCGGCTTGCGCGGCGCGGGCGGCCTCGGCGAAGCCGCGCAGCACGTCGTCCTGGCGCACCGTGCCCCAGGCCCGTGCGTAGCTTTCGGTGTAGAGCTCCACCCGGTCGGCGCCGACGGCGCGCGCCGCCGCCATCATCTGCGGCAGCGGGTCCATGAACAGGCTGACGCGCACGCCCAGCGCACGGGCCTCCTGCACCACCGGGCGCAGCCGGTCGGCGTCGGCGGGGAAGCTCCAGCCGTGGTCGCTGGTGAACTGGCCCTCGCTGTCGGGCACGAAGGTGCACTGGTGCGGGCGCAGGCGCCGCACGTACTCCATGAGGTTGTGGAAGGGGTTGCCTTCGATGTTGAACTCGGCGTCCGGATGGTGGCCGACCAGTTCGCTCAACCCGGTCACGTCCTCGCCTCGGATATGGCGCCCGTCCGGCCGCGGATGCACCGTGATCCCCTGCGCCCCGGCCTGGAGGCAGATCGAGGCGGCGCGGGTCACGCTGGGGATGCCCAGGTGCCGGGTGTTGCGCACCAGCGCGACCTTGTTCAGGTTGACGGACAGGGCCGTGCGGTTCGGGTTCATAGGGACTGGAGGTCCAGCATCAGCTGGCGGGTGCGCAGCGTGGCGACGCCGCAATGGTAGTGCAGCAGCCGGCGCAGCTGCGGCTTGAGTTCGGGCATGCCGGCGGCCGCGCGCAGGACGGCGGTGAAGGGCGCCGCGTCGTCCAGCGCGGCCTGCAGGACCTGCCATTGCGTGCCGGGCGTGCTGGCGCGCTCGCCCTCCGGCGCGGCGACCAGCCCGCCTTCGGGCTGCAGGCTGTAGCGGGCCTGCGGCTGCACGGGCTCCAGCGTCAGGGTCTGCAGCTGCAGCGCCGGCAGCAGGCCGGTCTCGCGCAGCAGCAGCAGCTCGAACGCGCGCAACGCCGGCTCCAGCGCCTCGCCATGCTCGGAGGCCAGCACCTGGACGGCGGCGGCGTAGGCGTCGAACAGCCGTGGATGCGGATCGTCGCGCGCCAGCAGCCGCAGCAGCAACTCGTTCAGGTAATAGCCGGACAGCAGCGCATCGCCGGTCGGCATGACCTGGCCACCCACCCATTCCGCCCCCTTGAGCGTGCGGATCTCCGCGTCGCCGCCGAACGCCAGGCGCAGCGGCTGCAGCGGCAGCAGCACCGGGCGGAAGCTGGAACTCGGGCGCTTGGCGCCCTTGGCGACCAGCGCCACGCGGCCATGGCGGCGCGTGAACACCTCCAGGATCAGGCTGGACTCGCTCCAGTCGTACCGGTGCAGGACGAACGCGGGTTCGTCGGCGGTGCGCTTACTCGTAGCCAAAGCTGCGCACCCGTGCCTCGTCGTCGGCCCAGCCGGTGCGCACCTTGACCCACAGTTCGATGAACACCTTGGCGCCCAGCAGCTTCTCGAGCTCCTGCCGGGTCTCGGTGCCGATGCGCTTGAGCCGCTCGCCCTTGTCGCCGATCACCATGGCCTTGTGGCTGTCGCGCTCGACCACGATGGTGGCGGCGATGCGCACGAAGCGGCCGTGCTGCGGGCTGGGCTCCTCCTCGAACTTCTCGACCACCACGGTCGAGGTGTAGGGCAGCTCCTCCCCGGTCAGCCGGAACAGCTTCTCGCGCACCGTCTCGCCCGCCAGGAAGCGCTCGCTGCGATCGGTCAGCTCGTCCTCGCCGTACCACCACGGCTGCTGCGGCAGGTACTTGCCGCAAATGTCGAACAAGCGGGCGACGTCCTTCGGGTTCTTGGCCGACATCGGCACGAATTCGGCGAAGGGGTGCCGCTCCTGCATGTCGCGCAGCCAGGGCGCCAGCTCGCTGCGCCGATGCACCGTATCCAGCTTGTTGGCCACCAGCACGGCCGGCACCTCCGGCTTGAGCAGCGACAGCACCTTGGCATCGCCCAGCGTGAACCGCCCGGCCTCGACCACGAACAGCACCAGGTCGACGTCGCCGATGGCACCCAGCACCGTCTTGTTCAGCGAGCGGTTGAGGGCCGTGGCATGGCGGGTCTGGAAGCCCGGCGTGTCCACGAAGATGAACTGCGAGGCGCCTATGGTGCGGATGCCGGTGATCCGGTGGCGCGTGGTCTGGGCCTTGCGCGAGGTGATGCTGATCTTCTGGCCGACCAGTGCGTTGAGCAGGGTGGACTTGCCGACGTTGGGCTTGCCGACGATGGCGACCACGCCGCAGCGCTGCCCCGGGTCGTCGGTGCCGGGGGTTGCGGTCGGGGAAGGCGGCTCTTCGGGGTTCATCGGGTCCTGGATTTCAGCGCCAGCAGCATGGCGGCGGCCGCGGCCTGTTCGCCGGCACGGCGCGAGCTGCCGATCCCGCGTTCGCTGGCGCCCAACTCGGGGATCTCGCACTCCACGTCGAAGGTCTGCTTGTGGGCTGCGCCCAGCACGCCGGCGACGCGGTAGACCGGCAGCTTCATCTTGCGGGCCTGCAGCCATTCCTGCAACTCGGTCTTGGGGTCCTTGGCCGCGGCCTGCATGCCCGGGCTGATGGTCACGTCCCGGAAGAGTCGCTGCACCACGGCTTCGGCGGCGCCATAGCCGGCGTCCAGGTGCACGGCGCCGATGACCGCCTCCAGCGCATCGGCCAGGATGGAGGGCCGGCGCCGGCCGCCGGAGCGCGCCTCACCCTCGCCCAGCCGCAGCAGCTCGGGCAGGCCCAGCCCGACCGCCAGCTGGTGCAGCGTCTCCTGCTTGACCAGGTTGGCCCGCACGCGCGAGAGGTCGCCCTCGGCCAGCGAGCCCAGCTGTTCGTACAGCATGGACGAGACGGCGAGGCTGAGGACGGCGTCGCCGAGGAATTCGAGCCGCTCGTTGTGCTCGGACGAGAAACTGCGGTGCGTCAGCGCCCGCTGAAGCAACCGTGGCTGCGCGAACCGGTGCTGCAGTCGCGACTGCAGTTCGCCGAGACCCGCCGCATCGCCATCCACGCCGGTCCTACTTGGTCGTATGGGCGTACTTGAGCAGCAGGTACGCCGGGCCGAACATGTGGATTTCCTTGTTGTACGCGACCTTGAGCACGTTGCGGTCGTTGGCGCGGGTGATCACCAGGTCCTTGGAGGTCACCGACTTGATGTCGTCGACGTTCGCCGCCTTCTCGAACGCGGTGCGCACTTCGACCGGGCCGCCGGCGTTCTTGGCGTTCTCCATCGCCTTGACCACGGCCTGGAATTCGATCATGGTCGGCACGGCCTGTGCCAGCAGCACCCCGCCGCCGGCCAGCACCGCGATGACGAAGACCAGGCCAAAGAACGAAATGCCCGCCTGGCGGCGCTTGGAACTGTGCTTCATGTGTACCCCTCGCTACTCCTGCAGACTCTTTATTGGAAACCGCCGATCCGCCCGAGGTCGCCGAAGTTCATCCAGATGAAGAATGCCTTGCCGACGATGTTGCGCTCCGGCACGAAGCCCCAGTAGCGCGAATCGAGCGAATTGTCCCGGTTGTCGCCCATCATGAAGTAGTGCCCGGGCGGCACCTTGCAGACGACGCCCTCGACACTGTAGCGGCAATTCCCGCGATCCGGAAAGTCCTCCACGCCCGGCACGAACGCGGGCCGGTCCTTGTCGTTCAGCACCCGGTAGGTCTTGCCGCCCAGCGTCTCGCGGAACTGCTGCGAGTAGCGCATGGCGTCCTCCTCGAAGAAGTCGGACAGCGGCTGCGTGGGGACCGGCTGGCCGTTGATGGTCAGCCGCTTGTTCAGGTAGGCCACCTCGTCGCCCGGCACGCCGATCACGCGCTTGATGTAGTCCAGGCTCGGTTTGGGCGGGTAGCGGAACACCATCACGTCGCCGCGCGCCGGCGGCGTGCCCTCGGTGACCCGGGTGTGCAACACCGGCAGGCGCAGGCCGTAGGCGAACTTGTTCACCAGGATCAGGTCGCCGACCATCAGCGTCGGGATCATGGATCCGGACGGGATCTTGAACGGCTCGAACAGGAAGGAGCGCAGGACGAAGACCGCCAGGATCACCGGGAACAGGCCGGCGGTCCAGTCCAGCCACCAGGGCTGCATCAGCAGCTTTTGGCGGGCCTGGGCGATGTCGGGGCCGTCGACCTGGCTGATGCCCTGGGCGGCGAGCTGGGCGCGACGCTGCTCGGCCTGCTGCGCCACCGCTTCGGCGGCGCGGCGCCTGCGCGGCAGGAACAGCAGGCGTTCGGCGACCCAGTACAGGCCCGTGACGACCGTGGCCAGGAACAGCAGCAGCGCGAAGTTGCCCTCGACGATGCCGAGGTACCAGGCCAGGGCATACCCGGCGAATCCCGCGAGGACCGCGGCGGTGAGGACCGGCATGGATTCAGCCCCTCCTGCCGGCAGCCCGTGCAACCGGGGCCAGGGGGCGCTGGCGGCGCTGCGGCCTCATTCCTCGACCTGCAGGATGGCGAGGAATGCTTCCTGGGGGACTTCGACCGAGCCGATCTGCTTCATTCTCTTCTTGCCTGCCTTCTGTTTTTCGAGGAGCTTGCGCTTGCGGGTGATGTCGCCGCCGTAGCATTTTGCCAGCACGTTCTTGCGCAGCGCCTTGACGGTCTCGCGGGCGATGATGTTGGCGCCGATCGCGGCCTGGATCGCGACGTCGAACATCTGCCGGCTGATGATCTCGCGCATCTTGGCCACCACCGCGCGGCCGCGGAACTGGGCCTGGCTGCGGTGCACGATGATGGACAGCGCGTCGACCCGGTCGCCGTTGAGCAGGATGTCCACCTTCACCACGTCGGACGGCCGGTATTCCTTGAACTCGTAGTCCATGCTGGCGTAGCCGCGGCTGACCGACTTCAGCTTGTCGAAGAAGTCCAGCACGATCTCGCCCAGCGGCAGCTCGTAGGTCAGCATGACCTGGCGGCCGTGGTAGGCCATGTTGATCTGCACGCCGCGCTTCTGGTTGGCCAGCGTCATCACCGGTCCGACGTACTCCTGCGGCATGTACAGGTGCACGGTGACGATGGGCTCGCGGATCTCCTGGATCCGGCCCTGGTCCGGCATCCGGGAGGGGTTCTCGACCATGATCACCTCGCCGTCGCCCTTGACCACCTGGTAGACGACGCTGGGCGCGGTGGTGATCAGGTCCTGGTCGAACTCGCGCTCCAGCCGCTCCTGCACGATCTCCATGTGCAGCAGGCCCAGGAAGCCGCAGCGGAAGCCAAAGCCCAGCGCCTGGCTGACCTCCGGTTCGTACTGCAGCGAGGCGTCGTTAAGCTTGAGCTTCTCCAGCGCGTCGCGCAGGCTGTCGTACTGGTTGGCCTCCACCGGGTACAGGCCCGCGAACACCTGCGGCTGGATCTCCTTGAAGCCGGGCAGCGGCTCGGTGGCGCTGCCGGCGTTGTTCGGCAGCTTCTTCTCGAGCGTCACCGTGTCGCCCACCTTGGCCGCCTGCAGTTCCTTGATGCCGGCGATGATGTAGCCGACCTCGCCGGCGTTCAGCGACTCGCGCGGCTCGTTGGACGGCGTGAACACGCCCAGGCTGCCGGCCTCGTAGGCGGCACCGGTGGCCATCAGCTTGATGCGCTCGCCCTTCTTCAGGCTGCCGTCGACCACCCGCACCAGCATCACCACGCCGACATAGCTGTCGAACCAGCTGTCGACGATCATGGCGCGCAGCGGGGCATCGGGGTTGCCGCGCGGCGGCGGCACCTTGGCGACGATCGCCTCCAGGATCTCGTCGATGCCCATGCCGGTCTTGGCCGAGCAGGGGATCGCCTCGGAGGCGTCGATGCCGATCACGTCCTCGATTTCCGCCTTGGCGTTGTCCGGATCGGCCTGCGCCAGGTCCATCTTGTTCAGCACCGGCAGCACCTCGACCCCGAGGTCGAGCGCGGTGTAGCAGTTGGCGACCGTCTGCGCCTCGACGCCCTGGCTCGCATCCACCACCAGCAGCGCACCCTCGCATGCCGACAGCGAGCGGCTCACCTCGTACGAGAAGTCGACGTGGCCCGGCGTGTCGATCAGATTGAGGTTGTAGACGCGCCCGTCGCGCGCCGTGTAGCGCAGTGCAGCGGTCTGCGCCTTGATGGTTATCCCACGCTCCCTTTCGAGCGCCATCGAGTCGAGCACCTGCTCTTCCATCTCCCGGTCGGAAAGCCCTCCGCAGCGCTGGATCAGGCGGTCGGCGAGCGTCGACTTGCCGTGGTCGATGTGCGCAATGATCGAGAAATTTCTGATGTGATTCATCAACGGGAGCGCTTAAGTGCTTGATTCGCTTGGAGCGAAGGCATGAAAAAAGGGCGCGCCGCTTGGCGACGCGCCCTGAACCAACAATCTATGGCAACTGCGATGGTTGGAGCTTCATTGTAGGCATAAAGCCCCGCCCGTACAGCCCGGCCATGGCCGCAGACCCCTCGTTGCAGCCCAGCAACATGCAATTCATACACAGCTTATCAACAGGTTGGTGGGCGAGTCGGCAGGACAACTTGTGGGTGATCTGTGGATCAGCCGGGGAGCCTGGGTGGACATCCCGCATGGTGGGTTCCGGCGCGATCCATATGCAGGAAACCCGCAGGCGCACGGTCCGATTCTATCCAAATCGGATCACCGGCTCCTAACAAGTTAGCGAGCGCAAACATCAGTCTGAAACTCAACCGTCACAATTTTCTTTGGGCGGCGCGCAACAGCGCACCGGCAACCGGGAACAAAAAACCCCAAACCCGAGTGCGGGTTCGGGGTTTGCGACCCGGGGGCGGTTCAGCGCTGCGGCCGGATCAGCAGGTAGGTGGCCAGCTCGCCGCGGCGCAGCAGCACCGGAATCGGCTTGCTGCGATCGGCCTTGGCCAGTGCGGCGTCGAAGTCGCGCACGCTGCCGACTTCCGCGTTGCCGATCTGCAGGATCACGTCGCCTTCGCGGATGCCGGCCCGCGCGGCCGCTTCGGTCGCCGCTTCCACTCGCACCCCACCCTTGACGTTCAGTTCCTTCTTCTGCGCCTCCGACAGGTCGCTCACGGCCAGGCCGATCGACTGCGCCGCCGGCGACGAGGAGCCGCGCGGGCGCTCCTCGGCGCCCTGCGCGCGCTGCACCGGCTTCTCGGGCTCGAACTCGGCCACCTGCACGCTCAGTTCGCGCGAGCCACCGCGGCGGAACACAGTCATGTCGGCACGGGTCCCCGGCTTGGTGTTGCCGACCAGGCGCGGCAGGTCGGTGGCGCGTTCGATGGCCTGGCCGCTGAAGCGGGTGATGATGTCGCCGGCCTCGACGCCGGCCTTGGCCGCCGGGCCGCCCGGTTCGACGCTGCGCACCAAGGCCCCCTGCGGCTTGCCCAGGCCGATGGACTCGGCCACGTCCTTGGTCACCTGGTCGATCTGCACGCCGATGCGGCCGCGCGTCACGCGGCCGTTGGTCCGTAGCTGCTCGGCCACCCGCATCGCCTCGTCCATGGGTATCGCGAAGGAGATGCCCATGAAGCCGCCCGAGCGCGAGTAGATCTGGCTGTTGATGCCGACCACCTCGCCGCGCAGGTTGACCAGCGGCCCGCCGGAATTGCCGGGGTTGATCGCCACGTCGGTCTGGATGAAGGGCAGGTAGTCGCCGGTGTCGCGCGCCTTGGCGCTGACGATGCCGGCCGTGACCGTGTTCTCCAGCCCGAAGGGCGAGCCGATCGCCATCACCCATTCGCCGACCTTGAGCTTGCTGACGTCGCCCACCCTCACGAAGGGCAGGCCGTTGGCGTCGATCTTCACCACCGCGACGTCGGTGCGCTTGTCGGACCCGACGATGCGGGCCTTGAACTCGCGCTTGTCGGGCAGGGTGACCAGCACCTCGTCGGCGCCCTCGACCACGTGCGCATTGGTCATGACGAAGCCGTCCGCGCTCAGGATGAAGCCCGAACCCACGCCGCGCGGCTGCTCCTGGCCGGGGCCCGGGCCGCGGGGACCGCGCGGGATGTTGGGCATGGGCGTGCCGAAGAAGCGCCGGAAGAACTCCTGCATCTCCTCGTCCATCTGCCCCTGTTCCTGCGGGTTGCTGCGCACCCTCTCCATGGTGCGGATGTTGACCACGGCAGGCCCGACCTTCTCGACCAGGTCGGTGAAGTCGGGCAGCCCGGTGCGCGGCTGCGGGGCCGACTGGGCCAGCGCCGGTGCCGGCTGCACCAGCAGGGTGGCGGCCGCGAAGGCCAGCGCGCACGCCATGGCCTGGGTGCGAAGCTTCTTCCAATCGATTCGGATCATGTGTACCTCGTTACTCGACAGGTTCATCCGGGGTGCGGGCCGGCGCCGCGGCACCGGTGCGTATGCGGGCTAGCGGCGGCGCTCTATGCCCTGGGCGAAGGCCTTGAGCGTCTGCACCGGCACCTCCCCCACCGCCGTCACCCACCAGTCGTCCATGCGCCGGGTCAGGGTCTGGGTCGCGCCGCTCGCCATCAGCCCTTCGCGCTGGTGCCGTTCGCGGTCGAACGGCTCGATGAAGAGCGAGACGGCGGCCAGGCCGTCGGAGAAGATCCATTGCAGGCTGCCGTTCGCGGCGTCGCCCGTGCCCGGGCGCCGGTAGCAGTTCATGGGCTTGAAGCCCGGCACGGCTGCCTTCAGCATCCAGCCTTCGCTGGCCGCGTCGGTCTTGACCGCCTGCGCGCGCTCCACGCGCCAGCCGGCCGGCGGCTGCATCATGCGGGCGATCTTGTCGCCCCGCACCGGCACGTCGAGCTGTAGCTCGGAGAACGCCGCCTGCTCCAGCACGCGGCCCTGGTCGTCCAGGGTCTGCAGCTTCATCACCAACCCGGTGCGCTTCTCACTCCACACGCGGTAGCCGAACCGCAGGTGGTCCTTGGGGGCGAGCTGCACCACGTCGGCATCGAAGCCGGCCACCCGCTCCGCGCCGGTCCGGCGCGCGGTGTAGAAGTCGGGGATGGAGGTGTCGGACGAATGCAGCAGGTTGGGGAACAGGCCCATGGCCTCGCGCTTCTCGGCGCGCACCACCCGGGCGTCCGGCTGGAAGGTGAGGACTTCCTCGTTGCGCCGGTAGGTCGAGCGCGGCGCACCGGTGAGCACCTCCACCTTCTCGATCTGCTGGGTCGGGTGGCCGGCATGCCAGATGCGCGCACTGGAGAGCTCGCCGCCGCTGGACGAGACCACGAAGGTGCCTACGTAGCTGCGCTCGCGCGAGGCCTCCTGCATGCGCATCAGCCACTCGTTGATGCCGCGCTCGGCCGCCGGCTCCACCGCCTGCGCGGCGCCTTGCTGGGCTGCCGCGACGCCCAGGAATCCCAGCGCCCACAGCGCCCACAGCGCCAGCAGGCAGCGGCTGGCAGCGGCGCGCAGCGGCAGCAACGTCATCGACATGAGGTCAGCGCGCGGGGCTTTCGAAGGTGGCATTGCGCAGGAATCCTGCGGGCGTCTGCAGCGCCGAGGCGCCGCCCAGCTGGCGGTGCGCCGCCAGCATCTCGTCCAGCCGTGGGTCACGGATCATCACGCCGGGCTCCGAACGCGCCAGCGCCGTGCCCGGTGCCTGCTGCGGCACCGCGGCGAGCTGGGATTGGGCCCCGTTCGGCTGGAACCCGTCGGTGCCGGTCACGGACCAGCCTACGGCCGCGAATGCGGCCACCGATGCCATGCCGGCCACCACCTTCCAGCGGAAGCTGCCGTCGTTGGCCGCAGCCTGGGCCGATGAGCGGACCGGCGCGGCCAGTTCGGGACCTGGCTCGGGCTGCGGGGCCGGCTCCTGCGCCAGGCGGGCCGACAGCCGCTTCAGGAATGCCGCAGTTGGCGTGCCGCCGGCCAGGTCCGGCGAGCGCAGGGCATCGCCGATGAGGTGGTACGCGTGCCAGCTCGCGAGTGCGGCCCTGTCGGCGCAGGCCGCCTCCACCGCGCGGACGAAGTCCTCGCCCTGCAACCGGCCGTCGGCCAGCGCGGAAATCCGTTCCCTGTCGTCCATCTGTCGTTCGTCCATCGCTCTCACCTCGCCGTTACCAGCGCTTGCCCGACTGGTTTTCCAGCAGGGGCTTGACCTTGGCCGAGATCGCTTCCCGCGCGCGGAAGATGCGCGAGCGGACGGTCCCGATGGGGCAGCTCATCACCTCCGCGATCTCTTCGTAGCTCAGCCCTTCGATCTCGCGCAGCGTGACCGCCTGCCGCAGTTCCTCGGGCAGCGCCTCCATGGCCGAGTTGACCGTGGCGGCGATTTCCTTGGCGGCAAGCACCGTCTCGGGCGTTTCCGGGCTGGTTAGTTCGTTCTCCACCGAGGAAGTTTCATCCTCGTCCTCGCCGCCCCGCAGGGCACTCTCGGAGACCAGCGGGTCGCGCTTGAGGTCCGCCAGCGCCTTCTTGGCGGTGTTGACGGCGATCCGGTACAGCCACGTGTAGAACTGCGCCTCGCCGCGGAACTGGCCCAGCGCCCGGTAGGCGCGGATGAAGGTCTCCTGGGCGATGTCCTCGACCAGGTCCACGTCCCGCACCATCCGCCCGATCAGCCGCTCGATGCGCCGCTGGTACTTGATGACCAGCAGCTCGTAGGCGCGCTGGTCGCCCGCCACGGTGCGGGCCACCAGCATCTGGTCGGTGTCTTGCGGGGAGGGGGCGGGGGCAGGCGGGCTCTGGGTCATGGTCTCGCCGACGGCGGCTCGGCCCCGGGCAGCGCGTCGGCATCGGCGCGCGAATATACAGCACGCCGCATCGCAGCCCAGCGGGCAGGAAGGCGCCGGCGCTCGGCCCAGAACCAGGTGGTCGGCCCCGGGCCGCTCCATCGCAGCAGCAGCGCCGATTGCAGGTCCAGCACCGCATCCAGCTGCCCCACCCCGTCCGCGGGCTGGCCCTCGCCCGGCGACCAGGTCCACCCGCTGCCGTCCCAGGACAGCCAGCCGTCCGGCTGGCGCCACCACCAGCGTGCCGCCCAGGCCCCGGCCGACGCGCTGGCGGCCAGGCCGGCGGCGAGTCGTGCCGGCGAGGCGCCCTGCCAGGCCCAGGCCGCGCAGGCGAGCGCCCCCGCGCCCCAGACCAGCGCCACGAGCAGCCCCAGGAATGCGGAACGCCCCACCGGATAACTCACCGATGGGGCGCCGTGCATGGGAAAGCGGCGGGCGTCAGACCCGCTTGAAGACCAGCGTGCCGTTGGTGCCGCCGAAACCGAAGTTGTTCTTCATGGCAACCTCGATCTTCATGTCCCGCGCCGTGTTGGCACAGTAGTCCAGGTCGCACTCCGGATCCTGGTTGAAGATGTTGATGGTCGGCGGCGCCTTCTGGTGGTGCAGCGCCAGCACCGTGAACACCGACTCGATGCCGCCCGCCCCGCCCAGCAGGTGGCCGGTCATGGACTTGGTGGAGCTGACCACGACCTTCTTCGCGTGCTCGCCCAGGGCGGCCTTGATCGCGTTGGTCTCGTTCAGGTCGCCCAATGGCGTGGAGGTGCCGTGGGCATTGAGGTAATCGATCTCGTCGGCGTTGATGCCGGCATTGCGCAGGGCACCCACCATGGCCCGGCGCGGGCCGTCGACGTCGGGCGCCGTCATGTGGAAGGCGTCGGCCGACATGCCGAACCCGGCCAGCTCGGCGTAGATCTTCGCGCCGCGCGCCCGGGCGTGTTCGTATTCCTCGAGCACCAGCACGCCGCCGCCCTCGCCCAGCACGAAGCCGTCGCGGTCCTTGTCCCAGGGGCGGGACGCGGTCTTGGGGTCGTCGTTGCGGGTCGACAGCGCGCGCGAGGCGGCGAATCCGCCGATGCCCAGCGGCGAGACCGAGGACTCGGCGCCGCCGCAGACCATGATGTCGGCGTCGCCGCTGTCGATCATGCGGGCCGACAGGCCGATCGCGTGCAGGCCGGTGGTGCAGGCCGTCACCACGGCGATGTTCGGGCCCTTGAAGCCGTACTTGATCGAGACGTGGCCGGAGATCATGTTGATGATCGAGGCGGGCACGAAGAAGGGCGACACCCGGCGCGGGCCGCGCGCTGCGAGCTCG
>Ga0196972_1000175_pt1 | contig 49153 bp, 37 predicted proteins | sample S1v_2013CmetaG_FD_148618 | JGI IMG/M metagenome (GOLD analysis project Ga0196972, IMG submission 148618) | Soil microbial communities from Anza Borrego desert, Southern California, United States - S1+v_20-13C | ecosystem: Environmental > Terrestrial > Soil > Desert | place: USA: California...
GAACGTATTGTCCTCAAGGATAATTGGGAGGCCGCCTACGACGCCGGCGCACCGGTCGAGTTTCAGTACGTTTCCCGCGACCAAAGGCATACCTTTCTCGGTGTTCTCTCGCCGAGCAGTGACCAGGCAGGCAGGCGCTACCCGCTCGTCGCGGGCGCCATCCTGCCGAGTGACTCCATTCTCGGCTATGCGCATGTCGCGCCGATCGCTTACGAGGTGTTTTTCGATGGACTGCGTGAGCAGGTGGCGACCGCCGTCGAGAATTCAGTGGAAGCATTGTCCTGCCGTCAGTTCCTTGAATCGCAGGTACGCGCTAACGATACCGCAGCGGCGGATCTCGACCTTGCAAAAAGCGTAGTCGCACGCTTCATGCAGACGAACTCCATTGGCACCTTGCAGGCCTTGATTGCTGATGAGCTCGCCCCGGCCGGGCTGGAGCAAGCCCTATTGAATCTTGCGTTTTATCGCGCATTCCTGCGCCGCTTCGACAATCCCTCAACCAACCAGATCATTCTCCTTCCGCTTCCTGAAGGAAAAGGCGAGCGTGCATTGATTGCAAGCGCCTGGCTTTCGATACTGAGCGCCTTGTGGCAGGGATCGAGGCATGGCGAGCCGTGGCGCGGCAACTATCTGATCCTGGAGCAATCTTCCGGCCGCATGACACTTGCGGCCAGTTTTGGCCGGGTGCACGAGCGCTTTGCGACCATCATGCTCGGCGTCGGCATCGACCCGGCAGCCTGTCTGGACCTGGGAAACGAACAGGAGGCTTGGAAAAACCATCGCATGTATGCCGAAGTTTCCTATGCGCTCGGAAGGCTGCTCGCCGAGCCGGGACTGTCCCTGCAGGCGTTGTGCGAGTTCTTGACGGACGTTGGAAGGAAGCTGGAAGAGGGGATGTAGGCAGTCCGAGACGATTGAAGCAGTGGCCTGTCGCGAGTGGAATCGATTTATCAAACTGAGAGGAATTTGAGCTATGGGTAAAGAAAGTACGCAGAAAAAGCTGTCCCGGGTGCGTCCGCCGCGGGTCCAGATCACCTACGACGTCGAAGTCGGCGACGCGATTGAAACCAAGGAGTTGCCCTTCGTCCTGGGGGTGCTCGGCGAGTACAGTGGCCATCCTAAGGAAGCCCTGCCCAAGCTGAAGGAGCGCAAGTTTGTCGATATCGATCGCGACAATTTCGACGACGTTCTTAAAGGTGTAGCCCCTCGCCTTCAATTGCGGGTCGATAACCAGTTGAAGAAGGACGATACCCAAATGGGCGTCGAGCTCAAGTTCGAGAAGCTTGCGGATTTCGAGCCTCAGCACGTCGTCGACCAGGTGGAACCGCTGCGGAAGATGCTGGAGGTCCGCACCCGCCTGTCCGACCTGAGGAACAAGATCACCGGCAATGACCGGCTGGAAGAGTTGCTTGACGAGATCGTCCGGGACACTGAAAAGCTGAAGGAAATCAGCGCCACCCGCCAGAAGAAGGAGGATTGATCATGAGCGAACTGGCACAAGTGCAGGACGCAGCCGTTGTCGACGCCGCGCCGTCGAGTCTGCTCGATTTCATCGTAGAGAACAGCAAGGTCGCGGCAAACGCAAGCGAAAAGGCAACTGCCCGTGATCAGATTGCCGAATTGGTCGATGAAGTGTTGGCCGGGACGGTGACACTGTCACGGGACTTGGCAGCAAGCATCGATGCGCGTATTGCGGAACTGGACAAACTGCTGTCCGACCAAGTCAACGCCATCATGCACCACCCGGACTTCCAGAAGCTGGAGGCATCGTGGCGCGGCCTGAAGTATCTGGTCATGCAGTCGGAAACGAGTCCGATGCTGAAGATCAGGATGCTGAACGCGTCAAAGAAGGATCTCGTCAAGGACTTCAAGTCGGCACCGGAATTCGATCAAAGCGCGCTGTTCAAGAAGATCTATGAGGAGGAGTACGGAACCTTCGGCGGCGCACCCTATGCGGCGCTGATCGGTGATTACGAATTTTCCCGCCATCCGGAGGATTTCTACCTGCTCGACGAACTGTCTCACGTAGCGGCGTCCGCACATGCTCCGCTCGTGTCGGCTGCAGCACCCGGACTGTTTGGCTTGGAAAGCTTCACAGACATCGGTAAGCCGCGCGACCTGTCGAAGATCTTCGACACGGTGGAGTACGCGAAATGGAAATCCTTCCGCGAATCGGAAGATTCCCGCTACGTCGGACTCGTCCTTCCACACGTCCTGGGCCGCCTGCCATACGGAAAGGATACCGTGCCGCTCGAGGAATTCAACTTCGAGGAAGATGTTGATGGCACCAATCATGACAAGTACCTGTGGACCAATGCAGCTTATGCATTCGGCGCTCGCCTGACTGACGCGTTTGCGAAATATGGCTGGCTTGCCGCCACCCGCGGCGTGGAAGGGGGCGGACTGGTAGAAGGGTTGCCGACGCATACGTTCAAGACCGACGACGGCGAAATCGCGTTGAAGTGCCCGACCGAAGTTGCGATTACCGATCGTACTGAAAAGCTGTTGTCCGATCTTGGTTTCCTGTCGCTTGTCCACTGCAAGAACACCGACTATGCGGCATTCTTTGGCGGCCAGTCGGTGCAAAAGGCAAAGACCTACAACACCGACGCAGCCAATGCCAATGCACGGCTTTCCTCGCAGCTGCCGTACATTTTCGCGGCATCGCGTATCGCGCATTACATGAAATCGATCATGCGCGACAAGATCGGAAGCTTCGCTTCGCGTGAAAACGTGCAGCAGTTCCTCAATACATGGCTCGCGCAATATGTGCTGCTGGATGATTCCGCATCGCAGGAAGCCAAGGCCAAGTACCCGCTGCGCGAAGCACGTGTCGACGTGGTCGAAGTGCCGGGCAAGCCGGGCGTATATCGGGCCGCAGCCTTCCTGCGCCCGCACTTCCAGCTGGATGAATTGACGATCTCACTCCGGCTGGTCGCCGAATTACCCAAGAACGCACGCTAATGCTTGATTTGCCCATGCATAGCGACTGCATGGGCGGGATGATTCATGCTGCCCCAATTGTTGCAAAAAATGCAATAAAAGTTTGAGCGCTCGAGATGTGAACAAGTTTTTTAAACAGACTCTTTATCGCGGCTTTGCCAAAGATAGGAGTCAACTTTCATGGGAGAAGAAATGGCATTTGACGCCTTTATCAAGATTGACGGTATTCCTGGCGAGTCGACCGACGACAAGCACAAGGACTGGATCGAAGTGATCTCCTTTGATCACAAGATCGAGCAGCCGGCATCCAGCACCGCCAGCTCCGTTGGCGGCGCAACTGCCGAGCGCGTCAATCACGGGACCTTCAACTTTGTGCACCTGCTGGACAAGGCAAGCCCGAAGCTGTACGAGGCCTGCTGCACCGGTAAGCACATCAAGGAAGTTACCGTCGAGTTCTGCCGCGCAGGCGGCGACAAGGTGAAGTATATGGAAATCAAGATGGAGCAGGTATTGATTTCCAAGGTCGTGGAGACTGGTGCATCCACCGGTGATTCCGGCTTCCCGAACGAGCAGATCTCCCTGTCGTACGGCAAGATCAAGTGGACCTACACCCAGCAGAAGCGGGAAGACGGTTCGGGCGGTGGCAACGTCAGCGCCGGTTGGGACCTGACTGCCAACAAGACCATCGCGTAATAGCGGAAAGACCTTCACGTTGATGAACGCCCGCGGCGAAATTCGCCGTGGGCGTACGCCATTGCATATGGGCAGTTTCGAACCCGATTTGGATCAGCGCCACCGAGAGTGGCAAAGGTCATACGGTGCAAAGACATTGGGCTGGAAAAATCGGGACGATGTCCGGTCCATATGCAATGAAAACCCGGTTGCGGGCCGTGGGATTTCCGGTCGCCTTTTAGTACCGGATAAATGTATGAAATCAGGAGATGACTAATGATTGCGAAGAACACACTGAAAATGCTGGCGAGCGGGCTGGGTATTGCATCCTTGCTCGTGCTGGCCGGCTGCGCGCAGAACCAGACGCTGGAAGACCCGGCACAGTCGCCTGTGGCGCAGGAAGAAAAGGCGAAAACAAAAGCAACCGAAAAAGCGGCAGCGGCAGGTGCGCAGTCGGAAGAAAAACTTCCCGACTACGCAAACATGAATCCGGTACCGATCGAATTTGAAAAACTGAGCGTCAAGCTGCGCGATGCAGACAAGCAGATCCTGGTTCGAATCAAGGATCGTGCACAGAAGGCGAAGAAACTGATCATCACCGGATATTGCGACCGCAAACAGGTTGGCAATTCCAAGGCGGCAGCCATCGCGCGGGCCAATGCCGTCAAGAGCGAGTTGGTTCGCATGGGCGTCAAGCCGGCTGCTGTCAGGATCAAGCATGCGACGGACGTCGCAAACAAGCATGCAGCCGAAATTGAACTCGTTGCTTCGACCTGAGTCGAGCGAACCGTTGTCCGAAGCCGCGGGATCGCGGTTCCGGCCGGGTAATCGTAAAGCATCTTTTTGATTGACACGCGCGTTCGACGTGAACGACTTCGCGCAAGCACGCCCGACGATGGAGCGGAATGGAACGATCCTGATATGAACACTAATCTGAAGGCATTGATTGCCAAACTCACCCCTACAGCACGTCGTGCGATGGAGTCTGCGGCGAATGTCGCCTTGTCCCGAACCCACCACGAGATAGACATCGAGCACGTGCTGCTGGAGTTGCTCGACAACGCCGAAACCGATGTCGTGACGATTTTGCATGCCTTTGGCGTAGACAGGGATCGCTTGCAAAGCGATTTGCAGAAAAATCTGTCGCAATTCCGGACGGGAAATACGCGCAACCCGGTCTTGTCGCAAAACATTCCGCAGTGGCTGGAATCGGCCTGGCTCGCCGCCAGTGTCAACTACGGCGCGCAACAGATCCGCAGCGGCTATCTGCTCCTGTCACTGGTCGCCGACGAGAGCATCGCTCGTCTTGTCGGCGGTGCATGTAGTGCACTGTCAAAGGTACCCGCGGCAGGTCTCAGGGAGAACCTGCAGCAGATCCTGCGCATGTCGAAGGAAGTCTCCGGCCAGACCGGCGCATCACCTGCCGGAACCGCCCCTACTGCGGATGGCAGTGCTTCGGCGGCAGAAAACGGCAGCCGTGGAACGTCAACCCTGGACAAATATACGAACGACCTTACCGCACAGGCGCGTGCGGGAAAAATCGATCCTGTTCTTGGGCGCGATACCGAAGTTCGCCAGATGATCGATATCCTTCTGCGCCGCCGTCAAAACAATCCCATCCTCACCGGTGAGCCAGGAGTCGGGAAGACTGCAGTCGTCGAAGGCCTGGCCCTGCGGATCGTGCAAGGCGATGTGCCGCCTGTCCTGAAAAACGTCCGGATCAGGGCATTGGATCTCGGGCTGCTGCAGGCGGGAGCAAGCGTCAAGGGCGAGTTCGAGAGCCGCCTCCGGTCAGTCATCGATGAAGTCAAGGCGAGCCTGGTACCTATCATTTTGTTTATCGATGAAGCACACACCATGATCGGTGCCGGCGGGCAGGCAGGGCAGAACGACGCAGCCAACCTGCTCAAGCCGGCACTGGCGCGCGGCGAACTGCGGACCATTGCGGCGACGACCTGGGCAGAGTACAAGAAGTATTTCGAGAAGGACGCCGCGCTTGCCCGTCGTTTCCAGGTCGTCAAGGTCGAAGAGCCGCCTGAAGATGCGGCGATCCAGATGGTGCGCGGCATCGCATCAGCCATGGAAGAACATCACCAGGTACGCATACTCGACGAGGCGGTTGTTGACGCGGTCAGGATGTCGAGCCGGTATCTTGCCGGACGCCAGCTGCCGGACAAGGCGATCAGCGTTCTCGATACGGCATGCGCGCGTGTGGCCTTGTCGCGAGCGAGCGTGCCGCCGGCTGTTGAGGACCTCAACAGGTTGATCGAAAATCTCGAGCGCGAAGAGGCTGCATTGCGGAAGGAGCGCGATCCCGCGCATGCGAAACGCCTGGAAGAAATTTGCCTCCGACGTGTCGAACTGAATGAGGACCTGGCCAAGCAAAAGACTGCGTTCGATGCACAAGTTGCCCTGGTCGAAAGAATTGGGGAGTTGCGCAAGCAATTGGATGCGGCAATGGCCGATACCTCCGGCGGCGCTGTTCCTGGAACCAAGGAAAAAGGCGGGAAAAAGGGGAAGGCAACGGCGTCCGGTGTCGAGTCACTGCAGGCGGAACTCCGCACAGCACAGCAGCAGTTGCACGAGGCGCACAAGTCCCAGCCGCTGATTTACGACTGTGTCGACAGTCCGGCAATCGCGGAGGTGATTTCGGGCTGGACCGGTATTCCGCTGGGACGCATGGTGGCCAACGAGATCGACGTGGTGCGCAAGCTCAAGGATTTGCTCGAAGAGCGCGTGGTCGGGCAAGGACATGCGCTCGGCCTGATCGCGCAACGGATCCAGATCGCCAAAGCCAGCCTAGAAGATCCAGGCAAGCCGAAAGCGGTGTTTCTCCTGGTTGGTCCCTCCGGCGTAGGCAAGACGGAAACGGCGCTCGCACTTGCCGACACGCTCTACGGCGGGGAGAAAAACCTCATCACGATCAACATGTCCGAATACCAGGAAGCCCATTCGGTATCCGGGCTGAAAGGTTCGCCCCCGGGATATGTCGGTTATGGCGAGGGCGGCGTCCTGACGGAAGCCGTGCGGCGCAAGCCGTACTCAGTCGTGCTGCTCGATGAGGTCGAAAAGGCACATCCGGATGTGCTGGAGCTGTTCTTCCAAGTATTCGACAAGGGTGTGCTGGAGGATGCCGAGGGCAGGGAAGTGGATTTCAAGAACACCATCATCATCCTGACTTCGAATGTCGGCACGGATCTCATCATGAAGGCGGTCGAGCACGGCGTGACGGTCGAAGAAACGACGCGGCATCCCACGCCTGAAGATTTGTTGGAACTTCTGCGCAAGGATCTTCAGCGGGCATTCAAACCGGCATTCCTGGGCCGTCTGTCCGTGATTCCGTATTACCCGATTTCGGATGAGGTAATGCGGACGATCGTCGAACTCAAACTGAACAAGGTGAAACAGCGGCTGATGAGGAATCATGGCGCGAACCTCACCTACGACAAGGTGCTGCTCGACATGATTGTGTCTCGTTGCACCGAAGTCGATAGCGGGGCGCGCGATGCGGACGCGATCATTTCACGCTCGGTGCTGTCGGAAATGTCGGGCCAGGTGCTGGCACGCATGGCGCAGGGGCAAAGCGTTCAGTCCGTCGCTTTGAAGGTAAAGAAAGACAAACTGGTCGCTGTGGTCGAATAACTGCAGGCCACGCCCGACAGCGGAAGGAGGAGCGAGCTTCCTCCTTCCGCTCGATGTGGCCTTCGCAGGCTTACGTTCCCAGCTTCTGGAAGTAGAAAGTCGCACCGCCGAGTTTCTCTGGTGACTGATACTCCAGCATTTCGGTTTTCCTGAATGTGACGGGCTGCGCAAAGCACGGTCCGTCGTATACGAAGGTGTGGAATTCACCATTCTCGCCGCATGCATCGACGCCTGCCGGCAAATCGGCCAGGAATGCTTCGTCGAAATCCCTTCCGCAGAATTCCCGGCCCAGGTACTTGCCGTTGACGCACACCACCACGGCCTTGAACCCGAGGGAAAGGAATTCATCCACCAGCTTGCGTCGCGGTTCGTCCCATAGCGGCAGGCAGGGCGTGATGTCGGCCTTCGCGCAGACCTTTTCTTCCCATTCGCGGTGCGGCACCAGGTCGATGTCGCCGAAAACCGCGTGCCGGATGCCACCCGCATGCGCGTCGCGCAGCGTGGCTACGAAGCGCTCTTCATAGTTTCCCCAGGATGTTTTGTAGAAACGCAGCTCGGTGCCAAGTGCGTCGGCTTGCGCCTGGATCAACTCGGGCGGGATCCCGTGTGAGCGCGAGCTTTCGCCATCCTCGTCCATCGCCGTAATGAGACGGCGTATCTGCATGCCGGACTGGCGGGCACGCCACATGGCGAGGCAGGAGTCTTTGCCGCCGCTCCAGGAAACGAGGGCGGGGATATTGCAGATTTCGGTCATGGCTGTGTTGTCCGTTTTGTCCGTTATGAATGGAGTCTGGCCTGCGCCGGCGCGGCGAATTGCCCGCCGAGTAGCGGCAGTAAAAGTGGGAATTATCGCAGACCACCTGCAGGTTACTGCTGCGGACACTTTTGAATTGAAGGGGAAGTTGGGCGAGACGAGTGTCCACCGAGAACGGCGAGATTGGCGCTGGATCAGCTTGCCGGCACATTTGCAGCGAGACGGTTATCCGGCGTCCTTGTTTCGGACGCCGGCGCCGTCGTACCACTCGGAGGAGACAACTTTATTCAGGAATACATGTGTTGCGAATCGCTATCGCTTGAACCGCGGCGAATCGCCGAGGTTCAAGCGGCGGCGCGTGCATCCGTTGAATTCGCTGCGGTTGTGTTGAGCTTGCGGCGGGCGCTTGCCGGCAGGCGGCGTAGGGTCTTAAGCGCGGGAATGTCGTGCAGGATCACGTTGCGCAATTCGACCGAAATCAGTCCGGCTGCGGCGAAGGCGGACAGTGTGCGGCTAATGGTTTCCAGCGTCAGTCCCAGGTAGTTGCCGATTTCTTCGCGAGTCATGCGCAGGTTGAATTGCTTGCCGGAATAGCCCATCTCTTCAAAGCGGCTGGACATGAAGGTAAGGAAACGGGCGACGCGCGCTTCCGCGCCGAGCGAGCCGAGTGCGCTGATCAGCGATTGCTCACGCGCCAGTTCGCGGCCCATCACGCCATACAGCGCGACTTCGAGGTCGGGCTGTGCCTTGCCGAGCGCAGTCAGGGTCTTGAACGGGATCAGGATGAGTTCACAGGGCGTCAATGCCACGACTTCCGTTGCATGGACGTTGCCGTGGATCGCGTCGACCCCGAGCAGATCGCCCTTCATGGGGAAGGCGACGACTTGCTCGTAGCCGCTGTCGTCAATGATGACCGACTTGAGGAATCCGGAATACACGACGTACAGCATGTCGAACGGCTGCCCGATCGTATGGATGCGTTGGCCGGCCTTGTACTGGATGTGCTGGAACAGAGTGTCGCAGTCTTTCACGAAAGCTGGAATGCCGAGCAGCTTGGCTACATCGCTCAGGCTGGACCAGAGCCGGCCGTGGCGGGAAGGCGCGGTGCTCCCTGCAGATACCGCGGGAACCGGATGAACGGATGCAGGCTGGACGGACTTGTTAGCAATCAACATATCGTCTTGCTCCTCTCGTATTTGATGAATCGAATCGCGGCTGTTGTTCGGTGTATCAAGTTTGTCGGAGTCAATTATCAATATGTCGATGCTTTAACAGTATCGGACGACGGATGAAAAAACGTGTAAGGCAACCGAAACAAAATTTCAGAGTTTTCCTATTGATGAATGGAAAGGTGATCGCATTCACCCATGCGAAGACGTGTTTTCAGTGGGAAGTTCACATGCCGCGTGGTGTCAGAAAATTCGGGCAATGTGAACGAGATGCCGAGAGGAATGAGAGGAGCTGCACGCAGGCCGAGAGCATGGGAGACCGGGGAAGGAGTTCTTCCCCATCCCGTCAATCGTCACATCCTGTCTGGCGACGTTTGAGATCGATCAAAGGCGGCTTCTCTGACGGCGCCGCCTCGAATGTGTGTGGTGGCGGAAGGCGGACAATGCAACACCGAACCCCTACCACAGCCGTGAAAGAATCAGGACAGGGCGAGGTGAGACCGGCCTGTGGACACTCGGGCGGCTAGTAGAGCGCCCTTCGATGTCGGCATTGATTTCGCAGGTGTCGCGGCAGCTTGTTGCGACGATTCTTCCGGAGAATCGAGTTTGAACGTGAGCACGGCACGCGCAAGTGACGCGGCCTGGTTCTTCATTGCATCGGAGGCAGCAGCGGTCTGTTCAACGAGGGCGGCACTTTGTTGCGTGGCTTCATCGATTTGCGTAATCGCCACACTAATTTGCTCGATTCCCGATCGTTGTTCGTCGCTCGCGCTCATGATGTCCGCGATGATGCCGCTCACCTGCGTCACGCTTTTAACGATGTCGTTCATCGTTGCCCCTGCATTGTCGACCAGCCGGTTGCCAGCCTCCACCTTGTCGACCGAGTTCTGGATCAGTTCCTTGATTTCTTTTGCCGCAGATGCGGAGCGCTGTGCCAGCGTCCGTACTTCCGACGCCACAACAGCAAATCCACGGCCCTGCTCTCCGGCGCGCGCAGCTTCCACGGCCGCATTCAAGGCGAGAATATTGGTCTGGAATGCAATGCTGTCAATGACACTGATGATATCGACAATCTTCCTTGATGCCTCGGTGATTCCATTCATCGTCAGCACCACTTCCGAAACCACCGCGCCGCCACGTACAGCAACATCAGATGCAGAAGCGGCGAGCGCATTGGCGCTGCGCGCGTTTTCAGAGTTTTGTCTCACAGCAGACGTCAGTTCTTCCATTGAGGAAGCAGTTTCTTCTAGAGACGAAGCCAGTTCCTCCGTCCGGGACGACAGGTCCTGGTTGCCATTCGTGATTTGCGCGGAGGCGGCGGCGATGCTCTCCGTCCCTGCTCGCACCTCACCGACGATGCGGGCGAGGTTTGTGTTCATGTCGCTCAGGGCCTGAAGAAGTTCGCCGGCCTCGTCCTTGCGGTCCACCCGGATCTTCTGCGTCAGATCCCCGGTCGCGACAGTGCGTGCTGTTCTTACCGCTTCGGCCAGAGGCAAGGTGATCGAGCGCGAGGTCATGAACGCCAAGCTGATTGTCAACAAGACAATGAGCGTCCCTCCTGTCGCTGCGATCGTTTTGCCGTTCTGGATCAGGTTCGTCAATGCTTTGGACGTATCTTGCGTTTCCTGTTTTGTCGCCTCCCGGAGTTCATTGAGTGCTTCCTTGATGACCGTGTCCGCGCCCTTGATCGATTTGTCGATCTCTTCAATGCTGCTTCCCGCCTGCTTCATCGCGATGGCCTTTTTCATTGCGCCGCGGTAAACATCGACTCCCTGCCGGATCTTTTCCAGGGCCTCCTTTTCCGTGGCGGTGATTTCGCCAGTTGCCTCGTATTTCTTTGCGCTATCTTCGATTGCGCCCATGTCCTTATTGAATCGTTGGTCGTAATCCTTGGCACGCACAATGTAATTCTTGAAGTTCTGGATGCCTTCACCAAGTGCGGTGCGAGCTTGAGTGATTTCAGTTTCTTTCGCGAGTGAAGTGGCGTTGAATCGGGTCCATTGGTCGTTGACTTCGTCGAGTTCCATGTAGGCGGTTATGCCGAGGATCAGGGAAAGAATGGCTACGGACCCAAAGCCGATTGCGAGGCGACCACCGATCTTGACGTTTGCGAGCTTCATATCGTTTCACTCCACGTTGACCAAAGGCTTTTTTTTTTTTTTCATCACCATCGCTGCCGCGGGACGAATGCATGCGGGCTGCATTGGTTTCCCGGGCGGGGTGGTTGCAAAACGGATGGGCATTTTTTCCACGATGGAGCGAATTCTCTGATCACCGCTTCAACTGGCGATGAGGTGAGATCCAGGACCTGCGACGGGCGCAACCTTCGTGACGTTGAATTGAATATAGCAAGTCAACGTGCAGCCAATACAGTCAAAAATTCTCAAAAATTTACTATGAGGCGAGCGCACAAAGAAAAATGCGCCGGGCCCAATCGGGCTTCGGCGCATTCTCGTGAGGGGAAATGAACAGGCAGTTACATGTTTCGCCGATACTGCCCGCCGACCTCGAACAGCGCATTGCTGATCTGGCCAAGCGAGCACACGCGCACCGCATCCATCAGTACGGCGAACACGTTCTCATTCCTGATCACCGCTTGCTGCAGGCGTTCCAGCATGGCCGGGGCGTTGGCGGCGTTGCGTGCCTGGAAGTCGGAGAGTCGCTTCAATTGCGACTGCTTTTCATCTTCGGTCGAACGCGCCAGTTCCAGCGTCTGCGGAATCGCTTCGCCTTTCGGATTGCGGAAGGTGTTGACGCCGATGATGGGCAATGTGCCGTCGTGCTTCAGGTGCTCGTAGTACATCGACTCTTCCTGGATCTTGCCGCGCTGGTAGCCGGTTTCCATCGCACCCAGCACGCCGCCGCGTTCGGCGATGCGCTCGAATTCCTGCAGCACTGCTTCCTCGACCAAGTCGGTCAGTTCCTCGATGATGAAGGAACCCTGGTTCGGGTTCTCGTTCTTCGCCAGGCCCCATTCGCGGTTGATGATGAGCTGGATCGCGAGCGCGCGGCGCACCGACTCGTCGGTCGGCGTCGTGATCGCTTCGTCGTACGCGTTGGTGTGCAGCGCGTTGCAGTTGTCGTAGATCGCGATCAGCGCCTGCAGCGTGGTGCGGATGTCGTTGAAGTCGATTTCCTGCGCGTGCAGCGAGCGGCCGGAGGTCTGGATGTGGTACTTCAGCTTCTGGCTGCGCTCGTTGGCGCCGTACTTGTCGCGCATCGCCACCGCCCAGATGCGGCGGGCGACGCGCCCGAGCACGGTGTATTCCGGATCCATGCCGTTGGAGAAGAAGAACGACAGGTTGGGCGCGAAGTCATCGATGTGCATGCCGCGCGCGAGATAGGCTTCGACGAAGGTGAAGCCGTTCGACAGTGTGAAGGCGAGCTGCGAGATCGGGTTCGCACCTGCTTCGGCGATGTGATAGCCGGAGATCGACACCGAGTAGAAGTTGCGCACGCGGTTGTGCACGAAGTATTCCTGGATGTCACCCATCACCTTGAGCGAGAACTCGGTGGAGAAGATGCAGGTGTTCTGGCCCTGGTCTTCCTTCAGGATGTCGGCCTGCACGGTGCCGCGCACGTTCTCCAGCACCCATTCCTTGATCTTGGCAGCCTCGTCGTCGGTCGGCTCTCGCTTGTTGTCGGCGCGGAACTTGTCCATCTGCTGGTCGATCGCGGTGTTCATGAACATCGCGAGTATGGACGGGGCCGGGCCGTTGATGGTCATCGACACCGAGGTGTTGGGCGCGCACAGGTCGAAGCCGTCGTACAGCACCTTCATGTCGTCCAGCGTGGCGATGGACACGCCGGAGTTGCCGATCTTGCCGTAGATGTCGGGACGCGGAGCCGGGTCGGCGCCATACAGCGTGACCGAGTCGAAGGCGGTGGACAGTCGTTTAGCGTCCATGCCTTCGGACACCAGCTTGAAGCGGCGGTTGGTGCGGAAGGCATCGCCTTCGCCCGCGAACATGCGGGTCGGGTCTTCGTTTTCACGCTTGAAGGCGAACACGCCGGCGGTGTAGGGGAAGGTGCCGGGGACGTTTTCCGCCATCAGCCAGCGCAGGATTTCGCCGTGGTCTTCGAATTTCGGTAGGGACACCTTGCGGATGCTGGTGCCGGACAAGGTCTTCTGCACGAGGCGGGTGCGGATTTCCTTGTCGCGAATCTTGACCACGTAATCGTCGCCGGAGTAGGCGGCTTTCATGTCGGGCCACATCGCGAGCAGTTTCTTCGCGCCCGGATCCATCGCGTTGTCGCGCTCGGTAATCAGGTCGTCGAGGTCGACGGTCTTGCTGCAGGCGGCGGCCATGCGCTTGGCTTCCTGAAGATGCTGGCGCTCTCGCGCAAGCTTGACCTGTTTGGCCGTGTTCTTGTGGTAGCCACGCACGGTGTCGGCGATCTCGGCGAGATAGCGGGTGCGCGCGGGCGGCACGATCGCATTCTTGCCGGAGGAGAAACGGACGTTGACCGGGGCGAGCTTGCCCGGCTGGGTCTTGAGACCGAGTTCCGTCAGCTTCGGCAGCAGGCCCTGGTAGAGCGCGGTTACGCCGTCGTCGTTGAAGCGCGAGGCCTGCGTGCCGTAGACGGGCATCTCGTCCGGCTTCTTCATGAACAGTTCACGGTTGCGCTGGTACTGCTTGGCGACATCGCGCAGTGCATCCTGCGCGCCCTTGCGGTCGAACTTGTTGATCGCGACGAAGTCGGCGAAGTCGAGCATGTCGATCTTCTCGAGCTGCGAGGCGGCGCCGAATTCCGGAGTCATCACGTACATGGACACGTCCACGTGCGGGACGATGGCTGCGTCACCCTGGCCGATGCCGGAGGTTTCGACGATGACGAGGTCGAAGCCGGCAACCTTGCACGCAGCGATCACGTCGGGCAGCGCCTGCGAGATTTCCGAGCCGGCCTCACGCGTGGCGAGCGAGCGCATGAACACGCGCGACTGGCCGTTCCACGGATTGATCGCATTCATGCGGATGCGGTCGCCGAGCAGTGCGCCGCCGGACTTGCGGCGCGACGGGTCGATGGAGATGACGGCGATGTTGAGCGCGTCGTCCTGGTCGAGGCGGATGCGGCGGATCAGTTCGTCGGTCAGCGAGGACTTGCCCGCGCCGCCGGTGCCGGTGATGCCGAGCACCGGGGTCTTGATGGTGTCGGCGGCCTTGTGCAGTTCGGTCTTGAACTTCGGATCGGCCTTGCCGTTTTCCAGTGCGGTGATGAGCTGCGAGAGGGGACGCTGGCGTTCGACCATCTCGCCCTTGGTCAGTGCATCGATTGAGGTCGGCGCGTAAGAGGACAGGTCGACGTCGCACTGCTCGATCATCGACAGGATCATGCCGGCGAGACCCATCCGCTGGCCGTCTTCCGGACTGAAGATGCGCGTCACGCCATAGGCGTGCAGGTCAGCGATCTCGGACGGCACGATCACGCCGCCGCCGCCGCCGAAGACCTTGATATGCGCGCCGCCGCGCTGCTTCAGCAGGTCGATCATGTACTTGAAGTACTCGACGTGGCCGCCCTGGTAGCTGGAGACGGCAATGCCTTGCGCGTCTTCCTGCAGGGCGGCGGTGACGATCTCGTCGACCGAGCGGTTGTGGCCGAGGTGGATGACTTCCGCGCCGTTGGCCATCAGGATGCGGCGCATGATGTTGATCGAGGCGTCGTGGCCGTCGAACAGCGAGGCCGCGGTCACGAAACGGACCTTGTTGGCCGGTTTGTATTCGGTGATCTTCTTGGCTACGGAGAGGTCGGTCATTGCTTGTCTCTTTGTAAATGATTGGCCGCCTTTACGGGCGGCCTATGCTTGGGATGACGTTTACGTTAACGTCAATCTAGCATCGCGTCAAATGGGGTTCTGTCGTTTGGATGACAGTGTTTCCGGGTGGTTCGATAACTGGTTACCGGTTCCTTCCCCCAGACAGGGGGAAGGGGCTCTTCCTTTATAGGCGAAAAGTTGCGGCTTTACGCGGCGTGCGGCATGCCGTGCAACGACGCCTCGAATTTCTCCAGAAGAACCTTGCGTTCCTCCCGGTACTGCTGCACCGCCTTCTCCTTCACATGCCCGAAACCGCGGATCTTCTCGGGCAGCGCGGCAATCTGCACCGCGAGCGCGAGGTTGTCCTTGTTGAGCTTGTCGAGCAGGGAAAGAATGGTGGTGCGGTACTCCTCGACCAGCGCGCGCTCCATCCGACGCTCGGCGGTGTGACCGAAGATGTCGAGCTTCGTGCCGCGCAGCTTCTTCATCTTCGCCAGCACGCCGAAAGCTTTCCACATCCAGGAACCGTATTCCGCCTTGACCAGATGGCCCTTGGCATCCTTCTTTGCCAGCAGCGGGGGGGCGAGGTTGAATTTGACGGTGAAGTCGCCGTCAAACTGCTGCTTGAGCTTTTCGACGAACTGTCCATTGGTATACAGGCGCGCCACTTCGTACTCATCCTTGTAGGCCATGAGCTTGAAGTAAGCAGTTGCTACTGCCCGGGAGAGTTTGTCGCCTGCGCCGAGTTTGCTTTCGGCAGCACGGGCGGTGTTGACCAGCGCTTCGTAGCGCCCCGCGTAGGCGGCATCTTGGTAGTCGGTCAGGAAGGCGGCGCGGCGCTTGACCAGGCCGTTCAACGATTGCGGCAGTTGTAGCATCACCGGCTGGCCGGGGATGGCGATGCGCTCGACGCGGGCAAGATCCACGGCAGCACGGCGGCCCCAGAGGAAACTCTTCTTGTTGGCGTCGACGGCCACACCGTTCAGTTCGATGGCGCGCAGCAGGGCGGCTTCGGAAACCGGGAGCGCACCTTTCTGATAAGCAAAGCCGAGCATGAACAGGTTGGTGGCGATCGAGTCGCCCATTAGCGCGGTGGCGAGGCGGGTAGCGTCGATGTAGTCGGCGCGGTCGGCGACCGATTCATTGATCAAGGCCTGCACTTCCTGCAGCGGGAACTGCCAGTCCGGGTTCTTGGTGAAATGGCCGGTCGGCTGCTGGTGCGTGTTCACCACGGCGCGGGTGCGGCCGGGGCGCATCTTGGAGATGGCGTCCTGCGCACCCGCGGTCAGCATGTCGCAACCCAGCACGAGGTCGGCTTCGCCGGTGGCGATGCGCTGCGCGCGGATCACGCCCGGCACCTTGGAGATGCGGATGTGCGAGGTCACCGAGCCGTTCTTCTGCGACATGCCGGTCATGTCCAGTACCGACACACCCTTGCCTTCAAGGTGTGCTGCCATGCCGATCAGCGCGCCGATGGTGATCACGCCGGTGCCGCCGATGCCGTTCAACAGGATGTTGTACGGTGCGTCGCAGCCGGGGACGACCGGTTCCGGCAACGGGCCGAAATTGTCCTCTTTCGCCACGCCGGTCTTCGACTTCTTCAGCGTGCCGCCCTCGACCGTGACGAAGCTCGGGCAGAAGCCCTTCACGCAGGAGTAATCCTTGTTGCAGGACGATTGGTCGATGGTGCGCTTGCGGCCGAACTCGGTTTCCAGCGGCATGATCGACGTGCAGTTCGATTGCACACCGCAGTCGCCGCAGCCTTCGCAGACGGCGTCGTTGATGAACAGGCGCTTGTTCGGATCGGGGTATTCGTTCTTCTTGCGGCGGCGGCGCTTTTCGGCGGCACAGGTCTGGTCGTAGATCAGGACGGTGACGCCGGGAATCTCGCGCAGCTCGCGCTGGACGGCATCCATGTCCTTGCGGTCGTGCAGGGTAACGATGGAGGGCAATGACGAACGATCTTCATAGCGGCCCAGGTCTTCCGTGACCAGCGCAATGCGCTTCACGCCTTCGGCCACCATCTGCTGCGCGATCATCGGGACCGAGGTGATCCCATCCACCGGCTGGCCGCCGGTCATGGCGACCGCGTCGTTGTAGAGGATCTTGTAGGTGATGTTGACGTTGGCTGCCACCGCCGCTCGGATGGCGAGATAGCCGGAATGGAAGTAGGTGCCGTCGCCAAGATTCTGGAACACGTGCGGCAGCTTGGAGAAGGCTGCCTGGCCGATCCACGGCGCGCCTTCGCCGCCCATGTGGGTGGTCAGCTTGTTATGTTCCGGATAAATCGCGGTCGCCATCACATGGCACCCGATGCCCGCCAGCGCCAGGCTGCCGTCCGGCACCTTGGTCGAGGTGTTGTGCGGACAGCCGGAGCAGTAGTAAGCCGGGCGCGACGGCGTGTTCACTGCCTTTGACAGCACTTTGTCCTTCGCTTCGAGGAAGGCCAGGCGCGCCTTGATCAGGTCGCTGGTGTGGAAACGCGCGATGCGTTGCGAGATCACGCGGGCGATCTGCGCGATCGAGAAGTCCGCTTTGGACGACAGCAGCCACTCGCCGCGCGGATGCACCCATTCGCCTTTCTCATCGAACTTCCCGATCACGCGTGGACGCACGTCGTCGCGCCAGTTGTAGAGCTGTTCCTTGAGCTGGTATTCGACGATCTGGCGCTTCTCTTCCACGACGAGGATTTCATCGAGGCCTTGCGCGAACTCGCGCACGCCGTCCGGCTCCAGCGGCCAGGGCATGGACACCTTGTACACGCGGATGCCGATGTCGGCCGCCATCTTCTCGTCGATGCCGAGTTCTTCCATCGCTTCCAGCACGTCGAGGTAGGACTTGCCGGAGGCGATGATGCCCAGCCGTGCCTTCGGGCTGTCGATGGTGGTGTGGTTGAGCTTGTTCGCGCGGGCATAGGCCAGCGCGGCGTAGATCTTGTAATCCTGCATCAGCGCTTCCTGCTTGCGCGCCTGGATGCCGAGGGTGTCGGTGGACAGCCGGGTATTCAGGCCGCCTTCCGGCATGATGAAGTCGGTCGGGTATTGAATCTCCAGCCGGAAGGGATCCGCATCGACCGAAGCGGTGGATTCGACGGTATCGGCCAGCGCCTTGAAGCCGACGGCGCAGCCGGAATAGCGCGACATCGCCCACGCGTGCAGGCCGAGATCAAGGTATTCCTGCACATTGCAGGGATACAGCATCGGGATCATGCAGGCGGCGAAGATGTGGTCGGACTGGTGCGGCAGGGTCGAGGAATAGGCGCCGTGGTCGTCGCCGGCCACCAGCAGCACGCCGCCGTATTTCGACGTGCCGGCATGGTTCATGTGCTTGAAGACGTCGCCGCAGCGGTCAACACCCGGACCCTTGCCGTACCACATGGCAAACACGCCGTCATACTTGGCCGGGCCGATCAGGTCCACAGTCTGCGTTCCCCAGACGGCGGTCGCCGCCAGGTCTTCGTTCACGCCAGGGACGAACTTGATGTGGTTTTCTTCGAGGAGTTTCTGGGCTTTCCACAAATTTTCATCGAGGCCGCCGAGCGGGGAGCCGCGATAGCCGGAAATGAAGCCAGCGGTATGCAATCCGGCCGCCAAGTCGCGCTGGCGCTGCATCATCGGCAGGCGTACGAGGGCCTGGATGCCCGAGATAAAGATCTTGCCGGTGGTGGAAGTGTATTTGTCGTCCAGTTTCACGGACGCGAGGGCAGGTTTGCCGGCGGTTGCGGCAAGCTGCCCAGCAGTGGCCACTGCTGTGTCGGGCATGTTGTCTTCTCCAAAAGGTTATTTCAGATAGCAGCTGGCAGGAGTCGCCGGGTAAGGCGAGGTAATGCCAGGTTGCAAGACCGGGGTAACGGTCGTGAGCGATTTTGCATGCAAATGCGCTACGTAGGGAAGTTTAGGGTGGCAGGCCGATTGGTGCAAATATGGAATGCGGATGGGGGTATAAGAAAAAGTGATCGCCCGGCACCCATTCCATCCCATAAGGATGGGATGGCGCGTGGTGATATTTAAATGACAATATTTGATTGGCCGAAAAACCATTCAATAAGGGAACAATAATGAACATCCAGAATTGGCGCAGGTGTGCCGCGGTATTGCTTAGTGCCTTTGCATTGGCAGTGCATGCCCAAGCGCCTGTGCGCGACCAGGAAGCTGAAATGAAAGCCGCAACCGATGCGGCCAGGACTGTCGCCAAGCAGGGGCCAGCCGATATCGCACTGAAAGACCAGGCGACACTGAAGCTGCCCGAAGGCTATACCTTCATTCCACAGCCCGAGGCGGACCAACTGCTGAGGGCGATGGGCAACGGCGCGGATCCGCGCCGCATCGGCATCATCCTCCGGGACGGAAGCAACGCCTTTGTCGTGGCGCGCTACTACGACTCCGGGTACGTGAAAGATGAAGAGGCGAAGGACTGGCAAGCCGACGAGTTGCTGAACGGACTCAAGGAGGGCACCGAAGAGGGCAACAAGGAGCGCGCCCAATTGGGGATTCCGCCCGTCGAAATCGTCGGCTGGGTGGAAACCCCGGCATACGACGCGGCCACGCATCAACTCGTATGGTCGATAGAAACGCGGGAAAAGAATGCGTCCGCCGACGACACGCGCGGCATCAACTACAACACCTATGTGCTTGGCCGCGAAGGTTATCTTTCCCTGAACCTGGTCACCACGAAAGATGCCGTCGGCGAGGACAAGTACATCGCCTCATCCCTGCTGAAGGCGACCAGCTTCAACGACGGCAAGACCTATGCCGATTTCAACGCATCGACCGACAAGGTCGCCGAGTACGGCATCGCCGCGCTTGTTGCCGGGGCCGCAGCCAAAAAGCTTGGCTTTTTTGCGGTGATTGCCGCCTTCCTCGTGAAGTTCGCCAAGGTGATTGGTATCGCCGTAGTGGGCCTGATCGCCGTCCTGGGTGGCTTGTTCAAGAAGAAGACCGCATCGGTCGTATCCGGAACCGACGACGCGGGGAAATCGCAGGGCTGAGGCAATGAAATCGCTGCTGCTCCTGTTCAAGTTCGCCAAGCTGGGCAAGCTACTGACGACCGGCGGGAGCATGCTGTTGTCGGTGATTGCCTATTCGTTCGTGTACGGCTGGCGGTATGCGGCGGGGTTCGTTGCCTTGCTGTTCGTGCATGAGCTCGGCCACTACGCGGCGGCGCGGCAAAAGGGCCTGGACGTCGGCGCGCCGGCGTTCATCCCTTTTGTGGGTGCCTGGATCGCCATGAAGGAAATGCCGAAGGATGTCGAGACCGAGGCCTATGTCGGGATGGCGGGTCCGTTCGTCGGGACATTGGCGGCACTCGCCTGCTATTACCTTGCGCGCGCAACCGGCAGCTCCTTGCTGCTGGCGCTGTCGTACGCGGGCTTCTTCCTGAATCTGTTCAACCTGATTCCCTTGTCGCCGCTCGACGGCGGCAGGATCACCGCAATCCTTTCTCCGCGCATCTGGTTTGCCGGGGTGCCTGTTCTGCTGCTTCTGTTTTTCTGGCATCCGAGCCCGATGCTGATCCTGATCGGTGTTTTGGCGTTGCCGCAGCTGGCGGCGGCATGGAAATACGATCCAGCGGATCCGGAACATGCTGCCTATTACAACGTGTCGCAGGAGAGCCGTGTAACTTACGCGATCACCTACATCGGCCTGGTCGTATTCCTTTCGCTGATGACATATGAGCTGCACAACATGCTCGGATCGGGCTTGAGATTCTGAGCTAGCCGTCTGACAGCGCCTTCGTCCCCATCCAGCGCCCGCTCGCGCAGAGTGCGTTGGTCACATCGATCACCAGCTTCTTAACCGCCGTCGCCGCATTCGTCAGCGGGATATTGCGTGACCAGCACAGGGCCACGGTGCGGGAAATGTCGGTGTCCGTGATAGGCCACGCGGACAGCTGGCCATGTTCGATCTCGGACAGCATCGGTGCGACTGGCAGGATGGTGGCACCGATATCCGCCATGAGCGCCGATTTGAGGATGGCAACGGAGTTGATGTCCATGACCTTGTCCAGTGACAGGCCAGCGCTACGGGCAATGTTTTCAATGCGCGGGCGTACGCCATGCTGCACGCCCGGCAGGATCAGGGGTACGGCCACCGCGTTTGCCAGTGCAATGGTCTTGCCCTGCGGTGCGTAATGCGAATCGGCGCGGGTAATGAACATCATGTCCTCTTCCACCAGCGGCGTGGTGGCAAAGGCGCCGAGCTGGCCGTCATCAAACAGGACTGCGAGGTTGATCCGGCCCGATTTGAGCTGCTCGATCAGGTTACCGGTTAGTTCCTCGGTGATTTGCAGCGAGATTTCCGGGTAGCTTTCGCGCACTGCGGTCAGCAGCGGCAGGGCGAGCGCGTTCGACACGCTTTGCGGGATGCCGAGCGCGACCGTACCTGTAGGGCGCGTGGTCGACTGCGCTACGGCCGATTTCGCGTCGCTGACCTGTTTCAGGATTGCCTGCGCGTGCTCGTAAAAGATCTTGCCCGCATCGGTCGACATCACGCCTTGCGCCGAACGGTGCAGCAGCTGCGCGCCGAGCTCCTCCTCCAGCTGCTGGATCTGCTGCGTCAAGGCCGGCTGTGCAATGTGCAGCACGCGCGCGGCGCGCGAGAGCGAGCCGTGGTCGACAATGGCGACGAAGTAGCGGAGTTGGCGAAGTTCCATATCCCGATTCTAGCCGACCGGCTTGATCGCCTTGTGTTCTATATAAGAAGAGAGGATCAGCGAGGTGGACGTCACGCCGCAGCGCGTCAGCGCGACGATGACCTTTTCCAGTTCGGTCACCGACGAGGCGACGACTTTCACGATGCTGCAGTCGTCGCCGGTGATGGAGTGGCATTCGATGATCTGCGGCACCTCGGCGGCAACGACTTCCACCGGCGTCTCGTGGCTGCGCTTGGACACGCGGATGAAGGCGGTGATGCCATAGCCCAGCGCCGCCGGGTTGACCTTCGCGTGGTAGCCGGTGATGACGCCGGCCGCTTCCATCCGCCGCACTCGTTCCGCTACTGCCGGCTGACTCATGTGGATGCGGCGTCCGATTTCGGCCAGCGTCGTGCGGGCATCCGCCTGCAGAATCTCGAGGATCCTGGCGTCCATTACGTCGAATTCGATTTTCATGGCAAACACCCCTCATTTCCATTAAAGACAAAGTTTACGGCTTTCTTTGCCTTGCATTATCCATTCAAAACACGTTTTTTGGCGCATACACTGATTCGTACCAAAAGGACAAAAACCACCATGCGCTCCCTGCCCAAACTCGTACTGATCGCCCTGCTGACCGTCTATCTGGTATGGGGCTCGACCTATCTCGCGATCCATTTCGCGTTGATTTCCTTTCCGCCCTTCCTGCTGATGGGCTCGCGTTTTGTGGTCGCCGGAGTCCTGTTGATGGCCTGGCTCAAGCTGCGCGGGGCGCCGAACCCGACGTTCCGGCAATGGCGCGACGGCGCGATCGTCGGCGTCCTGTTGCTTGGCGGCGGGATGGGATTGACCGCAGTGGCCCAGCAGTATGTGTCATCCGGCATGACTGCCGTGTTCATTGCGAGTGCGCCGCTGATGTTTGCCGTATGGGCGGGCCTGTTCGGCGACTGGCCGGGGCGGCGCGAATGGGCCGGCATCCTGGCCGGTTTTGCCGGCGCGGTGCTGCTGGCAAGCGGCGGCGAGTTTGCGGCCGAGCCGGTTGGCGTGATCGCCCTGACCAGTGCCGTCGCCTGCTGGACCTTTGGCTCCGTACTGTCGCAGAAGAAGCTGGCACTGGCGCCGGGCGCGATGGGCTTTGCGAGCGAAATGCTGGCGGGCGGCGCATTCCTGCTTGTCTTAGGCTGGCTGCAGGGCGAAGTCTTCCCCGCCTCGGTTGACACACGCGCGCTCCTCGCCTGGGGCTATCTGGTGACGGCTGGCTCGCTTGCCGCGTTCTCCGCCTACATGTACCTGCTGTCCCGGGTATCGCCGGCGCTCGCATCCAGTTATGCGTACGTGAACCCGGTGATCGCGGTGCTGCTCGGCGTCTGGCTGGCCGGCGAACACGTCGGCGCGCGGGAAATCGCCGCGATGGCCGTCATCCTCGGCAGCGTGCTGCTGCTCACTACGTCCAAGGCGGCAAGCAAGCCTGCCGCTGCTCAATTCGAGCCGCAGCCGCGCGCTGCAGCTTCTTCGGACCCATTGAACACACTCTCTGCAGGAGCAAGAAAATGAACTGGGAAACCTACCTGATCTTCCTCGTCACCACCGCCGTGGTTTGCTTGACGCCGGGCCCGGCGGCGCTGCTGATTGTCGCGCAGGGCATCTCGAACGGCTTCCGCCGCTCTTACTGGGCGATTGCGGGCATCGCGCTGGCCAACGCCATTTACTTCGCGCTGTCAGCGACCGGCGTCGCGGCGCTGATTGTCGCCAGCGGGACGCTGTTTTCGATCATCAAATGGGTGGGCGTGGCCTACCTGTTCTATCTCGGCATCTCCGCCATTCGCAGCAAGGCGAGTGCGTTGACGGTGACCAGCAATCCCGACCAGGCGGTGAAGGGGCTGCGCGCGTTCTGGCAAGCCGTGGTGGTGGAATTGTCCAATCCGAAAGCCTTGCTGTATTTCGTCGCGCTGCTGCCCCAGTTCATCGACCCTGCGAAACCGGTCGGCATGCAGATGCTGGTCTTTGGTGTCACCACGGTGGCGCTCGATGCGGCTGCCTACAGCATTTACGCGTGGCTCGGCAGCAAGACGCGGCGCTTCACGGCCAATGCCAGCTTCGTCAAGGCGAGCAATCGCACGGCGGGCGGATTGCTGATGGTGGCCGGCGCGATGATGGCGACGGTCAAGCGGGCAATCTGATTACGGGAAAAGGGCGGTCAGAAGAATTCCACCGTGTCGTTCGACACTTCGGAATGCAGCTCGCCGCTCTGCACCAGCTCGTCGTAGAAGCAGACGCGGTTGCGGCCGTTGGCCTTGGCGTAGTACAGCGCCTGGTCGGCGTGGCCGAGGATCACGACCGGGGATTCGGTGGAGATGCTGGCAAAGCCGAGGCTGACCGTGACCCGGCCGACTTGGGGGAAGTCGTGTTGTTCGACGTTGGTACGGAAGCGTTCGAAGATCTTGCGCGCATCCTCCAGCGTAGTGGAACGCAGCAGCACGACAAATTCTTCGCCGCCGAACCGGAACACGCGATCCTGTGCGCGGAAGGATGAGCGCAGCAGGTTGGCGACCAGGATCAGCACTTCGTCGCCGTAGAGGTGACCGAACTGGTCGTTGACCTTCTTGAAATGGTCGATGTCCACGACAGCCAACCAGTGGCCGACATTGGAGTGCGCATGGCGGCGCTCCACCTGGTCTTGTGGCGAACCATCGGGCTGCGCTGCGGACAGCAGGCGCGAGAACTTTTCGTCAAAGGTCTTGCGGTTGAGCAGGCCGGTCAGGGAATCGCGTTCGCTGTAGTCGAGGATGTTCTGGTAGTTGCGATACACGCTGAGGATGCCTTCCATCATGTGCAGCGTATCGCTGTTGTACGGGGTCGGGTTGGTGACTTCGAGGCAGCTGCTGACCTTGTCGTTCAGCCAGACCGGCAGCCACAGGATGCGGTCGCCGGCGGCAGTGATTTCTTCGGTACAGGATTTGCGCTGCTTGATGCTGTCGACCAGCGCCGGATATTTGCTGAAGGATTCGCCGGAACTGTCGGCGGCGAGGTTTTCTTCCACCGACACCACCTTGCCATCCTTGATCCAGACGCGAGGACGGACAAACAATTCGTCGCGGTAGCGGAACAGTTCATGCACCCGCACCTGTTGCGCGCCCACGAGCTCATGAAGCGCCGAGACCACCGAGCTGTCGAGCAGCGTGTGGTCGCGCTGGCAGGTAATGTCCACCAGGTGCTTGAGCAATGCTTCCATCATCAGAATCCTGATCAGCTACCGGCAGTGATGCAAACCAAGCGCAACCAGGTATGTGTGCAGAGTGGTGTCAGCATGAAAGCGGGCTTGTTTGATTTCTCGAAAGCGGTGGCGACGATGTCGAACCGATTGCTGCGCTGCACACCAGCGTGGTGCCGGATCGTTCCCCTGTTGTAATTATTGTTAATGCAGCCTCGCACCTATTCTATCCCGAATCGATCAAAGTGTTGAAGGCTGTCGCATTTTTCCTATGGGTAGCGTTTTCGGGCCTTGCAGCCCGAAAACTCGTTGATTTCTCCTACGCTAGCGCTCCAGAACGAACTGACCCGGTGCCGGGCAGAGCGGGGCATAACCTTTCTTCGTGGCACCCATCGGGGGAGGCGGCGTCATGACCGTATCGTGTTCTTCCAGCCAGTCGACCCAGGCCGGCCACCACGAACCTTCGATGCTCGGATTGGCCACATACCAGTTGTCCGGATCCATGTAATTGGTGCCCGCGGGCCGGTGCGCCACACGGTAGTGCCGGCCCTTGTGGCCCGGTTCGCTGACAATGCCTGCATTATGGCCGCCGTTGGTCAGCAGGAAGGTGACGTCGGGGTCGGCGATCAGGTTGATCTTGTATACCGACTTCCACGGGGCGACATGATCGGTTTCGGTGGCGACCGCAAAGATGGGGGTGCGAATATCGCCTAGCGAGATCGGCCTGCCGTTCAGTTTGTAGCGGCCAGCGAACAGGTCGTTCTTGAGGAACAACCGGTGCAGGTATTCACTGTGCATCCGATAAGGCATGCGGGTGGCATCGGCATTCCACGCCATCAGGTCAGTGTAGGCCTGTCGACCGCCGAGCAGGTATTCCTGCACGATCAGCGACCAGATCAGGTCGTGCGAGCGCAGCAGCTGGAAGGCGCCCGCCATCTGGCGGTTGTCCAGGTAGCCCTGGTCCCACATGATGTCTTCCAGGTAGTTGAGCTGGCTGTCGTCGATGAACAGCGTCAGCTCGCCTGCTTCCGTGAAGTCCGTCTGCGCGGCGAGCAGGGTCATGGAGTTGACCCGGTTGTCTTCCACTTGAGCCAGGTAGGCGGCGGCCATCGACAGTAGCGTGCCGCCGAGGCAGTAGCCGACGGTGTTGATCTTCTGGTCGGGCACGATTGCACGCACGGCATTGAGCGCTTCCAGCACGCCCAGCCGCAGGTAGGCCTCCATGTCCAGGTCGCGGTCCTGTTCGCCCGGATTGTGCCAGGAGATCATGAATACCGTATGGCCGCGGCTGACCAGGTAACGCACCAGCGAGTTGTGCGGCGACAGGTCGAGGATGTAGTACTTCATGATCCAGGCCGGCACGATCAGGATCGGTTCGGCATGGACCTCAGGCGTGGCCGGCGCGTACTGGATGAGTTCGATCAGGCGATTGCGGTAGACCACCTCCCCGGGTGTGCAGGCGACTTGCACGCCCGGCTGGAAATCCTCGGTGCCGAGCGGCGGCTTGCCGGCCACACGGCGCTCCCAGTCCTCGAAGAAGTTGATCGCGCCGCGCAGCAGGTTCATGCCGTTCTCGCGCGCGGTTGCGTTGAGTACTTCCGGATTGGTGGCGATGTAATTGACCGGCGACATCGTGTCGAGCAGCTGCCGCGCAACAAAGGATACTACCTGTTCATGATGGGGCGAGACGCCGCCGAGCCCGGTGGTCAGGTTGTGCCACCACTGCTGGGTGAGCAGGAAGCCCTGATGGATCAGGTTGAAGGGCAGGCGCTGCCAGGCTTCGCTGCGGAAACGCCGGTCCTGTGGCAAGGGTTTGATGCAGGGTTCGACATGCCGATCCGAGCAGGCGCGCGCCGCATAGATGCTGAAGCGTGCCGTCTTGCGCACCGCTTTCTCTGCCACGCGCTGCCACTTTCCGGGGGACTCGGCGAGATGGACGGCCCAGTCGATATAGGCTAGCGCGAGGCTGGCCGGCGAAATGCTTCCGGTGATCCGCCCCATGGCCGCATGGATCAGCCGGTCTATCGTCGCCGGCGGCTCCACGTCGGTCACCGCCCATGAAGGCGCCGGAAGCCGCTCGGCCTTGGCATGCGCAAGTTCCGCGCCGGGTTCCAGAGTCGATCGTGGCCTGTCCATAGCGTACTCCCGTCAAACGTTCTTTTCATGGTAGGAAGCGGGTCATGTGCATTGTTTGATATGTATCAAACACGGCTGCTGCACTGCACACAAAGTGCAGAAAAAATGTCCTGAAACAATTTTCTTGCGCGTTTTCGCACCGCGCCTTTCCCGGAGAAACCGCGCATATGTTTCCGGTGTCTGACTCTGGCCGCGTCCTTCCACCTGCACATCGATGAAATCACTGTTCCAAGAGGCAAATCAGTTCGAGCAGTTGTATCGCCAGATCATCGACAACGCGCTCGATGCCTTCGTTGCCATCGACCGCAACAGTATCATTCTTGAATGGAGCCAGCATGCCGAGGAGACGTTCGGCTGGACCAGGGAAGAGGTGATCGGCAAGCCGCTGACCGAGACCATCATCCCGGAACGCTTCCGCCTCGCCCACATGTCCGGTCTGCGGCGTTACCTGCGCTCGGGAACGGGGGCGATCATCAACAAGCGCGTGGAGATGCCGGCACGCTGCAAGGACGGACGCGAGATTTCGGTGGAGCTCACCGTCACGCCGCTGGTTACGCAGGAAAAGACAATCTTCTTTGCATCCCTGCGCGATATCTCGCAGCGCAAGACGCTCGAGGAAGCGCTGCATCGCCAAGTCAGCATCACCACCTCGATACTCAACAGCATGGCGGGCGCGGTGGCAGTGGCCGACCTGTCGGAGCGCCTGATCATGGTCAATCCCGCCGGGCAGCGGCTGTTGAACCTTCAACAGGCGGAGGCCGACGGCAAACATTCCCTGCGCTCCTACGTGCTGCTGCAACCGGATGGCGTTACGCCCTATCCGATGGACCAGAGGCCGACCGTGCGCGCGCTGCGCGGCGAACATGTGGACGGGCTGGTTGCCTTCGTGCGCCACGAGGGCCTGCCCGAGGGCCTGTGGGTCAGCATCAACGCCAGGCCCATGCTGAACAGCCACGGCGTGCTGGTGGGCGCAGTCGCGGTCTTCCATGACATCACCGAACTGCGCCGCCGCGAGGAGTCGCTGGCGGCCCAGGCACGCATGCTGCAGGAACAGGCCAGCCTGCTCGACCTCGCGCGGGACGCGATCCTCGCGCGCACCACCGACGACATCATTACTTACTGGAACCTCAGCGCGGAAAAACTGTACGGTTACCGGCGAGAAGAGGCTATCGGGCAGCACAGCCACTCGCTGCTCAAGACCCGCTTCCCCGTGCCCATCGAAGAGATCGTCGCCGCCATGAATGAGCACCGTTACTGGGAAGGCGAGTTGATCCAATCTACTCGCGACGACCGGGAAATCATCGTGTTCAGCCAGTGGGCACTCGACGTGCAGGAGCGACGGCCGGCGCGCTATCTGGAAACCAATGCCGACATCACGCAGCAGGTGCAGACTGCGCGGGCGCTGAAGCAGACGCAGGAAGATTTCCGCCAGCTGGTCGAAGCGTCCACCGACCACGCGATCATGATGCTCGATCAGAACGGCATGATCCTGAGCTGGAATACCGGTGCCGAACGCATCATCGGGCTGAGCGCACAGCAGGCGATCGGCAGGCCGGTGTCGGGTATCTTCACGGCGGAGGATCAAGGCGTCGGCGAACCCCTGCGCGCGCTGGAGGAAGCGCGTGTGAACGGACGAGCCGAGGACAACCGCTGGCATATCCGCAAGGACGGTACGCGCTTCTGGGCCACCGGTGTGGTCACCCCACTGTGGAACCCCGACGGCAGCCTGCGTGGCTTTGTGAAGATCATGCGCGACCAGACGTCGCAGCGCCTGGCAGAAGAACAGACGCGCTTCCTGGCCAACCATGACGGTCTGACCGGACTGCCCAACCGCATCAACTTCAGCAACCAGTTGCATCAGTCGATCGCGCTATCTCATCGCAACAATACGCCGCTGGCGCTGCTGCTGCTCGACCTCGACCGCTTCAAATACGTCAATGATACCTTCGGCCACCATGCGGGCGACTTGCTGCTCAAGGAAGTCGCGCTGCGCATCGTCTCCTCGATCCGGGAAACCGACTTCGTCGCGCGCCTGGGCGGCGACGAGTTCGTCATCATCCAGACCGACGTCTCGCAGCCGGAAGCCGCCGAAACACTCGCCCGCAAGCTGGTGCTGGAACTGGGCCGACCCTACGAGCTCGACTCGCAGGAAATCATGAGCGGCACCAGCATCGGCCTGTGCATCTATCCGAAGGACGGCAAGAACTCCGTCGAACTCCTCAAGCGCGCGGACCTCGCACTGTACCGCGCCAAGAATTCCGGCCGCCATACCTACCAGTTCTATACCTCCGACTTGTACAACGAGCAGGCATGGAAGCGCGACCGCGAAACCGCCTTGCGCAGCGCGCTGAAGAACCACCAGTTCGAGCTGTACTACCAGCCGCAGGTCGACCTCGGCAGCTGGCGCATCTCCAGCGTCGAGGCGCTGCTGCGCTGGAATGCGGCGGAAATGGAGACGGTGCTGCCCAGCGAATTCCTCGACATCGTCGAGCAGACCGGCATGATCGTGGAGATCGGTGAATGGGCATTGCGCGAGGCCGCGCACCAGGTGCGCCGCTGGCAGGCGCAGGGAATGAGCGAACTGAGGCTGTCGTTGAATTGCTCGGCGCGGCAGTTCAGCGATCCGAAATTCGTCGCCGCGATCCCGGCGATACTGGAGGATGCCGGCATTACGCCGGAAAGCCTGGAACTGGAAGTGCCGGAATCCATGCTCGCGCAGCATCCGGAGATCAAGGAGCAGCTATCCGCTCTGCGCGCGCTGGGCATTCGCCTGACCATCGACAATTTCGGTACCGGCGCAACCGCATTGATGGACTTGAAGGAATTCGAGATCGACGTCCTGAAGATCGACAAAGCGTTCGTACAGCACCTGCCGCACCGGCGGGAGGATTCCGCGATCACGTCGGCGATCATCAGCCTGGCGCACAATCTCGGCGTGCGCGTGGTGGCCGGGGGCGTGGAGACCGCGGAACAGCTGGCTTACCTGAGGGCTCGCGACTGCACCAGTGCGCAGGGCTTCATCTTCAGCCCGCCGGTGCCTGCGCACAAGTTCGAGGAACTGATGCTCAATGGAACCTGGTCACGTATCAACCGTATGCCCCAGGTGAGCGAGGCAGCGGCATTCAACGGTTTGCATTGAGCGGGGCGGGACGCTTGCCGCCCTCAAATCTCGACCTGCGTGCCCAATTCGATGACGCGGTTGGCAGGCACGCGATAGTAGTCGGCTGCATCGCGGGCGTTGCGCGACATGGTCGCAAACAGCGATTCGCGCCACAAGGCCATGCCGCTGCCGACCCGGGGAATAACGGTCTGGCGGGCGATGAAATACGAGGTGCTCATCGTGTCCAGTTCAAGGCCGGCCTCCTTGCACAAGGCCAGTGCTGCCGGGATGTCGCGCTCGTCCTTGAAGCCGTAGTGGATGTCGACTTGGTAGCACTGGTGGCCCAGCGGGGTGACCTTGATGCGCTCCGATACCGGCACCATCGGGATATCGGCGTTGTACACCGTCAGGAACACGGTGCGTTCGTGCAGGACCTTGTTGTGCAGCAGGTTGTGAAGCATCGCGTGCGGCACGCCGTCGCCTTCCGCACGGAAGAACACGGCAGTGCCGTCGACGCGCGACGGCGGGCTGATGAAAAGCGATTGCAGGAAATCTTCCAGCGGGACGAGATGCTTGCGCAGGTTGTCGTACACCAGCTGCCGCCCGTCGCGCCAGGTCAGCATGATCATCATCAGGAACGCCGCCAGCACCAGCGGGAACCAGCCGCCGTGCAGGATTTTCAGCGTATTTGCCGAGAACAGTGCGATGTCGATGGTGAGGAAGAAGCCGGTCGCCGCGAAGCACAACAACAGGTTGTACTTCCAGCGATAGCGGATCACGAAGAAGGTCAGGATGGTCGTCATCAGCATCGTCGTGGTCGCGGCAATGCCATAGGCGGATGCCAGGTTGGATGAGGAGCCGAAGCCGATGACCGCGAGCAGCACGACGCCCAGTTGCAGCCAGTTGATCAGGGGGATGTAGATCTGTCCCATCTCGCGCTCCGATGTATACATCACGCGCATGCGTGGCAGGAAGCCGAGTGCGATCGCCTGCTGGGCGATTGAGAAAGTGCCGGAAATCGTCGCCTGCGACGCGATTACCGTTGCCATCGTCGACAGGACGACCAACGGGTAGATGCTCCAGGGGCCGAGCTGCTGGTAGAACGGGTTCGACACGGCTTCCGGATTACCCAGCAACAGGGCGCCTTGACCGAGGTAGTTCAGCAGCAGGCCGGGAAAGACAATCGCAAACCAGGCCAGCCGCACCGCGCGCTTGCCGAAGTGCCCCATGTCGGCATACAGCGCTTCCGCTCCCGTCACCGCCAGCACGATGGCGCCGAGCGCAACGAAGGCCAGCCAGCCGTTCTCCAGCAGGAAACGGGCGGCGTGGAGCGGATTGAGCGCAGCGAGGATGGCGGGGTTTTCCAGGATGTTGACCACACCCATTGCCGCCAAGGCCGTGAACCAGGCCACCACGATCGGACCGAACCATTTGCCGATGCCGCCGGTGCCTTTGCTCTGCAGCGTGTACAGTGCCACGAGCACGACCACCGTAATCGGAACCACATATGGCGTGAAGGCCGGCGTCGCGACTTCAAGGCCTTCGATTGCCGACAGCACCGAAATCGCCGGCGTGATCACGCCATCGCCAAAGAACATGGCCGTGCCAAGCAATCCGACCAGGACCAGGGGATGGAACCAGCGCGACTTTGGCCCCACCGACGACAGGGCAAGCGCCACCAGCGCCATGACGCCGCCTTCGCCGCGGTTATCCGCGCGCAGGACCAGGGTCACATACTTTAGGGACACGATGAGGATCAGCGCCCACGCAATCAGCGAGGTCACGCCAAGGAGATTTCCCTCGTTGAGCGGCAAGCCGTGCGCCGGCGCAAACACTTCCTTCATCGTATACAGCGGGCTGGTGCCGATGTCACCGTAGACGACACCGATCGCAGCGAGGGTGAGGGCGGCAAGACTGCTCTTCGGGGGATGCGAAGCCAAGTGGTCTCCTTCTGATGCTGCATTGCAAAAACGGGATTCTAGCGTATTTGTATCGTTACAAGAGATGTCAAAACGCTGGGGCCTGCCTTGGCGCAAACTGCGTGGTTTTCCTGCGCTATCGAGTATTCATTGCTCCGCATGCTCTGCTCCCCCGCGAAGGGACAGTGCACTGAAGCGGAGGCCGTCGTCCCGCGCCCGCACCGGTATCGTCCAGAATCGTTGCGTGGTCTTGGCACGAGGTTTCCGCTGCAAGAAGCGCGGCGAAGCGCGAACGAGAGATTGCCGTTACTAATTGGGGCGAAGCCGGGACAAAGTCGCGCCCGAATTCGGTCAGGCGGTTATCTATCGCGCGCAGGGCCGCTCATTGCTTTCCTGCTAACGGCAGGGCTCGCATGTTGCGAAAAGTTCTCTATTCGCCGTCCCGCTCATCCGTCCAAAAATGCCACTCGTCTGAAACCTCCTTGGTTTGTCCTATTTGCTTGCCGGCATGGCATTGCGCAAAGCATGCCTGCGTGTATTCTGCAGATATTGCAATGGGGAAATTATTTTTGATAACGGAAGTCTTGAAATGACAACGCTTCTTACAGCGAATACGCAAGTGAAGTTGCGCCGGGCGGCCGGCTTCAGCCTGATCGAACTGATGGTCGCTGTCGCGATCGTCGGCATCATCGGCGCGGTTGCCATCCCGTCCTACCAGAACTACATGGTCAAATCGAGCCGCGCCGCTGCTCAATCGCACCTTCTCGAAATTGCGCAGGCCCAGCAGCAATTCGTCGTCGATAACCGTGCTTATGCGTCCACGCTCACGGAGCTTAACGGGATGACGACGCCGCCGGACATTTCGAAGTACTACACCGTCACGATTGACGTTACTTCAGGTCCGCCGCCGACTTTCATCGCGCGAGCTACGCCGAAAGCGGGCACGAGGCAGGCGAGCGACGTGACGTTGACGATCAATAACGCGGGCACGAAGGAACCTTCGGATAAATGGTAGGTGGCAGGATGGACTCCGCACATTCCAGGACAGCTTTCGCGCATGTCGGCGCCCGCCCCGTCCACGGCCGCTTCGGCGGCTTCACGTTGACGGAGTTGCTGATTGGCGTCGCTATCGTCTCGCTTCTGGCGTCGATTGCAGCACCGTCCTTTTCCGACCTGATGGCTGCCCAGCGAACGCGCGCCGGAGCGACCGACCTTTACCTTGCGCTTGCCAAGGCGCGCAGCGAAGCGATCAAGCGCAACACCAACGTCACGCTTTCGAAGAAGGGCGCGAATTGGCAGGACGGCTGGGAGATCCTGAACCCCACCGACAACACAATCAAACTCGAAGACCATAACGCCGTTACCGGCATCACAATAACCGGCCCTACGTCTGTCGTATATCTGTCGACCGGCCGAGTGCGCGGCACCACGCGTCCGTCTTTCGATTTCTCGATTTCCGGCACGTCCGCCGCGGCGTGCGTGACTGTTGACCTTAGCGGCCTCCCAACCCAGAAGTCCTCACCATGTTGACGCAATCTAAATTCCGTCGCCTGCAGCATGGCACCAGCCTGATTGAAGTATTGATCACGATGGTCATCCTTGCGTTCGGCTTGCTCGGGTTGGCCGGCATGCAAAGCAAGTTGCATCTCACATCATCCGAGTCTTACCAGCGTGCACAGGCCATCGTGCTGTTGAATGACCTGAGCGAACGCATCAATGCAAATCGTGCGCAGGCAATCAACTACGTCACGGCCTCGCCAATCGGGACGGGTGACTCGGAACCGCAAGACTGCACGGCTGTCGCGGTCGGCCCATTGCGCGACAAATGCGAAGTCAGCAATGCGCTGAAGGGAGCGTCAGAGACAAAATCCTCGGTCAACATGGGCGCCATGACCAATGCGCGCGGCTGCGTCACCCAAGTGCAGGCAGAAAATGGAGCCACCTGCACACCGGCGGTGTATCAGGTGACAGTTGCGTGGCAAGGGCTGCACAAGACCAAGGCGCCTGACAATACCTGCGGCAAGGATTTATATGGCGACGACGCCTACCGGCGCGCGATCTCGCTGCGGGTTGCGGTCGGCACGCCCAGCTGCTCTTCCTCCTGATGCGAGCGATCATGAAATCCGTTCCCCACAAGCAGCTCGGAAAATCGGAAGGAGGCTTTTCGCTCTCCGAACTGATGATTGCGATCACGATTGGATTGCTCATCCTCGCCGGGCTGACAGTGCTCTTCACCAATACCAGCAAGTCAAGAGGCGAAGTCGATCGCGTCAATCGCCAGGTCGAAAATGGCCGCTACGCGATACAGGTGTTGATGGAAGACCTGAAGATTGCCGGGTATCTCGCCGAATTTGACCCGACCAACCTGCCGACACCGGCAACCATGCCGGATCCCTGTGCAACTGCCGCGGCCGATCTGCGTACTGCGATGCCGCTTCATGTGCAGGGGTACGACAACGGCAATGGTGTGCCAACCTGCCTTCAGGATGTACGTTCAGGTACCGACATTCTCGTCATGCGGCGCGCAAGCACATGCGTGGCCGGTGATCCCGCATATCCCGATTGCGACCCCGTCACCTCCGGTTATCCCTACTTCCAGGCGTCCCTCTGCTACCCGTCCATGGGAGCGACGGAGCTGGCGTCGGGAAATATCAACAACTTCTACGCGCTTGATACCAATGCCGGGGGACTCACCCTGCGCAAAAAGGATTGCACGACCACGGCGAGCCTTCGCCGCTATCTCACGCATATTTACTTTGTAGCGAACAATAACAATGCATCCGACGGGATACCGACGCTCAAGCGCGCCGAGCTTGCCAACGGACAGTTCACGATCGTTCCTCTTGTCGAGGGAATCGAGAACCTGCAGTTGGAGTACGGTCTGGACACGGACGCCAGCGGCGCCCCTACTGCGGGAAGCCCGAAGGCCTATACCACTGATCCGGGGTCGTTCAACGCCTGCGCCGCAAGCGCGTGTGTCGACAATTGGCGGCGCGTAGTCACGGTGAAAGCCCACGTGCTCGCCCGGAACACGGAAAAAACGACCGGATACAGCGACACGAAAACCTACACCCTCGGCCTGAATTCAATTGGCGCAAACAATACGTTCGGACCGTTCAACGACGCCTATAAACGCCACGTGTACCAGTCTTCCATACGGCTGAACAATCCGGCAGGAAGAAGAGAGCCATGAAGATCCCCTACAGACAATCCGGCGCCACGCTGCTCGTGGCGATGATCATGCTGGTATTGATCACGCTTGTCGTGATCAATACGGTCAATCTCGGCAGCGGCAGCATACAAACCGTCAGCAACATGCAATACAGGAGCGAGGTGACAGCCGCGGCCGAAGAAGTGTTGCAGGAAACCATCAGCAGCAAACGCTTTTTCGAGACGCCGACAACTGTATTTGGGACAGTGTGCGGTTCATCCTACAACGCAAAATGCATCGACACCAATGGCGACAACGTGCCTGACGTGACGGTTGCGCTCAATCCGCCGCCCACTTGTGTGCAGGCGCGCGTGCTGACCAACGCCGACCTGAACATGAGCGTGAAGGATGATGCCGACTGTGCGACTCCGCCCGCGCAGGAAGCATTTGGGATGGCGGCGCCGACCAACAATTCGGAATGTGCGCGAAGCATGTGGGAAATTCGCGCAGAGGCCAGCGACCTCGTCACGCAGGCAAGCGCGGTCGCGACGCAGGGCGTCTCCGTCACCGTACCCAAGAATTCCGTCGATACCGCATGTCCATGATTAATCCCGGGAAGATTGCCATGAACGTCTTACGCAAACTGAAATTCGCCGCCCTGGCACTGCTGGCAGGACTTGCACTTGCGCCTTCGCAGGCTGGGGCCGAGGACATCGATATCTTCATCGGTTCATCGGGCGGCACTGCGAACAACCCGAACGTATTGATCGTGCTCGACAACACGACCAACTGGAATCGGCAGTCGCAGCACTGGCCGGGCCAGATCACGCAGGCGCAGGCGGAGATCAACGCGATCAAGACCGTGGTCAACACGCTTACCAGCAGCGTTAACGTCGGCCTGATGCTCATCACGCCGAATGGTACCGGCAACCGCGGCGGCTACGTCCGATCTGCGATCAAGCCGATGGACGCTACCAACAAGGCCGCGCTGATGAGCGTGCTGACGACGATGTACAACAACTACGGCGACGAAGGCGTTGCTAGCAATGCGAGCTATGGCGATGTGCTGTTCGACGCATTCAAGTACTTCGGCGGCTACACGAGTCCGCTCCACGCAACGGACGGCATTGCCGGGGCGCCAACTGACAAGACTCACTTCGGCCTGGCGGTATTCAACGACCTGACACCAACGGCGAAAGCGGATGCCAGTGGTTACACGAGCGGCGGTTTCACGACGTACTCATCGCCGATTTCGACGGCCAACAGCTGCTCGAAGAGCTACATCATCTTCATCGGCAACGGTTTTCCCAACAGCGAAAACTCGGTCTACTTGACCAACGTAGGCGGCGACACGACTTCCATCGCGATGCCGAACTATACGACCACGAGCACATCGACGACCACCGATCTTGGCCTGACGAGCGCGTGCTACAGCAACGTCGGGCAGTGCGTATCGACCGATTTTGCAGCGTGTACCGACGGCACCTACGCGTCTTGCGCATGCTCCAGCAACAGCACGTCTACCGCAGGCTGCTCGGGCAGCAAGAAAAAGTTTTTGGTGCAGGGGATCTCGACCACGACGACAGCCACTCCGACCGGCACTTATTCGCAGCCTGCCCGGCCCCGTCTGGCCGATGAGTGGACCCGCTTCCTGTACCAAACCGACGTCAATGGGGCCAGCGGCCAGCAGAACGTCTCCACCTACACTATCGACGTCTACAACGCCCAGCAGGACGCCGACCAGACCGCACTGCTCCAAAGCATGGCGAGGGTTGGCGGCGGCAAGTACTACGCGGCGACCGACGAGAACAAGATCGTCAATGCCCTGAAAGAGATCATGGCGGAAGTCCAGGCGGTCAACTCGACGTTTGCATCCGCCAGCTTGCCGGTGAACGCAACCAACCGCTCCCAAACGGAAAACCAGGTATTCATCGGCATGTTCCGTCCCGATCCTGACGCCAAACCCCGCTGGTTCGGCAACATGAAGCGTTACCAACTGGTTGAGGCTGGCGGTGCGATCGAACTCGGCGATGTGAGCGGCGCGCTCGCCATCAACCCGCTCACCGGCTTCGTGACCAACTGCGCCGCGAGCTACTGGACGACGGATTCCGGAACATACTGGCAGAGTGTCACCATCAACCCCAGCCCGATCGGCGCCTGCACGACAACCGCAAACAGCGTGTATTCGGACTCGCCGGATGGTCCCCAGGTCGAGAAGGGGGCAGTAGCGGAAGTGCTGCGCAAGGGCAACAACCCGCCCAGCACGAATACGACGCCAACCTGGGCACTCAACCGTACGCTGTACACGGTCTCCGGCACCGCATTGACGCCTTTCACAACGGGATCGTCCGGATTGTCGAGCACGCTGGTCGACTTCATTTCCGGCAAGGACGTCAACGACGAAAAGCGCAATGGAGAGACGACGCTGACGCGCCCGTCCCTGCATGGCGACGTCATTCACTCGCGTCCGCTGCCGGTCAATTACGGCAGTAGCAATGGTGTCGTTACATACTACGGTGCAAACGACGGTTTCCTGCGCGCGGTTGAGGCGGAAACCGGCAAGGAAAAGTGGGCACTGATCGCGCCGGAGTTCTTCTCCAAGATGCAGCGCCAGATGGATAACAGCCCGCTGGTCAGCTATCCGAACCTGGCCGCCAGTACGACGCCGGCGCCGACGCCCAAGGATTATTTCTTTGACGGCACGATCGGCTTGTACCAGAACGCGGACAACTCCAATGTCTGGATCTTCCCGACCATGCGGCGGGGCGGCCGGATGATCTATGCGCTGAATGTGACCAGCCCCAACTCGCCGAGCCTTAAATGGCGGGTCGGATGTCCGAACCTGGCCGACGACACTGGCTGTACCTCAGGCATGACCGGCATTGGCCAGACCTGGTCCGCCCCGCGAGTCGGTTTCATCAAGGGATTCTCTACCACGGTTCCGGTGCTTGTCGTCGGCGGCGGCTACGATTCCTGCGAGGATACCAACAGCGCTTCGCCTTCCTGCGGATCGGCAAAAGGCCGCGTGGTGTACGTGCTGAACGCCGACACCGGTGCCGTACTGGCATCGTTCAACACCACGCGCAGCGTCGCGGGCGACGTGTCGTTTGTCGATATCGACAGCGACGGCTACCCCGACTATGCCTACCTCGCTGACACCGGCGGCAATATTTACCGTATCTCGTTTGTCGATGGCCCGACAACCCGCACTCCGCTGGCACCGGCGGCATGGACGATGCGCCATGTGGCCTACACCACCGGTGCCGGCCGCAAGTTCATGTTCGCGCCTGCAGTCCTTGCCAATAGCGGTTATGTCTATCTTGCCCTCGGATCCGGTGACCGCGAGCATCCGCTGCAGACGCATTACCCGTACGGCAGCATCACCAACCGCTTCTATATGTACATGGACAACCTGTCGACCACGACCGGCAGCGCCATCAACATGGACGACACGGACATTATGGCGAACTACTCGTCGGCGACCACCTGCAATACGACACCGATCCTGCCGGGTGGCACGAAGAAAGGCTGGTTCATGGACCTGAGCGGAAACGGAGCCGGCGAGCAAACCGTGACCTCCGCGCTGATCGCTGGCGGCATGATCACTTTCAGTACCAACCGCCCAGTACCGGCGGCAGCGGGCACCTGTTCGACAACCTTGGGCGAAGCCCGCGGCTACTGGGTGAACCTGCTGAATGCTTCCGGTGCTATCGGTGTGAACGGCAGCTGCGACGGTACGCGATCTTCCACCTTCGTCGGTGGCGGCCTGCCGCCGTCCCCGGTGATTACGCCAGGCGTGACGGTGAACGGCAAGCGGGTTACTGTCGTGATTGGCGCCGTGCAGAAGAAATCGACCAGCGGCTCGAACGCGCCAATCGCACCGCAGCGGATCGATCCGCCGATCACGTCGAAGCGGAAGCAGATCTATTTCTCGACGCAAACGGACAACTGACGCCAGACGTCACGTAGAAGCAGTAACGAAAAACCGCCGGCGTGAAGCCCTTGATTCAAAGGGGTTCACGTCGGCGGTTTTTTTTGTGGATGGCAGAAGAGAGTCTTTGTTGATTGGCGCAAGCATCCGGCCCGAAAGGATGGGCGCCGGAATAAGGCGGTCTTCTTATCCTAGCAGCGGCCTTTCTTGGCCTGCCCAGGCGGGCAATGATGACCGCCGCCACCGCCGGTAATAACCACTTGGGCCGCCGGATATTCCGGCACGACGACACAGCCGGACAAGCCAATGCTGGTAATGGCAACGAAGATGAGTGCGTATTTCATATCCTGGATCCGCTTCGGAAGTATAGATGGCGGCCGCGCGAAAGCGGCCGCCTGCAGGGAGGCAGGACAGAAGATAGTCGACCGGATTGCGCCAGGCAATCACGGTTATTGAAAGTTACATTTCGCTCGCCGCTCACTCCACCGTCACCGACTTCGCCAGGTTCCGCGGCTTGTCCACATCCGTCCCGCGCGCCAAGGCCGTGTGATATGCCAGCAGCTGCAGCGGCACCACATGCAGGATCGGCGACAGCTGTCCGTAGTGCTCCGGCATGCGGATCACGTGCACGCCTTCGCTCGGGACGATGCGCGAGTCGGCGTCGGCGAACACATAGAGTTGGCCGCCGCGGGCGCGCACTTCCTGCATGTTCGACTTCAGCTTTTCGATCAGCGTATCGTTCGGCGCAACCGTCACAACGGGCATCTCATTGGTCACCAGCGCCAGCGGGCCGTGCTTGAGTTCGCCGGCGGGGTAGGCTTCGGCGTGGATGTAGGAGATCTCCTTCAGTTTCAGCGCGCCTTCCAGTGCGATCGGATAGTGCAGGCCGCGGCCGAGGAAGAGAGCGTTTTCCTTGCGGGCGAACTCTTCGGCCCAAGCGATGATCTGCGGCTCAAGTGCGAGCACGGCGCCGATCGATACCGGCAGGTGGCGCATCGCCTTCAGGTGGGCGGCTTCCTGTTCGTCGGTCAGGCGGCCGCGCACTTGCGCCAGCGTCAGCGTGAGCAGGAAGAGGGCGGCCAGCTGCGTGGTGAACGCCTTGGTCGAGGCGACGCCGACTTCGACGCCGGCGCGGGTGATGTAGGAAAGCATGCACTCGCGCACCATCGCGCTGGTTGCGACGTTGCAAATGGTCAGCGTGTTCACCATGTCCTGCGCGCGCGCATGCTTGAGCGCGGCCAGCGTGTCGGCGGTTTCGCCGCTTTGGGAAATCGTCACGACCAGTGCGTTCGGATTCGGCACGCTGTCGCGGTAGCGGTATTCGCTGGCGATCTCGACGTTGACCGGCAGTTTGGCAATCGATTCGATCCAGTACTTTGCGGTCAGGCCGGCGTAGTAGCTGGTGCCGCAGGCGAGGATCAGGACCGAGTCGACTTTCTTGAAGATGTTGTAGGCCTTGTCGCCGAACAGCTCCGGCATGATGCCCGAAACGCCGTCGAGCGTATCGCCAATGGCGCGCGGCTGCTCGAAGATTTCCTTCTGCATGTAGTGGCGATACGGCCCGAGTTCGGCCGCGCCGGTGTGCGCATGCACGGTACGCACTTCGCGTTCGACCTGCTTGCCGTTGACATCGGTGATCCAGTAGCGCTGCAGCTGCAGGTCCACCACGTCGCCTTCCTCGAGGTAGATGATCTGATCGGTGGTGCCGGCCAGCGCCATCGCATCGGAGGCGAGGAAGTTTTCGCCCTTGCCCACGCCGACGATCAGCGGCGAGCCTTGGCGCGCGCCGACGACGCGATGCGGCTCGTCGCGGCTGAACACCGCAATTGCATAGGCGCCGTGCAGCCGCTTGACCGCCTGCTGCACGGTGTCGAACAGGTCACCCGTGTACATGTGGTCGATCAGGTGGGCGATGACTTCGGTGTCGGTCTGGCTTTCGAACACGTAGCCGGCGGCGGCCAGCTCGGCGCGCAGCTCGTCATGGTTCTCGATGATGCCGTTATGGACCAGCGCGATACGTTCGCGCGAAAAGTGCGGGTGGGCGTTGTGCGAGGCCGGCGCGCCGTGCGTCGCCCAGCGCGTGTGCGCGATGCCGGTGAAGCCGGACAACTGTGCCTTGTCGACCTGCATTTCCAGGTCGGCGACGCGCGAAGTGCTGCGCGAGCGCTGCAGCCGGCCATCCACATGCAGCGCGACGCCGCAGGAATCATAGCCGCGGTACTCCAGGCGTTTCAGGCCTTGCAACAGGATGGGGGTGATATTGCGTTGCGCGACCGCGCCGACGATTCCACACATGGAAGCTCCCTACGATTTATTTTTAAACGCTTGTATCGTAGGAGATAGGGTGTGAAATAAGTTTGCGAAATTACAGAAAAAATGAAGAAAAAATTCGATCGACAGAATCGATGAAATATAATTTCTAAAATATATTCTATTTGAAGAAATTAATCATATGGAAGTTGCCGAACCGATCCTGGATGAGCTCGATCGCCGCATCCTGAACGCCCTGCAGGCCGACGCCTCGATGACCAACAATGAGCTTGCCGCCATCGTCCACGCTTCCCCGCCGACCTGCCTGCGCCGGGTGAAGCGGCTGACCGACGCAGGCATCATCGAGCGCCAAGTTGCCATCGTCGCGCCCGACAAGGTTGGCGCATCGCTCACCGCTGTTGTCGAAATCACCCTGGATCACCAGGCGACGGAAAGAATGGTCGAGTTCGAGGAGCTGGTCGCGGAGGAGCCGGCCGTGCTGCAGTGCTACCGCGTGTCACCCGGCCCTGATTTCATCCTGATCGTGCAGGTCGCCGACATGCCGGCCTACCATACGCTCGCGCACCGGCTGTTCGCTTCCCACGCCAATGTGCGCAACGTGCGCAGCTTCTTTTCCATCCACAGGAGCAAATTCGAGACGCGTATCGCCGTCTGATGCGCAGGGCTCCAGTCGACCCTTACTTCTTGACCTTGACCGGCCGCTTCCAGTTCTCGATGGTCAGCTGCTTGGCACGCGAAACCGTCAACTTGCCTTCCGGCGCATCCTTGGTCAGGGTGGTACCCGCGCCCAGCGTCGCGCCCTTGCCGACGCGGACCGGTGCCACCAGCTGCGTATCGCTGCCGATGAAGGCGTCATCCTCGATGATGGTGCGGAATTTGTTTGCGCCGTCATAATTGCAGGTGATCGTGCCAGCGCCGATGTTCACGCGCGACCCGACGTCGGCGTCACCGACATAGGCAAGGTGGTTCGCTTTGCTGTGGGCGGCAATCTGGCTGTTCTTCACCTCGACGAAATTGCCGATATGGACATCCTCGCCCAGTTCGGTGCCGGGGCGCAGGCGTGCATAGGGGCCGATTGCCGAAGCGGGGCCGACGATCGCGTCTTCGATGTGGCAGAAAGGTTTGATTTCGGCGCCTTTGCCAATGCGTGCATTTCTGATCACGCAGTGTGCGCCGATACGCACGCCTTCTTCCAGTTCGACCTTGCCTTCAAAGACGCAGTTGACGTCGATGCTGATGTCGCGGCCGCAGGAGAGCGAGCCGCGGACGTCGATGCGTGCCGGATCGGCGAGGGTGACACCCTGTTCGAGCAGTGCATTTGCAATATTGCGCTGATGGATGCGCTCCAGTTCGGCCAGTTGCACCTTGCTGTTGACGCCGAGCGTTTCCCACACCGCGGCCGGCTGGGCCGAAACCACGGACACTCCATCCAATACGGCGCGCGCCACGATGTCGGTCAGGTAATACTCTTTCTGCGCGTTGTCGTTCGACAGTGTGGATAGCCATTTTTTCAGCTTCGCCGTCGGCACGACCATGATGCCGGTGTTGACTTCCCGGACTGCGCGCTGCTGTTCGCTTGCATCCTTTTGCTCGACGATGCCGACGATTTGCCCGCCTTCGCGCAAGATGCGCCCGTAACCGGTGGGATCTTCCAAATCAATAGTGAGGATCGCCAACTTATTCGTTCCGGCGCTGTCCAACAGTTGCTGCAGCGAATCTTTCGTTGTCAGCGGGACATCTCCGTACAGGACAAGGGTCGGCACGTCGTCCGACAGGTAGGGAACTGCCTGCATGACGGCGTGTCCGGTGCCCAGCTGCGGCTCCTGCTTGGCGAAGGTGATGTCGTGGGAGCGGCAGGCTTCCGGCACGGCATCGCCACCATGTCCATAAATCACACAAAGGTTCTGAGGCGAAAGCGCACGCGCGGTATCGATGACGTGCGACAGCAGCGGCTTGCCCGCCAGCGGATGCAGCACCTTCGGCAATGCGGATTGCATGCGCTTTCCCATGCCGGCAGCAAGAATGACTATATTCATGGAAGATCAATGGAAGTGATGCAAAATTTTATCATGCGACCTTTTGGGCTCTATCGCGCTTTTTCCGTTCGCATCGCGCTCGTCCTCGTGGTGGCGTTGCTGGCCGGCTGCAGCGCATTGCGCCTTGGCTACGCGAACGGCGATACCTTCGTGTACTGGTGGCTGGACGGGTATGTCGACTTTACCGATGAGCAGAAGCCTTGGGTCAAGGCGCGTATCGACCGCCTGTTTGATTGGCATCGCAAGACCCAACTGCGCGATTACGCACAGCTGCTTGGCCAAGTCCGGCAACGTATCGAGCGCGGCCCGACCACGGCAGCAGAAGTGCATGAAGACTTTGTTGCCATCCGCAAGCGTGCGTCCCAGGTCCTCGAAAAATCCGTCCCCGAGCTGACAGACCTTGCTCTATCTGTTCAGCCGGAGCAGATCGCGCATCTCGAGAAAAAGTTTGCCTCCAATAATGAGCAGTATCGTAAAGAGTATTTGCACGGCAATATTGATGAGCGTCAACGGCTTCGATACAAGAAAGTCATGAAGCAGGCCGAATACTGGTTCGGCAATTTCAGTTCCGAACAGGAAGCGCAGATCCGCCGCGCTTCGGATGCGCGGCCGCTGGATTATGAGGTGTGGATGGCGGAACGTCAGCGGCGCCAGCAGGAGATGATCCGTATGCTGCGCAAGATCCAGGCCGAACGCCCGTCTCGCGACGTGGTGTCGAACATGGTCCAGAACTTCATCTCCCGGAGTTTCGAGAATTTCACTTACGCCGAGCACAAGGCGTTCTTCGACGGTTCAACGGAAGGAATGGCGCAAATGATCGCGACGATCATCAACATCGCAACGCCGGAGCAGAAGGCCCATGCGGTGAAGCGCTTGCAGAAGTGGATTGACGATTGCCACGCGCTGGCGGCGAGGGATTAGGGTGGCTGCCTGCTAATTCCGCTGTGCTGCAGCACGAGCTTGGATCGCCGCCCGGCTTCGTGCTTGGGCGGCGTTTTTTCTTAGTCGTCCAGTCCGCTGAAGCGCACGACGTTGGCTGCCGCCGGCGGCGCGCACGGCTCCTCGTCGAATGCAATATCGCCATTCGGCGACGCCTCGCCGGTCACTTCCAGATCGGCGAAGTTGAACAAATTGCGGTCCATCAGGTGCGACGGCACGACCGTGGACAAGGCGGAGAAGATATTCTCCACGCGACCCGGATGCTTCTTTTCCCATTCGCGCAGCATCGCCTTGATCTGCTTGCGCTGCAGGTTTTCCTGGCTGCCGCACAGGTTGCAGGGAATGATCGGGAACTGGCGCACTTCCGCGAAGCGCTCCATGTCCTCTTCCTTTACATAGGCTAGCGGCCGGATCACGATGTGTTTGCCGTCGTCTGACTGCAGCTTGGGCGGCATGCCCTTCAGCTTGGCGCCGAAGAACATGTTGAGGAAGAAGGTTTCGAGGATGTCGTCACGGTGGTGACCGAGCGCGATCTTGGTCGCCCCGAGTTCATCGGCGACGCGATACAGGATGCCGCGGCGCAGGCGCGAGCACAGCGAGCAGGTGGTCTTCCCCTCGGGGATCACGCGCTTGACGATGCTGTAGGTGTCCTGGTTTTCGATGTGGAAGGGCACGCCGATCTTCGTCAGGTATTCCGGCAGCACATGCTCGGGGAAGCCCGGCTGCTTCTGGTCGAGGTTGACCGCAACGATATCGAAATGAATCGGCGCGCGCTCGCGCAGCGTCAGCAGGATGTCGAGCAGTCCGTAGCTGTCCTTACCGCCGGACAGGCAGACCATCACCTTGTCGCCGTCCTCGATCATGTTGAAGTCGCCGATCGCCTGGCCGACCAGGCGGCATAGCCGCTTGTGCAGCTTGTTGTTTTCGTAGGCGATCTTCTCGGCCTTCTTCGCGCTGCTCGTGGATTCTTGCGCAGTTTCCTGTTGAAAGACTTCGCTCATTTGACTTCCCATCTTCACGACTTGATGTGGATGACTTCCACGCCTACGGCCTCGCAATCCGGATAAACATCCGGCTTCTCGGTCGACACGCGCACCGCACGCACCTTCGGATGCGACAGCATGGCGCGCGCCACATCGTCGCACAGCGTCTCTTGCAGGTGGATATGTCCCTGCGCCATGCGCTTGGCGATGGTGTCGCGCATGAAGTCATAGTCGACGACTTCATACAGGTGGTCTTCCTTCGGCGTCGACTCCGACAGTGGGATGAAAAGATCGACATTGACCAGCACGCGTTGTTCGCCCTTCTTCTCGAATTCATGGACGCCGATGTTGATCATCACCTCGTAGTTGCGGAGGAACAGGCGCCGGCAGTCGGCAAGGGCGGGGTGCGAAAGGGAAGAGAGCATGATTTCAACTTTATTGTGCAACGAACATCACGTCGCGCTGCAGGGGGATCAAATGCTGGCCGCCGTCGACCAGCAGGGTGGTACCGGTAATCGATTGATTTTCGGCGGCGAAACAGACGGTGCTGGCGACATCCTCCGGCGTGCTGGAACGGCCGAGCGGAGTCATCTTGTGCGCCTTCGCGAAACCTTCCTCGGTCTGCTTGCCCGATACCAGCGTCAGGCCGGGGGCTACGCCGACCACGCGCACTTTCGGTGCCAGCGCCTGGGCCAGGACGATGGTGGCAGTCTGCAAGGCAGCCTTCGACAAGGTATAGGACAGGAAATCGGGGTTCAGGTTGTATAGCTTCTGGTCTAGCAAGTTGACGACCACCGCTTGCGCGCCTTCCGGCGTGGCGTCATGCAGGGCGCGCGCAAGAATCACCGGCGCCGCGAGGTTGGCATGCATGTGCCGGTCGAGGCTTGCCACGGCAAAGCTTGCTGCACTGTCTTCTTCAAACAGGGAAGCATTGTTGACGACGCAGGAAACGGGGGCGAGAGCGGAACGGGCATTGGCAAGCAGTGTATTCACCGCCTGCTCATCCGCCAGGTCGCATTGCACGGCGGCAGCGCGGCGGCCGAGTCGCTCGATTTCGCGCACGGATGCCAGTGCTTCCTTTTCAGAATGGCCGTAATGCACGACCACGTCCCAGCCTCGCTGTGCGAGCGAAAGGGCAATGGTGCGCCCGAGGCGCTTGGCGGCGCCGGTCACGAGGGCAACTTTGGCGTTTCCAGTGGTCATAGAAGCATTCTTGATTCCGGCGGATGTTGTCATTCCATCCACGGCGAGGGATTCCAGGGCCCGGATTTGTTCACAAGCCCCGGGCCGATTTCAATACAATACCGGGCATGCAACTCCAACTGCCAGAACCCCCCCTAGACGCGCAGAGCGCGTCGCACGCCCTCCACAAACTCATCGCCAGCGATATTCAGGCCAATTCCGGCTGGATTCCGTTCTCCCGCTACATGGAGCAGGTGCTGTATGCGCCCGACCTGGGTTATTACAGTGGCGGGGCGGCAAAACTCGGCAAAGACGGAGATTTTACAACCGCGCCCGAAATTACGCCGCTTTTTGGCGCCGCGCTGGCGCATGTCGCCGCCGGCCTGGTCGTGCAGACTTCGCCGCAGATCCTGGAGTTTGGCGCCGGCACGGGCAAACTGGCGTTCGACATCCTGACCGAATTGAAAACGGCTGGCATCAAGATCGAGCGCTATCAGATCGTCGATCTGTCCGGCGAATTGCGCGCCCGGCAGGAGGAAACCCTGCGCGAATTCCCCGAAGTATCCTGGCTGGACCGCATGCCGGCGTCCTTTTCCGGTGTCGTCATCGTCAATGAAGTACTCGACGCCATGCCAGTCAACCTCGTCGTCAAGACGGAGAACGGCTGGATGGAGCGCGGTGTTGCCTTGTCAGGCGGACATTTCGTGTTCGACGACCGGCCTTGCAACCCGGAACTGGTTGCGCAGATCCCGGATGCCGATGAACTGCCGGTCAGCTATCTGACCGAGGTTCACCCCGTTGCCTCCGGCTTTATGCGTTCCCTTGCAGCGATGTTCAGTGCTGCCCACCAAGCCACCGGGCGCGGGGGGGCGGCAGTACTGATCGATTACGGTTTTCCGTCGCACGAGTATTACCATGACCAGCGCGGGCAGGGCACGCTCATGTGCCACTACCGCCACCATGCGCATCCTGACCCGTTCTACCTGCCGGGATTGCAGGACGTTACTGCCCATATCGACTTTACCGCCATGGCGCGTGCAGCGGTCGACGACGGCCTCGATCTGCTCGGCTACACCACGCAGGCCGCCTTCCTGCTGGACGCTGGCATCGGCGACCTGCTGCTGCGTACCCCGCCGGAAGACCAGTTGCGTTATCTCGCCCAGGCGAATGCCATGCATAAACTGATCTCGCCAGCTGAGATGGGTGAACTGTTCAAGGTACTGGTCGTCGGAAAAGGCGCGGAGCTCCCCGGAAAATTCGCCCGCAATGACCGCAGCCACCGCTTATGATGATGCTGTGCCTGTCAACATTTCAATGAATGCGAGATCGCATGATTCGCTGGGTCCTCACCATATTCCTCGCGCTGGTCGTGTTTTCGGCGGCGATGCCCTGGCTGGAAAAGCTGGGCATCGGCCGGATGCCCGGCGACGTACGTTTTACCCTGTTCGGACGCAAGTTTTTCCTGCCGTTCGCGTCGACCCTGCTGTTGTCGGCACTCGCCGTCGGCATAGGCAAGCTGCTTTGATCCTTAGATGAAGTGAAAGGAGCGCCATGATCCGCTGGGTTGTCGTCATCTTCATCGGATTGTTCATCTTCTATCCGCTGTTGCCTTGGTTCGACAAGCTGCGGGTCGGGCGCCTGCCAGGCGACGTCCTGTTCAAACTGCGCGGCGTGGTGATGTGCCTGCCCTTCGGCTCAACGGTTGTGTGGTCCGCCGCCGTGTTCATCATTGCTGAACTTGTCAGCCTGACTTGCCCGGGATGCTGACGGGCGGGGTTTTCCGCAAACCCATATACTGACCGGCTTATTGCCGTCAGTCCTTTCTCCCGGATGCAACCCACTTTCGAACAGCTCAACCAGCGCTACGGCAGCCGCTACAAATGGCTGGTTTTGCTGACCGTAATGATCGGCAGCATGGCGTCGATCATGTCATCCACCATCGTCAATGTCGCCGTGCCCGATCTTAGCGAGCATTTCGTGCTCGGCCAGGAGCGAGCGCAGTGGGTATCTGCCAGCTTCATGCTGGCGATGACGCTGTCGATGCTGACCACGCCGTGGTTCCTGCTTCGCTATGGCCTGCGCCGCACCTATACCGGCGCCACTTTGCTGCTGTTGTTCGGCGGCGTGGTCGGCGGCTTCAGTCTCAACTATCCGATGCTGCTGTCGATGCGGGTGGCGGAAGGGCTCGCCGCAGGCATCATGCAACCGATTCCGTCCATCGTGGTGCTGCGCGCCTTCTCGAAACAGGAGCAGGGAACGGCGATGGGTATTTTCGGCTTCGGCGTCGTGCTCGCGCCGGCGATCGGGCCGAGCGTCGGCGGCTTCCTGGTCGAGCAGTTCGGCTGGAGGTCGATCTTCTTCGCTGTCGTGCCGTTCTGCCTGGTTGTGCTGGTCATGATCCGGCGCCTGCTCGCCGTGAATTCTCCGATGATGGGCGACGCCAAGGCGCTGGACTGGAAAGGATTGCTGCTTGCCTGCGTCGCCACGACCGGCCTCCTGAATGGCCTTGTGCACCTGCATGACGGATTCATGCAATCGGCGCCCCTGATCGCGATCGGGCTGGCGGGCTTGGGCGGTTTTGTCGCCTATCAGCGGCGCACGGAAAACGGACTGATCGACATGCGGCTGTTTCGTTACCGGCAGTTCTCGATGGGCGCGCTTGTCGCCTTCATTTACGGCGCTGGATTGTTCGGCTCGACCTATCTGTTCCCGGTGTACATGCAGATGGC
>Ga0196972_1000176_pt1 | contig 49046 bp, 48 predicted proteins | sample S1v_2013CmetaG_FD_148618 | JGI IMG/M metagenome (GOLD analysis project Ga0196972, IMG submission 148618) | Soil microbial communities from Anza Borrego desert, Southern California, United States - S1+v_20-13C | ecosystem: Environmental > Terrestrial > Soil > Desert | place: USA: California...
CAGGTCCTTCAGCGGCGTGCGGATCAGGTACTCCTGGCCGGCGGTCAGCACGCGCACGTACTTGTCGGCCGCCTCGAAGGCCAGCACCTCGGCCATGGGCACCATGCGGATGCCGCTGCCCACGCCGGCCTGGATCATGCGAAGCGGTGCGGCAGCCGCCGCCGGCACTGGGGCAAGCAGGTGCCTCAGCTGCTCGACGGCGGCATCCAGCCCGCCGGTGGTGCCTTTGCGCTTGCCGAGCGCCTCCTGGACCCGCGCGACCGTGCGTGCCAGCCGCGCCGGCTGCACCGGCTTGAGCAGATAGTCCACGGCCTGCGCTTCGAAGGCCTGCACGGCGTACTGGTCGTAGGCGGTGACGAAGACCAGCGCCGGGAAGGGCGCGTCCGCCGGCCATTCGTCCGCGAGCTGCGCCGCCGCATCCAGCCCATCCATGCCCGGCATGCGGATGTCGAAGAACAGCACGTCCGGGCGCCGGGCCAGGGCCTCGCGCACGGCAGACGCGCCATCGCCCACTACGGCCACGACGGCCAAGCCGGGCCAGGCGCGGGCCAGTTCCGCCTGCAGCGCCTGCGCCAGCAGCGGTTCGTCCTCGGCGATCAGGGCGGTGGCATTCATGGGGCGGTGAGGGGCAGTCGGATCGACACGCGGGTGCCTTGAGGTTGCGCCGCTTCCAGCGACAGCCGTCCGGCCGGCCCGTACAGCGTGGCCAGGCGCTCGCGCACCTGCGCCAGCCCGAAGCCGCTGCCCGTAGCGGACGATGCACCCGGCCCCGCGCCGGTGTCCAGCACGTCCAACACCAGGTCGTCGCCGTCCTGCCGGGCCGAGACGTCCAGCCGGCCACCGGCCACCTGCGGCTCCAGGCCGTGACGGATCGCGTTCTCCACCAGGGGCTGCAGCAGCAGCGTAGGCACGGCCCGCTGCGCCAGTTCGGGCGGCAACTGCAGGCGGTACGACAGGCGGGCCCCCATGCGCACGGCCATCAGCTCCAGGTAGTCGCGCAGCCGGTCGAACTCGGCCTGCAGCGGGTGCGTGGTGGCGCGCGACGCATCCAGCGTGGAGCGCAGGTACGCGATCATGTGGTCCAGCATTTGCTGGGCGCGCGGCGGATCGACGGCGATCAGCGCGCGCAGGTTGGCCAGCGTGTTGAACAGCATATGCGGCTCGAGCTGGGTCTCCAGCAGCTTCAGCCGGGCGTCGTCGGCCTGGCGCCGCGACTCGCGCATCTGCCGCTCCAGCCAGGCGCCGCGGCTGCGACTGTAGAAGTAGTAGCTGCCGGTGACCCCGGCAACCAGCGTGATCAGCGCGGAGGAGCGCAGTGCATGGCCGCGAGTGGGCAGGTGGCCGGGGCCGTACAGGTCCCAGGTGCGGCAGACCAGGTCGGCCAGCGTGCTGCCCAGCACGAGTCCGGCCGCGATGCCGCCGGCGACCAGCAGCAGGCCGGTGAGGCCCGGCGGCCAGCCGGTCTCGCGCGCCGATGGGAAGGCGTGGCGGCCGAGGTCCACGATGGCCCAGATCAGCAGGCCGATGCACAGCGAGAACACCAGCGGCGGCGCATAGGGCTGCTCGGGATTGAAGGCGACCAGGACGGCCGCGACGGCCAGGGAGAAGGCCGCCCCGTGCAGCAGGTTCTGCAGCTTGGCGACCGGATCGAATCTCATGGGCCGCGGCGCTCGCGCAGCAGCCGCTCGCGCTCGCGCTGGACCAGCCGCTCGCGCAGGCCGGCGCCCGCGCCCAGCACGAACACGCTGATGCCGTGCAGCGCCAGGCCCAGGCCCCAGCCGAGCGCCGGGAACCAGGTCCAGCGGCGCGCGCCCCAGCCGTGCTCGGAGATCGCGAACAGGAACAGGTTCACGGCGAGGTACACCGCCGCGTGGATGTACCAACCCAGCTTGGCGCCCGCGCGCCGGCGGGCCAGGCGGTCGATCTCCTCGTCGGTCAGCGGTGCGGGCATGGTGCGGGGCATTCTAGGGTTGCGCCGGCGGCCGGCTCACCAGGGCTCGCGCTGCGCCTGCAGGCGAGCGCGCTCGCGCTCGAACAGCTGCTGGTACAGGCCGGCGCCGCCGGTGACGAAGTACACCACCACGCCGTGCACGGCGAGGCCCAGGCCCCAGCCCATGGCCGGGTAGATCGCCCAGTTGCGCCCGCTGCTGGCAGCCAGCGCCGCCAGGAACAGGTTGACGGCGACGTAGACCAGGGCGTGCACCAGCCAGCCCATCTTGGCGCCGGCGCGGCGGCGGGCGAGGCGATCGAGGTCGTCGCGGGGGGTATCGGAGGGGTTCATGGCGAGGTCCTTTCTCGGGGGGCAGGGGATTCAGGCGAGGCCCACGCTGCTCCACAGCAGCTGGCGGTTCGGCAGCAGGGTGAAGCCGCCGGCGACCACGCAGGCACCGAAGTACAGGGTTCTGCATCACGGTCTTGTGGCCGCGCACGTTGCCGTGCGCCAGCTTCCAGAACGCACCGAACAGGCCGAGCAGGGTGACGGGCACCAGCAGGTGGATGGGCGTGTAACCGGCGAGGTTGGGCAGGGCGTGGTCGCGGATGAACAGGGCCGACACCGCGGTGACGATCATCAGCGTGACCCAGGCGTAGCCGAAGGCGCGGTGCAGGCGCGGGCGCTGCGTGCGGGCGCGGCGGGCCCACAGCGCGACGGGCCCTATGGCCAGCGCGCCCAGGGCGGCGGTCATGTGGACGGCGATCACGGGGGTCATCTGCATGGTGGGCTCCGGTCGGTGCTGCGATGGCTGGCACTGTGCCGGGCGGGTGCGCGGGCCGCGAGCGGGCTGCGACGAAATGCCGGCCGGGCGGCGTGAAACGCGGGCAGGCGGGAGCGGGCTGTGCCGGCAGCGACAGCGCCGGGCCGTCCGCCGGACTCGTGTGTGTCAGACTTTGTCGACCGAACGACCGAGGAGACGACCATGCTGCACCCGCAAGCCCAGGCCCTCTTGCGCCTGATGGTGGAGAAGGGCATTCCGCCCACGCACACCCTGCCGCACGAGAAGGCGCGCGAGTTCTACCTCATGCGGCGCACGGTCACGCAGCCGGAGCCGCCGGAATGCGGGCTGGTGCGCAATCTCTCGGCGCCGGGGCAGGCCGGCGAGATCCCCTTGCGCCTGTATCGCCCGCTGGGCAGCGACTCCGGGCAGGCCTTGCCCGTGCTGGTCTACTACCACGGCGGCGGCTGGGTGATCGGCGACCTGGATACGCACGACGTGCTGTGCCGCGAGCTGTGCAATGGCGCCGGCTGCGCGGTGGTGTCGGTGGACTACCGGCTGGCGCCCGAACACCGGTACCCGGCGGCGGTGGAGGACGCGATCGCCGCCACGCGCTGGATCCACGCGAACGCGCAGGAGCTGGGGCTGGACGCCTCGCGCCTGGCGGTCGGCGGCGACAGCGCGGGCGGCAACCTCGCCGCGGTGGTGGCGCTGACCGAGCGCGATGCCGGCGCCGGCGGGCTGCCCATCGCCTTCCAGCTGCTGATCTACCCGGCCACCGACCAGCGCCGCGGCTGGCCCTCGCACACCACCAACGGCGAGGGCTACCTGCTCACGCGCGACACCATCACCTACTTCCACGACCTGTACGTGGGCGACCAGCAGGCGGACCTGGACTGGCGCATGTCGCCGCTGCTGCACGAGAACCACGCCAACCTGCCGCCCGCCTTCGTGCTGACAGCCGGCTACGACCCGCTGCGAGACGAGGGCGTGGCCTATGCCCAGAAGCTGTCCGAGGCCGGGAACCGCGCCGCGCTGGTGAGCTTCGAGCGCCAGATCCACGGCTTCATCACCATGGGCAAGGTGCTGGACGAAGCCAACGTGGCGGTGCAGTTGTGCGCGTCGCAGCTGCGGGAGGCGCTGCGGGCGGGGTAGGAACCGCAGAACCTCCCGTCACACATCCATGGGCCGATAGGGCCATCCACCGCCGAGCCCGACCGCTGAGCCAACGATAATCCACCGCTTTCGTCCAAGGGAGTGCGCGTGGATCTCGTCCTGCTGGCCAAGGCCGCAGTCATGGGGGTGGTGGAGGGGCTGACCGAGTTCCTGCCGATCTCCAGCACCGGCCACCTGATCCTCGCCGGGGCCCTGCTGGGCTTCGACGACGAGAAGGCCAAGGTCTTCGACATCGCGATCCAGACCGGCGCGATCCTGGCGGTGATCATCGTCTACTGGCAGAAGATCCGCTCCACCGTCGTGGCGCTGCCGAGCGAACGCCAGGCGCAGCGCTTCGCCCTCAACGTGGCGATCGGCTTCGCACCCGCGGTGGCGTTCGGGCTGCTGCTGGGCAAGGCCATCAAGGCGCACCTGTTCACGCCGGGGGTGGTGGCCACCACCTTCATCGTGGGCGGGCTGGTGATCCTGTGGGCCGAGCGGCGCCAGCAGGCCGGCGTGCGCATCCACGAGGTGGAGGCGATGAGCGCCTGGGACGCCCTCAAGGTCGGCCTGGTCCAGTGCCTGGCCATGATCCCGGGCACCAGCCGCAGCGGCGCCACCATCATCGGCGGGATGCTGCTGGGACTCTCGCGCAAGGCGGCGACCGACTTCTCCTTCTACCTCGCCATCCCGACGCTGATCGGGGCCGGCGTCTACATGCTGTTCAAGGAGCGGGCGCTGCTGTCCGTGCAGGACCTGCCGCTGTTCGGGGTCGGCCTGCTGTTCTCGTTCCTGAGCGCCTGGGTGTGCGTGCGCTGGCTGCTGCGATACATCTCCAGCCACAGCTTCACGCCGTTCGCCTGGTACCGCATCGCGTTCGGCGTGGTGGTGCTGCTGACTTCGGCCATGGGCTGGGTCGAGTGGCACGAATGATGGGGTTCCGAGGCGTGGTCCTACCCGCGGCATCGGCCTGCGGCCACAGGGCGGCGCGGTCCTGACATGCACCATCGGGTTACGAACTTCGCTTTAACCCGGGTCCAGGACGGAAAGGATGAAGGAGCACAAGCAAGGGGACGGCGCTCTGGCGCCGGCTGAGCAGGATCGGGCGCCCCAAGGCCCCGCCAGTCCGATACCCGAGGCGGGTGACGGCAGTTGGGGCAAGGGCGCGGCGACCGCACTGGAGCGCCTGCGCCGCAACGACTACCGGGGCCACCCCGAGCCGGACCGGGACCGCCCCAGATTCAAGTGAGCACCGCGGCCGGACTGGCCGCCGGCTTCAGCTTCCGTGCTCCAGCGAGCGCAGGGCCGCCTCGATGGCGGCGGCGGTGGCGAGCGGCTTCTCCATCGGGAACAGGTGGCTGCCGTCCATCATCATCATCCGTCCCCGGGTGACCTTTTCGGTCATCCCCAGCCCGACCTGCTTGAGTTCCTGCGACTGGCAGCCGCCGATGAAGGCCGCCGGGCAGCGCAAGGGGTGGCGGGCCAGCACCTGCGGCAGGTTGTGGGGCAGCGTGTTGTAGATCGCGGTCTCGATGTCGCGGTCGAAGCTCAGGACCCGCTCGCCGTCCTCGTCGTGCGTGCACAGGTTGACGTAGTCGTGCAGCACCTGCTCGTCCCAGTGCGCGAAGGCGCGCTTGTGGCGGAAGTGCTCGAACACGGCTTCCCGGCTCGGCCAGCGGTTCTTGCGCGCGCGGCTGACGCGACCCGGCGAGATCGACCCCACCAGTTGGGTGCGCTTGGCGGCGCCCACTGCCGTGGCCTTCCATCCGCCCAGCAAGGGTGAGTCGAGCATCAGCACGCCGCGCGCCAGCTGCGGGTGGCGCGCCGCGCACAGCACGCTCAGGAAGCCGCCCAGCGAATGGCCGACCAGGAAGGCGGGCTCGCCGGCCTTCTGCACCTCGCGCTCGGCGAAGTCGTGCAGCTGCTGGACCAGGTTCGGCCAGTTGCTGGTGACCGGGTAGCGCGGGTCGTGGCCGAACTTGTCGACGGCCTTGACGAGGAAGCCGCGCGAGCGCAGGTGCTTGAAGAGGACGCCGTAGGTGGCGGCGGGAAAGCTGTTGCCGTGGGAGAAGACGATCAGGGACATGGGTTGTTGTTGTGGCGGCCGCGGGAGTGGCGCGATCTCAAACGTCGTCATTCCCGCGGAGGCGGGAATCCAGTGCGTCCGCTTGCCAGCCTTTACTGGAAGCCCTGGATCCCCGCTTTCGCGGGGATGACCGGCATGGGGCTTCGACATGGCCCCGCCCGGCGGGCTGTACTGGATCCCCGCCTGCGCGGGGATGACGGCGCGCGAGCGCGCTGGCGCGCGCTCATTGCGCCGTCACCTTGTCCAACGGCCTTTGCTGCGGCTCCTGGACTTTCAGCGGCGTGCCGGCCTGGGCGTCGTCCCACACCGGGTCGGGCAGCGCGTCGAAGACCTCGCGCAGCTTCTGGCCCCAGCTGGTGTGCAGCATGCGGAAGTAGGGGTTGGCCATGTCGATGCTGACCAGCTTGTCGCTGCGGAAGCTGTCGGCTTCGTAGACCACCAGGTCCAGCGGCGGGCCTACCGAGAGGTTGGACTTCATGGTCGAGTCCATGGACACCAGCGCGCACTTGGCGGCCTCCGCCAGCGGCATGTCGGGGCGCACCACCCGGTCGAGCACCGGCTTGCCGTACTTGGCCTCGCCGACCTGGAAGTAGGGCGTCTCGCAGGTGGCCTCGATGAAGTTGCCGGCGGAATAGAGCTGGAACAGCCGCATGCCCTCGCCGCGGATCTGGCCGCCGAAGATCAGGGCGGCGTTGAACTCCACGCCGGACGCCCGCAGGGCTTCGGCATCGCGATCGTGCACGCGCCGCACGGCCTGGCCCAGCACGCGGGCCGCATCGAACATGGTGCGGGCGTTCCAGATGGTGACCGGCTCGCCGCCCTCGGGGTCCTTGACCTGCTCCACCGGCAGCAGTTCGCGGATGGACTGCGAGATCGACAGGTTGCCCGCGCTCTGCAGCACCATGAAGCGGTCGCCCGGCCGCTCGTAGACGGTCATCTTGCGGAAGGTGCTGACATGGTCCACCCCCGCGTTGGTCCGCGAGTCCGACAGGAACACCAGCCCGGCGTCGAGCTTGATGGCGACACAGTACGTCATGGCGCCTCCAGTTTCTTCTTGAGCGCATACAGGGCATCGAGTGCCTCGCGCGGACTCATGGTATCGGGATCGAGCTGCGCGAGGGCGGCTTCGGCCGGACTCGGGCCTGGCTCGACCGCCTGCGGCGGCGGCGCGAACAGGTCGACCTGCTCGCGCGCCAGCTCCTGCTGGCTCTCCAGTGCGGCCAGGGCATGGCGCGCATGGTTGACCACCGCCGCCGGCATGCCGGCCAGCCGGGCCACCTGGATGCCGTAGCTGCGGCTGGCCGGCCCCGGCTGGATCTCGTGCAGGAACACGATGTCGCTGTCCGATTCGGTGGCGCTGACGTGCACGTTCACGGCCGCGTGGTGCTTCGCCGGGAACTCCGTCAGCTCGAAGTAGTGGGTGGCGAACAGCGTGAAGGCCTGGGTCCGGTCGTGCAGGTGGGCCGCGATGCCCGAGGCCAGCGCCAGCCCGTCGAAGGTGGAGGTGCCGCGGCCGATCTCGTCCATCAGCACCAGGCTCTGCGGCGTGGCGGCGTGCAGGATCTGCGCCGCCTCGGTCATCTCCAGCATGAAGGTGGACTGGGCGTTGGCCAGGTCGTCGGCCGCGCCGATGCGGGTGTGGATGGCGTCCATGGGCCCCAGCCGGCAGGACGCTGCCGGCACGTAGGAGCCCATCGCCGCCAGCAAGCAGACCAGCGCGACCTGCCGCATGTAGGTGCTCTTGCCGCCCATGTTGGGGCCGGTGATGACCTGCATGCGCTGCTTAGGACCGAGCCGCGTGTCGTTGGCGATGAAGGCGCCGCCGGAGGTCTCGGCCAGGCGGGCCTCCACCACCGGGTGGCGGCCCTGGGTGATCTCGATGCCCGGCTCCTTCATGAACTGCGGCCGGCACCAGCCCAGCGTGAGCGAGCGTTCGGCCAGCGCGCACAGCGCGTCGAGCGAGGCGAGGGCGCGCGCGAGCCGGGTGAGGGCCGGCACGTGCGGCTGCAGCTCGTCCAGCAGCTGCTCGTACAGCCACTTCTCGCGCGCCAGCGCCCGCTCCTGCGCCGACAGCGCCTTGTCCTCGAAGGCCTTGAGCTCCGGCGTGATGAAGCGCTCGGCGTTCTTCAGGGTCTGGCGGCGGCGGTAGTCGCCGGGGACCTTGTCGAGTTGCCCCTGGGTGACCTCGATGTAGAAGCCGTGCACCCGGTTGAACTGCACCTTGAGGTTGGCGATGCCGGTGCGCTCGCGTTCGCGCTGCTCCAGCTGCACGAGGAAGCCATCGGCGTTGTCCTGGATGGCACGCAGCTCGTCGAGCTCGGCGTCGTGGCCGGGGGCGATCACGCCGCCGTCGCGCACCAGCGCCGCCGGCTCCTCCAGCAGGGTGCGGGCCAGCCGCTCGGCGCAACCGGGCGGCGGGACCAGGTCGGCGCGCAGGCGTTCGAGCAATTCGGTGCCGCCTTCGAGCGCGCGCGAGAGCTGCGCGGCCTTGTCCAGCGATAGCCGCAGGCCGACCAGCTCGCGCGGGCGCACCTGGCGCAGCGCGGTGCGGGCCGTGATGCGCTCCACGTCGCTCGTGCCCTTGAGCTCGGCGCGCAGGGGCTGCCAGGCGCCGCCCCGCAGCGCGTCGATGGCGTCCAGCCGTTCCAACGCCTGCGTGCGCTCGCGCCGCGGCTCCAGCAGCCAGCTCTTGAGCAGGCGGCTGCCCATGCCGGTCATGCAGGTGTCCAGCAGCGAGAACAGGGTGGGCGAGTCCTCCCCGCGGAGCGTCTGCACCAGCTCCAGGTTGCGGCGGGTGGCGATCGGCAGGTCGATCAGTTCGTCGTCGCGCTGCACCTGCAGGCCCTGCACGTGCGACAGGGCCCGGCCCTGCGTGTGCTCGGCATAGCTGAGCAGGGCCGCGGCGGCGGCGTGCGCGTGCACGAGGTCGTCGGCGCCCCAGGCCGCCAGCGTGGCGGCGCCGAGCTGCTCCAGCAGCTTGCGCAGGCCCAGGCCGGCATCGAACTGGAAGGCCGGGCGCTCGGTCAGCGACACGCTGCCGGCAAAGCGCAGCGCCGCCAGCCGCTGCGAGAAGGCGGACGTGACGTCCGCGCTGTGCAGCAGCTCGCTGGGGGCGATGCGGGCGATCCAGGCCTCGAGCTCGTCGCCGGCGCACTCGGCCAGCTGCAGGACGCCCTGGGTCACGCTCAGCCAGGCCAGGCCGCAGCGGTGCCGCGATCCCTGGTGCACGGCCAGCAGCACCGCTTCGGACTTGTCGGCCAGCAGCTCGGTGTCGGTCAGCGTGCCGGGGGTGACCACGCGCACCACCTTGCGCTCCACCGGTCCCTTGGAGGCGCCCACGTCGCCGACCTGCTCGCAGATGGCGACCGATTCGCCCATCCGGATCAGGCGCGCGAGGTAGCTCTCGACCGAGTGGAAGGGCACGCCGGCCATCACGACCGGTTCGCCGGCCGACATGCCGCGCCGGGTGAGCGTGATGTCCAGCAGGCGGGCGGCCTTCTCCGCGTCGGCGTAGAACAGCTCGTAGAAATCCCCCATCCGGTAGAAGACCAGGGTGGCGGGGTGCTGGGCCTTGATGGCGAGGTACTGCGCCATCATGGGGGTGTGGGCTGCGGCGGGTGCGCTGGCGACGGCGTTTCGGTGCTCGTCCATGGGATCTCGTGCGGGGCTGCGCCGGAGAAGGCTGGCACAGCGGTCGGCCATTATCGTTGGCTCGCCGTGACGGCGGCCCACAGCGGGCGTGGCGGGCGTCCTACAGGCCTGCTCGTCCGGGATGGCGACCATGCCTGCATCCGGACGGAACGACGCAGGGAGGCGTGACCATGTCGGGCAACAGGATCCAGTTCGTCGAAGTCCCGGCGCACCAGCTCGGCTACCTCAAGGTGATCTGCAGCGCCGCCAGCCGTGCCGCCGCCAAGGCCCAGGAAGCCGCGACTGCCGCGCGCGCCGAGATGGCCGACTCGGTGGCCAACGGGCTCAAGCCCTCGCAGCTGCAGCACGTCTGGCGCCTGCACCGCGAGGCCATCCAGAAGCTGAACATCGTGCTGTTCTTCGGGCAGCTGTACGTCTCGGCGTTCCGCAAGCACCCGCCGCGCGGTCCGGCGCTGGCGTGGAATGGGCGGACGGAGTAGTTTCATCGGCAGGCAAGTGCGCACGTCGCCAATGACCTGGTCATCCCCGCGGAGGCGGGGATTCAGGGCGTCCTGAAACCGTCGAAGACGGAAGCACTGGATTCCCGCCTTCGCGGGAATGACAGGCACCGGCTCAGGCCGGAGCCGTTTCCTCTTCCTTCACCCGGTGAATCTCCCGCACGGTCGGCAGGCAGTGCGGGTATTCGCGCCGCATGAAGTCGAACAGCGCCTCGCGCACCAGGCAGCCGAGCTCGAACGCCGGTCCTGACGCGCGGGCCGAGACCAGGGCGCGGATCTTCATGGCCCGCTCGTTGGCATCGACGATCACCAGCGTGCAGGTGCGGCCGTCCCATTGGGGCGCGGCCTCGACGACGCGCTGCAGCTCCGCGCGCAGCGGCTCCAGCGGCGTGGCGAAGTCCACGTACAGGTAGACCGCCTGGTGGATCTGCGAGCTGGTGCGGGTCCAGTTCTGGAACGGGTTCTCGATGAACCACTGCAGCGGGATCACCAGCCGCCGCTCGTCCCAGATACGCAGCACCACGTAGGTGCCGGTGATCTCCTCGACCCGGCCCCACTCGCCCTGCACGATCAGCACGTCGTCCAGCCGGATCGGCTGCGCCAGCGCCAGCTGCAGGCCGGCGATCAGGTTGCTGAACACGGGCCGGGCCGCCAGGCCGCCGATGATGCCCAGCACGCCCGCCGAGGCCAGCAGGCTGGCGCCGACCTGGCGCGCGCCGGGGAAGGTCATGAGCCCCATCGACACGCCGGCGATCAGCACCACCACCATGGCGCTGCGCGAGAGCACCCGCGCCTGCGTGTGCACGCGGCGCGCCTGCATGTTGTCCTCGACGTCGACCGGGTGCTGGGCGATGACGCCCTTCGCCAGGCCCTCGATCGCGGCCATTGCCAGCCAGGTGAGCGCGGCGATCAGCAGCAGTCCGTTGAGGTGCCGGACGTTCTGGATCAGGCGCAGGGAGTCGGGCGCGAACTGCCACACGAGCTGCAGCGCGAGCAGCGGCAGCGCGGCGCCCGCGGCGGCCTCGCAGTTGACCAGCAGGGCGTTCAGGATGGGGGCGGCGCGCGTGGCGCGTTGCAGCACCCGGCTCAGGACGTGGTGCACCACCAGTGCGGCCAGCACGGCGGCCAGCGCCATCAGCGCCGTGGCGACCCAGTGGTCGCGCCAGAGGACCTCGCTCATTCGGATTTGTCGTCGGGTTGTTCGCTCAGGTGGGTGGTCGGCGTCGTCTGTGGCGGCACCAGCTCGGGCGCCTGCCGCACGCTGGCCTTCTCGCCGGCCGAGGCGAACTTGCTGTACTTGCCCAGCAAGGCCACCAGCTGGCCGTACACACGCGGGTTGCCGGCCAGGCACTCGCGCTGTTCCATGAAGTTGGACTCGCCGGTGAAGTTGCCGATCAGGCCGCCGGCCTCGGTCACCAGCAGCGAGCCGGCCGCCACGTCCCAGGGCGAGAGGCCGGTCTCGAAGAAGCCGTCGGTGAAGCCGGCCGCCACGTAGGCCAGGTCCAGCGCCGCGGCGCCGGGTCGGCGCAGGCCGGCGGTGCGCTGCATCACCTCGGCCATCATGCGCAGGTAGAGGTTGAAGTTGTCGCCGGGGCGGAACGGGAAGCCGGTGGCGACCAGGCAGCGCGACAGCTCGGTGCGCTTGGACACGCGGATGCGCCGCTCATTGAGGTAAGCGCCGCGGCCGCGGGTGGCGGTGAACAGGTCGTTGCGGGTGGGGTCGTAGATCACGGCCTGCTCGATGCGGTCCTTCACGCGCAGCGCGATGCTGACGCAGTAGACCGGGAAGCCGTGGATGAAGTTGGTGGTGCCGTCCAGCGGATCGATGATCCACGTGAAGTCGGAGCCCTGCCGCCCGTGCTGCTGGCCCGACTCCTCGGCCCAGATCGCGTGATCGGGGTAGGCGGTCAGCAGCGTCTCGATGATGGCGTTCTCGCTGGCGTGGTCGACCTCGGTGACGAAGTCGTTGACCTGCTTCTGCGAGATGCGCACCGCCTCGACGTCGAGTGCGGCCCGGTTGATGATGGCGCCGGCGGCGCGTGCGGCCTTGATGGCCACGTTGAGCATGGGATGCAGGTTGGACGACATGGATTGTCTGGACCCCGCCACGGCGTTCGGGTTCCGCGCGCGGGTGTTCGAAGAGCAGCACCTTGTGTCGGTGCGGGAGCCCCCGACGATGCGGGCGGCGACAATGGCGGCGATTTTACCGGCCCCGCCTTGAAGACCCGCTTCGTCCTCATCCAGACCAGCCATGCCGGCAACGTGGGCGCCGTCGCCCGTGCCATGAAGGTGATGGGCTTCGACGACCTGGTGCTGGTGGACCCGCGCTGGCCCGACGTGCTGCAGCGCCAGGAAGCCATCGACCGCGCCAGCGGTGCCACCGACGTGCTGCAGCGCGCGCGCGTGGTTGCCACGCTGGACGAGGCGCTGGCGGGCATGGACACGCTGTGCGCCACCGCCATGACCCCGCGCGACTTCGGCCCGCCGACGTCGACGCCGCGCGAGCACCTGCCGGCGCTGGCATCGCGTTCGGGCGGCGTGGCCTTCCTGTTCGGGTCGGAACGCTACGGCATGCGCAACGAGGACGTGTACCGCTGCCACGTGGCGCTGACCATCCCGACGGCGCCCGAGTACGGCTCCCTGAACCTGGCCGCGGCGGTGCAGCTGATCGCCTACGAGTGGCGGCTGGCGCTGGGGGGCTATCCGGTGGTGCCGTCGGCGCCCGACGCCTCGCCGGCCGATGCGCAGGCCGTGGCGGGCATGCTGGAACACTGGGAGCGCGCGCTGGTGGAGATCGGCTTCCTGGATCCGCAGGCGCCCAGGAAGCTGATGCCGCGCCTGAACCAGCTGTTCAACCGAGCGCGTCCCACGGAGGAGGAGATCCACATCCTGCGCGGGATCGCGCGGGCGATGGGTTCGCCCGCGCGCAGGGGCCGCTGACGCGCCGCGGCCCCCGGCCACTCACTGGGCCTTGGTGCCGGAGATGCGGATCGCCTCGCCGTAGCGAGCGGATTCCGACTTCAGGAAGTCGGCGAATTCGGCGCTGCTGCTGCCGATGAATTCCAGGCCGGTGGGCTCCAGCGCCTGGCGCAGCTTCGGGTCGGCGAGCGCCGCGGTGATCGCCGCCTGAAGCTTCTGCACGGCGTCGGCCGGCGTGCCGGACTTCACCACCACCCCGTACCAGGACTGCGACAGGAAGCCGGGCAGGCCGGCCTCGCCCAGCGTGGGCACGTCGGGCAGCGCGGGATCGCGCTTGGCCGAACCGACGGCGATGGCCTTGAGCTTGCCGGCGCGCACGTGGTTCACCACCTGCGGCAGGTCGGCGAACATGGCCTGCACGGTGCCGGCCAGCAGGTCCTGCGTGGCCGGTGCGCTGCCTTTGTAGGCCGCGTGCACCATGTCGAAGCCGCCGGCCTTCTTGAACAGCTCGAAGCCCAGGTGGCCCGAGGAGCCGTTGCCGAAGGAGGCGAAGGCCGCCTTGTTCGCCCGCGCCCAGGCCAGGAACTCGGGCAGCGTCTTCGCCGGCACGCTGGGGTGCACCACCAGCACGTGCGGGTTGCTCGCCATCAGCGTGACCGGGGTGAAGTCGCGCAGCGCGTCGTAGGGCGGCTTGGCCAGCAGCTGCGGCTGGATGACGAAGCTGGCCGCGACGAACAGCAGCGTCTGGCCGTCGGCCGGCGCCTGCAGGGCGGCCTGGGTGCCGATCACGGTGCCGCCGCCCGGCTTGTTGTCCACCACGATGGTGCGGCCGAGCGCGGCGCCGATGCGTTCGGCGACGGCGCGCGACAGCATGTCGCCGGTGCCGCCGGCCGCGTAGGGCACGACGAACCGGCCGGCGCTGCCCTGCGCCCGGGCGGGCAGGCCCGCGGCCAGCAGGAGGGAGGCGCCCAGCGCCACGGCGTGTCTGCGTTGCAGCTTCATCGGTTCACCACCTTGTTCCACTGTTCGACGATGGCCGAGCGCTGCTCGGCGAAGAAGCTCCAGTCCAGGTGGCGCAGCTTGTCGGCGGTCGGCACCGCGGCCGCCACTTCGGCCGGGACCCTGGCCTTGGCGTTGACGGGGCGGGCATTGCCGATGCGGCCCCAGGCCTCCTGCGCCTCCACGCCCAGCATGTGGTTGATGAAGGTATCCGGCAGGTTGCCGGCCGAGGGGTTCAGCACGCGCGCCACGCTCATGGGCAGCGCATATCCGCCTTCGCTGGGCACGCAGAACTTCAGGTCGGCCAGGTCGGGATCCTTCATCATCGCCAGCACGTTGCCGCTGAAGTAGGGGGTGGCCCAGATCTCGCCGCTCTTGAGCCAGCCGACGGCGATGCTCTCCTGGTCCCACAGGCCCGGGCCGCGGGTGCGCACCTGGTGCAGCGCCTCCAGGCCGGCCGCCGGGTTGCGCAGGCTGCCGCCCTTGAGGCTGGCCATCGCATCCAGCGTGTACATCGAGGAGTTGTAGGTGACGTTGGGCGCCGAGACGTGGCCCTTGAGGTCGTCGCGCAGCAGGTCGGCCCAGCCGGTGATGGGCTTGCCGACCTTGGCGGCGTTGTAGGCGATGCCCCAGGTGCCGTAGGTGACCGGCACGGCGTAGCGGCCCACCGGCAGCTTGACGGCCGGGTCCAGCTCGCGCAGGTTGGGGACCAGCTTCTCGTCCAGCTGCGCCACCAGGCCCGAGCGGGCGATCAGCGGCAGCAGCACGTCGGTGAACACGCCCACGTGCAGGCTGGGCGAGTTGCGGTTGGCCTGCATCTGCGTGAAGCGCGCGTTGTCGAACGACTCCACCACCTTGGCGCCCTTGTTCTGGGGGAAGGTGTCCAGGAAGCTGCGCTTGAAGTACGAGCCGAGCAGGCCGGGGTACCAGCCGATGGTCAGCGGCGCGGTCTCGGCGAAGGCGGCCAGCGGCGCCAGGCCGGCGACCGGCAGGGCCGCGGCGCCGGCCAGCAGGCGGCGGCGGGTGGTGTCGTGGGTGCTCATGGATCTCTCCTCAGGGGGTGGCAACAAGGGAACGAGGGTCAGGCGCCGCCGCCGGCCAGGTGGCGCAGCCAGCCGAGGCGGTCGATGACGATGGCGGCCAGCAGGCCGAACACCACCAGCACGGTGGACACCGCCGCGGCGACCGGGTCGTTGACGTCGAACAGGTACTTGTAGAGCGCGACCGGCAGCACGATCTGCTCGGACTGGGTGACGAACAGGCTGACGGTGAACTGGTCCAGCGACACGATGGCCGCGAAGATGCCGCCGGCCACGATGCCGGGCACCAGCGCCGGCAGCACCACCCGGCGCAGCGTGAGCGCCGGCGAGGCGCCCAGGATCTCGGCAGCGTCGATCAGCGCCTGCTTCAGCCCGAGCGCGCTGGTGAGCACGGCGCGGAACATGAAGGGGAACACGATCAGCGTGTGCGACACCACCAGCGCCGTGAACGTGTCCAGCAGCTGCGTGCGGTTGAAGGCGTAGAGCAGGGCGATGCCGATGATCAGTGCCGGCACCACCAGCGGCGACAGGAAGGCGAACTCCAGCGCCGAGCGCAGCCGCCCCGGGGCCATGCGACGCAGGCCGAGCGCGGCCGGCACCGCCAGCAGCGCGGCCAGCAGCGTGGCGACGGCGGCCAGCACCAGGCTGCGCAGCGCCGGCACCAGGAACAGGTCCGAGTCCCAGGCCGCCTGGTACCACCGCAGCGAGAAGCCGCTGGGCGGGAAGGTGAAGAACGAGCGTTCGCTGAAGCTGAACAGGACCACCACGGCCAGCGGCAGCACCAGGAACAGGCAGGTGAAGACGGCCAGGGCGTTGCCGCCCCAGCGCCAGAGCCGGTCGGCCATCATGCGAGGGCCGCCTCCGCGCGGCGGGTCAGGCGCTTCTGCAGCGCGTACACGGCGAGCACCGCGATCATCAGCAGCAGCGACAAAGCGGTCGCGCGCGGCAGGTTGAACAGCACCAGGGCGTCGGTGTAGACCGCCACCGACAGGTACTTGACCGCGGTGCCGCCCAGGATCAGCGGGGTGACGAAGGCACCCAGCATCAGGCTGAAGACCAGCACCGAACCGGCGATCAGGCCGGGCAGGGCCAGCGGCAGCGTGACGCTGACGAAGGTGCGCGCCGGCCCGGCGCCCAGGATCTCGGCCGACTCCATCAGCCGGCGGTCGAGGGCGAGCAGCGAGGTCGCCAGCGACAGCACCATGAAGGGCAGGAACACCTGCGTGCCGCCGATCACCAGCCCGGTCAGGTTGCCGGTCAGTGCCAGCGGCTCGCCGGTCCAGCCGGCCGCCTGCAGCAGCGAGTTGAGCAGGCCCTTGCGGCCCAGGATCAGCAGCCAGCCGTAGCTGCGCACCACGGTGTTGACCAGCAGCGGAGCCGCCACCATGAAGTACAGCAGGCCGCGCCAGCGGGCCGGCGCGCGGGCGATGGCCGTGGCCAGCGGGAACCCGAGCAGGGCGCACAGCAGCGTCACCGCGGCGGCGACGGCAAAGGTGTGCAGGAACAGCTGCAGGCTGGCCAGGCCGCCCAGCAGGCTGGCGTAGTTGGCCAGGGTGAAGCCGGGCAGGATCTGGCCGAAGCTCTCGCGCCGGAAGCTGATGACGGCCATCTCGGCCAGCGGCACCAGCATGGCCAGCAGCACCAGCGCGCAGGCCGGCGCCAGCGCCAGCCACAGCGTGGCGCGATCCGGCAGGGAGGCCCTGCGCAGCGCCGTCATGCGCCGGCCCCGAAGGCCAGCGTGCAGCGTTCCAGGCGCACCCGCACCGGCTGGCCGGGCACCAGCGTGGCGGGCGGCAATCCGAGCAGCCGCGACTGCAGCTTCTGGCCGCAGGCCAGGTGCAGCCCCAGCAGGGTGCTGCCGGTCTCCGGCGCCACTTCCGCGACCAGCGCCGGCAGCCCGGTGGGCTCGTCGGTCAGCACCACCTGCTCCGGCCGCACGGCCAGCCGCACGGGCCCGGCGGGGCGCGAGAGCGGGGCCTCGACGCGGGCGCCGCCGGGCAGCTCGAAGCCGCCGTGGGCGTCGTAGATGCCGTCCAGGAAGCTGATGTCGCCGATGAAGTCGGCCACGAATTCGTTCACCGGGTGCAGGTAGACCGACTGCGGGTCGCCCAGCTGCTCGATGCGGCCGCCGCGCATCACCGCCACCCGGTCGGACAGGTGCAGCGCCTCCTCTTGGTCGTGGGTGACGAACAGGAAGGTGGTGCCGGTCTCGCGGTGGATGCGCTTGAGTTCCGACTGGAGCTGGCGGCGCAGCTTGAGGTCCAGCGCCGCCAGCGGCTCGTCAAGCATGAGCAGCGAGGGACGGGTGGCGAGGGCCCGCGCCAGCGCCACCCGCTGCTGCTGGCCGCCGGACAGTTGCGCCGGGCGGCGGTCGCGCAGGTGCGGCAACTGCACCAGTTCGAGCATGGCGCCCACGCGCGCGGCGATGTCGCTCGCGCCCTGGGCGCGCAGGCCGAACGCGACGTTCTCCTCCACGGTCATGTGGGGGAACAGCGAGTACTGCTGGAACACCATGCCGAGGTGGCGTGCGCGCGGCGGCAGGTCGGTGACGTCGCGGCCGTCGATCGCGATGCGGCCGGCGTCCGGGTGTTCGAAGCCCGCGATCATCCGCATCAGCGTGGTCTTGCCGCAGCCGCTGGCGCCCAGCAAGGTGAGGAACTCGCCGTCGTGGATGTCGAGGTCGATGCGGTCGGCTGCGACCGTCGCGCCGAAGCGCTTGACCAGGCCGCGCGCCGCCACCTTGACGGCGGCTTCTGTTGCTGCGGGCCGTGCGGGAGCTGGCTGATCCATTGGCCGCATCCTCGCGTACCCGCGCGACAGGCGTCCAATGACTTTTCGCCGATCGCCCCTGAGCGAAACGTTATGGCGCGGAAAGTCTTATCGCGCGGGGACGGTGCGCACTTTCCGGTGCGCCGGCCCGGGCTCGCCCGCGGTGGCAGTGAGAACTCTGGTTATAGCTGCGGCCCCAAATCTTCATTAGACGTTCGGGCGCACGCTCCACATGATCCGCGTCAAGGCGCGTGGGCGCCCCTTGCGGTAATTGCCCGCGCCGCCTGGCGTGGGCGCCGCAGCGGAGGCCGGCCCCTGGCGGACCCATGCGCCCGAGAACCACGAGAGAGACACCGACCTAACGAGCCACAAGGAACGCACGCCATGAACCGTCGCAGCTTCGCTTCCATCGCCACCGCCCTCATCGCCACCGCGGCCGCCATGCCGGCGCTGGCCTTCCCCGACCGGCCGATCGAAGCCGTCGTGCCGTGGCCGGCCGGGCAGGAGCTGGACATCCTGGCGCGGGCCATCGTGCCCGTGATGTCCAGGCAGTTGGGCGTCCCCATGGCCGTCATCAACCGCCCCGGCGGCGCCGGCGTGGTGGGCACCTCGGAGGCGTCACGCGCCAAGCCGGACGGCTACACCATCCTGTTCAACAGCGTGGGCCCCATGCTGACCCAGCCGCTGGCCGGCAACGCGCCCTACAAGGTCACCGACTTCGAGCCGATCGGGCTGTTCAACGCCAGCAGCTTCGTGCTGATCGTGCGGGCCGACGCGCCCTACAAGACGATGCAGGAGCTGGAAGCCCACGCGAAGACGGCCTCCAAGCCGCTGGTGCTGGGGCACTTCGGCCCGGCCGCCGTCCCGACGCAGGTCGTCTACCGCATGGGCGGCCAGAAGAAGTGGTCCTTCCGCGGCGTCACCTTCAGCCCGGCGGGCCCGGCGCAGCTCAAGTCCGGCGATGCCGACCTGGTGACGGCGCCCTACAACACCGCCCGCAGCGCGATCGCCGCCGGCGACGCGCGTGCGCTCGTGACCTTCAACCCGGCGCGCCTGCCAGAACTGCCGTCGGTGCCCACGCTGCGCGAGGCCGGCTACGACTTCGACGTGCTGGTTTGGCAGGGCGTCTTCGTGCCCAAGGGCACGCCGGCCGACGTCAAGGCGAAGATCGACGCGGCCGTGCAGGCGGCGCTGAAGGATCCGTCGGTGGTGGAACTGGCCAGGAAGATCAACACGCCGCTGTTCTGGAAGGACGCCGCCGCGACCACGGCGCAGATCAAGGCCGACGAGGCCGGCCTGTCGCCCGTGATGGCCGAACTGGGTTTGATCAGGAAGTAAGCGGAGCCTGCGCATGAGCATCGCTTCGCAGGAGTTGGGCGAGCGTGCCCAGCGCCGGCTGGCGGCCGGCTTCGTCGGCCTGCTCGCGCTGGGCGCGGCCATCCTGCTGCCCCTGACCCCGCGCCTGATCGTCGGCATGCCGGAGGAGGTGGCCTACTACCGCTCGCCGGCCCTGTTCCCCTCGATCGCGCTCGCGCTGGTGGCGATCGCCGCCGCGTTCCACTGCGTCCGGATGCTACGCGGCGCCTCCCTGTCGACCGACGACATCGACGAGCCCGCGGCCCACTGGCGCGTGGTGGTGCTGGCCTTCGTGGCCTACGTGCTGTACGTGCTGGCCGTGCCGCTGGTGGGCTACGCGATCGCGACGGCCGTGTTCGTGCTCGCCGTGGGCGCGCTCTCCGGGCTGGGCTGGCGCGTGCCGGCCCTCATCGGGGTGTGCCTGACGACGGCGCTCTACCTCATCTTCGTGCTCGGCTTCAAGGTCTGGTTCCCCGCGGCCAGCCTGATCCCCGGCGCCTGATCGCGCCAGGAGTCCCTGATGAACGAACTGCTCCTCGGGCTGCAGTCGGTGATGCACTGGGGCGTGCTCGCGTCCCTGCTGGTCGGCGCTGCCCTCGGCATCCTGATCGGCGTGCTGCCCGGCATCGGCCCGGGCGTCGCCATCGCCGTGATGCTGCCCATCACCTACGGCATGTCGCACATGGCGGGGCTGGTGCTGCTGCTCGGCATCTACTGCGGCGCCTTCTACGGCGGCGCCGTCACCTCCATCCTGATCCGCACCCCGGGGGAAGCCTCGTCGATCATGACCATGTTCGACGGCTACCCGATGGCGGCGCGCGGTGAGGCGCAGCGGGCCCTGACGCTGGCCTTCACATCCGCGTTCGTGGGCGGCCTCGCCAGCACGGTGTTCCTGATCTTCGCGGCCAAGCCGCTGGCCGCTTTCGCCGGCCGCTTCGGGGCCGCGGAATTCAGCGCCGCGGCGCTGCTGGCGCTGGTCTGCGTGGTCAAGGCCTACCAGGGTCGGACGGCGCAGGCGGCGCTGATGCTGGGGCTGGGCCTGTTCATTGGCACCGTCGGCATCGACCCGAGTTCGCAGGAGCAGCGCTTCACCTTCGGGTTCCCGCAGCTCATGACCGGGCTGCCGCTGGGCGCCGTGGTGATCGGCGTGTTCGGCATGGCGCAGGCCTTCGTGCTGCTGGGCATGAAGCCGCGCGAGCGCAAGCGCGGCGACCAGCTGGAGCAGGCCGGCTTCAGCCTGAAGCAGGCGGGCGAGATCTTCCGCTACCCGTCCACACTGGCCAAGTCGGCCGGCATCGGCACCCTGATCGGTGTGCTGCCGGCGGTGGGCGCCGCGCTGTCGACCTCGCTGTCGTACTTCGAGGCCAAGCGCCACGACCCGGAGGCCTTCGGCAAGGGCGACCCGCGCGGGATCATCGCGGCCGAGGCCGCCAACAACTCGGTCAGCGGCGGGGCGCTGGTGCCGCTGCTGGCGCTGGGCATCCCGGGCGACGCGGTCACCGCCATCATCATGGGCGTCTTCATGGTGCACGGCGTCTTCCCCGGGCCCAACCTGTTCAGCGAACAGCCCGAGCTGGTCAGCGGGATCATGGTGTCCATGCTGCTGCTCAACGTGGTGATCCTGCTGATGCTGGTCTTCCTCGTGCGCTACGTCGCGATGTGCGTGCAGCTGGACCCGCGCCTGCTGGGCATGGTGATCCTGGCCTTGTGCTTCATCGGCTCCTACTCGCTGGGCAACTCGCTGTACTTCACCTGGGTGGCCTTCGGATTCGGGATCTTCGGCTGGCTGTGCGCGCTGTCCGGCCTGCCGGCCGTGCCGCTGGTGCTGGGCATGGTGCTGGGCGACCTGATGGAGACCTCGGTGCGCCAGGCGCTGAACATCGGCGAGGGATCGCCGGCCGTCTTCTTCTCGCGCCCGGTGTCGGCCACGCTGATGGTCGTGGTGATCCTGATGCTGGCCTGGCCGCTGCTGCGCCGCGGCTGGCGCGCGCTGCGCCGGCCTACGCCAGCGCCTGCTGCAGATGCCAGCCGGCGCGCAGGCACAGGGCCTCTTCCCCCGGCGGCGTGATGGCCTGCACGCCCATCGGCAGCCCCGTGGCGCCGGTGGCGCCCGGCACGCCCAGGCAGGGCACGTGCAGCAGCGTCCAGGCCCTATTGAAGCTGGACGAGCCGGTCGAGCCGTAGCCGGGGGGTGGTTCGTCCGGCGCGCTGGGCGTGAGCAGCACGTCGATGCCGTCGAACAGCTCGCCCAGCGCGGCGCGGCCGGCGGCCGCCGTGTCCTGCGCGGCCGCGTACTCGGCGTCGGTGACCCCGCGCGCCTGCGCCAGGTAGTCGCGCAGGGTCGGCGAGAGGCGATCCCGCTCGAACGCGTATTCGTCGGCCAGCGCGCGCGAGGCTTCCCAGCCCTGCACCACGTCGTGGGCCGAGAAGACCTCGCCCAGCCAGGCGGGCAGGGTGACCTCGCGCACGGTGGCGCCCGCCGTGCGCAGGGCCGCGACGGCGCGCTCCAGCGCCGTCCGGCCACTGGCGGACAGCGACTCCCACGGATACGACCAGGCGACGCCGAACACCGGCGCCGCGCCGTCCTCCAGGCCCTGGGCCCACGGCCGCCCGGAAATCGCCTGCGCACACAGGGCCATGGTCTCGACGTTGGCCGTGAACAGGCCCACGGTGTCCAGGGACCACGAGAACGGCTTGAGCCCCGGCGTGGGCAGCGCGCCGTAGCCCGGCTTGAAGCCGACCACGCCGCAATACGAAGCCGGCCGGATCACCGATCCGCCGGTCTGGGTGCCGACCGTCAGCGGCACCAGGCCGGCGGCCACGGCCGCAGCCGATCCGGCCGAAGAGCCGCCGGGCGTGTGCCCGGGCACGCGCGGGTTGCGCGTGGCCGTCGGATGCAGGAAGGCGAACTCGGTGGTGCTGGTCTTGCCCACCACCACGCCGCCGGCGCGGCGGATCGCCTGCACGATGGCGGCGTCGCTGCGCGGCTGGTGGCCGGCGAACAGCGGCGTGCCGTAGCAGGTCGGCAGCGCCGCCGTGTCGAGGATGTCCTTGACGCCGACCGGCAGGCCCTGCAGCGCGCCGCCGCTGGCCAATGCGCGCTCGCATTCGTGCTTGGCCTGCGCGGCGTCGCACACGGCGACGAAGGCCCCCAGGTCCCGGTCGCGCGCGGCGATGTCCGCCAGCGTGCGGGCGACCAGTTCCTGCGCGTTCATGCGGCCCGCGGCGGGCGCACGGCCGACTTGGGCCGGAAGGCCTTGCACACCTCGTCGTTGGTCTCGAGGTAGGGGCCGCCGATCAGGTCGATGCAATAGGGCACGGCGGCGAAGATGCCCGGCACCACCGGCTTGCCCTGCTCGTCCTTCAGCCCTTCCAGCGTCTCCTGGATCGACTTGGGCTGCCCGGGCAGGTTGATGATCAGGCACTCGCCGCGGATCACCGCCACCTGGCGCGAGAGGATGGCCGTGGGCACGAAGCGCAGGCTGATCTGCCGCATCTGCTCGCCGAAGCCGGGCATCTCGCGGTCGGCGACGGCCAGCGTGGCCTCGGGCGTGACGTCGCGCCGGGCCGGGCCGGTGCCGCCGGTGGTCAGCACCAGCGAGCAGCCGGCATCCACCAGGTCCACCAGCGCCGCGCTGATGCGCTCGGGCTCGTCGGGGATCAGGACCGGCTCGAACTCGATCGGGTTCTTCAGGGCGCGCGCGAGCCAGTCCTTCAGGGCCGGCAGGCCCTTGTCCTCGTAGACGCCGGACGAGGCCCGGTCGCTGACCGAGACGATGCCGATGCGCACCTTGTCGAAGTCACTCATGCTGCAGTTGCTCCCTGACGATCTGGAAGATTTCGCGGTAGGCGCGGCCCTGCCGGGGCGCCAGACCCTGCGAGACGGCCGCGGGATCGGGTTGCCGGTCCTTGCGCGCCTGCCGGACCAGCGAGCGCAGTTGCTGGCCGTCGGTGCCGGGGTATTCGGCGAGCCAGCGCTGCACCGCCTGGTCGTCGTCGATCAGCTCGTCGCGCCAGCGCTCGGCCTGGTGCAGCGCCAGGCTGTCGCGCGCCGAACCCTGGCGCTGCTCTTCCAGCGCATTGCGCGCGGCGGCCAGCGTGTCCTCGTCCAGCCCGCGCATGAGCTTGCCCACGTACTGCAGTTGCCGGCGCTTGCCCTCGAAGGACGTGATGCGGCGCGCCTGCGCCAGCGCCTCGACCAGCGAGTCGGGCAGCGCCACGCGCTCGAAGAGGTCGGCGCGCAGCGTCATCAGCGCCTCGCCGAGCTTCTGCAGCTCACTGCTCTCGCGCTTGAGATCGGTCTTGCTGCTGCCCTCGGTCTGCTTGAGTTCGGCCTTGAGCTGCTGGTCCAGCTCGCTGCCCTCGGCGACGAACTGCCCGCGCACGAAGTAGCCCTTTTTCGGTTTGCGTGCCATTGGTGTGGGGAGTGGGCGCGGCCCGGCTGTGCAGGCGGCCGCAAGTATCATAGCCCTCGCCATGAACCAAGCTTCCAGCGACTCGAACCGATCCGAACAAGGCTTTTCCTACAGCCGGGCGCAATTCGAGGAACTGGTGGACCGGGCCCTGGCGCATGCGAAGAAGCTCGGCGCCACCGACGCCGCGGCCGAAGCATCCGAGGGCTGCGGCCTCTCGGTGTCGGTGCGCAAGGGCGAGCTGGAGAACGTCGAGCGCAACCGCGACAAGTCGCTGGGCGTCACCGTCTACGTCGGCCAGCGGCGCGGCAACGCCAGCACCTCCGATTTCTCCGAGGCCGCCATCGAGCAGACGGTGCAGGCCGCCTACGACATCGCGCGCTTCACGGCCGAAGACCCGGTCGCGGGCCTGCCGGACGAGCGCGACATCGCCGGCGCCGACGAGCAGCCCGACCTGGACCTGTTCCATCCCTGGCCGATCTCCAGCGAGGAGGCGGCCCGGCTGTCGCTCGAGTGCGAGGCGGCGGCCTTCGCCACCGACAAGCGCATCACCAACAGCGAAGGCGCCGGCGTCTCGGCCCAGCAGAGCCACTTCTTCAGCGCGCACACGCGCGGCTTCCGGGGCGGCTACTCCAGCTCGCGGCATTCGATCTCGGTGGCCCCGATCGCGGGCCGCGGCGCGGACATGCAGCGCGATGCCTGGTATTCGTCGATGCGGGCGCCCGGCGAGCTGGCCGCGCCGGAGGCGGTCGGCCGCTACGCCGCCGAGCGCGCGCTGGCCCGCCTGAAGTCGCGCAAGATCGCCACCCGCGAATGCCCGGTGCTGTTCGAGTCGCCGCTGGCGGCGGGCCTGCTGGGCGCCTTCGTGCAGGCGGTCAGCGGCGGCTCGCTGTACCGGCGCAGCAGCTTCCTGGTGGATTCGCTGGGCAAGCAGGTCTTCCCCGGCCATGTCGACGTGCTGGAAGACCCGCACCAGAAGCGCGGCAAGGGCAGCTCGCCGTTCGATGAGGAGGGCGTGCGCACCTCGGCCCGCAAGGTGGTCGACGGCGGGCGCGTGGAAGGCTACTTCCTGTCCAGCTATTCGGCGCGCAAGCTCGGCATGAGGACCACCGGCAATGCCGGCGGCTCGCACAACCTGTCGCTGACCTCTCGCCTGACGCAGGCCGGCGACGACCTGCCGGAGATGCTGCGCAAGCTGGGCACCGGCCTGTTCGTCATCGAGCTGATGGGGCAGGGCGTGAACTACGTGACCGGCGACTACTCGCGCGGCGCCAGCGGCTTCTGGGTCGAGAACGGCGAGATCGCCTACCCGGTGCAGGAGATCACCATCGCGGGCAACCTGAAGGACATGTTCCTCGGAATCGACGCGGTGGGCGCGGACACCTACAACTACGGGGCGAAGACCGTGGGGTCGGTGCTGGTCAATCGCATGAAGGTGGCCGGCTCGTAGCGCCGCCAAGCCGGCCGACCCTCGCCTCAGCCCAGCGCCTGCTTCACCGCCGCCGACACCTGCGCCATCTCGGCCTTGCCGGCCAGCCGCTGCTTGGCGGCGCCCATGACCTTGCCCAGGTCGCCCGGGCCGCTGGCGCCGAGTTCGGCCACCAGGGCCTTCACCTCGGCGGCGACCTCCTCGGCCGACAGGCGCGCCGGCAGGTAGGCCTGCAGCACCTGCACTTCGGCGGCCTCTTTGTCGGCGAGGTCCTGGCGGCCGGCCTTGGTGAAGGCCTCGATGCTGTCCTTGCGCTGCTTGATCAGCTTGTCGACGACGCCGACCACCGCCGTGTCGTCCAGCTCCACGCGCTCGTCCACTTCCTTCTGCTTGAGCGCGGCCTGCAGCAGGCGGATGGTGCCCAGCCGCGACGTGTCCTTGGCGCGCATGGCGGCCTTCATGTCGTCGTTGATGCGGTCCTTCAGGCTCATGGGTGCTTCTCCCGGTCTTGGAACGAAAAAAGCCTGCCAAGGCGTCCCCGGGCAGGCTGGTCGGGCGCGCAGGTGCGGCGCCGGCGCGCGTCGGCTCAGTAGAGCTTCTTGGGCAGCTGCATGCTGCGCACGCGCTTGTAGTGGCGCTTGACGGCCGCGGCCTTCTTGCGCTTGCGCTCGGCCGTGGGCTTTTCGTAGAACTCGCGGGCACGCAGCTCGGTCAGCAGGCCCAGCTTCTCGATGGTGCGCTTGAAGCGGCGAAGGGCCACGTCGAACGGCTCGTTTTCCTTAACGCGAATGGTCGTCATGAATCGGTCAATGATCTCGAAGGTGCCGCAAGAAGATCGGGCTTGCGGCGGGGGTCCCCGACTGGAAAGGTGGATCGGGCCGTCGGGGTATGCCGGCAAAGCCCGCAATTATAGCGGCACGAGCCGGACCGGCAACAACGGGCCGGTCCGGGCACGCGCGAAATGGCCGATTGGGCCAGAATCGGGTCGTGGAAACGGTGTCCATGCCCCCGGCGATCGCGGCCGACGAGCAGCGGCACGTGCTGGGCCGGGTCGCCCGCCTGCTGGCCGGCGCCGCGGATTTCGACGAGACCTTGCGCCAGGCGATCGCCGCCTGCCTGCCCCTCCTGGCCGACTTCGGGTTCTTCGACGTGGTGATCGAAGGCGAGGACGTTCGCCGTACCTCGGCCGCCCATGAGGCCCCGGACCTGCAGGCGCTGCTGTCGCCCAGCCGCTGGGTGCGCCGCATCCACCCCGAACTCAACCTGTGCGCGCTGTCCACCGGCGAGCCGGCCCTGCACGCGGACACCGGCGAGGCGTGGTACCGCCGCGCCGCCGCCTGCGAGGACGAGCTGCGCCTGATGCGCCAGCTGGCCTTCGCCTCCATGCTGACGGTGCCCATGCGCTGGCGCGGCGAGCTGCTGGGGGCGCTCACGCTGTTCATGGGCCGCTCGGGCCGCCGCCACGATGAGACGCACCTGGCGTTCGCCACCGAATTCGCCGCGGTGGCCGCGCCGCTGGTGGCCAATGCCCGCCTGCTGGAGCAGCACCGCCGCGTGGAAGCGGCGTTGCGTCGCAGCGAGGAAGTGCTGCGGATGGCTGTGGAAGCCGGCCGCGTGGGGATCTGGGACTGGGACATCGTGGCCGACCGGGTGAGCTGGTCCGACGGGGTGTACGAACTGCACGAGATGCAGCCCGGCAGCGAGATCGGCGGGCTGGCGGAGTTCCGCTCGCGCGTGCTGCCGGAAGACCTGCCGCGGGTGGAAGCGGCGATGGGCGAGGCGCTCGCCGGCCGGGCGCCCTATGCCGTCGAGTTCCGCACCTTGCTGCCCGACGGCCGGGTGCGCTGGATCGCCACCCGGAGCCAGCTGGTGCGCGACGGGTCCGGGCGCCCCCTGCGCATGGTGGGCGCCAGCACCGACGTGACCCAGCGGGTGGAACTGCTGGCGGCCGAGCGCCGCGCCCGCAGCGAAGCCGAGGCGGCGCGCCGCCGCATGGAAGTGCTGGCGGCGGCGGGGGAGCGGCTGGCCCGCTCGCTGGATCCGCAGGCCACGCTGGAGGCGGTGGCGCGCACGCTGGTGCCGGACATCGCCGACTGGTGCCGCATCGACCTGCTGGACGAGAACGGCGTGCTGCAGCGCAAGCTGGCCTGGCACAGCGACCCGGCCCGGTCGGAGCAGGCGATGGCCATGGCGCGGCGGCTGCGTGCGCCGCCGGATGCCGTGGGCAGCATGGCCTGGGTGGTGCGCACGGGCAATGCGCACCACGGTGACTTCCACGAGGCCCAGGTGGACCCGGCAACGGCCGAGTTCACCCGCGCCTTCGGCATGCACTCGCATTTCATCTTGCCCCTGGTGGCGCGGGGGCGCACCATAGGCGCCATGGGTGTGCTGCAGGCGGAATCGGGCCGCAAGCTCGACGAGGACGACCGGGCGCTGGTGCTCGACCTGGGCCGGCGGGCGGCGCTGGCGCTGGACAACGCGCGCCTGTTCGCCGAGGCCGAAGCGGCGCGCAAGCAGGCCGAGTCGGCCAACCTCGCCAAGGACGAATTCCTGGCCATGCTGGGGCACGAGCTGCGCAACCCGCTGGCGCCGATCAGCACGGCCCTGCAGCTGATGGCGCGGCGCGAGCCCGATGCCGCCGTGCAGGAGCGGCGCATGATCGGCCGCCAGGTGGACCACCTCTCCCGCCTGATCGACGACCTGCTGGACATCTCGCGCATCACCAGTGGCAAGGTCCAGTTGCACTGGCAGCGGATCGACCTGCGCGCGGTGGTGGCCAATGCGCTGGAACTCACCCGCCCGGTCTTCGCGGCACGGCCGCAGCCGGTGCAGGTGCAGCTGCCCGCCGGGCCGGCGATGGTCGACGGCGACTTCGTTCGGCTGTCGCAGGTGCTGTGCAACCTGCTGGTCAATGCCGCCAAGTTCACGCCGCCCGCGGGCACCGTGTCCCTGCGCCTGCGCGAGCGCGGCGGCTGGGAGATCGAGGTCAGCGACACCGGCTGCGGCATCGCGCCCGAGCTGCTCGCGCGCGTGTTCGACCTGTTCGTGCAAGGCCGGCAATCCATGGATCGGCGTGCCGGCGGCCTGGGGCTGGGCCTGGCCATCGTGCGCAGCATGGTGGAGCGGCACGGTGGCTCGGTGCGGGCGCATAGCGCCGGCGAGGGCCAGGGTGCCACCTTCACGGTGAGCCTGCCGCCGTCCGGGTCGGCACCGGCGCCGGCGCCGGAGCCCGCGCCGGCCCCCACCGGCGAGCACGGCGGGGGCGGCCGCATCCTGGTGGTCGACGACAACGCCGACGCCGCGCAGACGCTGGCCGAGCTGCTGCAGGTGATCGGCTACGAGGCGCGCACCGCGGGGGATGCCGACTCGGCGCTGCAGGTGCTGAAGGAGTTCCGGCCCCAGCTCGCCCTGCTGGACATCGGCCTGCCGCAGGTGGACGGCTACCAGCTCGCCGGCCTGATCCGCGAGCAGCCCGAAGGCCAGGGCGTGCGACTGGTCGCGCTGACCGGCTACGGCCAGGAGAGCGACCGAGCCCGCGCGCTGGCGGCGCAGTTCGACGAGCACCTGGTCAAGCCGGTCGGCATCGACCGGCTGACCGAGGTGCTGCAGCGCTTCCTGTAGCGGCGCTGGGCAGGCGGTGCCGCCTGCGCCGCCGTCACAAGCCGGCCAGCGCCTGCGCGCAGGCCCAGCCGCTGGACCAGGCCCACTGGAAGTTGTAGCCGCCCAGCCAGCCGGTCACGTCCACCACTTCGCCGATGAAGTGCAGGCCCGGCTGCTTCGAAGACTCCATGGTCTTCGACGACAGCTCCCGGGTGTCGATTCCGCCGGCGGTCACTTCCGCCTTGCGGTAGCCCTCGGTGCCGGAGGGCAGCAGCTCCCAGCGCGCCAGGGCCTGCGCCAGTGCGTCCAGCGCCTTGTCGGGGACCTCGTTGACCGGCCGCTGCCAGGCCGGAGCGCGCTGCACCCAGGCGTCGGCCAGGCGCGCGGGCACGAAGGCGGCCAGCTCGTTGGCCAGCCGCTTGCGCGAGCGGGCCTTGGCGTCCCGCAGCGCCTGCGCGAGACCGGTGCCGGCCGCCAGGTCGATCCGCAAGGCCTCGCCGGGCTGCCAGTAGCTGGAGATCTGCAGCACGGCGGGGCCGGACAGGCCGCGGTGGGTGAACAGCAGGTCCTCGTCGAAGGCCGCGGCCGGCCCCTTCGTGCCGGCGCCCGTGGTGGCGATGCGCACCGGCAGCGACAGCCCGGCCAGTTGCGCATACGGCGCCCAGTCGTCGCCGCCGAAGGTCAGTGGCACCAGCGCCGGGCGCGGCGGCACCACCCGCAGCCCGAACTGCTGCGCCATGCGGTAGCCGAAGTCGCTGGCGCCGATCTTCGGGATCGACAGGCCGCCGGTGGCGATCACCACGCGCGGCGTGCGAACCGTGCCACGGTCGGTCTCGATCTCGTATAGCGGCGCGCTGCCGTCGCCGCGTGCGCGTAGCGCCGACACCCGGCAGGGCTGCCAGCGCTGGACGCCGCCGGCTTCGCATTCGTCCAGCAGCATGCGGATGAAGTCCTCCGAGCTGCGGTCGCCGAACAGCTGTCCCTTGTGCTTCTCGTGGAAGGGAATGCCGTGCCGCTGCACCAGGGCGACGAAGTCGGCGGCGGTGTAGCGCGACAGCGCGCTGCGGCAGAAGTGCGGGTTCTCGCCCAGGAAGTGCCGCTGCGGCGCGCGCGGGTCGAGGTCGCGGTTGGTGAAGTTGCAGCGGCCACCGCCGGAGATGCGGATCTTCTCGGCGACCTTCTCCCCGTGGTCCAGCAACAGGACCTTCACGCCCAGGCGGCCGGCCACGCCGGCGCAGAACAGGCCCGCGGCACCCGCGCCGATCACCACTGCGTCGAACGCGTGCACTTCCCGGTCAACCCTTCTGCTTCAGGAGGGGCCGTTTATAGCAGCCGGGGCCTGCGCCGGCGCGGGAAAGAGCGAACCAGGCGGCAGCGAGGGGCGTCAGGCGGCCAGCGCCTGGCCCGGTGCCTGCCCCATCGCCTGCACCCCGCGCAGCACGTCGCCCACCACGATCACCGAAGGGCTGGCCAGCCGCTCCCTCGCCACCGTGTCGGCCAGCCGCTCCAGCGTGGTGACGGCATGGCGTTGCTCCGGCAGGCTGGCGCGCTGCACCACGGCCACCGGCGTGCTGCCCGGCAGGCCGGACTGCAGGCCGTCCTGGATCGCCTGCACGCCGCTGACGCCCATGTAGATCACCAGCGTCAGGCGCGCCTGACGGGCCGCCTGCGCCAGCGCCGGCCAGTCGGGCGCTTCGCCGCCGTGCCGCGCGTGCCCGGTGACGAACACCACGCCCTGCGCATGTTCGCGGTGGGTGAGCGGTGCGCCCAGCGAGGTGGCCGCCGCGAGGCCGGCCGTGATGCCGTTGACCACCTCCACCCGCACGCCGGCCGCGCGCAACTGCTCCAGTTCCTCGCCGCCGCGGCCGAAGATGAAGGGGTCGCCGCCCTTGAGGCGCACCACGTGCTCGCCTTCGTGCGCCGCCGACGCCATCAGCTTGCCGATGAAGGCCTGCGGCGTGCTGCGGCAGCCGCCGCGCTTGCCCACGTACACGATGCGCGCGTGCGCCGCCAGTGCGACGACGGCCTCGCCGACCAGGTCGTCGACCAGTACCAGCGTCGCGGCCTGCAGCGCCCGCACCGCCTTGAGGGTGAGCAGTTCGGGGTCGCCGGGGCCGGCGCCCACCAGCGTGACCTTGCCCCTGCATTCATGCATGGCTGTCGCCTCCGTGTTCGGCCGCCTCGGCAGCCAGCCGCAGGATGTGTTCCACCTGCAGCGTGATCGAATCGGGCACCGGCTGGCGCCCGTGCAGGACTTCGCGGATGTAGCCGGCCGTGGCGGCGGGGTCCGTGCCCGAGGGCCACCCTGGCAGGCCGGCCAGCGTGCCGCGCCGGCCTTCCTCCAGCATGACGCGGCGGCCCCGCACGAAGCCTTCCATCGGCGGCGTGCGGCGCGCGTCGGCCACCGCTTCCCCTTCGGTGCCGCGCAGCAGCATCGCGGTCGAGCCCATGAGCTCGAACACGGCGCCCATGGACTGCGCGTACTCGGGATGGGTGTAGCTGCTGACGATGACGGCCGGACCGGCGCAGGGATCCAGCAGCTTGGCCAGGCTGTGCGCGGAGTTGCGCAGCCCGAGCACCCGGCGCACGTCCAGCAGCCGCTTCAGGCCAGGATGCAGCAGATCCGTGGCGGCGAAGACCGCTTCGCCGGCTTGCGGAGTCCGCAGGCGGTCGAGCGCGGCGATGCCGAGCTCGGGCAGCACCTCGGTGACGAACACCCGGCTGCCCTCGGTGGCGGCGCCATGGATCAGCACCGGCAAACCCCGTTGCGCCAGCAGCAGCGCCAGCAGCGGCGTGAGGACCGGCAGGCGGCGCGCGCCGTTGTAGCTGGGCAGCACCACGATGGGCGCCCCGGTATCGGGCACCAGTTCCAGGCGGGCCCGGGTCGCGTCGAGGAAGCCGGCCATCTCCTCCGGCGTCTCGCCCTTGACGCGCATGGCGATGCAGAAGGCGCCGAGTTCCAGGTCGGTGACGGTGCCGTCCAGCAACTGGCCGAACAGGTCGGCCGCCTGCGGGCGGTCCAGCGGGCGCGCGCCCCGCTGGCCGCGGCCGATCTCCTTGAGGTACTGGCTGATGCCCACGCGAGGATTCTCCCAAAGCACTTAGCACCGGCAGCTATAGCCATATGCCGCCGGCCGGGGTGCAGCTCAGCCGGTCCGCTGCCGGGCGGGGCAGGTGTCGGGGCCGTTCACGTAGGCCTCGTCGTCGACGGCCACGCTTTCGAGTTCCGCCGTGTCCAGGTAGACCGAACCCTCCACCACCTTGACCGCGAACCGGGGCGTGCGGCCTTCGTCGGGCGCCCAGGCGCAGCCGTCCTGCAGCCCGATCGTCCAGTTGTGCAGCGGGCAGGCCACGCTGGTGCCGAACACGATGCCCTGCGACAGCGGCCCGCCGCGATGCGGGCAGCGGTCCAGCAGCGCGAAGACCTGGTCCTGGCCGGTGCGGAACAGGGCGACGTCGGCGCCGCGGGCGCGTGCCAGCCGGCGCGAGCCGTGCCGAGGAATGTCCTGCAGGTCGCAGGCGAGGGTCCATCCGGTCGTCGTCATGCCTTCACGGCCTCCAGCTTGTCGAATTGGGCGGCATCGACGCCTGCCTTGTCGAAGTCGAACCAGGGATCGGGCTCGCCCTCCAGCGCGTCCTGCAGCCGCTGCCACAGCGCCTTGCGGATGGCGGCGTCGTCCAGCACCCGGGCCTTCACGTGCTCCATGCCGACCCGCTGCAGGTAGTGCACCGTGCGTTCCAGGTACCAGCCTTCCTCGCGGTACAGCTGCAGGAAGGCGCCGGCGTACTCCAGCACCTCGGCCGCGGTCGCGAGCTTGCAGAAGAACTGCGCCACCTCGGTCCTGATGCCGCCGTTGCCGCCGATGTAGAGCTCCCAGCCGGAGTCCACGCCGATCACGCCCACGTCCTTGATGCCCGCCTCGGCGCAGTTGCGCGGGCAGCCCGAGACCGCCAGCTTGACCTTGTGCGGCGCGTACATGCGCCACAGGGCCCGCTCCAGGTCCTTGCCCATCTGGGTGGAGTCCTGGGTGCCGAAGCGGCACCACTCGCTGCCCACGCAGGTCTTCACCGTGCGCAGCGCCTTGGCATAGGCGTGGCCGCTGGGCATGCCGATGTCCCGCCAGACGCCGGGCAGGTCCTCCTTCTTCACGCCCAGCAGGTCGATGCGCTGGCCGCCCGTGACCTTGACGGTGGGGATGCGGTACTTGTCCACCACGTCGGCGATGCGGCGCAGTTCGGCCGCCGTGGTCTCGCCGCCCCACATGCGCGGCACCACCGAGTAGGTGCCGTCCTTCTGGATGTTGGCGTGGCTGCGCTCGTTGACGAAGCGCGACTGCGGGTCGTCGCGGGCCTCCTTCGGCCAGGTGGAGATCAGGTAGTAGTTGATCGCCGGCCGGCAGGTGGCGCAGCCGTCGGGCGTGCGCCACTCCAGGAAGGCCATGGTGTCGGCCACGGTCAGCAGCCGGTTGGCGCGGATCGCCTCGCGCAGCTCCTGGTGGCTGTGGTCGGTGCAGCCGCACACCGCCTTCTTCTTCGGGGTGGCGGAGTAGTCGCCGCCGGCGGTGGCCATGATCAGCTGCTCCACCAGCCCGGTGCACGAACCGCAGGACGCGCTGGCCTTGGTGTGCCGGCGGACCTCGTCCAGCGTGAACAGGCCCTTCTCCCGGATCGCCCGGCAGATCGCGCCCTTGGTCACGCCGTTGCAGCCGCACACCTCGTCCGAATCGGCCAGCGCGGCGGCCTGGTTGCGCCCCTGGTGGCCGGCGTCGCCGAGGTTGTCCTGGCCTGCCAGCAGCCGGTCGCGCAGGCCGGCGATGCTGCGCCCCTCGCGCAGCAGCTTGAAGTACCAGCCGCCGTCCACGGTGTCGCCGTACAGGCAGGCGCCCACCAGCTTGTCGTCCTGGACCACCAGCTTCTTGTAGACGCCGCGGGCCGGATCGCTCATCACGATGGCCTCGGTGCCGTCGCCGCCGGCGAAGCGGCCGGCCGAGAACAGGTCGATGCCGGTCACCTTGAGCTTGGTGGAGGTGAGCGAGCCGGCGTAGCGCCCGATGCCGAACTGCGCCAGGTGGTTGGCGGCCACCTTGGCCTGCTCGAACAGGGGAGCGACCAGCCCGTAGGCCACGCCGCGGTGTGCCGCGCATTCGCCGACCGCCCAGATGCGGGCGTCGGTCACCGTCTGCAGCGTGTCGTGCACCACGATGCCGCGCGCGCAGTGCAGGCCGGCCTTCTCGGCCAGGGCCGTGTCCGGTCGGATGCCGACCGCCATCACGACCAGGTCGGCGCCCAGCTGCGAGCCGTCGTCGAACTGCACGCGGCGCACGCGGCCGCTGCGCCCGCCCACCAGGCCCTGGGTGCGCGCAGCCAGCCGGAACTTCAGCCCGCGCGCTTCCAGCGACTGCTGCAGCAGCCGGGCCGCGGGTTCGTCGAGCTGCCGCTCCATCAGCCAGGAGGTGGCGTGGACCACGGTCACGTCCATGCCGCGCTTGAGCAGGCCGTTGGCCGCCTCCAGCCCGAGCAGGCCGCCGCCGATGACGACCGCCTTGCGGTACGTGCGGGCCGCTTCGATCATCGCGTGCGTGTCGGCGATGTCGCGGTACGCGAGCACGCCCTTCAGGTCGGCGCCCGGCACCGGCAGCATGACCGGGCGCGAGCCGGTGGCCAGCAGCAGGCGGTCGTAGGGCGCCTCGGTGCCGTCGTCGGCGCGCACCACGCGCCGGACGCGGTCGATCGCGACCACCTTGCGGCCGGCGTGCAGGCGGATGCCGTTCTGCTCGTACCAGGACCAGGGGTTGAGCACGATCTGCTCGAACGCCTGCTCGCCCGCCAGCACCGGCGACAGCAGGATGCGGTTGTAGTTGGGATGCGGCTCGGCGCCGAAGACGGTGATGTCGTACAGGCCGGGCGCGATCTTCAGCAGCTCCTCGAGGGTGCGTGCGCCGGCCATGCCGTTGCCGACCACCACCAGGTTCGATGGCTTCATGCGGGGACTCCTGCCGTGCTGTCGGCTCAGGCCGCGCGCGCCGGCGCGGTGCGCAGGTGGGTGGAATACAGCGTCAGCCCGACGAACGTGAGGCCGCCGACCAGGTTGCCCAGCACGGTGGGGATCTCGTTCCAGACCAGGTAGTCGTAGACCGAGAAGTTGCCGCCCAGCATCAAGCCCGAGGGGAACAGGAACATGTTCACGATCGAGTGCTCGAAGCCCATGTAGAAGAACACCATCACCGGCATCCACATGGCCAGCACCTTGCCGCCCAGGGTGGTGGACATCATGGCCCCGACCACGCCGCTGGAGACCATCCAGTTGCACAGCACGCCGCGCAGGAACAGGGTCAGCATGCCGGCCGCGCCGTAGGCCGCGTAGCCCACCGTGCGGCCCTCGCCGATGGTGCCGATCTTCTGGCCCACCACGTTGGGCTCGCTGGAGAAGCCGAAGGTGAAGATCACCGCCATGAACACGGCCACCGTGAAGGCGCCGGCGAAGTTTCCGGCGAACACCAGCCACCAGTTGCGCAGCACGCCCTTGAGCGTCACGCCGGGTCGGCGGTCGATCAGCGCCAGCGGGGCCAGCGTGAACACCCCGGTGAGCAGGTCGAAGCCCATCAGGTAGAGCATGCAGAAGCCGACCGGGAACAGCACCGCGCCCAGCAGCGGGTTGCCGGTCTGCACCGAGACCGTGATGGCGAAGGCGGCCGCCATCGCCAGGATGGCGCCGGCCATGTAGGCGCGGATCACCGTGTCGCGGGTGGACATGAAGATCTTGGATGCCCCGGCGTCGACCATGCGGGTGACGAATTCATTGGGGACGACATAGGCCATGGATGCTCCTTGCGGGTGGTTCGGATCTCGAGCGGCTCGCGGCGACCGGTGCCGGCGCTGCCTCCATGACCCGTTAGCAGGGACCGTGCCAAGGCCTTGGCGCGATCTGCCGCATGCATCACCCCACGCAGGCCGGCAGCGCATGACCCGGAACGGGGCGCCGCACCAAATGGCGTCGTTACACTCGCCCGATGCTGGTGCTGGGCATCGAATCCTCCTGCGACGAGACGGGCGTTGCACTCGTCGACGGTGGCGGGCCCGGCGTTCCGCGCCTGCTCGGCCACGCGCTGCACAGCCAGGTGCGCATGCACGAGGCCTACGGCGGCGTGGTGCCGGAGCTGGCCAGCCGCGACCACATCCGCCGCGTGCTGCCGCTCACCCACGAGGTGCTGCAGCAGGCCGGCCGGCAACTTGGCGAGGTGGAGACGGTGGCCTATACGCGGGGGCCGGGCCTGGCCGGCGCCCTGCTGGTGGGCGCGGGCGTCGCCTGCGCACTGGGCGCTGCGCTCGGCAAGCCGGTGCTGGGCGTGCACCACCTGGAAGGCCACCTGCTCTCGCCCTTCCTGAGCGCCGATCCGCCGCAGTTCCCCTTCGTGGCGCTGCTGGTGTCGGGCGGCCACACGCAGCTGATGCGGGTGGACGGGGTGGGGCAGTACGAACTGCTGGGCGAGACCATCGACGATGCCGCCGGCGAGGCCTTCGACAAGAGCGCCAAGCTGCTGGGGCTGGGCTACCCGGGCGGGCCGGCCCTGTCCAAGCTGGCGCAGCAGGGCGATGCCAGGGCCTTCGCCTTGCCGCGGCCGCTGCTGCACAGCGGCAACCTGGACTTCTCCTTCGCCGGCCTGAAGACGGCGGTGCTCACGCAGGCGCGCAAGCTGGGCGATGGGCTGGAGTCACGCAAGGCCGACCTGGCCGCCGCCACCGAGGCGGCGATCGTCGAGGTGCTGGTGAAGAAGTCGCTGGCCGCGCTGAAGGAAACGGGGCTCAGGCGCATGGTGGTGGCCGGCGGCGTCGGCGCCAACCGGCTGCTGCGCGCGCAACTCGACGCCGCGTGCGCGAAGCGGGGCGTGCGCGTGCACTACCCCGAGCTGGCGCTGTGCACCGACAACGGCGCCATGATCGCCATGGCGGCGGCGATGCGGATCGCCGCGAACGTGGAAACGGCCAGCCGGTCCTACGCCTTCGACGTGAAACCGCGCTGGCCGCTGACCCATTCACCCTGAACGGTTGAGCGAGGCCCGGCAATGCCGCCTCCTCGCCCGAAAGGCGTCCGCGCTGCATGTTGTTCCGCGCGGACAGGACCCCCTAGCGGTGATTACTTCACCTCGATCCGGCGCGCCTTGCTCGCCGGCTGCTGCTTGGCCAGGGTCAGCGTCAGCACGCCGTTCTCCAGCTTGGCGCTGGTCGCCTCGACGTCGATCTCCTGGGGCAGCTCGTAGGCCGCCTTGTACTGGCGCGGCGCCTCGGCCCTGGTCTCGATGCGCACGACGGCGCCCTCGATGCTGACCGCCAGGTCCTCGCGGGCGACGCCGGGCAGGTCCAGGGTGACCGTCCAGGCCTTGTCGTCCTGCGCGACGCGCGGGCTGGCCTGGCGGCCGCCGTGGAAGGCCTCGTTGACGAAGCGCTCGAACTCGCGGTCGAGGGAACGGAAGGCCGGAACCCCGGCGCGGGAACGGACAACGGGTGCGAAGAACATGGTGGAACTCCTTAGAACCTTAAACTTCGCGGCTCTCGCTCCATCCGATCGCCGCCTGCAACCAACGTGCGCGCGGCGGCCCGTTTTTTCAAGGGGACCAGTTCCATGCAAAGTACCCGCAGGCGGGTCTTGAAAACACTCGCGGCGGCGCTATCTGCGCCCGCCTTCGCGCAGGCCCAGACCGCCGGCGCTCCCATCAAGCTGGCGATGATCGAGTCGCTCTCGGGCGCCTTCGCCAACACCGGCGAGGCGGTGTTCCGCAACCTGCTGTGGGCGGTCGAACGGGTGAACGCGCGCGGCGGCGTCCGGCTGCCCGGCGGCGCCCGCCCGCTGGCGCTGGACCGCTACGACAACAAGGGCCAGACCGAGGAGGCGCTGGCCATGCTGCGCGCCGCGATCGACGACGGCGCCCGCATCGTGCTGCAGGGCAACTCCTCGGCGGTGGCCGCGGCGCTGATCGAGGCGGTGAACAAGCACAACGAGCGCGAGCCCTCGCGGCGCGTGCTGTACCTCAACTATTCGGCGGTCGATCCCATCCTCACCAACGAGCGCTGCAGCTTCTGGCATTTCCGCTTCGACGCCCACGCCGACATGCGCATGGCGGCCCTGATGGCGGTGCTGCGCGAGGACAAGGCGGTGCGCGCGGCCTACCTGATCGGCCAGGACTACAGCTTCGGCCAGGCGGTGCTGCGCGAGGCGCGGCGCCAGCTCGGCGCGCAGCGCCCGGACGTGCGCATCGTCGGCGACGAGCTGCACCCCATGGGCCGGGTCAAGGACTTCGTGCCCTACGCCGTCAAGATCAAGGCCAGCGGCGCCGACGCCGTGATCACCGGCAACTGGGGCAACGACCTCACGCTGCTGGTCAAGGCGGCGCGGGAAGTCGGCTTCGACGGCAGCTTCTACACCTTCTACGGCAACGCCCTGGGCGCGCCGGCCGCCATCGGCGAGGCCGGGATCGGGCGCGTGATCGCCGTGGCCGACTGGCTGCCCAACCTGCAGACGGCGCAGAGCGAGGCCTTCTACCGCGAGTTCCGCCAGCGCTTCCCGCGCCCGCAGGACGACTACGTGCACATGCGCATGCAGCTCATGGTCGAGGCGCTGTCGCAGGCCATGGAGCAGGCCGGCAGCACCGAGGCGGCGGCCGTGGCCGGCGCGCTGGAGAAGGCCCGCGTCAGCCTGGCCGGGCAGGGCGGCAGCATGCGTGCGCTCGACCACCAGTTCCAGCAGGCGCTGGTGGTCGGCGTGATGGACCGCCAGGGCAGCCCCGGCGTGAAGTTCGACGTCGAGGGCTCGGGCTACGGCTTCCGCGTGGTGCGCGCCATCGAACCGGCGCAGGCCGAGATGCCCAGCAGCTGCCGCATGGTGCGGCCGGGCGCCTGAGGACATCGGCATGCGACAAGCCATCCTCGACCTCGAGGAATCGAAGATCCGCGAAGTGGCCAACGCCGGCATGGGCCGCAGCGACGTGCTGGCCTTCTGGTTCGGCGAGAGCGACGAGGTCACGCCGGACTTCATCCGCGAAGCCGCGATCGACTCGATCCGCGCCGGCGAGACCTTCTATGCCCACAACCTGGGCCTGCCGGAACTGCGCGAGGCGGTGGCCACCTACACCTCGCGCCTGCACCCGCCGCTGGGCAGCGAGCGCATCGCCATCACGTCGGGCGGCGTCAACGCCCTGATGCTGGCGATGCAGATGCTGCTGGACGCGGGCGACGAGGTGGTGGCGGTCACGCCGGTCTGGCCCAACCTGACGGCGCAGCCGCTGATCCTGGGGGCCAAGCTGCGCCGCGTGTCGCTGCAGCCGCAGGCGGGCGCCTGGAAGCTGGACCTGCCGCAGTTGCTGGACGCGGTGCGGCCCGGCACCAGGCTGCTGATCCTCAACGCGCCCAACAACCCCACCGGCTGGACGCTCACCCGCGCCGAGCAGCAGGCCATTCTCGAGCATTGCCGCCGCACGGGCACCTGGATCCTGGCCGACGAGGTCTACGAGCGCCTGTACTACGAGGCCACGCCGACGGGCTGCGCGCCCAGCTTCCTGGACATCGCGGCGCCGGACGACCGGCTGGTGGTGGCGCACAGCTTCTCCAAGAGCTTCCTGATGACGGGCTGGCGCCTGGGCTGGCTGGTGATGCCGGCGGCCATGACCCATCCCATGGGCAAGCTGATCGAGTTCAACACCTCCTGCGCCAGCGTGTTCACCCAGCGCGCCGGGGTGGCAGCGGTACAGCGCACGGAGGAGGTGACGCCGCGGGTGGTGGCCCACCTGAAGGCCTGCCGCGACCGGCTGGTGCCGCAGTTGCAGGCGCTGCCGGGTGTCGAGCTGGCGCGGCCGGCCGGCGGCATGTACGCGTTCTTCCGGCTCGAGGGCTTCGGCGATTCGCTGGACCTGGCCAAGCGGCTGGTGGCCGAGGCGGGCCTGGGCATCGCGCCGGGCAACGCCTTCGCGCCCGAGGCCCAGGGCTGGCTGCGCTGGTGCTTCGCGTCCAGGGACCCGGCCCGGCTCGACCGGGGCGTGGAGCGGCTCGCGGGGTGGCTGGCGCGGCCATGAGCCGCCGGGACCCTCGTGTACAATCCACCGGTTCTGCGCCCACCCGGGCAGCAGGACAGCACGCTGGGGCCCTTCCAGTCCCAAGCGCAAGTGAAACCCCCATCCAAGGAAACCAGATGCCCGCCATCAACAAGGCCGAAGTCATTGCTGCGCATTCGCGCGGCACCGGCGACACCGGCAGCCCCGAAGTCCAGGTCGCCCTGCTGACCGCCCGGATCAACGAGCTGACCCCCCACTTCAAGACCCATGCCAAGGACCACCACGGCCGCCGCGGCCTGCTGCGCATGGTGAACCGCCGCAAGAAGCTGCTGGCGTACCTGAAGGACAAGGATGCCGAGCGCTACACGGCGCTGATCGGCAAGCTGGGCCTGCGCAAGTAAGCAGGTCCTCGAGAACGCAAGGGCGCCTGGGTTGGCTGACGCTGGCTCAGGCGCTTTGCGCATCGGAGAAGCGGAAAGAAGGGCGCGCGCTGTGTCATTCCTCGAGGGCTAGGAGCTAGCCCCCCAGGAATGGCATCGCGTTCGGTTCCGGGTCTCCATCCAACCAGAGAGAACGCACATGTCCATCTTCAACAAGATCACCAAGACCTTCCAGTGGGGCCAGCACACGGTCACCATGGAAACCGGCGAGATCGCGCGCCAGGCCTCCGGCGCCGTGCTGGTCAACATCGACGACACGGTGGTGCTGGCCACGGTGGTCGGCTCCAAGACCGCCAAGCCGGGCCAGGACTTCTTCCCGCTGACGGTCGACTACATCGAGAAGACCTACGCCGCCGGCAAGATCCCCGGCAGCTTCTTCAAGCGCGAGGCCAAGCCCAGCGAACTGGAGACGCTGACCAGCCGCCTGATCGACCGTCCGATCCGCCCGCTGTTCCCCGAAGGCTTCTTCAACGAAGTGCACGTGGTGATCCACACCATCTCGCTGAACCCCGAGGTGGACGCCGACATCGCCGCCATGATCGCCACCAGCGCCGCGCTGGCGATCTCCGGCATCCCGTTCGCCGGCCCGATCGGCGCCGCGCGCGTGGGCTACATCAATGGCGAGTACGTGCTCAACCCGGGCCAGACCCAGCGCAAGGACTCGCTGCTCGACCTGGTGGTCGCCGGCACCGAGGCGGCCGTGCTGATGGTCGAATCGGAAGCGCAGCAGCTGTCCGAGGAAGTGATGCTGGGCGCCGTGGTGTTCGGCCACGAGCAGGGCAGGATCGCCGTCGACGCCATCCACGAGCTGGTGCGCGAGGGCGGCAAGCCGGTCTGGGACTGGCAGCCGCCGGCCCGCGACGAGTCCTTCATCGCCCGCGTCAACCAGCTGGCCGAGGACAAGCTGCGCGCCGCCTACCAGATCCGCAGCAAGCAGGCCCGCACCCAGGCCCTGCGCGAGGCCAATGCCGCCGTGCACGCCGGCCTGAAGGAGCAGGGCATCGAGTTCGACCCGGTCAAGGTCGACGACCTGCTGTTCGGCATCGAGGCCAGCATCGTCCGCAGCCAGATCCTGGCGGGCGAGCCGCGCATCGACGGCCGTGACACCCGCACCGTGCGACCGATCGAGATCCGCCACGGCGTGCTGCCGCGCACCCACGGCTCGGCGCTGTTCACCCGCGGCGAGACCCAGGCGCTGGTGGTCACCACGCTGGGCACCGAGCGCGACGCGCAGCGCATCGATGCGCTGGCCGGCGAGTTCGAGGACCGCTTCCTGTTCCACTACAACATGCCTCCCTTCGCCACCGGCGAAGTGGGCCGCATGGGCAGCACCAAGCGCCGCGAGATCGGCCACGGCCGACTGGCCAAGCGCGCGCTGCTCGCCTGCCTGCCGCCGAAGGACGAGTTCCCCTACACCATCCGCGTGGTCTCGGAGATCACCGAGTCGAACGGCTCCTCGTCGATGGCCTCGGTGTGCGGCGGCTGCCTGTCGCTGATGGACGCCGGCGTGCCGATGAAGGCGCACGTGGCGGGCATTGCCATGGGCCTGATCAAGGAAGGCAACCGCTTCGCGGTGCTGACCGACATCCTGGGCGACGAGGACCACCTGGGCGACATGGACTTCAAGGTGGCAGGCACCACCAACGGCATCACCGCGCTGCAGATGGACATCAAGATCCAGGGCATCACCAAGGAGATCATGCAGGTCGCCCTGGCGCAGGCCAAGGAAGCGCGCATGCACATCCTGGGCAAGATGCAGGACGCGATGGGCGCGGCCAATGCCGAGATCAGCAGCTTCGCGCCGCGCCTGTACACCATGAAGATCAACCCGGAGAAGATCCGCGACGTGATCGGCAAGGGCGGCGCCACCATCCGCGCGCTGACCGACGAGACCGGCACCACGATCGACATCGCCGAGGACGGCACCATCACCATTGCCTCCACCGACGCCGACCGCGCCGCCGAGGCCCGGCGCCGCATCGAGCAGATCACGGCCGAGGTCGAGATCGGCAAGATCTACGAGGGCCCGATCACCAAGCTGCTGGAGTTCGGCGCGCTGGTCAACGTGCTGCCGGGCAAGGACGGCCTGCTGCACATCAGCCAGATCGCCCACGAGCGGGTCGAGAAGGTCGGCGACTACCTGAGCGAAGGCCAGGTGGTGCGCGTCAAGGTGCTGGAGACCGACGACAAGGGCCGCATCAAGCTGTCGATGAAGGCGCTGCTCGATCGCCCGGCCGGCATGGAAGACCAGCCGCCGCGCGAGCGCCGCGACCGCGGCGACCGTCCGCCGCGCGGCGACCGGGGTGAACGCGGCGAGCGCGGCGAACGCGGTGACCGTGGCGAGCGCGGCGACTACAACGGCGACCGCGGCAACGGCGGCAACGGCGAGCGCCCGGCCTCCGACGTGCAGCCGCAGTCCACGCTGGACCCGCAGGAGTAATCCCCTCCGCGCGATGAAAGCCATCGAGATCACCCGCCCCGGCAAGCCCGACGTGCTGCGCCCGGGCGAGCGTCCCGACCCGGTCGCCGGGCCCGGCGAGGTGCTGATCCGCGTGGCGGCCAGCGGTGTCAACCGGCCCGACGTCCTGCAGCGGGCCGGCCACTATCCGCCGCCGCCGGGCGCCTCCGACATCCCCGGCCTGGAAGTCGCCGGCGAGATCGTCGGCGGTGACGAGCAGGCCATGGCGCAGGCCGGCTTGCAGGTCGGCCAGTCCGTGTGCGCCCTGGTGGCCGGTGGCGGCTATGCCGAGCTGTGCGCGGCGCCCGCGGGCCAGTGCCTGCCGGTGCCGCAGGGCCTGACCGCCGTCGAGGCCGCTTCGCTGCCCGAGACCTTCTTCACCGTCTGGAGCAACGTGTTCGACCGCGGCCGCCTGCAGGCCGGCGAGACCCTGCTGGTGCAGGGCGGCACGAGCGGCATCGGCGTGACGGCGATCCAGCTGGCCAAGGCCTTCGGCGCCACCGTGATCGCCACGGCCGGCAGCGACGAGAAGTGCGCGGCCTGCCTGCAGCTGGGCGCCGACCACGCGATCAACTACCGCAGCCAGGACTTTGCCGAGGAGGCGAAGCGGCTGACCGGCGGGCGCGGCGTGGACGTGATCCTGGACATGGTCGCGGGCGACTACGTGGCGCGCGAGGTGGGCTGCCTGGCCGAGGACGGGCGGCTGGTGATCATCGCGGTGCAGGGCGGCGTGAAGGCGGGCTTCGATGCCGGCCTGGTGCTGCGCCGGCGCCTGACGATCACCGGTTCCACGCTGCGGCCGCGCCCGGTGGCCTTCAAGGCCGCCATCGCGGCCTCGCTGCGCGAGAAGGCCTGGCCGCTGCTGGCCGGCGGTGCCGTGCGGCCCGTGGTCCACAGCGTGTTCGCGGCCGCCGACGCGGCCAAGGCCCACGAGTTGATGGAGTCCAACCGGCACGTCGGCAAGATCGTGCTGACGTGGTGATGGACGCATTGGATTCCCGCGGTCGCGGGGATGACGAGATGAAGAAGAAACTGATCGCCGGCAACTGGAAGATGAACGGCAGCCTGGCCGCCAACGAGGCGCTGGTGCGCGCGGTGGTGGCCGGCCTGCCGCAGGCCGCCTGCAAGGTGGCGGTCTGCGTGCCCGCGCCCTACCTGGCGCAGGTGCAGGCGCTGTGCCAGGGCTCGGCGCTGGAGCTGGGGGCGCAGGACGTCTCGCGCCACGAGCAGGGCGCCTTCACCGGCGAGGTGTCGGCGGCGATGCTGGCCGACTTCGGCGTGCGCTATGCCATCGTCGGCCACTCCGAGCGCCGCCAGTACCACGGCGAGACCGACGAGCTGGTGGCTGCGAAGGCCCAGGCGGCGCTGGCCCGGGGCATCACCCCCATCGCCTGCGTGGGCGAGACCCTGGCCGAGCGCGAAGCCGGGCAGACGGAAGACGTGGTGCGGCGCCAGCTGGCCGCCGTGATCGACGCCAACCGCTCCCGCCTCGGCGAGATCGTCGTGGCCTACGAGCCGGTCTGGGCGATAGGCACCGGCCGTACGGCGACCCCCGAGCAGGCCCAGCAGGTGCACGCGGCGCTGCGGGCGCAACTCGCGGCGGCCACGCCCCAGCCGGAGCGCATCGCCATCCTCTATGGCGGCAGCATGAATGCGGCCAATGCCGCCAGCCTGCTGGCCCAGCCGGACATCGACGGCGGCCTGATCGGCGGTGCCTCGCTCAAGGCCGCCGACTTCCTGCAGATCATCGCGGCCGCCGGCTGAGGCGCGTCGCCACCCACCCCGGAGTGATTCCCGAATGAACTTTCTCCTCACCGCCCTCCTTTCCGCGCAGATCCTGTCGGCGCTGGCCATGGTCGGCCTGATCCTGATCCAGCACGGCAAGGGCGCCGACATGGGCGCCGCCTTCGGCAGCGGCAGCTCGGGCAGCCTGTTCGGCGCCAGCGGCAGCGCCAACTTCCTGTCGCGCAGCACCGCCGTGCTGGCCACCGTGTTCTTCATCTGCACCCTGACGCTGGCCTATTTCGGCAACTACCGGCCGCCGGAATCGGGCAGCGTGCTCGATCGCGCGGCGGCGCCGGTGGCGCCGGCCCCCGCTCCGGCCCCGGCGGCCTCGGGCGCGGCGGCGCAGATCCCGGGCACCGTCCCGGCCCCGGCCGGATCGGCCGCGCCGGCGGCCCCGGCGCCTGCCGCGCCGGCCTCGGGCGCCGCGCAGATCCCGGCCCGGTAAGCCGCCTTGCAACCGGGTTGCGCGAAGCGGCACGGACGCAACCTGATCCTGCGCAAGTAGCTCTACCTAATCCCCTCGCCCCAGCGGGAAGGGCAGGGGATTCGGGGTAAACTCCAAGGCTGCCCGGAAGCCAACAACAAAGCCTCACGCGCCTGGGCAGCCACACACGCCGTCGTGGTGAAATTGGTAGACACGCTATCTTGAGGGGGTAGTGGCGAAAGCTGTGCGAGTTCGAGTCTCGCCGACGGCACCAGATTCCAACAGCCGCAGGCCCGCGCCGGGCGCGGCTCGAGCGCTGACCAGAGTCCCGCGATGAACCTTGACCAGTACCTGCCTGTCCTCCTGTTCATCCTGGTGGGCATTGCGGTAGGGGTCCTGCCGCAGGTGCTGGGCTGGGCCTTTGCCGGCGCCGCCGGCTTCAACAAGCCCGATGCGGCCAAGAACTCCCCCTACGAGTGCGGCTTCGAGGCCTTCGAGGACGCGCGCATGAAGTTCGACGTGCGCTACTACCTCGTGGCCATCCTGTTCATCCTGTTCGACCTCGAGATCGCGTTCCTCTTCCCCTGGGCCGTGGCGCTCAAGGACATCGGGCCCGCCGGCTTCTGGGCCATGATGGTTTTCCTCGCGATCCTGGTGGTCGGCTTCATCTACGAGTGGAAGAAGGGCGCGCTCGACTGGGAGTGACGGCTCCCGCGCCCCGCAACGGACTCTCAAGCAATGGCTAAAGAAGGCATCCTCGACAAGGGCGTCGTCACGACGACCGTGGACAGCGTCATCAACTGGGCCAAGACGGGCTCGCTGTGGCCGATGACGTTCGGCCTCGCCTGCTGCGCGGTGGAGATGATGCACGCGGGCGCGGCCCGCTACGACATCGACCGCTTCGGCATGCTGTTCCGCCCCAGCCCCCGCCAGTCCGACCTGATGATCGTGGCCGGCACCCTGTGCAACAAGATGGCGCCGGCGCTGCGCAAGGTCTACGACCAGATGCCCGAGCCGCGCTGGGTGCTGTCCATGGGCACCTGCGCCAACGGCGGCGGCTACTACCACTACAGCTATTCGGTGGTGCGCGGCTGCGACCGCATCGTGCCGGTCGACGTGTACGTGCCCGGCTGCCCGCCGACCGCCGAGGCGCTGCTGTACGGGATCATCCAGCTGCAGCAGAAGATCCGCCGCACCCAGACCATCGCGCGCGCCTGAACCGATGACCGCCAACACGCCTTTCGCGGTCGACCCCGCCGCGCTGCAAGCCACGATCACCGAAGCCCTGGGCCCGCTGGCCAAGCGGGTGGACCTCAAGGTCGGCGAAGTGACCGTCGTCGTCTCGCCCGACAACTACCTCCAGGCCGCGCAGCTGCTGCGCGACGACCCGCGCTGCCGCTTCGAGCAGCTGCTGGACCTGTGCGGCGTCGACTACTCCGACTACGGCAACGGTGCCTGGGACGGCCCGCGCTACGCGGTGGTGTCGCACCTGCTGTCGGTCAGCCTCAACCAGCGCGTGCGCCTGCGCGTGTTCTGCGCCGACGACGAACTGCCGGTGGTGGATTCGCTGACCGGCCTGTGGACCTCGGCCAACTGGTTCGAGCGCGAAGCCTTCGACCTGTACGGCATCGTGTTCGAGGGCCACGTGGACCTGCGCCGCATCCTGACCGACTACGGCTTCATCGGCCACCCGTTCCGCAAGGACTTCCCGATCTCCGGCCACGTGGAGATGCGCTACGACCCCGAGCGCCAGCGCGTGATCTACCAGCCGGTGACCATCGAGCCGCGCGAGATCACGCCCCGCATCATCCGGGAAGAGAACTACGCAGGGCTGCGGCCCCGGGGCCTGGACAACCATGGCTGAGATCAAGAACTACACGCTCAACTTCGGCCCGCAGCACCCGGCCGCGCACGGCGTGCTGCGGCTGGTGCTGGAGCTCGATGGCGAGGTGATCCAGCGCGCCGACCCGCACATCGGCCTGCTGCACCGCGCCACCGAGAAGCTGGCCGAGACGCGCACCTACATCCAGACGCTCCCCTACATGGACCGGCTGGACTACGTCTCGATGATGTGCAACGAGCACGCCTACTGCCTGGCCGTCGAGAAGCTGCTGGGCGTCGAGGTGCCGATCCGCGCGCAGTACATCCGCGTCATGTTCGCCGAGCTCACCCGGCTGCTCAACCACCTGCTGTGGCTGGGCGCGCACGGGCTGGACTGCGGCGCCATGAACATGCTGATCTACTGCTTCCGCGAGCGGGAAGACATCTTCGACATGTACGAGGCGGTCTCCGGCGCGCGCATGCACGCGGCCTACTTCCGCCCGGGCGGCGTGTACCGCGACCTGCCCGACAGCATGCCGCAGTACAGGGCCAGCAAGATCCGCAACCAGCGCGAGATCGACCGCATGAACGAGGACCGGCAGGGCACGCTGCTGGACTTCATCGACGCCTTCACGCAGCGCTTCCCCGGCTACGTCGACGAGTACGAGACGCTGCTGACCGACAACCGCATCTGGAAGCAGCGCACCGTGGGCATCGGCGTGGTCACGCCGGAGCGGGCGCTGAACCTGGGCTTCACCGGCCCGATGCTGCGCGGCTCGGGCATCGCCTGGGACCTGCGCAAGACCCAGCCCTACGAGGTCTACGAGAAGATGGACTTCGACATCCCGGTCGGCAAGACCGGCGACTGCTACGACCGCTACCTGGTGCGGGTGCAGGAGATGCGCGAGTCCAACCGCATCATCAAGCAGTGCGTGGACTGGCTGCGCGCCAACCCGGGGCCGGTGATCACCGACAACCACAAGGTGGCGCCGCCGGACCGCGAGAGCATGAAGACCAACATGGAGGAGCTGATCCACCACTTCAAGCTCTTCTCCGAGGGCATGCGCGTGCCCGAGGGCGAGTCCTATGCCGCGGTGGAGCACCCCAAGGGCGAGTTCGGCATCTACATCGTCAGCGACGGTGCCAACAAGCCGTATCGCCTGAAGATCCGTCCCCCCGGCTTCCCGCACCTGGCCGCGATGGACGAGATGAGCAAGGGCCACATGATCGCCGACGCCGTCGCGATCATCGGCACCATGGACATCGTGTTCGGAGAAATCGACAGATGATCACGGACAGCATGAAGGGCCGCTTCGAGCGCGAAGTGGCCAAGTACCCGGCCGACCAGCGGCAATCCGCCGTGATGGCCTGCCTGGCCATCGTGCAGCAGGAGCAGGGGCACATCACCCAGGAAGCCGAGAACGAAGTCGCGGCCTACCTGGGCATGCCCCCGATCGCGGTGCGCGAGGTCACGACCTTCTACAACATGTACAACCAGCGGCCGGTCGGCAAGTACAAGCTGAACGTCTGCACCAACCTGCCGTGCCAGCTGCGCGACGGCACCAACGCGCTGCACCACCTGGAGCAGCGACTGGGCATCAAGATGGGCGAGACCACGCCCGACGGCCTGTTCACGCTGCAGCAGAGCGAGTGCCTCGGCGCCTGCGCCGACTCGCCGGTGATGCTGGTGAACGACCGCACCATGTGCAGCTTCATGAGCGCCGACAAGCTCGACGAGCTGGTCGACGGCCTGCGCAAGGCGGAGGGCGTGGCATGACCCCCGAGCAAGTGCTGGCCCAGTTCCAGGCCACCGGCGTGCAGACCTGCTTCCATGGCCGCCACATCACGCCCCAGATCTACGCCGGCCTGGACGGCACCAACTGGCGCCTGAAGGACTACGAGGCGCGCGAGGGCTACCAGGCGCTGCGCAAGATCCTCAAGGAAGGCCTGACGCCCGACCAGGTGATCGCCACCGTGAAGGAATCGGCCCTGCGCGGCCGCGGCGGCGCGGGCTTCCCGACCGGCCTGAAGTGGAGCTTCATGCCGCGCCAGTTCCCCGGCCAGAAGTACCTGGTGTGCAACTCCGACGAGGGCGAGCCGGGCACCTGCAAGGACCGGGACATCCTGGCCTACAACCCGCACATCGTGATCGAGGGGATGATCATCGCGGCCTACGCGATGGGCATCTCCGTCGGCTACAACTACATCCACGGCGAGATCTTCCAGGTCTACGAGCGCTTCGAGGAGGCGCTGGAGGAGGCGAGGGCCGCCGGCTACCTGGGCGACAACATCCTGGGCAGCGGCTTCAGCTTCCAGCTGCACGCGCACCACGGCTTCGGCGCCTACATCTGCGGCGAGGAGACCGCGCTGCTCGAATCGCTGGAAGGCAAGAAGGGCCAGCCGCGCTTCAAGCCGCCGTTCCCGGCCAGCTTCGGCCTGTACGGCAAGCCGA